>OFFT01001444.1_pt1 | contig 14275 bp, 13 predicted proteins | sample 1521581 | NCBI WGS metagenome assembly OFFT01 (sample SAMEA3504084, study PRJEB24116) | mouse gut metagenome | biome: mouse gut; feature: mouse-associated habitat; material: faeces | place: Denmark | collected 2011
AGCACCGTCTCCCGGACACTCCCGCCGTTGGCGGCGTACCGCTCCAGCACCGCCCTGGTCTGGGCCACCATGGGCTGGGGCGGTACGGCCTCCGCCCCCGGCCAGCCGGGGACCATCCCCGCCTGCCCCAGCCAGCCGAAGTCACACAGCGACGTGTCGCTTACCATAATATCGCCGTCCCCCCGCACCCACAGGACGGGCGGCTTCACCGGGGCGTCCGCCAGGGCGGACAGGCCGCTGTGGTTGGGGGCCATGGTGTTGCAGACGCCCTTGTCCCCCGCCGCCACAAAGGGCCACTGGGGTACCTGGCGGGTGTCGCCGGGATACATCCCATCCCCCACCTTGGTCTTCAGCATCTCGTCAATCAACCGCTCCTCCCACTGGCTGTCCATGCGGAAGGGGGGCTTGAAATACACGCTGTTCAGCGTGGCGCGCAAAAACTCCCGCTCGCCGGACAGCAGGGACTGCACCAGCTGGGCGTTGACACAGCCGCCCCCCGAGGCCAGCCCCGGCGGCTCCAGCATCACGCCGCCCTCCCCCTTCGTCCCGCCGAAGCCGTAGGGCGAGCCGGGGTTGATGAGGATCAGCCCTGTGAGCTGTTCCCCGTGATCCATGGCATACTGCATGGCCACGCAGCCGCCCATGGACCAGCCCGCCAGGGCAAAGCGGTCCCATCCCAAGGCGGCGGTGAACTCGGCCAGATCCTCCGTCCAGTCCCGGAAGCCCCGGACGGCGTCCACCGGCAGGGCGGAGCTGCCGCCAAAGCAGCGCAGGTCGGGGGCGATCACATCAAACTGCTGGGAGAGCTGGTCAAACAGGGGCAGGTAGAACGCGCCGGACGACACATTGCCGTGGATCAGCAGCAGCCGTCTGCCGTTCCCCTCCCCTGCCCGGTAATAGGCGGTGGTCAGCCGCCTGGTGGTCAACGTCTGCGGTCTATGGTTCATAAGGCCCTTGCTCCTTTTTTGGTGTTCCGCCGGGGGCAGGGGCCGGACCGTTCCCTACTCCTCCGGCTGGCTGTCCGGGGCTTCTTCCTCGCCGTCCTCCTCCAGGGTATCGTCGTCAAACTCCACCTCGATGGAGATGGCGGAGGACAGGCTGGCCGTCTGGGGTGCCTCGTCCGGCTGGGTGAATATGCCTGCCCCAATGATCTGCATGAAGCTCTCCACCACCTTTTCCGTGTCGGTGGGGTAGTCCTGGAACAGGCCCCAGTTCAGGCCCAGGAAGTTGGACGCGCCCATCAGGGTATAGGCCAGCACCTCGCTGTCGATGTCGGGGCGGATCTCCCCCGCCGCCTTGGCCGCGTCGATGCCGCGCATATAGGACCGGCAGAAATTCACGTAGTAATCCGTGAACAGCTGCTTGTCGATGTACAGCGACTCCCAGATGATATGGTACATATAGCGGTTCGCCTGCACAAACTTCAGCCACTCCCGCAGGCCCACCTCCTCGATGTCCCGGCGGGTCGCGCAGTCCCGGACGGCCTGGTTCAGGTACTTGCGGATCATGTGGCTGCACTGAAGCAGCAGGAACTTGTACAGGTTATACTTTCCGTCGAAGTAGACATAGAACGTGCCCGACGCCACCCCCGCCCGGCGGGTGATGTCGTTGATGGACGCGTTGTGGTAACCCTTCTCGTAAAACTCCTGGGCGGCGGCACTGACGATGCGGTTGAGCGTCTCCCGCCCTTTTTTGGTTTTGGGCCGGTTAATCAAGGCTCTGTGATCCAAGTTAAAATCTCCCCTCTTTAGTTGAGCCGATCTCTATCGGATCCAGTATAGCCTTTCCCAGCGGCAAAATCAATCAAAATTATTCAGGTAATGTGATATTCCGACTTTGACGCGTTGCAGAAGCCCAGCGTCAGCGCGGCAAACAGCACCGGCTGCTCATACATGGAGGCGTGGCCGCAGCCGGGTATCACCACATAGTGGCTGTTTGGGATGCGCCGCTCCAGGAGCTGCTGCTCCTCCACCGGCGTGAGGTAATCCTGCTGGCAGGACACGATGAGGGTGGGGGCCTTGATCTCCCCCAGCCGATCCGCCACGTCGTAGCTCCTGGAGCTGTTGGTCAGGCGGATCATGGGCTGGATGAAGCCGGGGTCGCCAAACACAGGGCGCAGGGTCTCCCGGCGTTTGGCCATCCAGTCCCGCTTTTCCCGGTAGAAGGCGGGAGAGTAGATCACGGGAATGGTGGTGAGGTAATAGGCGTCCGGGTCCCCGGAGGCCAGGTTCCACGCGTCCCCGATGTCCCCCAGCCAGGGTCCGGTGCGGGCCGTGGTGTTGAACAGCAGCAGCCGCTCCACCCGCTCCCCGTGGGCGATGGCGAACCGGAGGGCCACCTCCCCGCCGTAGGAAATGCCCAGCACGCAGGCCCGGTCGATGCTTAAATGATCCAGCAGGGCCAGCACCACCTGGGCCTGGATGCCCTGATCGTAGGGCCCGTCCATCCGGGCCGACTGCCCCTGGTCCAGGAAGTCCAGCAGGATCAGCCGGTTGTCCCGGGAGAAGGGCTCCACAAACTCCGCCCAGCTCCTGCAGGACATCATGATCCCGTTCAGCACCAGCAGGGGACGGCCCTGCCCGTGCTCCTCATAGTAGATGCTTCTGCCCTGAAACTCAAAATTTGCCATCGTCTCAGCCCTCTCACCGCCGCTTGCCCAGGATGCCCACCTGGACGGCCTGCTCCCACAGCTCCTCCCGGAACTTGGGGTGGGCGATCTCGATGAGCCGGGCCACCCGGTCCCGCAGGCTGGTGCCCCGCAGCTCCGCCACGCCGTACTCGGTCACCACCCGGTCCACGTCGTTCCGGGACAGGGTCACCGCCGCCCCGGTGGTGAGCTGGGGCACGATCTTGGACACCTCGCGCTTCTCCCCGGTGGCGGGGTCCTTCACCATGGCGGTGGAGTAGAGCGCGATGATGGACTTGCCGCCCCGGGACATCTGGGCCCCGATGGCGGTATCCGCCTGGCCTCCGGTGCCGGAATACTGGCGGGAGCCGATGGACTCGCTGGCGCACTGCCCGGTGAGGTCCACCTCCAGGGAGGTGTTGATGGACACCTGGTTGTCGTTCTGGGCGATGGTGTAGGGGTCGTTGACCCAGGCCCCGTCCATCACCGCCACGGCGGGGTTGTAGTCCATGAACTCGTACAGCTCCGGGATGCCCATGGCGAAGGTGGTGACGATCTTCCCCTGGTTGATCTGCTTGCGCCTGCCGTTGATCACCCCCAGCTTGGCCAGCCGCATCATGCCGCTGGTCAGCATTTCGGTGTGGACACCCAGGTCGTTCTTGCTCTCCAGGGCGGCGGCCACGGCGTTGGGGATGCCGCCGATGCCCAGCTGGATGCAGGAGCCGTCGGGCACCATGTCGGCGATGAGCCTGCCGATGGCGGCGTCCTTCTCGGTGAAGGGCAGGTCGGGGGTGACGGGGGGCATATAGTCCGCCCGGATCAGGTGGTCCACCTCGGACACATGGATCTGCACGTCCCCCAGGGTGTAGGGCATATTGGGGTTGACCTCCAGCATCACCAGACCGGCGGCCTGGATCATCCGCTTCTCGTAGGTGTTGGACAGGGACAGGGAGATGTACCCGTGCTTGTCCGGCATGGAGGCGGCCCCTACATAGATGTCCGGCTTCACAAACTGGAGCCGCTTGGTGGCGGCCAGATGCAGGTGGTTGGGGATATAGGCCATATTGCCGTTGCCGTGGGCCTTGCGCATCTGGGGGGCGAAGAACCAGCCGTCCACCTCAAAAGCGTCGGCGTACTCCGGTTTGTAGATCTCGGAGGGATGCGTGGGCAGGCAGTTGGTCACCTTCACGCCCTTTACCCGGTGGGCGATGGTGTGCAATTGGCCCATGAACAGTCCGGCCTCCGCCGCGCCCAGGCCGGTGACGATCACATCGCCGGACTTGACGAAGGACAGGGCCTTCTCCACGCTGATGTATTTTTCCTCATAGCTCATCATCAAACAGCTCCTTTCACCCCCCCCCGCGGGGGGCACATTGTTTCACAGTGGTTATGGCTTCGCAAAGGCTGAATGTGCCGCACGGCGGGAGAACCAGGTAGGCTCCCCCGCCGCGCAGTCATATGAAAGAGAGGGAACGCAGAGGTAAGGCGCGGGACTCAGCTGTTGGCCATGGCCACCAGGTCGTCCATGCTGCGCAGCTCGTCCACCAGCTCCCAGCCGCCTTCGCCCTCGGTGGTGATCTTGGACAGGTTCATCACCTGGGTGCCGGCGCGGTTGCCGTTGGTGTAGTCGATGAGACCGCCGAAGGGGTTCTGGATGGGGGCCTGTTCCAGGGCCTTCATATAGTTCTCCCAGGTGATGTCCTGGCCCTCGATGCGGCGCAGGCCCTCGCAGAAGAAGTGGGCGGCGATCCAGCCGGTCTGGGCGTAGGCGTTCATGCCGTAGGCGGGGTCGATCTTGCCCACCCACTCGGTGTAGAGGGCCAGGTTCTCCTCGTCATAGTAGTCCACCCAGCCGTTGCCGTACACGTCGAACTTGCCCTTGATATCGGCGGCCACCAGGGGCGGGATGGCGTCGGACACGTTCACGTAGGTGGTGATCACCGGGGCGGTGTTGCCCTGGGCGGCCAGCTCCTTGACGATGGTGGGCATGGTGGCCTGGATGGAGGCGCACACGATGAAGTCTGCGCCGCTGTTCTTGATGGCGGTGACGGCGGCGGACACGTCGGAGGACCCGGCGGTGACCTGCTCGGACTGGTACTCAATGCCCAGCTCCTTGCACTTGGCCTCGGCCCCGGTGAGCATATCCTTGCCCGCGTCATCGTTGGTGTAGATGATGCCGATCTTGGTGGCCTTGAAGGTGCCCACACCCCGGGCCACCATGATCTGGCCCTCGGTGGTGTAGATGGGCTGCACGGGGAAGATGTTATAGCCGTCGGCGTTGGTCTTGGCTCCCTCGGCGTACAGCTGGCCGATGCCGGTGGCGAAGTAGACGGCGGGGATGCCGTAGTCCTTCAGATCCTCGATGGTCGCGCCCACCACGGGGGTGCCAAAGTGGCCCACAATGGCGAAGACCTTCTCGTCCTCCACAAAGTTCTGGAGGGCGGCCTTGCCCTTGACGGGGTCGAACTCGTCATCGGTGTGCAGGAAGGTGATCTTCCGGCCGTCAATGCCGCCGGCCTCGTTCACCATGTTCAGGTAGGCCTGGATGCCGGCGTTGAAGGGCACGCCCACGGGGGCATACGCGCCGGAGGTGGCGGCGGAGTTGGCAATCTTGATCTCGGTGTCGGTCACGCCCTGGGAATACTGCTTCTCGCCGCCGGGTTCCTTGGTTTCGGTGCCGCCGTTGGTCTGCTGGCTGGGGGGATTGGTGTTTTCCGCGTTGGGCTTGTCGCCGCAGGCAGCCAGGGAGAACAGCATCATGGCGGCCAGCAGCAGAGCAGTCAGTTTTTTCATTTCTTTTCCTCCTAATGTTTGTTATGCCTCAGTGGAATCCTCCACGTAAGACAACTTGGGGTGGCGGTCTTAGAACCTGTATTCTCAGCCGCCCAGGTACGCCTCCACCAGCTTGGGGTCCCGTATGAGCACATTGGCCTCGCCGGACATACTCAGCTCGCCAACCTCCAGCACGTAGCCGTAGTCCGCGATTTTCAGGGTCTGCAAGGCGTTCTGCTCCACGATCACCACCGTGGTGCCCTCCTCCTTGATCTCCTTGATGATCTCGAAGATGTCCCGGACCACCAGGGGGGCCAGGCCCAGGGAGGGCTCGTCCAGCAGCAGGATCTTGGGGTCGGACATCAGTGCCCGGGCGATGGCCAGCATTTGCAGCTCGCCGCCGGACAGGGTGTAGGCCATCTGCTTCTTCCGCTCCTGGAGGCGGGGGAAATAGTGGTAGCACCGCTCGTAGTTCTTCTGGATCACCTTCCTGTCCTTCACCGTGAACGCGCCCACCTTGAGGTTCTCCTCCACGGTCAGATCGCCGAAGATCTGCCGCCCCTCGGGGGACTGGGCGATGCCCAGCCGGGCGATCTTCTCGGTGTCCATGTTGGTGATGTCTTTTCCGTAGAACTCGATCTTCCCCCCGGCCGCCGGGGTCAGGCCGGAAATGGTGCGCAGGGTGGAGGTCTTTCCGGCTCCGTTGGCCCCCAGCAGGGCCACCACCGAGCCCTCGTGCACCTCGATGTCGATTCCCTTGACGGCCTCAATGGCCCCGTAGCGCACCTTCAGGCCCTGGATGGAAAGGGCTGGCTGCTTCATTCCGGCTCCTCCTCTCCCAGATAGGCTTCCTGGACCAGCTTATTGCCCTGGATCTCCCCGGGGGTGCCGCAGGCCAGGAACTGGCCGAAGGAGATGGCGCAGATCCGGTCGCAGATGTTCATCACCAGGCGCATATCGTGCTCCACCAGCAGGATGGTGCAGCGGTACTCGTCCCGCATCCGGCGGATGGTCTCCGCCAGCTCCGCCGTCTCGGAGTCGTTCAATCCGGCGGCCGGCTCGTCCAGGATGATGAGCTTGGGCTGAGCCATGAGGGTGCGGGCCATCTCCACTTTTTTCAGCACGCCATAGGGCTGGCCTCCGGCGGGGGCGTCCTTCAGGTGGGCGATGCCCATGAACTCCAGCGCGCGCACGGCTTTGGCCCGCATCTCCCGCTCCTCCCGCCGGGCCCGGGGCAGGCGCAGGGCCTGCTCCAGGATGGTGGCCTTGAAATCGGTGTGGGCACCGATGAGCACATTGTCGATCAGGGTCAGCTCCTTGATGACCTCCACGTTCTGGAAGGTGCGCACCAGGCCCAGGCGGATGATATCGTGGACCGGCAGGCCCACCAGATCCAGCACCCGTCCGTCCCGGGCGCGGAACACCACCTGGCCCCGGTCGGGGTGGTAGAACTGGGTGATGCAGTTGAAGGCGGTGGTCTTGCCCGCGCCGTTGGGTCCGATGAGGCCGAAGATCTCCTGTTCCTTCACGTGGAAGGAGAGGGCCTCCACCGCCTTCAGACCGCCGAACTGGATGGACAGGTCGTGTATGTCCAGCACCAGGCCGTCCGCCAGTGCCGCGCCGCTGTGGGTGGCCTTAGCCATTTCCGGCCCCTCCCTTCCTCCCGCGGCTGATCAGCCGCTTGATGTCGTGGCCGATGCCCACCACGCCGCTGGGGTAGAACATCACCACCAGGATGATGAGCACCCCTGTAAAGATGTAGGCGATGCCGTCGATGCCGCCGATGACCGGGATCCGCTTGAGCAGCAGATCCGGCACGGCGAACACGATGAGCGCGCCGATAACGGTGCCGTAGATGGAGCGCAGGCCGCCGATCACCACCACCGCCAGAATGTTCAGCGACAGGGTGAGAATCCACACGGCGGGGTAGGAGAACTTGATGAAGTGCATATACAGCGCGCCACCCAACGCCGCGTAAGCGGAGGCGATGGCGAACACGATGAGGCGGTACTTCAGCAGGTAAACGCCCATGGCCTGGGCGGCCACCTCGCTGCCGCGCATGGCGTGCAGGGCGCGGCCCATCTGCCCGTTGACCAGATTGTGCGTCAGCATCATCACCAGCACCAACGCCGCCGTCAGCAGCACAAAGGTGGCCTCCCGGCTCAGCTTGAAGCCGAACAAAGTGGGATAGCCCGCCGTCAGGCCGGAGAAGCCGCCGGTGAACTGGTCCAGCTCCTCAAAGGTTTTCCGCAGGATCTCGGAGACGCACAGCGTGGCGATGGCCAGATAGATGCCCGCCACCCGCAGGGAGACGAAGCCAACCAGCACGCCGATAACCGCCGCCGCCGCGATGGCGATCAGCACCGTCAGCAGGAAGGGCAGGCCCACCGTGCCGCTGAGGTAGCCGGAGATGTAGGCCCCCAGGCCCATAAAGCCCGCCGTGCCCAGGGAGATCAGCCCCGAGTAGCCCAGCAGCAGGTTCAAGCCCAGGGCCACGATGGAGTAGATCAGCACGCCGCCCAGGTTCACCAGGAAGGAGCTGGGCATGACGCCGCTCTTGGCCAGCAGGGGGAGCAGGGCGATGACCACGCCAAACAGGATGTACCGGATGTAGGGATTGCGGAATGCCCTGGCCGCCGGATTGCTGTTGGAGGGCGGTGTCTGGCCCTGTACGGTTATCTTGTCCATTGCATTCCCCTCCTCACACCTTCTTGATAAACTTCTTGCCCACCAGTCCCTGGGGGCGGAACACGATAAACACCAGCACCAGCAGGTACATGAGCTGCCCGCCCCAGGTGGAGTCCACATAGAAGGACAGCAGGTTGGTGCCCACCGCGATGATGTACGCGCCCAGCACCGGGCCGTAGAAGGTCTGGAAGCCGCCCAGCACGCAGGCGATCAGGGCGTTGACCTGAACGGGGTCCATCACGTTGGGCGTCACCGAGGTGGTGGGCGCGATCATGACGCCGGACAGGCACCCCAGGCACGCCGCCAGGGCCCAGGCGAACAGAGTCACGTTCCGGGTGGGCACGCCCATCAGCCGGGCCACCGGCTCGTTGGAGGCGGTGGTGCGGATGGCGATGCCCATCTTGGTCTTTTGCAGCACGTAAAACAGGATCAGCATCAACGCCACGCCCAGCACCATATTGAACAGGCCGTTATAGGTGAGGTGCGCGCCGAAGATGTCCAGATCGCCCGACTCAATAAACCGGGGCAGCTTCAGCGGGTCCACGCCGAAGATCATGGGCGCGAGGCCCACAAATACCATGATCAGGCCCAGGGTGATGATCTGCTTCGCCACCGGGGACACCTTCTTGGCCCGCCGGATAATCACGAAATCCACCAGACAGCCCAGAACGATGGCGGTGCACAGGCCGCAGAGGGTGGCCAGCCACAGCGGCAGCTTGGCGTTGGCCACCAGGGTAGCCACCACGAAGGTGTTGAACATCCCCATGGAGCCCTGGGCAAAGTGCGTGATGTTACTGGTCCGGAAAATAATGATGATACCCAGAGCGGCCAGGGCGTAGACTCCGCCGGTTTCCAAGCTGCGGAGAAATACCTGGAGGAAGGTACTCATCGAATCCTCACCCCCAACGAATCACGTTCGCGGCCCAGGTGTACCCGATTCCGGCGGCAATCATGGAAACCACCGTCCCGTCCGTCACCTTTCCCGCGTCCAGAGCCAGCTTCAGCTCCAGAATCTGGTCGATCTGGCCCACGTGGCCGTAGTTCTCCAGATAGATGCTCTGATCCTCGCTCATGCCCAGCTCGGCCAGCAGGCCCTTGTGTCCGGAACGCTTCATGTGCAGCACGTCCAGGAAGCCGATGTCGGCCCGGGTCAAGCCGGACTTGCGCAGGGCCTCGTCGATGCAGTGCAGCCAGTTGGGCATGGACACGGTGTTCAGCAGGCCCTTCATCTTCACGGAATCCATCAGGCGCAGGCGGTTCAGCTCGCCCACGGTTTCCGGGGTGACGGGGTTGCGGATGCCGCCGATCTCCCCGCCGCAGGTGTGGACCACCGAGCCGTCGCTCATCAGGTGGGTGCCCAGCAGCAGGTTTTTGCCGTAGCCCTTCTTCAGCAGAATGGCCCCGCCGCCGCAGGCCAGATCATACATGAAGGACAGGTCCTTATCGGTGTAGTCGATGAGGTCGCAGTTGCGGTAGCCGCCGCACACCAGCACCATGCTGATCTCATCGTCGGCCAGCAGCATATCCTTGGCCAGCTTCATGGCGGACACGCAGGTGCAGCAGCGGTTCTGCACGTCAACGCCCCAGGCGTTCTTCGCGCCGATGCGGTCCTGCACATAGCAGGCGGAGGTGGTCAGGGGGTACTCCTTCCACTCCTCGGTGATACACAGGATGGCGTCGATCTCCAGGGGGTCCACCCCGGTGTTCTTCAGGCAGTCCAGCGCGGCCAGCGCGCCCATCTCCTGGGTGCCGTCGCAGGGCTCCCCGGAGGGGACGAACTTTTCCACAATGCCCAGCTTGTTGATCACGGCGTCCTCGCTCCACACGCCCTGGGTGGCCTCGGAGATCTCCTTCGCCGTCATTTTTGTCTTGGGTAGGTACACGCCCAGCCCGACAATACCCACGTTTTGCTCCATTTTTCTGACTTCCTCCTTGAGCCGCCCCTTGCCCGCCTGTCGGGGCGCAGGGCTGTTCCTATGACCATTTTTATGAATAACGGTTCAATACTCAACGCCAATATAACGCATTGACAATCTTTTGTCAAGTCTATTTTAGCGTTTATGTCAGGAAGTTCAAAAAATTTTTGGGGATTTTAGTTGACAATTCGAATTTCGCCGAGTATGATAAACATGAATAACGGTTCATTCTGCGCTTTTTAAACACTTGCTAAATAAGGAAAGGGGATCCCCACATGAAAACCATCGACACCATCCAGATCGGCGACAGCGCGTCCTTCACCAAGACCATCACCGAGGCGGACATCACCCTCTTTGCCGGCTACAGCGGCGACTTCAACCCCGCTCACATCAACGCCGTCGAGGCCGACCAGGGGATGTTCCACGGCCGCATCGCCCACGGTATGCTCTCCGCCGGCTTTATCTCCGCTGTGCTGGGGATGCAGCTGCCCGGCCCCGGCACCATCTACATGGGCCAGGAGCTGCGCTTCGTCAAGCCCGTCTACATCGGGGACACCGTCACCGCCACCGCCACCGTGGTGGAGCGCGTCCCGGAGAAGAACCGCCTGAAGCTGGAAACCATCGTCACCAACCAGAAGGGCGATCCCGTCATCACCGGCATGGCCACCGTCATGCCCCCCAAGGCATAATCGCGGCAGAGGAGGAAAACAAGCATGGATTTCAAACTGTCGAAAGAGCAGCAGATGCTCCAGAAGCTGTTCCGGGAGTTCGCGGAGAACGAGGTGAAGCCCATCGCGGCGGACGTGGACGAGGAGGAGCGGTTCCCGGAGGAGACGGTCAAGAAGATGGCCAAGCTGGGAATGATGGGCATCTACCTGCCCAAGCAGTACGGCGGGGCCGGGGCGGACTACCTGAGCTACGTGATGGCGGTGGAGGAGCTGGCCAAGGTGTGCGGCACCACGTCCGTTATCCTGTCCGCCCACACCAGCCTGTGCTGCAACCCCATCTTTGAGTACGGCACCGAGGAGCAGAAGCAGAAGTACCTGCCCAAGCTGTGCTCGGGCGAGTGGATCGGGGCCTTCGGACTCACCGAGCCGGGGGCGGGCACCGATGCTCAGGGCCAGCAGACCACCGCCGTGAAGAATGAGAACGGGGACTGGGTGCTCAACGGCTCCAAGATCTTCATCACCAACGCGGGCTATGCCAACGTGTTCATCGTCATCGCCATCACCGGCATCATCGAGAAGCGGGGCCGCAAGACCAAGGAGCTGTCCGCTTTCATCGTGGAGCGCACCGACAAGGGCTTCTCCGTGGGCAAGCACGAGAAGAAGATGGGCATCCGGGGCTCCTCCACCTGCGAGCTGATCTTTGAGGACTGCGTGATCCCCGGCGACCGGATGCTGGGCAGGCAGGGCAAGGGCTTCAACGAGGCCATGGCCACCCTGGACGGCGGGCGGATCGGCATCGCGGCCCAGGCCCTGGGCCTGGCGGAGGGTGCCATCGATGAGACCATCGCCTACACCAAGGAGCGGGTGCAGTTCGGCCGTCCCATCGCCAAGCAGCAGAACACCCAGTTCGAGCTGGCGGATATGCACGCCCGGACCACCGCCGCCAAGTACCTGGTGTACGCCGCGGCCATGAAGAAGCAGAACCACGAGGCCTTCGGCGTGGACGCCGCCATGGCCAAGCTGGTGGCGGCGGAGACCGCCTCCGACGTGACCCGCCGCTGCGTGCAGCTGTTCGGCGGCTACGGCTACACCCGGGACTACCCGGTGGAGCGGATGATGCGGGACGCCAAGATCACGGAGATCTACGAGGGCACCTCTGAGGTGCAGCGCATGGTCATTTCCGGCGCGATCATTAAGTGAGGAGGTAGAAACACCATGAAAATCATTGTCTGTGTCAAGCAGGTGCCGGACACCTCCGGCGTGGTGGCGGTCAAGGCGGACGGCACCATGGACCGCGCGGCTATGGCCACCATCTCCAACCCCGACGATATGAACGCCCTGGAGGCGGCCCTGCAGATCAAGGAGACCCAGGAAAACGTGAAGGTGTGCGTGGTGTCCATGGGCCCGCCCCCCACCGAGTCCATGCTCCGGGAGTGCCTGGCCATGGGCGCGGACGAGGCGTACCTGGTGTCCGCCCGTGAGTTTGGCGGGGCCGACACCTGGGCCACCTCCAACACCCTGGCCGCCGCCATCGAGAAGATCGGCGTGGAGCAGGGGGACATCGTGATGTGCGGCCGGCAGGCCATCGACGGCGACACCGCCCAGGTGGGCCCCCAGATCGCCGAGAAGCTGAACCTGCCCCAGGTGACCTACGTCACCGCCATCGACTTCCAGGACGGCGCGCTCACCGTGCGGCGGGAGCTGGAGGACGGCTACATGACCATCAAGGTGCAGACTCCCTGCGTGCTCACCTGCATCAAGGAGCTGAACACCCCCCGGTACATGAGCGTGCCCGGGGTGATGGAGTGCTATTCCAAGCCCTACGCCGTGTGGGACTACGAGGCGTTGAAGGAGAGCAAGTGGGTCGGCCCCGTGGAGAACGTGGGCCTGAAGGGCTCCCCCACCCAGGTATACAAGTCCTTCTCCCCCCCGGTGAAGGGCAAGGGCACCATGCTCGAGGGGGCGGACAAGGCCGCCTGCGAGCAGCTGGTGTCCATGCTGGGCGAGAAGCACATCATCTAAGGAAAGGGGAGGTTGAATATGGCCTATAATAGTAAAGACACCGCCGCTTTTAAGGGCGTGTGGGTATTTTGTGAGCAGCGGGACGGCGTGATTCTGGGCACCGGGTACCAGCTGCTGAGCGAGGGCCGGAAGCTGGCCGACGATCTGGGCGTGGAGCTGTGCGGCGTGCTGCTGGGCAGCGGCGTGAACGAGCAGTACGCCAAGGCCCTGGGCGGCTACGGCGCGGACAAGGTGTACTACTGCGACCATGAGCTGCTGGGCACATACACCACCGACGCCTACACCAAGGTCATCTGCGAGCTGGTGGAGGACAAGAAGCCCGAGATCTTCCTGATCGGGGCCACCAACATCGGCCGTGACCTGGGCCCCCGGTGCGCCGCCCGGCTGCACACCGGCCTGTGCGCCGACTGCACCCACCTGGACGTGGACATGGGCATCTACAAGGACTTCCTGAAGGAGAACTCCACCCTGGCCCCCGAGCGCATCGACGCCACCAGCCACGCCGTGGTGCTGGGCGCGAAGCATGACGTGTCCCGGGACCTGAAGATGACCCGTCCCGCTTTCGGCGGCCACCTGATGGCCTCCATCATCTGCCCCCGGTTCCGTCCCGCTATGGCCACCGTCCGTCCCGGCGTTATGAAGAAGGCCGCTTTCGATCAGGCCAAGGCCGACGCCTGCGAGATCATCAAGCCCAGCTTCACCCTCACTGCTGACGATATGCAGACTGAGGTCGTGGAGGTTGTCAAGGCCGCCAAGAAGCTGGTGGACCTGATCGGTGCTGACGTGGTCGTCTCCGTGGGCCGCGGCATCTCCAAAGACGTTGAGGGCGGCATCAAGCTGGCTGAGGAGCTGGCTGAGGTCCTGGGCGGCGTCGTGGGCGGCTCCCGTGCCACCATCGACTCCGGCTGGCTGTCCGCCGACCATCAGGTGGGCCAGACCGGCAAGACCGTCCACCCCAAGATCTATGTCGCTCTGGGCATCTCCGGCGCCATCCAGCACAAGGCCGGCATGCAGGATTCCGAGTGCATCATCGCGGTGAACAAAAACGATACGGCCCCGATCTTCGAGATTGCGGACTACGGCATCTGCGGCGACCTGTTCAAGGTCACCCCGCTGCTGATCGAGGCCATCAAGGCCGCCAAGGCCGCGAAGTAACTTTTCTTAAAAGGCTGTCACGACACTTGATATTGCGGAGCAAAATCTTAGTGGAGTACGTCCCCGAAGGGGAAAAGTAGGCAAAAGAACTTTAGCGCGCTCTGGCTGTCTGGTGATTCACCAGGCCGAAGCGACGGCAACGCGGAATTGCTTTAACCAGCAAGAGGACGGTATCGTTCGATACCGTCCTCTTGCTGTCACCACCAGCTGCGGATCCCCTCGGTCGTCACCGTCAGGTCAAAAGTCTCCAGCGCTTCTCCCGTCTCGCTGTACAGCGTCACGGTACAGGGAAGATCTTTGTTCTCAAAATAGTATAGGCCGGGGTCCGCATTGGGGGCGGGCTTCCGATACCACATTTCAACCACCGCAGGAAGGACCAGGTCTTCTTCCCCCATATGCTCCCCTTCAAAGCTGGAGTAATCCGTCTC
>OFFT01001449.1_pt1 | contig 14248 bp, 9 predicted proteins | sample 1521581 | NCBI WGS metagenome assembly OFFT01 (sample SAMEA3504084, study PRJEB24116) | mouse gut metagenome | biome: mouse gut; feature: mouse-associated habitat; material: faeces | place: Denmark | collected 2011
CCTGCCAGATTTCTGTCATTTCCGGCAGCGCGCCCGACCCCATCCTTCCTGACGAAGGGGGGACTCCCTTTATTCCCGGCGGCAGCGTCTATCCCGATGCCGCTGCAGGGGCTGTCTCCTACCGCGTATCGGTTCCCTCCCGTGTAAATGGCGGACGCGTCGCGGCGTCGCCTGCCACTGCGGCCAAGGGCACAGCCGTGACGCTCACAGTGATTCCGGACAGCGGATATGAGCTGCGCGATCTGACGGTTATTGACCATAAAAGCCGGCAAGTATCGCTTACCAGCGCGGGAGATGGAACGTACACATTCACCATGCCCGATGGCGCGGTGACAGTGGATGCCGTCTTTGCGCCTGTCCGGCCAGCGGAGGCGGTCTGGAGCAGTCCCTATTCGGATATCGCAAGGGAGAGCTGGTATTATGATGCGGTTCGGTTTGTATCGGAAAATGGCATCATGAACGGCACTTCCGCAAACTTGTTCTCACCTGATTCTGCCACTACCCGCGGAATGGTCGTCGCAATCCTCTACCGCTTGAACGGCGAACCTGCCGCAGGCGTCTCCGCTTTCACAGATGTACCCGCAGGGCAATGGTATACTGCCGCGGTGAGTTGGGCTGCCGCCAATGGCATCGTGGATGGCTACGGCGACGGGCGCTTTGGCCCCAACGATATTGTCACCCGTGAGCAGCTCGCGGCCATTCTATACCGCTATACGGCTTTTGAGGGCGGCGACGTCGGCGCCAAAGCGGATATAAGCGCGTACTGCGATGGGGAGGCAATCCGCCCTTATGCGCTGGAGCCCATGCGCTGGGCCGTTGCAGAGGGCATAATCAATGGCTTTGACGACGGCTATCTGGCCCCTGGAAAATCGACCAGCAGAGCCCAGGCGGCGCAGATCTTGAAAAATTATATAAACCGCCCGGGATTATGAGGGCAGCGCAAACATAACAGCAGGCGGAAAAAGTAATATTTCAAACAGTATGAGAGGGATCTCCGGCATTGCGCCGAAGGTCCCTCTCATTTTCGCCTATCCGTTATTCTTCCGTCCTTTTCAGCAGTTCCGCGAACCGCTCCCGGTACATCAGGCCGTAGTCCACTTTGGAAGGGTCGCTTCCCCAGTCAATGTCCCGGTAATCGGACGGCTCCAGAAAGCCCCGGTCCGCCAGGGTGTCCAGGTCGATGAAATAGGGGTTCCCGGCAAAGGAGGAGAAGGACTGGTAGGGGGAGTCCCCGTAGCTGGTGGGGCAGATGGGCAGGATCTGCCAGTAGGACTGCCCGGCGGCGGCCAGGAAGTCCACAAAGTCCCGGGCGGCCTGCCCCAGGGAGCCGATGCCGCAGGGGGAGGGCAGGGAGGAGATGGGCATTAAAATGCCGGCGGATCGCATCAGAAGGTTCCACCTTTCGTCAAAGCCGCCGGACCGTGGAACAGGTCCGGCGGCTCGGGTTTTGTCAGGTTAGGGCTGGGGCCGGGGCGGGGCTACGCTCCCCCCGGGTATGAGCTGGAAGGGGACCACGCCGTGGACGGGGCGGCAGGGCCGCTGAAGCCCCTGGAGCAGCAGCTCCACCCCCTGCTCGGCCAGACGCTGGGTATCCTGCCGGACGGTGGCCAGCCGGGGGACGGAGAACTGGGACAGGGGGATGCCATCGTACCCCACCACGGACACGTCCTCCGGCACCTTCCGGCCCAGGTCCCGGATGGCCCGGATGGCCCCCATGGCCATCACGTCGCTGATGCAGAACAGGGCGGTGAGCTCCGGGCACCGGGCCAGCAGACGCTTGGTGGTGTCGTAGGCGTCGGGCAGGGAGTAGCGGCAGGGCTCGCAGCAGCGGGGGTCGAAGGGCAGGCCCAGCTCGTCCAGGGCCTTCTGGCAGCCCCGAACCCGGCGGTAGCTGATCTGGGTGCACGACCAGTTTCCGCCCAGCAGGCCGATGTGCCGGTGGCCCCGGTCCGCCAGGAAGCGGACCACCTGCCGGGCGGCCTCCTCATCGTCGGTGGTGAGGGAGGACAGGTTGGGGAAGTCCAGCTCCCGGGCGGAGTTGGTCAGCAGGACGCAGGGCACGGAGATGCCCCCGAACTCCGCCTGGAAGAACTCCAGATCGCCGCCCAGGAACAGGATGCCCAGGGGTTTGCGCTCCCGGCAGAGCTGGAGGGCGTAGGCCACCTCGTTGGCGTCCTCGTCCAGGTAGTACACCGCCGCGTCCCGGCCCGCGTCCTGCAAAAGCTGCTGGCACCGCTCCACCAGGTCGGCGAACAGCATATTCATGGTGCCCTTGACGATCACCGCCACCGACGCGCTGGTCTGCTGCTTGAGGTGCTTGGCGTTGGTGTTGGGCTGGAAGCCCTGCTCCTCCACCACCGCCAGCACCTTCCGCCGGGTGTCCTCGGACACGTCGGGGTGGTGGTTCAGCACCCGGGACACGGTGGCCACACCCACGCCCGACAGCTTCGCGATATCTTTGATGGTCATCGGTATCCCTCCTTTTCGGGTACTGGCCTTCCCCCTGGAAGGGGGAAGCCGTGACGGATAAGGGTGCGGCAAGGGGGTGCGCATGGTGATCCCATGCCTTGGACGGGGTATCTCTACCCACCGCCCCTCATCCGCCCCTGTGGGGGGAAGGCTTGCGGGAATTAACCCTTCACCGCGCCCGCGGCCACGCCCTTGATGATGTGCTTCTGGCAGGTGAGGTAGAACACGATCACCGGGATGATGGACAGCAGGATCAGGGCCATGGTGGCCCCCAGGTCCACGGTGCCGTAGCTTCCCTTCAGGTACTGGATGTGGATGGTGATGGTGCGGTATTTGGTGATATTCAGCACCAGGGAGGGGAGCAGGTAGTCGTTCCACACCCACATGATCTCCAGGATGCCCACGGAGATCATGGTGGGCTTCAGCATGGGAAGCACCACGGAGAAATAGGTGCGCAGCGGCCCGCAGCCGTCGATGGCGGCGGCTTCCTCGATCTCCAGGGGGATGGACTTGACGAAGCCCACGAACATGAAGATGGCGAGGCCCGCGCCGAAGCCCAGGTAGACGATGGGGATGGTCCAGGGGGTGTTGAGCTTCAGCCTGTCGGCGGTCTTGGACAGGGTGTACATCACCATCTGGAAGGGCACTACCATGGAGAAGACGCACAGGAAGTAGAGCACCTTGCAGAAGAAGGAGTTCACCCGGGCGATGTACCATGCCGCCATGGAGGTGCACAGCAGGATCAGGGCGGTGGACAGCACGGTGATGATCACGCTGTACTTCACGCTGTCGGCGAAGGGGTAGTTGCCGAAGGTCATGCCCTTGATGAAGTTGTCGAACCCGGCCCACATCTCGCCGGTGGGCAGGGCGAATGTGTCGGTCTTGACAAAGGTGTTCAGCTTGAAGGAGTTGATGGCCACCGCCAGCACGGGCAGCACGTAGATGACGCAGATCACGGCCAGGGTCACGGACAGGATGGCCTTCCGGCGGCGTTCGGGGGACATGGCTTTTTTGTTCATCACTGCTGTACCTCCCTTTTACGGGTATAGCCCAGCTGGGCCAGGCCCAGCCCAGCCACCAGCACGAAGAAGATAACCGCCTTGGCCTGGGCGGTGCCCTGGGACGTGGCACTGGGGGTATTGAAGGTGTTGAAGATGTTCAGGGCCAGCATCTCCGTCTGCTTGACGGTGGTGCCGTCGGGCATGATGGTGAAGGGCTGCCCGGCGGTGAGGGCCAGGTTCTGGTCAAACAGCTTGAAGCCGTTGGTGAGGGACAGGAACATACAGATGGTGATGGAGGGCATCACGTTGGGGATGGTGACTTTGAACAGGGTCTGCCAGCGGGTGGCCCCGTCGATGCGGGCGGCCTCCAGCATCTCGCCGGGGACGTTCTGGAGCCCGGCGATATAGATGATCATCATATAGCCGATCTGCTGCCAGCACATGAGGATGATCAGCCCCCAGAAGCCGAATTTGCTGTTCATCAGAATGGAGGTGGACCAGCGGCTGAGGATGCCGTCGAAGATCATGGACCAGATATAGCCCAGCACAATGCCGCCGATGAGGTTGGGCATAAAGAACACGGTGCGGAACAGGTTGCTGCCCTTGATGCCCTGGGTGAGGACGTAGGCCACGGTGAAGGCCAGCACGTTGATGAGCACCAGCGACACCACGGCGAACAGGGCGGTGTACCAGAAGGCGTGGCGGAAGGAGGGATCCTGGAAGGCCCGCGCGTAGTTGCCGAAGCCGATGAACTTGGCGTCGGAGATGGTTTTGAACTGGCACAGGGACAGCCAGATGCCTTGGAGGAAGGGCCAGACAAAGCCGATGGCAAAGGCGATCACCACGGGGCCAAGGAACAGCGGGCTCCACATCCGGGTGGCGCGCCGGAGGGAGTTGTTGTTGGTGTGCTTCGCTTTTTTCAAGATATCAGCTCCTCTTATGGTTTGCAGGGGCGCACATGGTGCGCCCGCCGGAGGCGGGGGAGGGACCGCGCGGGCGGATCATGTCCGCCCCTGCACACGGACGGGGACGGAAAGCCGGGGCGGGCGACGGGGCCGCCCCGGCTTCAAAGGGTCGAATTGGCTGCGTGCGGGGAATCAGCCGTTGACGGCCTGGTACTGCTGGGCCCAGCCCTCTACGAAGGCGGTCTTGACGGTGGCCCAGTTGGCGTCGGACTGGTCGGCGTTGTACTGGTTCAGGGCCGCCACCAGGGTGGCGCGGTAGGCGTCCACGTTGGGCTGGTAGTTGGTGACCCAGGGCATCACGTAGTTGCCGGCGGCGGTGTAGTCGGCGGCGTTCTTCAGGAAGCCGTTGGTGGACTCGGGGGCGTTCTTATAGGGCAGGATGCCCAGCTCAGCCACCATCTTGGCGGAGGCGTCGGGGTCGGACACCAGCCACACCATGAAGTCCATGGTGGCCTTCTGGTCGGCCTCGGACACCTTGGAGTTGATGGCCCAGCAGTTCTCGGTGCCGCAGTTCAGGCCGGCCTTCTCCTCGCCCTCTACGCCGCAGTAGTAGGGGATCATTACGGTGTTGGGCACCTTCTCGGAGTACTTGGCGTACTCCCAGGAACCCTGGACGGTGAAGGCGGCCTTGCCGTCCATGAACTCCTGGGCGGCGTCGTGGCCGCCGGTGGCCAGCTCCTTGGGAGAGGTCAGGCTGTTGTTGATGCACAGGTCGTACAGGTTCTTGAAGTTCTCCATGTACGCGCCGGTGAGGGTGGCGGGGCACTCGGTCCAGGGATCGTCCTTCTGCTCATAGAAGTACTCCAGGTTGGCCATATGGCCGGTGAAACGCCAGGAGGAGTTGCCGTCCATGTCGCAGGAGGTGAAGGCGTCGAAGCCCAGCTCGGCGGCCCGGGCGTGGATGTCCTCCACCACGGTCTTGAGGGTTTCAAAGTTCTTGATGTCCTCCACCTTGTGGCCGGCCTGCTCCACCAGGTCGGGGTTGACGATGATGCCGTAGCACTCGTAGCAGTAGCCGATGGAAACCAGCTTGCCGGTCTCGTCATAGAGGTTGTAGGCGTCGGTGTTCAGCTCGGCCTCGATGGCGGTGCCCTTCAGATCCAGGGCGTAGTCCTTCCAGTCCTTCACGCCGGCGGTGTTGCCGATGACGAACAGGGTGGGGGCCTCGGTCTTGTCCATCTCGGCGATGAGGGTCTGGCTGTAGGTGCCGGCGGCGGCGGTGACCACCTGGACGGGCACGCCGGTCTTCTCGGTGTAGGTCCGGGCCAGCTCCTGGGCGGTGCCGTCCAGCTCAGGCTTGAAGTTCAGCCAGTAGACGCGGCCCTCCCCGGCGGGGGGGTTATCCTCGGGCTTCTTGGTCTCCTCGGTGCCGGACTTGGTTTCTTCGGGCGGGTTGGTGTTTTCGGCGTTGGGCTTGCTGGTGCAGCCAGCAAGCAGCATGGTCATGACCATGCTGAGAGCCAATACCAGCGCAAAGAGCTTCTTTGTCATCTTCATTTCCTCCTAAAAGATTAGTACCGGAGGGTGGAAAGGTTTCCGGTAAGGTTACCGGGAACGTTTCCAGCTCCTTGTGCCCTATCATACCCGTTTTCTCCCCGTTTGGCAAGAGAATCTTTTCCAATTCACGCAAGTTTAGAGGAATCACAAAAAAATCATGCCTGGCTTTGTGGAAAATCACCATAGTCCGGGGGAGGGGGCAAGTCCGGGCTTGCGTTATCTGGCAGGATTTGCTATACTGGGCTTCCGGTTCATAGGCCGGAAATTTTATGCAGGAGGGGATTTTCATGTCTAAATACGCAGGCACCCAGACCGAGAAAAATCTGATGGCGGCCTTCGCCGGGGAGTCCGAGGCCCGGAACAAGTACACCTACTTCGCGTCCAAGGCCAAGAAGGAGGGCTTCGAGCAGATCGCGGCCCTGTTCCTCAAGACGGCGGATAACGAGAAGGAGCACGCCAAGCTGTGGTTCAAGGAGCTGGAGGGCATCGGCTCCACCGCCGAGAACCTGGCCGCCGCCGCGGCGGGGGAGAACTACGAGTGGACGGATATGTACGAGGGCTTCGCCAAAACCGCCGAGGAGGAGGGCTTCCCGGAGCTGGCCCAGAAGTTCCGTCTGGTGGCCGCCATCGAGAAGCACCATGAGGAGCGTTACCGCGCTCTGCTGAAGAACGTGGAGGCCCAGGAGGTATTCAAAAAGAGCGAGGTCAAGGCGTGGGAGTGCCGCAACTGCGGCCACATCGTGGTGGGCACCGCCGCCCCCGAGGTGTGTCCCACCTGCAATCATCCCCAGTCCTATTTTGAGATCACAGCGGAAAACTATTGATCACATCGACAGCGGCATGGAGCCCCACTCCATGCCGCTGTTTTGTTCCTCTGCCTCTGCCTGAAATTCCTCCAACAGCTCCTCATGGATCGTTGAACGGATGGGGATGAGCTGGCCCTCATGAGATGCCAGCCGCTCCGCCAGGGATTCCTTGGAAATGAGATTTGTCCCCCGGTAATTGACCGCCTCCACAATGCCGTCCCGGACCCAGCGGTTGATGGTCGATGCTCCGTAGCCGCATAGAAAGGCCGCTTGTGCGGCGGTCAGCATATCTGGGGCGTCTGCCCACCGGTCCAGCAGAAAGACGCACAGTGCCCCGCTGTAAAGGATTTGTCGGGGTCCTTGGAGGGTGCGTCCTCCGCTGGAGAAGATCCCCGCCGGGATATAGGCCGTGCGCTGGCCGATTCCGAGCATTTCCCGCACCTGCCGGGGCGTCAGGGCATCCGGGTAATGGCGGAACATGGCCCGGTAGCGGGCAGCCGCCTTTTCCTCTCCGCTCATGATCTGCTCCTCATTCCTCTTGACAAAAATTATGTAATTGATTATAATAATTACAACAATTACTACGTCTAATATATAGACGGTGGGAACGTCAAAAACGGTACTATGGAGGAAAAAATTTTTGAAGGCACAAAATAAGGACGTTCGAGAGGAAAAACTGGAACAAAAGCTGCGAATACTGGCGGAAATGGGAGACTGGCAGGGAGTACTCCGGGCAATGGACGAGTTTGACACCAACAACGAGCGGCGGCACGCCAGCCACCGGGCAGACATGGATACTACCATCGCGGACCGGGAGTACCGGGAGGGTGAGCAGTACCGGGTGGCGGATCTGCTGAAGCTGAGCAGGGCGGAGGATTGGGACGAGATCATCTTCTCTCAGCGGCCGGAGGATCTGTACCAGCTGGTGGAGGAATATCCGGTCAGCGCGGCCCTGCGGGAGCTCACACCGGCTCAAAGGCGGGTGCTGTTTGAGAGCCTGTTTAAAATCTGGCGGAATGCCAGACAGGCGCGGATTTTTTCGCAGGGCAAGGCGATTTGACGCAGGAATACTTTGTGTATTTCAAGTCAAATCAACGCGGCCCAGCGGAAAAAGATGTGCCGGGATGGCGTTTTGATAGATTTTAAACAGGCTCTTACTTGTCTTTTTCTGCACCCTGTATGGCAGTTACCCTATTTCAGTTTGTTACTTGATACTGTTTTATGAGTAGCTATCATATGACAGACTTTTTCAACAGGAGGAGGCGGACACCCCCAACCCGCCTCCCGCTCTCCGCCTCACCCCCTGCCGTTCCCCTTCGTAACAGCCTCCGGCGTATTAGCGTAATCCCACTGATGGTCCGTCTCCGCCATCTCATCGCTGGTAATATTGAAATATCTCCAGCGGTCCGGCCCGCTGGTTCCCCAAACAGCACCCTGCTCCCGGTGGTTGGCGTCCCAAGTCACATCCACACAATACCACTTCCCGTCCAGCCGCACCATGTTCCACCCATGATCCGATGAACTCGAGTGAGCCGCGCCCACCACCGTGATACAATCCACCCCCGCCAGATCGCACAGCAACTGGAACGTGGTAGCATAGCCCAGGCACACCGCCTTCCGGTTCACCAGCCCGCCGTAGGGGGTGAAGGACGCCCGGGGCGTCTCCTTCATCCGATCCTGGTGCGTCCAGTCATAGTTCACATGGTTGACGATCCAGCTGTAAATGGCCGTCTCCTTTTCCAGGTCGCTCATACCGTCCTTCAGCGCCTTTCTCAGGACGCTTTTGGCCTTATCGTAGATCTTCCGATCCTCTTTGGACAGGCGGTCGGGATCGTCCTTTTCCCAGGCGGCCCGGATGGCGGAGGTGTCGTACAGCGACATATCGTCCTCGTTGGGCTGGACAAACTTGACGCGACCGGGATAGTTTGGATCAAGCTCCGGCTGGTCTTCGCTCTGATGGCGGCCCACCTGCCCGCCGGAGTCCGGCTGCAGGAGAAGAACCAATGTATCAAAGACCTGCCGGGCGTTTTCACAGATGGGCAGAACGACAAACGTCCCAAAGGATCCTGTAAGGCTGTAGGCCGCGGCCTGGTAGAGCAAATCGGACTGGTCAGGGGCATAGCCGGCAAAAAGCGCCTCCCGTTCATCCAGATACTGGGTCAGCGTCTCCATCATGCTCCAAGCGGTATCCTCGTCCGCCGCCTTCAAAACAGCTAACTCAAAGGCGGACGCCCCCGTTTCCCGGAGGATGGCCCCGTCCTCCCATTGCTCCCGCGTCAGGCCGTAGGCGTCGGCAATATAAGCGGACAGCGCGTCCGGATCGCCGTTGTCCAGACGTTCCGGGCTTTCCAGCGCCTCCACTTCGCCTTTGCACTGTTCCATCAGAAAGTCCAGGATGGCCCCCGCCTCCGCCGCCAGCTCCGGTGTGTCAGTTTCCGGCCGGTTGGGCAGGACACTTCCGCCGATGGCCGCCTCAAAAGCCGCGTCCGCCAAAGCCGTGTTCGGGCAGATGAACAGCGCCGCGTAAGGCCCGTTCTGATTGATACTGCCGTTGGCCGCCATGTCCGCCTGATCAGGGGCGTAGCCGGCAAAGTCCCCCTGGCGCTCAAAGGTGTAGTTCATCAGCGCCGTGGCCGCCCGCACCGCGGCCTCCTCGTCCTCCATCCGCACCACGGCCACCTCAAAGGCGGACATACCCGTACCCCGGATCACCGCCGCGTCCCTCCACGGGTCCTCCAGGCCGTAGGCGTTGGCCAGGTAGTCGCTCAGAAATACCGCCTCGTCCTTGTCCGCACTCAGCCGCTCCAGCCCGTTGGTATCCCCATCAAACCCGCTCCGCGAGAACACCGCCTCCGCCAGCTCCGCCGCCCCGGGCCACTGGTCCGGCGTCTGTGTCTCAACAGCGGGCTCCTTCCGGCACCCGGCAAACAGTCCCAGCAGCAGGACAGCGGACAACAGCAGCGAGACAAACCGTTTCATACTGACACAGCCCCTTAAAGAAATCTTAGAGCCTGTATTCACAACCTCAAACGCCGTGTGGGCGGGTCTTTTTCCGCCATACTGCGTTGCGTTTTCTTGCAATACACAAAGTATTCCTGCGAAAACCGCGCCTTGTCTGGCGGAAAAATCCCTCGCCCCCCCCGGCATCCTCGGCTGTGAATACAGGTTCTTAACTCAGACCACAGGGAACCGCGCTGGATGAGCTTCTACCCGTCAGGAAAAAGAACTCCGGGCCGTCCCCCCGATAGGCCCCCACCCCTGACATAACAGCGCGGGGACAGATGGATACATCAGATTTAGCAAAGAAAACAAAACTTTCCTGGTAAATTTCGTCATTCTGACCAAAATCCACCTTGGAAAATTGGCTGATTAACAAATTGCCAAAAAAATATCCGTATGGTATCCTCACAGGGCGGAAGGGGGATTTCTCCGTCCTCCCCTCTGTGCCGGCGGGTGCGAAAACCCGTCCGGCGGACCTGGACGGGCCAAACAGGAAAGGAAAAGGGATCTTATGAGAAAAACCGGAAAACGTTGGCTGGCGGCGGTTTTGTGCCTGGTGATGGCACTGACGCTCCTGCCGCTCCAGGCGTTCGCGGCGGAAGCGGATACCGCTCCGGCCGGGGTCCTGGCGGAGTTCAGCAAGGAGGGACTTGCGGAGCTGTCCACCGGCACCATGAAGGTGTACGTGGACGAGGCGTTCCCCCGTGTTGTGCGGTACGTGCTGAACCCCGGCACGGACAAGGAGACAGCGGTGGACGGCCAGCCTGACGCGCTGGACGTTGTCATGCTCAACGGCGTGGCCGTAAAGCCTGTTGTCACCAGCTCCAAAAGCTCCGACGGCAAGACCATCACCTACACCATGACCGTGGACGAGAACGCCAGGAACACGGCGGGGACGGCCCTGGTAACCAAGATGGACGGTGACGGCAAGGCCGTGCGGGATGAGAACGATCAGATCGTCAAAGAGGAAAAGACCGTGGACACCGGGCTGAACGTCAAAATCACCGCCCGGATCGTGGCGGGCGGCGACGGGGATAACACCCTGGCGTTCTACATCGACAAGGTGGACTACCTGAAGAACGACCGGATGGAGCATCCCCTGGAGACCATTGAGATCCCCAACCACAGCCTGGTCTCCATGGCCACCGACGGCAAGGACAAGTCCGTGGCCATCACCGGAGGCGTGGCCCGCAATACCTCCGTGGCCACCAGCGACAAGACCGTTTTCGCCCACGACAAGATGGGCCAGAGCGAGACGATGGATTTCTTCGCCGGCTTCCTCTGCAACGGCCGGGTCAGCGTCAGTCTGGCCAGCAACTCCGAGTATACCCCCAACAACCGTCTGGCCGGCTGCGACAACAACCCGGTGCGGGCGGTGTTCTCCCCCAGCGAGGACGGCAGGACCGAGTCGATCGGCCTGGGCAGCACCCTGTGGTACTATGACCGCAAGATCAGCAGCCTTACCATGTACGACGCCGACGTATACAAAGAGACCGGCGCGTATCCCACCCTGGGCGAGTGGGAGCTTCACGCCATCCCCGCCGACAAGCTGGTCCATGAACCCACCGAGCTGCCCCTGTTCGCCAAGGTGGTGCTCACCGACAAGGACGAGAACGGCGACGGCAAAATGGACTGGCAGGACGGTGCCATCGCCTACCGCGGCACCATCATGCACATCCCCGTCAACAGCGAGCTGGTGCGGGACGCGGTGAACCTGCGCATCAGCATGAACTTCGGCGGACACGCCCAGCACCCCTTCCTGATGGCGTTGGACAACGTCAAGCGGGTGGCCCTGAACACCGACGGGCTGGGCCAGCTGGTCCTGCTCAAGGGCTACGCCAGCGAGGGCCATGACTCCGGCCACCCCGATTACTGGAACGTGGGCGAGCGCATGGGCGGCGTGAAGGACATGATCACCATGATGGAGGAGGGTGCCAAGCTGGGAGCCCAGTTCGGCATCCATGTGAACGCCTCCGAGTTTTACCCCGAGGCCAAGGCCTTTGACGAGAACCGCGTGGGCCGCTACAACAGCACTGGGGGCCTGCGCTACGGCTGGAACTGGATCGACCAGGGCGTGAACATGAACGTCGCCTACGACTTCGCCACCGGAGACCGGGCGGAGCGGTTCCAGAAGCTGTATGACCTGATCGGCGACCGCCTGTCCTTCGTGTATGTGGACGTGTGGGGCAATGGACAGCACGGCATCAACGAGGACGGCTGGATGACCCGCCAGCTCACCAAGGAGATCACCGGGGGGCGGGATTGGCGCATCACCCAGGAGTGGTCCTTCGCCAACCCCTACGACTCCACCTTCCAGCACTGGACCTCCGACTACACCTACGGCGACTACAGCTACAAGGGCTGGCTGAACAGTGCCGTGCTGCGCTTCCTGCTCAACGAGTACAAGGACGCCTTCCCCGCCGACTTCCCCACCTACGGCGGCGCGTGCAACGCCCCGCTGCTGGGCGGCCCCGCCATGCAGGGCTTTGAGGGCTGGCAGAAGGACGACGAGTACAATCTGTCCATCTACAACACCTTCAACCAGATGGTGTATACCAAGTTCCTCCAGCACTATGACATTATGCAGTGGACCAACGCGGAAAACAGCGTGACCATGCCCTACAGCAAGGGGGCCAACGGTGCCCGCACCGAGACCGCCCAGTGGACCCCCGAGATGCAGATCGTCCTTCAGGACGGCGGCGACAAGGTGGTAGTCACCCGGGGCCTGGACGATGAGCTGGACGCCAAGGCCGTCTACTCCGCGGAGGATGAGACCGCCTACCGCTCCCGCGTCATCACGCTGAACGGCAAGGTGATCCTCACCGGTGCCCCCGCCTCCGCAGGCGAGGATCCCGTGTTCCCGGCGGACAAGGCCACCCTGAAGTACCTGATCCCCTGGTACTGGGACGCCGCCACCGGTGAGCGGGTGTCCGCCGATGACGAGAAGCTGTACCACTGGAACGCCAAGGGCGGCGCGTCCACCTGGGATCTGCCCGACGGCTGGGAGAACCTCAAGAACGTGGTGGTTTATGAGCTGTCCGATCAGGGCCGGGGCGAGGCCCAGACCCTGGCCGTTACTGGCGGCAAGGTCTCCTTCCCCGCGGGCACCAAGGCCAACACCGCCTACGTGGTGGTGAAGGGCGAGTCCGTCAAGGGCCCCCAGATCACCTACAGCACCGGGATGCACGTGGAGGACGCCTACTTCAACCTGGACATGGACAGCAGCCCCTGGACCTCCACCGGTACCACCAGCCGCGAGACCAACCCCGGCGGCATCTCCGCCGTGAAGCTGGACGGCGACGCCTCCGTGAGCCAGAAGCTGACCGATCTGAAGTCCGGCCGGAAGTACGTCACCTATGTGGGCGTGGACAACATGAGCGACGGCAAGGCGTCCGTCACCATCACCGACCAGGACGGCAAGGTGCTGGCCAGCAGCTACACCCTGCGCTCCATCGCCCAGAACTACGTCAGTGCCTACCCCCTGCACACCCTCTACAACAGCACCACCGGGGGCTTCTACGAGAACCGGGAGAGCCGCTTCCAGAACCTGTACGTGTTCTTTACTCCCCAGGCGGGCAAGACCTACACCATCACCCTCAGCCACGAGGGCGAGGGCAAGGCCTATTTCGCCGGGGTGCGCACGCTGGAGACCCAGGCGGACAACTTCACCTATGACAAGGACGGCAACGTGACGGGCTTCTTCCAGGACTTCGAGAACGTGGCCCAGGGCCTGTACCCCTTCGTAGTCAGCGGCTTTGAGGGCGTGGAGGACAACCGGATCCACCTGTCCGAGCTGCACGCCCCCTATACCCAGGGCGGCTGGGACGTGAAGAAGCTGGACGACGTGATCGACGGCGAGTGGTCCGTGAAGATCAACGGCCTGACCAGCGGTGTGGGCCAGATCCTCATCCAGACCATTCCCCAGAACTTCCGCTTTGAGCCGGGCAAGACCTACACCGTGGAGTTCGATTACGAGCTGGGCACCACCGGAAGCTACTATGTGGCCATCGGCGAGGGTGAGTGCGGGTACGACGCCTACGGCTATCCCACCAGCGCGGGCTGCCCGACGGTGGAGCTGACCCAGACGCTGAACAAGGACCACAACTTCGCCGCCTCCAGCAAGACGGCCAAGGCCCCCGTGGGCCACGCCCGCTTCACCGTGGTGGGCGGCGCGTCCGGCCAGACCTGGATCGCCATTGTCTCCGACGAGGCCGCCGACACCCAGGGCACCAGCGGCAACGAGGCCAACTTCGGCGGCTACCAGGACTTTGTGCTGGACAACCTGAGGATCACCCTGGAGGATACCGACAAGAGCGGGCTGTACCATCAGGTGTGCGTTGCGGGCCGGGTGGACGCGGACAGCTGCGCCAAGGCCGACGGCTATGCGGGCACCTTCGGGGAGGCCCTTGCCGCCTTTGAGACCGCCCTGACCGAGGCCAAGACCCTGCTGAACGACCCCGAGGCCGGCGACGCCGACGCTGTGAAGGCCGCCGCCGACAAGCTGGCGGAC
>OFFT01001450.1_pt1 | contig 14239 bp, 15 predicted proteins | sample 1521581 | NCBI WGS metagenome assembly OFFT01 (sample SAMEA3504084, study PRJEB24116) | mouse gut metagenome | biome: mouse gut; feature: mouse-associated habitat; material: faeces | place: Denmark | collected 2011
GGATAAAGTGGTTGTGCTTTCAGACGGTTCTGTTGCGGAACAGGGAACGCCGGAAGAACTGATGAACACAGGCAGGATTTACCCGCATATGGTAAAGCTGCAAATGATTAGCAGGAATTGGGGCATTTAGCAAGGCAGGAGTTTGTGAAAACGGAAAGAGACAATAGGGAAAGTCCTCTTGGATTAAATTTAATGGTTTGATTCAAGGGGATTTTCATAGCATACAAGGGGATATAACAGACATGATAAGAAATATTTAAAATTTTGTTGGATTTTTTCTTGTGTTTTATCCTATTGACAAAACCAGCGTCTAAGAGATATACTGAACATTGAGTTAGCGGCTACTAACATAAAATGGCCGCAATTTTTAAGGATGCTGGTTAGTTTTTGCTAACTAACATTGGGAAAACAAAAGGAGTGTGTTTTATGCTGAAAATAACAGTGGGCATAGAGGGGATGGCTTGTGGGATGTGTGAGACGCATATCAACGAGGCTGTGCGGAATGCGTTTCATGTAAAGAAAGTGACAAGTTCACATACGAAGAAGCAGACGGTCATCCTTGCGGAGAAAAACATCCCGGAACAGGAACTTAGAAGTGTCGTGGAAAAAACCGGATACCATGCCATATCTGTATGCAGTGAACCCTATGAGAAGAAAGGGCTGTTCAGAAGGTGAGGCTATGCAGACAGAAGTGTATCAAGGCATGTGGCAGCAGGGGAAGCATTAGCTGGAAAAGAAAAAGGAGAAAGTGTAAAGGTAAGCATTATGATGATCAATAAAAGGCTGATCGGGACGGTCAGCGAAAGCAAAAAATACATAGTGGGGAACGTGGCGGCACAGTGGTGTTCCCTTGCGGCGAATATTGCCATGATGACGGCGGTGACGGGGCTGCTCGCTTCCCTTTATGATAAAACGGCAGATAAAAGAAGCGTTTTCATAACGGTGTCTGTTGCGGCGTCCGCAGTTGTCCTCCGTTTTATCTGCGCGGTCTTTTCAAGCCGTATGGGGTATCTCTCATCAAAATCCGTCAAGAAAACGCTGCGTGAAAAGATTTACGGGAAACTCCTTCGTCTTGGCGCTTCTTACAGTGAGCAGGTAAAAACCTCGGAAGTGGTGCAGGTGGCGGTGGAGGGCGTGGAACAGCTCGAAACCTACTTCGGGGCGTACCTTCCGCAGTTTTTCTATGCCATGCTTGCCCCGCTGACGCTGTTTGGGTATCTATGCTTTATCAATGTAACCTCCGCTGTCGTTCTGTTAATCTGTGTGCCGCTGATTCCCATTGCGATAGCAGCGGTGCAGACATGGGCGAAAAAGCTTCTGTCAAAATATTGGGGGCAGTACACGGCTTTAGGGGATACTTTTCTGGAAAACCTGCAGGGTCTGGCTACGCTGAAAATTTACCGGGCGGATGGTTTCAAGCATGAGGAAATGAACCGTGAGGCGGAAAAATTTCGTAAGATTACCATGAAAGTCCTGACCATGCAGCTCAATTCCATCACGATCATGGATGTTATTGCCTACGGAGGCGCCGCGTTAGGGGTAATCATGGTGGCAACGCAGTTTCAGGCGGGGAAAGTCACGCTTTCGGGATGTCTTTTAATTATCCTGCTCTCGGCGGATTTCTTTATTCCCATGCGGCAGCTTGGCAGCTTCTTTCATGTGGCGATGAACGGCATGGCGGCAAGCGATAAGATTTTCCGCCTGCTGGATCTGCCTGAAACAGAAGAGAAAACAGGGCGGTTTCCACAGGACTGCGGAATTGTCTGTACCGGGCTGCGTTTTTCTTATGGAGAAAATCCCTCCGGTGGAGGAAGGGAAACCCTGCATGGAATAAGAATGGATTTCCCGAAGGGAGGATTTGTTTCAGTGGTAGGCGAAAGTGGGTGCGGCAAGTCCACTGTGGCGGCAATCCTCATGGGAAGGAACCGCGGTTATGGCGGTTCGGTGAAAATCGGGGATAAAGAGCTTTCGGACATAAGGGAAACGGAACTGATGAAAAACATCACTTATGTCAGCCATCAGAGTTACCTGTTTAAAGGCACTGTCCGGGAGAATCTGTGCATGGGGAAGCCGGATGCGGCTGACAGGGAACTGTGGGAGGTTTTGGAGCGGGTGAACCTGGCAGGCTTTTTGAAATCAGAGGGCGGGCTTGACACGCTTCTTACGGAAAAAGCCTCGAACCTTTCCGGCGGGCAGTGCCAGAGGCTTGCGCTGGCGAGGGCGCTTTTACATGACAGCCCTGTATATATTTTTGATGAAGCAACTTCCAATATTGACGTGCAGAGTGAAAATGATATTATGCGGGAAATCCATGCGCTGGCGGGGCAGAAAACGGTGATCCTCATTTCCCACCGCCTTGCCAATGTGACAGCTTCAGACAACATCTATGTGATGGACGCAGGGAACGTAGCGGAAAGCGGAAGCCACGAGGAGCTGCTGGCAGGAGGCGGCATTTATGCAAAACTATGGGACACACAGCAGAGCCTTGAAAATTACAGAAGAAAGGATGGTGCGGCTATATGAAAAGGCGGAGCGGATTTGGGGTTATGGCAAGGCTGGCCGGCCTTGTGAAGCCCCTTACGGGATTTATGGTTTTGGCGGTGTTTATGGGGCTGGCAGGGCATTTGTGCGCCTCTTTTATCACAATCCTGGGCGGATATGCAGCGCTTGCCCTGTTGGGCTATGATTTGGCGTTTAAACTGGAAACTGTGTTTATCTGTGTACTGGCGTTTGCGGCGCTCAGGGCAGTCCTGCGTTATGCGGAGCAGTCCTGCAACCATTTCATTGCGTTTAAGCTGCTTGCGCTGATACGGGATAAGGTATTTTTGGCATTGCGTTCGCTTGCTCCGGCAAAGCTGGAGGGCAGGGACAAAGGCGACCTGATCTCGGTCATCACTTCGGATATCGAGTTGCTGGAGGTTTTCTATGCGCACACGATTTCGCCCGCAGCAATCGCATGTTTCTATACTGCCTTTATGTGCCTGTTTATCGGTTCCTTCCACCCTGCGCTGGGGTTTCTGGCGCTTCTGGCATATCTGGCAGTGGGGATTGCAATACCCGTCGTCACCTCGAAAGTAAGCGGTGGGGACGGCATGGCATTCCGTAACGAATCAGGGGATTTAAGCGGGTTCGTGCTTGACAGCCTTCGGGGGCTTTCCGAAACAATACAGTACGGCCGGGGGAAAGAACGCCTGATGCAGATGAATGAGAGGACGGATGCCCTTTCAGGAACCGAAAAACGGATGAAGCGTACCGCAGGGAGGAATATGGCGGTCACGAATACAGTAATCCTGATATTTGATTTATGTATGCTGTTTTTATCTGCAATGCTGTATCAGGGCGGAAAAGTGGACTTTGCCGGGGTACTTGTTCCGGTCATTGCCCTGTTTTCCTCTTTTGGCCCTGCTGTGGCGCTTGCAAATCTGGGAAGTACGCTGCAGAACACTTTCGCAGCGGGTAACCGTGTGCTGGACATTTTAGACGAAACGCCTGTAGTGCAGGAAGTGGCGGGCCGGGGAAAGACGACTTTTGAAAGCGCCGCTGCAAAAAACGTCAGCTTTTCCTATGGGGCTGGAAAGATCCTTGACGGTGTATCTTTGGAGATACCAAAAGGAAAGATTGTCGGAATTATTGGAAAAAGCGGAAGCGGGAAATCCACACTGTTAAAGCTGTTCATGCGGTTTTGGGATGTGGGGAATGGAAAAGTGGAGATTTCTGGCAGGGATATCGAAGGGATAAACACGGCGGATTTGAGAGATATGGAAAGCTTCATGACACAGGAAACCCATCTGTTCCATGACAGCATAAGGAGCAACCTGCGGATTGCGAAGCTGGACGCGACAGACGTTGAAATGGAAGCGGCCTGCCGGAAGGCTTCCATCCATGATTTTATCATGGGGCTGCCGCAGGGATATGATACGCCTGTGGGGGAGCTTGGGGATACGCTTTCGGGCGGCGAGAGGCAGCGGCTTGGGCTGGCAAGGGCGTTCCTGCATGATGCGCCCTTCCTGCTCCTTGACGAGCCTACCAGCAACCTTGACAGCTTAAATGAGTCTGCCATCTTAAAATCCCTGCGGGAAGGGCAGGATGGGAAAACGGCGCTGCTGGTATCCCACAGGCAGTCCACGATGCGGATTGCTGATACGGTATATTCGGTAGAAAGGCTTTCACGGACAGGCGGGAGGGTAAGCTGATGCATAAGGGTATCAGTACAAAAAGGGAACGGGAAAAAGCTGTGGTGTTGGAGATGATTGTGCTTTACTGCCGGAAACAGCACGGAAGAAAAAACGGCCTTTGCCCGGAATGTGAGGCTCTTGCCGCATATGCAGGGCAGAGGAGCGACAAATGCCCGTTTATGGAAACAAAGACATTTTGTTCTAATTGCAAGGTACATTGTTATAAGCCCGATATGAGGGGAAAAATCCGTGCAGTCATGCGTTTTTCAGGGCCGAGGATGATATTCCGGCATCCGGTGATGGCTGTGCGCCATGTATTGGAAGTAAAAAAAGAGAAAAAGCGATTGGAGATGTGTGATGAAACTTAAAAAATTACTGTATATGGTATTAGGCTGTATCGGCGTTGCTTTGGGGGCATTGGGGGTGGTTCTCCCGCTCCTGCCCGCTTTCCCGTTCCTCCTGCTTGCGGCGTTTTGTTTTGCCAGGAGTTCGGAAAGGCTGAACCGCTGGTTTACAGGAACAAAACTGTATAAGGACAATCTGGAAAGCTATGTGAAGGGCAGGGGTATGACACGGAAAACGAAGGTTAAGATCATGGTGACGGTGACGCTTTTGATGTCGGCGGGGTTCGTTATGATGGATCAGGTTCCTGTCGGCAGGATTGTCCTTGCCTGCGTATGGGTATTCCATATCCTTTATTTCATGCTTGGCGTAAAGACAATCCCCAAAGGAGAGGTTTCCGGGCAGCAGGCGTCCACTAAAAGAGCTTTCGTATCTCCGATGAGGAGATAGCAATTCACTGATCCGGTTTCTTCTATACGATAGGTGTTTTCGGATACGACAATCAGGATGAAGAAAAAGTGGCAGAACTTGCAACACAGCTTGAACAGGATGGAAATATAAAAGAGGTAATGGGATATTCCACTACATTGGGAAAACCATATACTGCCTTAGAACTTTCCGATGTTATCGCCGACATACACATTTAATGCCTTTTGCAGAGTAGTCATACGTTATGCGGCTATTAACGCATGGCGTGACAGGGGTAAGCGGCGGCAAAGGGAAATATCTTTTGATAAGTACATAGTGAAATTCGTGTTGTTTCGTCTTTGTGTGAAAGTGGCTTAAAATCAAGGGATTTTAGAGATTTTTGTATTTTGTCTGGTAGTTGATTTACCGTCTTTGTTCGTCTTTCTTTAATAAAAATATGTCAAATTGTATGTCAGCCAAAAAGACTATCAGCAGTTTGCCGGTAGTCTTTTTGGTTGTAATATTCAAGATAATCATTTATTCAAATTTTGCTTAAACTCTTCTAATATTATGTTTCTTTGGCTATCTGTTTGAGCATTATCATATTTTTGTTGAAAATCATCACGGATTACAGACATTTTGTTTTTCCAGTCTTCATATTGCCTTGTTTGTTCTGGTGTTCTCAATCCACTTTTTTTAGACGGATACCATTTATTTCTGTTTTTTAACGCATTTATATATGTTTTTTGAATTGGAGATTGATTATCTTTATATTTTTTTTGTGCTGCAACCTGCTGACAAGTCATGTTTATATTTGGCAATTTATTACTACAATATCTTGCAGGTTTATTTGGATTGAATATAAAGTATTTTCCGCAATTTTCACATCGTTTAAGATAAGTTCCAATTTGAGCTATTTTAAAAATTTCACAATTAAAAGCGTCTTCAAGAGAATTAAATTTATATCCGTTGATTACATATAGATGTTTTTGGATAAATTCTTGTCTTTGTGGTTCTTTTTCAATGTAACTATCATTTATGGATGGGTCATTGTCGGAATTAAAAGGTGGATTAAAAAAATGACTTCCACCAGTGTGCTTTTCATAATCAGTTGGATGAATAATTGCAACTTCATTAAAATGGAAAGATTGATTATAGCGGTGGTTTAATCGGCACATTGGAGAAAAACCATCTATAAAAAATTTGTTATCTATATCAAATATTTCATAGACTTTATCTTGAATTATTTTTTGCCAATATAAATAATCATAGTTACTTTTGCTTTGAATAGCATTTTTATCCAATTCTGATACAAAGAAAAAAGGTTCATATGGAGATTGAAAATACAGATAAGCACTAAGTTCCGCAATCCACCATATTTCGCCGTTGTCAATGCCACAAAGTTTAAAATCTGGAAAATCCTTTTTGATTTCTGTTTCAATTTCAGCGGACTCCATTTCTTCAAATTTTTGTTCGGATTTTTGAATAAATCGGCGTATTTTACGTCTAAGAATATCATATTCAGAAAAATCACTATTAACAAAACTTAATAAGGGCTGAAATAATTCTGTAATCATAGCATTAGAATCATCAGTGTTATATTGAATTATTTTTTGATTTGTAATATCAAAATTATAAAGATACATCTGTTTTACCTCCACAAAAGAGAACTATATAAAATTATAAAAAACATATATTTCTCATAGTACGATTCTTTATCTTGTATTATAGCGCAATTTCATGTAAAATACAAGCATAGACGAACTATATAAAAAATAAATAACACATAGTTCATAATGGAAAGGAGAGAAAAAGATGAATCTGGCAAAAAATAGGAATCAAGATGGCGTGTTAATTACATTGACACAGGCTTGTCAGGAATCTAATTTAGGGGCAACCGCAGTTCGGAAAATTGCGGAAGACAGCGGAGCAGTACGGAAGATAGGAAGAAGCTACAGAATAAAAAAGAGCATATTTTTCGACTATATCGAAAAGGTGTATGCTGAATGAGTGGTGATATAATGTCAGATTTCTATGTTCCATCACAGATGAGGAAACACAACAATTTTATATTGTGGAAGTTAGAAACGGATGGTAAAGGAAAACAGCGTAAAATTCCATATTCAGCATTATATGATGGCAAGGCAAGTACAACCAACAGCAGGACATGGACAACCTATGAAAACGCTTTGCAATGCCTTAAATCGGGCAAATACGGCGGTTTGGGGTTCGTTCTGGATAAAGATATTACATTCATTGATTTAGACCATTGCAGGGGCGATAACGGGGTTTTAACACCATTGGCAGAGAACATAATTAATAATTTCAAAGATACGTTTATTGAAGTATCACAAAGCGGAAACGGATTACATATTTTTGCTTTGGGAACAGTAAAAAAAGCAGTAAAGACAAAAGAGATTGAATTATACTCTACAGGACGGTATGCCGCTTTAACTGGCAATGCTATTAATCCTATAGATTTATCAGAAGCACAACAGAGAATAGATATACTTTATAATTATTGCAACAGAGGAAAAAAGGAAACAGAGAATACAAGGAGGCTTCCACAGTGTGTTTTATTACTGTCGGAGCGTGAAATTATAGAGAAAGCTGAAAACGGCAGGAATGGACAAGTATTTTCGGACTTATTAAATGGTAATTGGAAATGTCTTGGAATTGGTGACGGCACACAATCCAGCGCAGATTTAAAGTTTGCAAATATGCTTGCTTTTTGGTGCGGATGCAGTGAGGGCATTATGCGTGATATATTCAGAAGTTCGGGAATGTACAGGAATGAAAGAAAGATGAATCTGGCTATTAAAAAAGCTATTTCGGATTGCCATACCGTATATCGGGGAGGTGGTGGGATGTGACAGAGGAAAGTATTGTTGAGTGGCTGAAAATGAAAAACGCAATCAGAACTTATTCGCATGATGACATAGGTTCCGCAAGGTTGTTGTCTGATATATTCAATAAAATGTGTAGATACAATGCTACGGCCAGTGAATGGTATGAATTTAACGGGAAGTATTGGGCGATTGATTTAGGCGGCTTGAAAGTGCGGAACATGACAAAGATTCTGGCGAAAGCACTTATCAAATATGCAGTGTCGGCATCAGAGGATGATAATAAATATCTGAAATATGCGGCAACATGGAATGAACACCGAAAACGAAATACAATCATCCAGGATGCAAGGGATCTGAATTTTTTTAAGAATGAAGATTGTGATATTGATATGTATATCCTGAATTGTCTGAATGGCGTTTTAGTGTTGCATCAAGATAGTGTTGAATTTATCAAGCATGACCCGGATTTGCTATTAACGCAGATTGCGAATGTTCGGTATGATCCGGACAAGCCATGTGAACGGTGGGAAAAATTTGTTGATGAAGTTATGGAGGGCAATCAAGAGAAAGTCCGTTATCTGCAAAAACTATTCGGCATTTGTCTAACTGGTGATACAAGGCTTGAAAAAATGTGGTTTTTATTTGGCAGTACAACAAGAAACGGAAAATCTACAATGATTGAAACAATTTCAAATTTGCTAGGAACTTATGCTGTATCAGTCAGGGCAGAAACATTGGCAATTAAAAATAATACAGACAGCCGGACGGCAAGTCCAGATATTGCAAAACTGGCAGGAAAACGGCTTGCAGTTGCATCAGAACCGCAAAAGAGAATGGCCTTAGATGTTGCGCTGCTAAAAAGTATGACTGGACGAGATACCATATCGGCAAGATTTTTACATCAGTCCGAGTTCCAGTTTACGCCTTGCTTTAAACTGATTTGTAACACAAATTATCTTCCTATTGTCAGTGATACCACTATTTTTAAGTCAGACCGGGTACAGGTTATTTCATTTGACCGACATTTTGCGGAGAGTGAACAGGATAAAACGCTAAAGAATAAATTATCTACAGGCAATGCATTAAGCGGAATCTTAAACTGGTGTATTTCTGGATGGTTACTTTTTTGTAAAGAGGGGTTGGACGAGCCGGAGAATATCCGGGCGGCTACAGTGGAATACGCTAATTCCTCTGATAAAATGCAAAACTTTATCAATGACTGCCTTGTGGAGAAAAAAGGGTGCAATATTGCTATTAAGGATTTATATGAAAAATATGAGGAATGGTGCAACGATAACGGTTTTCATACAGAAAATAAGCGGAATTTTATTGATGATGTGAAGTCAAAGAACATTTACAAGGCATCCGGAACAGTGAACGGCAAAACGGTTCGCAACATTATCCGGGGGTATGATTTTGCAAGTGAAGATTTTATTGAAATTGATGAATCAGAGCCATTGCCATTTGATTAGTGAGAGGTACAGTATATGGACTATTTCGAGGTATATCGTGAAATTTGGCAGTTTCATAAGCAGTATATTGATAGAATTTGCAATGAGGATGAATTTTGGGAAGCGGTGATTGCTGATGCGGACAAGCTGTACAAAAAGTACGATAATTCACGATTTGCAAAAGATTTGATACTAGCAGAATTGACAGAGTTTGAGCGGATTGGCAAGGAAGAAAAAACATAGTTTGTGCGTGGTGTGCATTTCCTATGGGTTGTATAAAAAAATAATTTCTTTAAGGGTTTTACATGGGAAATACATATTTGCACAAATGCAGTAATGATAAGGCTTCCACGGTGTGTGTGATGGCTGCCCCCCCTCTGTGGAAGCAATAAAGAGTAATGAAAGGGCTAAGTCACACACAAAGGTAACGTCAATTAAAAAAGATTGAATTTTATAATTTTTTTCAGAATGAGAGGTAATAAATTATGGCAGGAAAAGCACCACAAGGACAACTAACAGAGATGAACCCGGTCAAGGTAAAAGCAATCATCCACAGTTTAAGGGAACTTTACGACATGGGGAAGCCGGAAACAAACTTAGAATTGAAAGAAAGGATTGATATGTTTTTCCAGTTTTGCGAGGATTCCAGTGTCAGACCGGGCGTTCAAGCACTTTGCACGGCATTACATATCAGCAGAACAACGCTTTTTCGTTGGAGTAATGGGGAAGATTGCGACAGGGAGCGGCAGGAAATTGTATCAATGGCAAAAAGTTTCATTGACAGTTTTTTAGAACAAGTGACATTAAGCGGTCAAGTATCGCCGCCAGTTGGGATATTCCTCTTAAAGAACTGGTGTTCGTATAAAGACACAGTTTCCATTGAAGAATCTACGCCACATAAGGAAACAGGGCGTGTCCTGTCTGCTAATGAATTGCCTAAACTTTTCTTAAAAGATTGGGAAGATAAAGGGGAATCATTACCGGAGTTATTGGAACGGGCAGAAAAGGAAGAAGAAAGCGGCAGGACGCTTCCTTGTCCTGAAGATTGAAGCAGGGTATATAAACAATGTTATTGGAAAGAGAGGTACAGAACAATGCTTTATCTGGCAAGGGCAGAGCCGGAAACAGCGGCAAGGATAATTTGAGGAAAGGATCGGCTATTGTGCATTATAAGGATGTTTAAAAACCTTTTCAACAAAAGTGTTATTTTATATTGACTATACCTTAAAATGACTGTATAATAGAAGCGTCAATATTACGTTCGTTATTTTGACTACTATATACCATAAAAATTTTTTAAGGAGGTCGGCACAATGGCTAATATGTACAGTTATATGAGAATATCGACAAAGGAAGATAGGGAAAAGCAACGCTTCACAAGGCAGGAGAACGCACTCACAAAATATGCTAATGACAATAAGGTTGAATATGTATTCCAGTTCCGGGAAGATGTCAGTGGAAAGAGTTTCAAGAATCGGACGGAGTGGCAGAGATTAGAGAAGATAGTGCAACCGGGAGATACGATTGTGTTTAAGGATATAAGCAGATTCACAAGAGAGGCAGAGGCAGGATATACAAAGTACATGAGCCTCATGCAGAAAGGTATCAACCTTATTTTCCTTGACAATCCAACGGTATCAACTGACTACATTAGAGAGTTACTCCATGTGGCAGAACAGCAGGATTTAGTTGCTAAGACAAGCCTTGAAAGCACTGTTAAATTACTTCTGATAGTGGAATTGAATAGAGCAGAGCAGGAGAGATTGACAATCAGCAAGCGCACAAAGGATGGTATGCAAGCAGCCAAAGAGAAAGCAGAGAGAGAGGGCAGAGAGTGGAGGGCAGGGCGCAAGCCAGGGCAGTTAGATAAAATGACGGATGAATTGCAGGCGGATATTGTATTGTACTTATCTGATAGAAGTATAAAGGCATCCGAACTTATGAGGAAACACAACATTTCAAGAAACACATTCAAGAAGTATGTGGAGAAAGTCAAAGAAGAAATGTAATACAAATGCGCGCTCTAAAAATGACCGTGTAGGGGTTTTATAGAGCGAACGCACACCCACTACTTAATCACTCACACAAAAATTTTAAACAAAAAAATTATTTTTCAAAATTAAAAAAAATAAAAAAGGCAAAAGCCGGAAAGGTGAGGTTAAAAGTTATGGAGCAAAGACCTAGCACAGCATTTACAGAAAGAGAAAAAGAAAAAAAGCGGCAAGAGATAATGAGCATTCAGGACAGAAAAAAGCGGCATGAAGCTATTGCCCGGAACATGAGTTTATTCACAAATAAGAAAGAGAGGTAAAAGATTATGACAACAAATATTGCAGTTGTAGCAGAAAGTTTGAAGTTTGAAGCGGACGAGTACAAAAAGAGGTATGACGAAATCCAGAGGACAAAAGAAAGGGAACTTAAAGAAGCGAATGACACATACAGACCGGGGTGCAAGGCACTTTTAGACAGAATAGAGCAGATTAACAATGCTTGCGATTCCACTCTTACTAACTTAAAGGTTCAAGCCGCCGACAGAGCATTGCAGGACATTGAAACATTGCGAGAGCAGGAACTTATGAGGGTGCAGACCGTCAACGAGCCTTTACTTGCTAAAATTCGGGCAATCGCTAATATTCCTATGACTGCCCTTGAATTAACGGCGTTTGCGGCTAAAATCGGAGCAAAGGGCGATTATTGGGCGAATCGGGCATTGTCCGACATTGCGGAGCAAAACGGGATTGACTCTGCTGAAATCGGATTAGAATCCACATACGATACAAAAATGAATATTTTAGAACAGTTGACAGACCAGTTAAATAAGGTTTTCAAATACTACGGAACGAAAGACCCAAAAGAAAGAGCGCATACACAATTTTTGTATCTGAATGACACTATTATTGAACGTGCAAAACAGATGTACGGCGGCAAGGTTGGAAAGTTGAGCGACAGCCAGAGGGCAGATAAGGCGTATTTCACAGTGCGTACACAGCATACGGACATTCAAAAGGGCATTGCTATTTCTAATGTGCTTCGTAATGCAAAAGGCGAAATGAGAAATTTATTGCTTTGCAGACTGGCAGAGGATAACAGCATTTCCAGTATGGCGGCTGAATTTTCTGGGCATTGGGAGGAAATAGCAAGTTTCAAGAACGGACTGGCGAGAGAGTACCGGGACGCTGAAAAGGCAATGGAGAACATTCGTAGATTAAAGGATAAGACAGTGATAGAGCAGACAGCGGCAGGAATGGAAGAAAACAGCTTTTTCGGGGATATGTTTGAAAAAGAACAAAAAATAAACCTTACTTTATTTGAAACATTACATGGAGAGCAGGAGGGCGGCACAACAGCGGAGTAACCTTTTCCCTGGCAAATTAAAAGGGAAGTAGCACCGAAAATACATACTTCCCTTTTATCTCTTATACACCTACTTAAATTATAATCTGAAAGTAGGTGTATTGCAATGAGTAATGAGGAAATTGTATCTGAAATCCGGGCAGGGCGTTCTGTATCGGAGAATATGCAAGACCTTTACGAAAGAAATTTGCCATTGATAAAAAAGACTATAAAGCCATTTGCCGCCTATGAACCTATGGAGGATTGTTTGCAAGAAGCCTGTTTCGGACTATGGGAGGCGGTACAGCATTATGAAACGTCTAAAAATGTGCGGTTTATGACTTTTGCACAATACTGGATAAAACAATCAGTACAGCGGTATCTTGAAAATTGCGGCTCTACCGTCCGCATACCTACCCACGCAAGGGCGAAAATGTCACGCATACGGAAAGCTACAAGTCAGTTAAGACAAGAACAAGGCAAAGAGCCAACGGTGGCAGAGATAGCAGCTTTATTGGGCGTATCAGTGGAAGAAGTGCAGGAGATACAAGGCTATATGCAATCGGTAGTAAGTTTAGATACGCCGATAGCAGAGGACAACAGCTTGACACTTGCGGACACGCTACAAGCCGATTTAAGCCTTGAAAATGATACAGTTGATAAAATATACTCTGAACACTCTAAAAATGAATTATGGGGCATTGTGGAGCGTTACACAGCCACAAGGGAGAATGGCATAATCAAAGAAATTTTCCTGCATGGTAAGACTATGGCGCAAGTGGCAAGGGAACAGGGATTGTCTTTTGACAGAATACGCCAGATAAAAGAAAAAGGACTGCGGCGGCTACGGATAGGCAAGGCAAAGCGTGAACTACTGGAAAAGTTTGATATTGCTGAAGCCGGACTATTCCGGGGCAGCTTGAATAACTACAAAGAGCATAATTATACTTCCATTGTGGAGCATTTAGCAGAAAAGCGACTGGAAGCAGAAGAACGGTATCGAAAACATTTAGCGGAGATTGAGGAAATGCACAGAAAAAGACTTGAAGGAAATTCGCACAAGCTGGGCTTACCTTCAAATGAAGGAGAGTCCAAAAAGTAATTGAGGTTCGACATTATGTAGAGCCGGATAATAGAAAGAGAGGTTTATAATATGGCAAAAAATAATATATCATTGCACAACGAAAATGGAATTACCCAGTTAAAAATCAACGGAATTAAAATAGTTGGCGTTTCCGATTACAAAATAGCCAGCTCCGCCAATGGAAAGACAGAGCTGACCTTTACTATCTCCGCTGACAATATCGCTACTGATGTAGAAATAGATTTAGCAGAAAGCCAGCCACAGAGCCACTAATTCATGAATTTCTCTGCATAACAGCAGAAAATTTTGAAAGAAAACCTTTAGGAATAGGTTCTTGACTGTTTTTCAGTTCTTCCAACAAGGAAATGATTTGGTAAAGTTCTTCCTTGTCGGGAGAATTGGAACTGTCAATGTCGCTTTTTAACTTTTGTAGTTCAGCATTAAGGTTAATTGTGGCATTTGTTTGTATTCCAATTATGGAATTTTCAATAGTGGTTGCATTGATGGAAAACACTGGATTGCTCTGCTTAGACTGATTATACGTAAGCGATACAAAACACACCGTAATGAAAAGAAGTGCATGTCGTGATATACTCT
>OFFT01001451.1_pt1 | contig 14235 bp, 13 predicted proteins | sample 1521581 | NCBI WGS metagenome assembly OFFT01 (sample SAMEA3504084, study PRJEB24116) | mouse gut metagenome | biome: mouse gut; feature: mouse-associated habitat; material: faeces | place: Denmark | collected 2011
GGGAGGCGGAGTAGGAAGTGGAGGTGAAGTCGTACCACCCGTTGTCCACCCATTCCCCGTTGTCTACCCAGTGCCCGTGTCCTCCGCTGCAGTCTTCAGGGCAGCTGCTGTCGCAGCTGTCGGATTCCCAGTCCCAGTCGCTCTCCCATTCCCAGTTGGCGTGCCATCTCGCGCTCCAGACGCTCCAGGATGCGGAGGTCTTCTGTGGGTTGGACGGCAGGGAGGAAAGGGAGAAGTGCGGGTTGGTGTCCGTTGCCAGCGGGTCCGGGGGCAGGTTCTCCTCAAGGGAGATGATCCTTGCCACGAAGCTGGTCTTTGCCGTGGACGCGCCCCTGACGGATACCTGTATGGTGAGGGTAGTGGGTTCCGGAGGGGTGTGCCATTTTGCCCAGACCACCTGGGAGCCGCCTGCAGGCATCACGATGTCGTTTACAGTATAGGTGCCGCCGTTGATGTGGAAGGTGACGCTTGCCGGATCATCCGGGTTCACCTCGGCGCTGCTGGTCAGGGTGATGCTGGTGATGACGTCCGTATCCACCCGGTAGGTATAGTCAGGCGCCTGCAGTTCCGCTTCCGGTACATCCTTGTAGCTTACGATGCCGATGCCGAGCGCTGAAAGGATGTCGCTGTCAGAGACTTTCCCGCTGGTAGTGCCGCCCCAGGCAGGGTAGCCTAAATCCGGTGTCTCCAGAAAGATGGACAGGGGCAGGTTCTGGTGTGTCAGGCTGGGCATCTTGCTGCGCAGGGTTCCGCCTGACTTCTGGTTGTATAGAGCTGCTTCCGTTGCGGTCATGGCATAATTGCGGCCGCCGTGGGTGAAGTAGGCAATCGGCTCGATGACCAGCTTGTAGGAGCCGGAGACCAGTTCCTCAAAAGGGATGCCGGCCTTGTCAGCGACCAGCTGTGCGGCATACTCGGAGCAGAAATACCGCCGGATTGCCTCGATGCTTGCGCGGGAGCTGCTTCCGCTGATGATGCGGGGGAGTGCAGTGCCCGGTTTGGAATAGCTGTAGCTTCCATTGGGGGACAGGGAAGAACCCGAACTGTACTGTAGCTTGCATACTTTGCCGAAGTTCAGTACATTATTGGCCACATTCGCGTTGCTCAGGTCAAATGGTGTGGACACTACGCTGCCGTCAGCGGTGACTACAGTAACGCGCACGCCGTCCTGTCCGTGCCAGACATCCGTTGCAGTGCCGCTTCCCATTCCGCCGCCGCCACCGTCTAAGTTGCCCTCCCCGGATGCCAGTGCAGTCATTCCTGCAGAGAGCATCAGGATAAGGGAAAGAAAAAGCGGGAAGGTGCGTTTGGTCAGTTGTTTCATGTGATTCTCCTTTACAGACAAAAAAGGACATGGAGTTCATCCATGCCTTTTCGGTGTTTTCAATATGTTCAGTTGCCGCCCATGGTGCCGATCTGCTTGTTGATGTCCCCATCGCTGTCGATATTATCCTGCTGGGTGTTGCCGACATCAATCCAGCCGAAGACCGGGTCATAGACCTGTCCGGGATGGCTGCCATCAGCGCCGGTGCCTCCGGAGGGTGCCCCGGAACCGCCTGCGGGATTATCCTGGGATGGTGCGGGTGTCTGTGTCTGCTGGACAGGCGGGTCATATTCTGGTTTCCTGTCAGGGTCTGTGACATCATCTGTGGTCACCGGAGGCTCTGCGGGCTTTTCCTGTAAAGCCTCCTCTTTGGTGGAACTGTCGGAAAGGCTTGTGGTGGAGCCGGTTTCATCCTCGGAAACCACCGTCTGGGTATTGTCGGAGGCTGTGCCCTGGATCTGGGTGCGTTCCTTTGCTGCGGTGGAAGGGAGGCTGGTATCCACAGCGGTGTTGTCTTCCCAGGTATCTGTCCTGTCAGGCGTTTCCGTGGAAGCAGGGATGAACTCCCTTTCCGGCTCCCGTGTCAGGAACCAGGCGCCTGCGAGCACTGCGATGCAGAGTGTGGATAAGCCGAGGATGGCAAAGGTTCTTTTTCTGTCGGTAGGTTTTGTATTCTTTTTCATAATATAGGACTCCTTTCGTTGTGTTTGCATTATATACGCATCAGGGAGCGGAATGACAACAGCATTCCCGTCAGTATTTCGTATTATGGGAACCGGTCAGCGTGATATGCTGCGTGATGGGCGGGAACAGCTCCCCGAACATCTTTATCCGGAAGGTGGCGTCACAGGTCACCACATATTCGATCTTGCCGGAATACTGGTGGAACTGCAGGCTGATGTTCTCCACCGTGTAATCTTCGTTGGAAAGCTGTATCCTCTCCTCCATCCCATTTATGAAGCCGGCACGCAGGGCTTCCTGGTAGGCGGAGCTCAGGTGCAGGTCAGCCATGTAGGAGTCAAGGTTTGCCTCCCTCTGGGAATGGAAGGTATCCGCATAGATGCGGGCGCTGACATTGTTCAGCTCCATCTTTGCCGCATTGCGGATGTTCATGCAGTTGATCTTGACGGAAGCGAACAGCAGCACGAAAGCCAGGATCATGTTGATGGCAAGGATGACGAAGACGGTGAAAAAGGACATGTCCCCGCGTTCATTCTTAAGTATCTTCTTATACATGGCAATCCCCCTCACTTCCAGTAGTGTTCGCTGACACCCGCCCCCTGTGAGCGGACGTTGATGGGCACAAGGTTGAACTTCCAGAAGCCGCCCAAGTAGCAGCGCCCTGTCACCGCAACGTAAAAAGGTGTCCCGATCTGGATGCGGCCTGTATTGCCGGGTCCGGATACCTGATAGGAAAGTCCCTCAACCTCGTTCAGTTGGCTGGAGAGAAAGGAAAAGAGTGCATCTGTTTCCCCGCTGGTCCCGCCGTTTAACTGGATCTGCTTTACAATCTGATCTGCAATATGGTCCATTTCCTGTTTGGTGGAAATGATGTGGAATACATTGATGATGAATGCGATCAGAATAACAGCCACCAGAATGTAAACAAAGCTGCTGATATAAGAGGAATCGCCTCTCTCGGACAGCAGGAGCCGTTTCAGTTTGTTTTTCAATAGGTCACCTCCCGTAGTACAATAGAAAACCCGCCCTGCAGATTTTATATTGTCATGAATAAAGAACGCAGGCGGGAAGCCGGGGTGGGACTTCTTGCCTGCGTTTCTTATATGGCGGGCCGCATATGGGATATGTCGTGTCCGCCTGTGTATGAATTATCACGATACCAATTCTAGCATATGGGATTTACCCTGTAAATCGCAAAGCTGTGCCAGTTTGGGAAAGTTTAGTGCCAATGTTGTGTCAAATAAAAATAAAGAAAAAATACACCATTCATATGATATTCTTTTAAAAATTTGGAATTATGAAAAATTTAATAAGGAACTGCCGGAAAATAACCTACGCATTTTGTTTAGAGTAAACATGATAAAATCTGTAGATTCTGCAACAGACTTGTGTAGGTTATTTGGAGGCATTTCCTAAGTTCGTTTCTTGTATTGATGGAAGTTTTTGAGTATACTAAAGACACATTCATAAGAAAGAGGTGAGTTGTATGAGTCCAGCACAGCAAATTTTGGATTATCGAAGAGAAATAGATGAAAATCAGAAACAGGTTCGGGAAATGGTAATAGAAAGCTATCGGGACATTGCTGCAGGAAAGGGCCGGGACTGCAACGAATTTTTTGACGAACTGGAGAAAAGATATACCAATGACAGAGTATAAGGTGATTACCCTGCCGCTGGCAGAGGAGGACATTGCAGACCAGACGGATTACATTGTCTTTGAATTGAAGTCTCCGGAAACAGCGGTTAATATGGTAAGAGGCTTTAAGAAAGTTATTAACAGCTTGAGTCTGTTTCCGCAAAGCCATGAATTGGATGAAGATGAAGAACTGGCAGCATATGGTATCAGAAAGACATATTATAAGAATTATTTCTGATAGATGAAGAGGAACAGGCTGTTTACATATTGAGAGTTTTTCATATGCTGGTAGACAGCAGAGAAAAGATTTTGAGAATTTTCAGAGCGTAAAGAAAATGAAAAGCCTTTGAGTTAAGCAACTTGAAGGCTTAATTTATGGGAGGATGTATAACAGATGAAATTTGCGGAACAGATCATGTTGGATCTGATTAACCAGGGATACAGCAGCAAAGACCTACGTGAGCATTGGAAGAAAGATGTAAATGGTAGAAATAAGAAATAAAATGTGGTAAAATTAAGGACAAAATCAATAGGAGGATTTGAAATTATGTCAATGTCTCCGCATCATTATAGATATGCCATTAAAATTGCTAATGAGTTAATTGAGGAAACAAAAGAGTTATTAGTATGGAAGGGATAGGTGTCCAATTATTTTTTTAGTGATTATAAATATCTTATGTATCGACTTGCACAAGAAGAAGGAAAAGTGCGCAGAGATATTGACGGACTATTGAAAACATCAAAAAGGGGAGATATATATGGAAAGATTGTAAACGATTTATCTATATGCAGAGAAGAACTTGATAACAAATTAGAAAGTATACGCTCAAGATAGATAAATGCGTAGATTTCGGATATCTTAAGTTAATATCTTGAATTAAAATAGAGACTGTCATGTGTTTGGTAATATGATAATTTTATAACATTGTCAGATAGAAGGTGTGAGTTGATTCGTTTACCATTGTTATCGTACATATTTAAATGCTTACCATTTATAGTGTATGATATTAGGATGGAATAGACATGAGAGCAAAGTAACGTCATGTCTAGGTATACATTAAGATCATTTGTACAGATTGTTTTGCATGATTCACTTGGAGATTCGTAGAAACTATATATATTCATATTGTCAGTATATACAAAAAAAGAAGATATATACAAATAATGGAGGAAAAAACGTTATGTCAAGAGTTTTTTTATCACATAGTAGTGCAGATAAAGAGTGGTATGTAAATTTTGCATATAATAAATTGGTAAAGGCATTGGGGGAAGACAATGTTGTTATTGATAATGTTACATTTCAAGAAGGAAGAAGAACTATAGAAGAAGTTTATTATCAGTTAGGAACAACAGATTTATTTGTTATTTTCTTGTCAGATAAAGCATTAGCTTCGCAATGGGTACAAGATGAGCTTACGAAGGTAGAGGAGATATTAGAGGAGAAAAAAAGGTATCAAATTTGTCCTATTATTATTGACTCCAAAGTGCGGTATGATGATGAGAGGATACCGGAATGGATGAAGAAGGAATATAATATTCAACGAATAGGGAGTCAAACTAAAGCAGCTAATGTTATTAGACAGAGAATGATAGAAATAGCATATGAAAAGCATCCAAAACTTAAAGAAAGAAATCAAATTTTTGTAGGAAGAAATGAATTTTTAAAAGAATTTGAACAAAGGATGGATGATTTCGATATAGGAACGCCAGTAGCTATAGTTGCTTCAGGGCTTGCGGGTGTTGGCAGAAAGACATTTTTGCAAAAAAGTTTATTTAAAAGTAATGTTGTGAAAGATACATATCCCTTTTCTTATATTGTTTTAAAAGAAGATGAAAGTATAGAAGATTTTATACTAAGAATATATGACCTTGGATTGCTAGAAAACGAAGTATTGGATATTACGGAATTAAGTGCAAAGACAGTAGGGGAAAAAGAAAGAATTTTAGCAGATTTAATTTGTGATTTACAAAACACAAAAGAAATTATTATGATAATTGATAATGGATGTATTGTTGGTCATGAAGGAGAAATGGTGGGATGGTTTAAAAATGCGTTACAATATGAGGAAGTAAAGAATAGAATCACTTTATTATTAGCTTGTAAATTTAGATATTTTGTTAAAAATTATAGAACAGATAGAGTTTTTGATGTAGCAATACCTGAATTAGATGTAAAAGAAAGAAACGGACTTCTCAAAAGATATTTGGAATTGGAAGAAATAGAGCTGGAGTTAGATCAAATTAAGGAAATAAGTGAACTCCTATCTGGATTACCAGAGCAGGTATTTTTTGCAGTTACAATGATTAAATCTTATGGTTGGAAGTATTTTCAAGATCATACTACAGATGTTGTTGACTTTAATTCTAAAAAAGCTGTAATGATGTTGCATAATTTTAAAGAGAATTCGGAAAAAATGGAGTTTTTAGCATTGTTAGGCTCTTTTGATTATATAAGCACCAGTTATGTATTGTCTATAGTAGGTGATAAAAAGAAATATTTTTCGTATATTGAAGAATTTTATTTTAATGGTATTTGTGAATATGTTGGTGTGTTAAAAGAATATATACGAGTAAATGACACCATTAAAGATTACTTGCAAAGAAGTGAGTATAAGGTATCAAAGGAACACATGACTAAATTAAAAAATAATGTTCGCGTTTTTGTTTCTAATATTGAGGATGAAGATTATGATATGCCGCAGTTGTTATATAGTTTAAAAGTGGCATTATTGGAAGGGATAGATATAGATGATAAATATATAGTACCATCCATTTATTTAAAATCTATGAATGATTTATATTTCTCTGGGAAAAACAAAGAAGTTGTGGAATTTGCTGACAAGGCTTTATTAAGTGCATCTTTTATGGATGAAAGAATTATATTTGAAATAAGATATCTTTTATGTTCAGCATTAGCAAAATTAAGAAATCAAAGGTTTTTAACAGAGGTACAACAGATTGACGGTGCGGATCATGATTTTTTATTTGGTTTTTATTATAGGCAAATAGGAAAGTTTGATAAAGCGTTAGAAAGAATAAATAGTAGTTTGGAGAAAAGAGCAAATTTTTCTAAAGCTAAACGAGAAAAAGTACAGGCTTATATAGGTATGCAAGATTATGATTCGGCATTAGAATTGGCAAGGATAAATTATGAAAACTATAAAGATAATCCATACCATATACAGGCGTATTTTTCGTGTCTTATAAAATCAGATAACCAAGCAGATAAAAAAGAAGTGTTACAAGAGCTTATACATAATATAGAAAATATAGGAAGTAGTTTAGCAAAAGAGATGACGTTACGTTTTAGAGCACAATATGCAGCTTTTATTGAAGGAAATTTTGATGAAGCAATAGCTTTGATTGATCAAGCCATTGATATGAATAAAAGTATTCATTATGCAAGATTGGTAAAATTCGATATTGCAGAAAGATTTGATGATTTGAGTACTATGGAAGAGATTGTTGATTATTTTAGCAGCCCTGAATTGAAGCAGAGATATCAAGATAATATTATTTGTATGAACGCAATGCTTAAAGCCAAAAGGGGTGATTGCCTAGGTGCTATTGAATATTTTAAAATGAATATTAAGAATTATACGGATGCTGCGAAAGATAGATTTGAAGTTCGACTGAATAAGTACGCAAAAACAAACTAAGTATAAAGGAGGAGAGAACACATTTTATTGTATTCTCTCCTTTATTCCATTAAATATTTTGTTTAATAATCCTCGAAATCAACCCCACTGCCACATTCCGGTCTGCATCAATCCGCGTCACCACGAAGCTGACATCATCCTTCTTGCCAGGCATCCGGTTGTCATAGCAGCTGTGGGCGACTGCGTTGACTCCGATGTGGAGGCGGACGAAGACAGTGCCCTTGTGGATGTCCGTGACTGTCCCAGCGTATTTGCCCTGGATCTTGCACTTGCTCAGGTTGTCCTTGCTGGTGTTGCCGTTTACGCTCTTGACATCTGCTTTCACGGAAATGTCCTCCAGAGAGCGGACTTTGACGCTTAAGATGCGGACAAGGATCTGTTCGCCCACATGGAAGCGTTCCGTGGCATCACCCAGCCAGTCCCAGGATAAGTCGCGGGCAAGGATGGAACATTCCGTGCCGAAGATCTCCACGCGGACAACCTTTTCTGCCACGGCAATGACCCTCGCCTGCACAATGCGGTCTTCGCATACGCGGGAATTTCCGGCCGCATCCGGCATGTAGAAAATCTGGCGCTTCTTGTACATGGCATCTTTCCTGCTGGCCACCACGCTGCGGCTGGCATTCTCAAGCCCTTTGATGATAAAGTCAATCTCACATCCCAGCATGTTGCCGAGGATCTTGTTCTGGCGCTGCACCAGTTCCCCGTAATCATGGGCTTCATCCTCCACGAGGTTGATCATCATCTCCGAAAGGGGGATCACGACACGCATGTCCTTGTAATAGACGACTGCGATGGTGCCGCCTCCGTCCATCTTCTCAATGCCGCCCAGGGTGCCTGTCAGGATCTTCCGGGTGCGGTAGGCGTTCTGCAGCTCATGCCAGATGGTATCCTCCCTGCTCTCAGGTGTCTCCACTTCCGAATCGGCATTCAGGGTAAGGATGGTGGAAGGGGCGGTCTTCCGTACAGGCGGTTCCGGTTTTGGAGCAGGGGCGGCTTTTGCTTTCCGCCTTCTGGGAGGGGCTGAAACTTCAGGGTTATTTTTCCCTGTGCCGCTTCCGGCTTCCGCTCCGGTCCCAGAGGAAAGTTCCGGAGCAGGATTGTTTGCATTATCCGCCGCTCCATCACCTTCGACGGGGGCCTCCCCCGTATCTTCCTGCAGCAGTGCCATCCCGCTGTCATTGCCGGTCTCTGCTTCCGCCTCCATGTTTTCCCCGGAAATGGATGTTTCTTCCGGCACATCCCCATCTGTAATGGCACTGTCAGAAGCAGGTGCGCCATCTTCCGCAGCGGTCTCACCAGAACCGGGAAGTTCCTCATCCATGACAGCCTCGCCAGTGCCAGGCAGTTCTCCATCCGTAGGGAAATCCCCGTCTGCAGGCATTCCACCGTCCATAAGGATTCCGCCCTCCGCATGGGGATCCCCTTCCATAAGGGTTCCTGTTTCCGCAGGTGCATTCTCCAGGATGGCGCTTTCTTCAGTTACAACAGTTTCTTCCGTTTTTGCTTTTCTGGGCATAGTTTTGTCTCCTTTTCATGATTGTCTGGTCTGCCTGCAGGTTCCCACAGGCAGGCTGTTTTGCCGGGCAGCTCAGGACATGATGGATTTCTTGTCCGTCATGACGATCCCGCAGTCCCCGTCCGCAGGGAAGAATGCCTGCCGTTCATCCGCCCATTCAGGGGGAGGACCCGTGGGCGCAGCATCTGCTGGTGCAGGGTTCTTTCTGGGCACCTTTGGTTTCTTCTGTTTCGGTTCCGGCTTCATCAGCCGTGAAAAGTCCGGCTCCGGCGATTCCGGGAGCCTGCGCCACTCCGGGATATGGTCGCTAGCCCGGCTTTCCTTCAGTTTCCTGCTCTCCGGGTGGAGGGTGTAGTCATATTTCCCCACCTTCAGCACCTTCTGGCCCCGGAGGATGATCAGTGCCTCATCCAGCGGCAGCCGCAGCACCTCATCCGGCGTCAGCAGCTTGCGCTTCCCGATGGAATGTGTCTCCCGGTATTCCGGCGTGTAATCTGACACCCGCCAGGTATTGAGCTGCTTTGCCTGGCTGGATACGGCCACGCTGACCTCGCCGGTGCGGTTCGAGATGAACTCGGCCGTCAGCTCGTCGGTGCAGCCCAGGAAAAGCTGGGTGTCGCAGTTCCCGATGATTTCCTGCCACTGGTTTAACGGGTAGCGGTTCTGCATCTGGGGCAGGTTCTGGAAGATGCAGCTGATGGAGAGCTGCCTGGAGCGGATGGTGCTGATCTTCTTTGTCAGGTCTGCAATGGTGCATCCGCCGTTTGCAAGCTCATCCGCCAGGATATGTACCGGTACAGGGAGCCTCCCGCCGTCCCCGTATTTGTCCGCATAGCGTACCAGCTTGATGAACACGAAGGACATGAACAGGGAGGAGAGGAAGTCAAAGGTGGAATCCTGGTCTGAAGTGATGCAGAAATAGGCACATTTCTCATAGCCCGGCTGCGTCAGGCTGATCTCATCGTAGCTGGTGATCTGCCGGATCAGTTTGTTCTGGAATACCTGCAGCCTTGTGCCAAGCCCGATGATGACGCCGCTGCGCACCGTGTCGGACGCCTGCCTGAAGATGTTGTAGGGCGCCTTTGCCGGATGGGTGACCGGGAGCAGGTCGAAGAGGCTGTCCAGCTCCTTCTCGGAGTTCATGGTCAGCAGCTTGTAGACCTGCCCGATGTTCTTCCCCTCCGGCGGGAACCCCTGGTCCACATACAGGACGAGGGCCTTCAAAAGGTTCATCTCCGAATTGTCCCAGAACCTGTCACCTTTCGGGGAGCCTGTGTTCCTGATGATGACATCGCAGAAGAGCTGCGCCATGATCTCCTGCCCTTCGATTTCCGCGAGGCAGTTCCAGCTGTCGGAATTCTCAGGGTTGATCAGGTTGAACACCCGCACGGTGTAGCCGTTTTCTTCAAGATAGAGGCACAGGTCTGCGTAAAGCTCCGACTTTGGATCGGTAATGATGAGGCTCTCACCGCGTTTCACACACTGGAACACCACGTTCCTTGCATAAGCCCGGCTTTTCATGCTGCCGCTGGCCCCGAATACCGCCACGTTGCGGTTCATCCGCGTCTTCTCCGGCAGGCAGACCGCTTTCCCGTACAGCTTCCCTAAGATGACGCCCCGGTTTCCCGTGATGTCAGGGACCAGCTCCAGCACTTCACGCATCTCAGAGTCCGTCATGAAGCCGGAGGTGCCGTAAGTCCCCTGGTCTGAATAGGTCAGGTTCCGCTCCCTGTCATAGGTGCCTTTCCTGCCAAAGCCCATCCGCATCACCATAAATACCAGCAGCCCGGAGATGCCGATGCACAGGGCGATCCCGTACAGGCTGTAAGGGAATACGGTGAGCGCTTTCAGGCAGGCGCCAGGCGAGCCGTCGGGGAATGCCGGCGAGGTGCCGTTCCCCGGTGTGCCCCCGGATGAAGTCCAGTCCCGGTAGTTGATGATGAACTGGGATACATAGCCGCCTGCATAGGCAAGCGCCATGAGCAGGACGGGCAGGACGAAGAAGAGCGTCATCTGTTTCTTTTTGTTTTCTGTCAGTTTCAGTGCAGGAACCTCCTTTCAAATTTATACAGGTCAATGGTTTCAATGGCGGCTGCATCCCCAAAGTATTGCTGCAGGACCGGTTTCTGGAAGTCGAAGCAGACCAGGTTCCCGGCAAGCCCGTGGAAGGAGAGGGCAGTACGGAACCGGGACAGCCGCAGCATGTCGAAGTCAAAGGCAAGGAGCACCGGCATCCCCTCCGATACGGCATCATGTTCCAGCCCGTAATCGGGGCAGGGAGGCTGCAGGTCGGACAGGAGCAGGCTCCGGAGCGCCTTCTGCAGGGCAGGGGAGCAGAGCAGCCGGAGCGTTGTCTCTCCTGCGGCATCATCCGGGACATAATGGAAATAGTCAAAACTGGAATCCAGGCAGAAATAGCTTTTCTGGAAACCGCCGGTGCTCTCCATCAGTTTCAGGGCCGTGTCCATACCGCTGCCGATGAAGAGGAGCCTTATGGGCGTGTCCGGATGGTAGCATGGCTCGATGCTCCCTCTGGAGAGGATCCCCCTGCTGACATGGTGGGAAAGGAATGTCTTTACCCGCAGCTCAGTCTGGTACTCCCACTTGATCGGTGCAGTTCCTGTATGGAACAGGGCATAGATGCAGCCTGGTGCAAAAAGGATTCCCATGATGCGGGAGTTGCCGATCTTCACGGCCTCCGTGCCCAGTTCCTTGACCTCCCTTGAGTGGTAGAAGATAGGCAGGGGCATCCGGACAGATTCCCCAGCCTGCGGTTCCTCCCGGAAGATCAGGGGCTTTTCATCACGGAAAAAGGTGATGCCTGCATTCAGCAGCATGGCATATATGTGGGATGCCTGCTGGAGGCGCAGCCGCCTGGGGTAGCCGCTTCTGGGGTGGTTCGTTTCGGTGTTGCCGGACAGGTAGAATGAGAAGCGTTCCGGGTTCTGGGCAAGCAGGAGCTTTTTGCCGCCGCAGGCCAGCCGGTATCCCCGGAGCCGGTCTTTGTAATGTGTCTTGAGGAGGCCCTCATCCTTCAGCTTTGTCACCAGTTTTTCCCCATAGCTGGGGCCGATGCCTAGTCGGGACAGGATATCAGGGCTGCACTCTCCGGACAGGGCGGTCAGGGAGAGCAGGCGGTATGCGGCGGTGGATGTGTCGTTCATGGCTGGCTCCTTTCTTGTAAATGGATGCGGCGTTAGCAGGTGGCATGAGGAGATGGGATTGCGCGTTTTTTACCGTACACGCCTGAGACTCCGGTTAAGGAATGGCGGGGGCACGGAAGCAGAAACCCCGTATTTCCGCATGGGAGGCGCAGTTTTTACCGCAGCCGGGAGATTTTCCGTAAAATCCCTTAAAAATCCGATATGCTTTTTTCCCTGTCCTCCCGCTCTTTCAGCCATCCGGGGAAGCGGCTTTTTTCCATGACGGCGAGGATGGTGCAGTCCCTTTCCCCGAATTCCGTGGTGTGGTAGGCGTCGCAGAACAGCCCGCTGTCATCGGCCATCAGGAAGCCTGCCACGGTATCTAAAAGCTGCTTGCACTCCAGGTTGTCGTAGTCCCGCACCCGCCTGTCGGAGAGGTTCTTGTCGAACACATGGGAAAAACAGACCACGCACTGCCTGAAATGCGGAAGGTCATGTCCCTTTGTGTAAGCCTCAAGCGCCGCATGCAGCGGATCGGTCAGGAACGTGGTGTTGACGCGTTTGGTGCGTTTCGGCATCAGGCCGGGCAGGGCGATCTCCACGATGTCCTGTGTGTGTCTTATGGAAATGCCGTGTACCTGGGCGGCTGCTTCCATGAGGACGGGCTTCGGCACAAGGTCTGCGGCATAGATGAGGTTGCGCAGGGAACAGGCGATCCGTTCCGCGCGCCGGGCGGCATCCAGGCTAAGTTCCTCATAGTTTTTCCCATAGGTGCCGGTGTTGGCTGCCATGGCATTTATGGTGTTTGAAAGCCGGGGGAGGTCATCCCCGATCCGCGCAAGGCGGGATGATAAAGTGTGTCGGTCCATTAAGTATCTGTCACTCCTTGTTTTCTGTAATACTGCACCTTTCCGCCAGGCGTGACCGTACAGAAAGCGGCAATGCCGGGAAAGTGAAGGAGCGGTATCTGCCCCGCGTTGTCCACAAGGGCTATGCGGCGGGGGGAATCCTCCTGCCAGGCGGAAAGCGCATGGTTCATAAGTATCTCTTTTTCTTCCGGTATGTGGATGACATCATAGGCATCCGACTGGGTGCAGAAGGTCAGTGCCACCGGAAAATCACTGGCCGTATGATAGGTAATGTCCTCCCGGAAATCCAGAAGCACCCAGAAAGCGGAGAGGATGGACGGGTTTGGGACACAGTTCCCTGTATACAGGACCAGGCCCCTTTCCGGCGCCAGGGTAAGCCGCCCGCCCTTTTCCAGCTTTTTTAAGAGCAGGAGCAGCTTCTGATGCGTGAGTTCCGGGTAAAACGCCTCCAGCTGCAGGAGGGTGAGGGCGTGGTATGTGGAAAGCAGCCGGATGATCTCCGGCAGGTGGCTTTCCTGTGGGTTTCTGTGCTGCATGTGGCAGCCTCCTTTGCTCCTGCGGCCGCAGGTGATTGCTGTATAGTAATAGGTAGAAACTGTACGCAGGGATTACATAAACCGTACTTACAGGATGGGAGATGGGGCAGGGAACAGGAACTTTTTGCGTAAACTGTACTTAAAGCGTACTTATACCTGCCTGCTGTCAGCATCTTTTTTTCTCCCATACTTAAACTGTATGTAAAGTTTCCGTATTATCCCGCCTGTGCCATCTGCTGGCGCTGCTTCTCTTTTTCCAAAAGCTTCTTGAGCTCCTGGCGGTCCGTGGTGATCAGTTCTTTTTCCAGTTCGGAAGCCTTGAACTCCACGGTGACGTTATTGTTGTTGGTGGAGATCAGGCCGTTGCCCCGCTCAAAATGGGTGATAGCCATGGTCTCCGCTTCGGAAAGGTGCAGGATGGACTGCACGCGCATAGCCTCCTCATCCTCCAGGTTCAGGACGATCTTGGTCTTTGAGTTGTTGATGATGCCTTTCCCGTATTTCCCGTCCTCCAGCGCAAAGAAGTCATTTAAGTCCTGGGTAGCGCAGATGGCAGAACCGCCGTACCCGCGGATGATCTTGAAGATCTCCAGCACAAACTCTGCCGCAAGGCGGTTGGATGCCGCGCCGATCAGCTGCCAGGTCTCATCGATAAAGATGGCCTTTTCCACAGTGCGGTCTTCCTTTGCCTTATCCCATACATAATCCAGCGCCACGAACATGCCCACGGTCAGCAGGTCGCCGGTCAGCTCCGAAATATCCAGCACCGTATATTTATTGTCCAGGTTCACGTTGGTCTGCTGGTTGAAAGTGGAAGCGGAGCCGTGCACCAGGCGGTTCATAATATTGGCAAGGCGCCTGGTGTCCG
>OFFT01001452.1_pt1 | contig 14223 bp, 19 predicted proteins | sample 1521581 | NCBI WGS metagenome assembly OFFT01 (sample SAMEA3504084, study PRJEB24116) | mouse gut metagenome | biome: mouse gut; feature: mouse-associated habitat; material: faeces | place: Denmark | collected 2011
TTAGGAGACGTACTCCAAGCTGTAGTGCAGATATGGCAGACAAGAGCAAGGCTAAAGTCATTCAAAAGCTAAGGAATGTTTGGAAAGACATAAAGAACCCAAGCAAACAAAGCGAGCTTGATAAAAATATCAGCCTTTATAATGCAATGGTCATGGGAATGCACAACTACTACTGCATGGCAACTATGGTATCAGCGGACTTTGCAGAAATCGCTTTTAAAGTGACAGGGAAAAGCAACGGCATGAACCACAATAACCGCTGCATTCCTATTGAACGGCAAGGCGAGATAAACAGCAGGTTCATACAGGAGAAGTATGGGAAATCCAAGCAGTTCCGATGGATAAGGGGAAGAATGATAATCCCTGTCGGCTATGTGTCATACGAATATCCAAAGTATAAGCGGCGTGAAGTCAATAAATATGTGAGGAAGTATTCAGACGTCGAAAACTGTATCAGCTATGACGTTATGAAACACATGATGGAAAACGCACATCTCTACCCTACGTTGGAGATGGCGGACAACGCTCTTTCAAGGTATATAGCACAGAAAGGGAAATGATGTTGTATCATTTTAGTTGACACCTTATACTCAAGGATTTGATGTATAATCAAAGAGAATCAAGGAGGCAACTACAATGGCAAAAAAACAACGGAAATACGACATGGAATATAAAGTCCAAGCCGTAAAATTAGCAAAAGAGCTTGGCGGTGCAAAAGCTGCAGCCGAGTTAGGTATGTAGTGGTCAAGCATTTTTGTAACACTTATGGCTAAAAAATCAGTTTTTATATTTATGAAGCAGTCCGTGCCTGATAATGTGCCTTATCCCCCATTTGATAGACACATAGAACGAGTGGTATAATCTATCCAGAAAGTCAGGAGGAGAGATTATGGCACAGACGTACAGTATCGAATTCAAGGAAGAGGCATGCAAGAGGGTGCAGTCAGGAGTACCAGCGGCACAGGTTGCAAGGGAGCTTGGGGTCAACGTAAATACCCTGTATACATGGATGTCCCACTTTAAGGAGCATCCCTCAGAGCCATTTGTGGGCAGTGGAAACCTCCATCAGGAGGATGCCGAACTGCGCGCCTTGAAAAAGCGCATAAAGGACCTGGAAGAGGAAAATGAATTCCTAAAAAAGCAAGCGCCTTCTTTGCCAGGAACCTGAAGTGATCCGTTGCCTTTACTTGGAGCAGAACCGCTCCAGATACCGGGTCGCGAAGATGGCGCAGCGGCTTCGGGTTTCAAAAAGCGGTTATTATGCGTGGCGGAAACGTTCCAAAAGTCTGCGCTGTATAGAGAATGAAGCCCTTCTGCAAGAGACCATAGGGATTCACGAGGCATCACGAAACACCTATGGAGGCAGAAAGATAACCCATGAAATAAACCGGAGATCAGAAAAGCCGGTCAACCACAAGCGGATAGAACGCATCATGCGTGAAAACGGCATACGGTCAAAAAGCCATAAAAAATATAAAGCAGCAACGAATTCAGGGCATAACCTTCCGGTGGCAGAAAATATCCTGAACAGGAATTTTGACGCTGATAGACCCGGACAGAAAATAGTAAGTGACATCACCTATATTCCGACGGATGAAGGCTGGCTCTATCTTGAGGAGTGATGGGTCTATGTGGGGATAAGATAGCCGGCATATCCATGGACGGACGCATGACGAAAGAGCTGGTGATATCAGCGCTTAAGGATGCCATCTGCTATACAAAGGCTACAGAGGGCTGTATCCTGCACTCTGACAGGGGAAGCCGGTACTGCTCTCTGGATTATCAGGCACTGGCAAAAGAACATGGATTTATCCGCAGCATGAGCCGGAAAGGGAACTGCTGGGACAACGCCCCGATGGAGAGCTTCTGGGGGAAGTTAAAGCAGGAATGGCTCAACGGGCAGCATTTCCGAACAAGGGGGGAAGCCAAAGCCGCAGTGTTCGAGTATATATGGATATTTTATAACCGGAAGCGTATCCACGAAGCAAACGGCTATCTGCCGCCAGAGGAATACTACAGGCAGCACCAGACAGATTCGAAAAAGCAGCATAGCTGTTTTTGAATGAAATGCGGGTACATTCCCCGCCCCTTGGGGCGCAAGCAAACTTTAACAGGATAGAAAAGCATGATACAATGTAAAGAAAAAAGGAGAAGTGTAGATTGAGTGAAGTTATACACAAATCACGCAATGTATCAAAGCTGATGTATCGTTTTGTATTACCGACGAAGTATCGGAGAGTAGTAATAAGCGATGAGGTAGAAAAAATAATAAAAGAGACCTGTATAAAGATAAGCGAAAGATATGAACTAATATTTTTGGAGATAGGTGCGGATAAAGACCATGTACATTTGTTGGTGCAGTCAGCACCGAATTATAGCCCGGCACAGATAGTAAAGAGCATAACGGCGAGAGAGGTATTCAGGAGATGTCCAGAAGTAAAGAAAAAATTATGAGGAGGAAATTTTTGGCCATCTGGGTATTATGTAGCAACAGTAAGTGAGCATGGAAGTGAGGAAGTAATAGCAAATTATGTGGAAAACCAGGGAGACGAGTATAGGAAGTTATATCGGAGTAACGAGATAGAGGGACAAATGAACCTGTATGATTATGAGTAGAGGCAGGAACAAACAAACCCGCATACCCTGCTTGCGTGCTTGCACAGGGGTAGTTGAATGCGATTATTCGTATAAGAGACGGTTTTGAAAGAAAAGAGAGAATGGCCGAATCAATGTCCGAATTGGAAAGAGCAAGAATGCAGATTATTTTGATTTATCTGGAAACAAATAAAGAAATAAATAGTGTTGCTGCGGCAAAATTGCTGGAAGTTGAAATAAAGACGGCAAGCCGTTTGTTGTTGAAGGCTGAAAAGCTGAATATCCTTAAAGGCACAGGAAAAACAAAAAATAAGGTATATTTTAGAGAATAATGCAAATGAATGTCATAAGAATGGATTAAGAAGCTTATCTCCATCATAAGAAAAATGATGGAGATAGGAAATAGGCTGTTAATTAAACTCATTTATGGCATTTACATAATCCTGCAAGCCGTTTGCTTTCAATGCAAGCTTCGCGTATAAAAGCGGTGTTTCTTCTGCTAAATGGTACAGATAGGTAAAGGTCAAATTTCTCGCCCTACGATAAATTAAACGCCGCTTAGTCGCGACGCTTGCTGTAGCAATCAACAGGCAGGTCTTTTGACCATGGCATTAATGGCTCCAGCTGTGATTGTTCTATATTTCCATTTTCATAAAGCAGCTTTGGTAATTCTGTAAGCAGATGCCTGACGTAGTAGTACACATTCAGTTTGTTGGCTCTGGCAGTTTCTGTAATGCTGTAGATGATTGCACTGGCCTGCGCTCCCCGAACAGTATTGATGGTCATCCAGTTTTTGGACAGTAAAGGGGATAATTCTTTAAAACAGTATCTTCTCTTATTCTGTCACGGGTCTTACTCCCACATATAGGACACAATATCCATTCCATTCATATTCACCATTTTTGCCGTTCACCTAATCATTATTCAGGGCATTTTCAACTGCTTTTTTTAACACAGTACTGGAATTTGTTGCGCCTGACACGGCATCAACATCTATCCGCTGTTCCGCGACAATTCTATCAACAACCGCTTCCGCGGCTTGGCCTCGCTCGTTTTTATGCTCTAAAATGCGAATGCCTGTAATTTCTCCATTTTGTATTGTGACCTCTACCTTTGCATAGATAAAATTAACATCGCATTCACCAATGTAGACCCCATTCGGAATGTCCGAAAGGCAGATTTCCTCAATAGAGGTTTCGCTCACAGAGCGCTTATAATCGGCTACTTGTTTCAAATAGATCGCAAGCGCAATACCCCCTATTAAAATAGCGAAAGCAATGATAGCCGCAGCCGCCTTTTTGATAGACTGTTTCATTTCCAACACCTCTCTATTTTTCGCAACACCCGTTCGGGTACATTCTTTGTCTTACCAGTGTTTGCACAAACGATTTTGCCCATTGATTTCATCCCGGCGGTTTTGAAAAACTCATCCATGTTTCGTATTGCTCCCCTGCTCTGTCCAAATATCCACGAGAAAGGAGCTGGCGTATTACAGGCAGTCAAGAGCACATATTTTTTCCCGGACAATCGAGGTTTTGGAAATGCCGCTGTTTCCTCCATAGCAGTTCCCAGCAGACGATCAAATAAATTTTTTACTGGGGCAGGAACATTAGCCCAATATGTAGGAGCCGCAAGGACTACAATCTGACTTTCGTGCAGCAAAGAAATGATTTCTTGTATATCGTCTTTTTGAACACACATTCCAGAAGTTAAGCATCTTCTGCATCCAACGCAAAAGGCCAACTGTTTTTCGTACAAATTGATTTTAGCAATGGTATATCCCGCTTTTTCCGCTTCACAAATTGAATGGTTTAACATAGTGGCGGTTGCTCCATCTATGTGGGGACTGCCCAAAATAGCAAGTACACGTTTCGGCCTCATTCTGGTTCCTCCGTATTTGCGATAGATTGATAAATCATGTTAAAACCATGTTGAAGGAATTCATTCCGGGACATATCCATTGTCTTTTGGATGTAATCTTTTTTGTTTGCCGCCAAAAGAATAAGTCCCGACAGCATCCCCCAGCATGAAAATGAAGTTGGCATAAGTTCTATATCACGGCGCAAATCACCGCTTTCAATGCCGGACAGCAAAAGCCCTTTTATCATTTTATTTATTTCTTCCCCAATCTCATAGCTTTCTTTTTCTTCCGGGAAAAAGTCTTGATTTTCAAAATTAACATTGATTTTATCAAGCATCATCTTGAAATAGAAAGGGTATTCGTCCTGATACCGTGTTAACTCTTTGCAAATCAAATCATACTTTGCTCTCGTGGACGTTTGAAGTTGTAAAGCAGAAGAAATATAGGAACACAGTTTTTTCATACTGTCTAAGACTAATATGCTTACGATTTCTTCTTTGTTTTCAAAGTACACATAGAGGGTTGCCTTGCTATATCCCGCCGCTTTTGCTATGTCGTCCATAGATGTTGAGGAAATGCCTCTTTCAGTAAATAGTTCAGAAGCTACTGATGCAATATTGTCTCGATGCACACTCCTTGGTTCCTTTTTTCTTCGGGCCATAAGTTCATCTCCCTATAATTAAACTTACAGTTTAATTATAGGGTAAGACGGCCTGTTTGTCAACAGGATACTTAATACTGGTTCAATCAGCGTATTCCACCTACATAAATTTTTTGTTAAAAAGAAGCATTTCTTCTTTGCTGTTTTTGTTTTCAAAATATCTGTAAAAAGTAGTCCTGCCGATATCGGCTTCCTTGCAAATTGAGCTTATGAAACTGCGTATAATAATCTTTCTCAAGCCAGGGCTTTTGAGAATCAATGTAGTTTTTTATCCACATACGCCAGTGTTCTTGTACTTTTCAGACTGCAATAAGCTCCTTCTCCGTAATACCGGCTGAGCAGGAGCGGGATTCCGTCGCCTACTCCATTCCTGTGCCGAGCGCCTGGATTACGCTAATAATCGGATATTCAATTTAGTGGCAGGTTTCGTCACATTTTGCAGGATGTGTGGCATAAACCTCGCTGCGCTGTGATGTGGTGTTGTAGAGGGCCGGAAATAAAAATAAAATACAGGAGGGACGTGCTATGGCATCGCTTTCCGATGAAAAGCGCATCTGCGCCATGTTCGATTCTTTCCATTGCTGTTTTTTAAATATTTATGATTGACAAAATCTCTTTTTGTTATAAAATAGTTCTAAAAAGAACAAAAAGGAGAATGCAATGATTCCACTAAATCCATGGGAACATCAAAACGCAATCAAGGCACTTTATTCAAAATGTGTGGAAGGGGTCTGTGTAAAACATAATATTACCCGAATGGAATTGGACATCCTTCTCTTTTTAGCCAATAATCCATGTTTTGATACAGCGGCAGATATTATTGAGGTCAGATATCTGTCAAAATCGCAGGTATCGTCTTCCATAAAACTTCTGGAACAGTGCGGTTATATAAGAAAAGAGTATTTGAAATGCAACCGTAAGACAGCACATTTGAGGATATGCAAAGGGGCTGTGGACATCATCCATGATGGGCAGACCGCGCAGGAGGAATTCGTTTCAATCATGCTGAATGGTTTTTCATGGGAGGAAATTGACAGCATAAAAAAACAAAATGACCGTATCCTGCGCAATATAAATGCTTATCTGAAAAGGAAGGAGGCAGAATAATGTTAAAATTTTTCATTTGTTTTATTGCAGGAATTGGAGCCGGGCTCGGAACGGGGTTTGCGGGGATGAGCGCCGCCGCTGTAATCAGTCCTATGCTGATTACTTTTCTGGGGCTTCCGGCATATGAGGCAGTCGGCATTGCACTGGCGAGTGATGTTCTTGCAAGTGCCATAAGCGCATACACTTATGGGAAAAATAAAAACCTTGATATTCGCAATGGCCTTGTAATGATGGTGACCGTTCTGATTTTTACATTGGTGGGAAGCTTTGCCGCAAGCCGCGTTCCGAATACCACTATGGGCAGTTTCTCCGTATTCATGACACTGATCCTCGGGATCAAATTTATCGTAAAGCCTGTTATGAGGACAAAAGAATCCATGCAGGCGGTCAGCGGAAAAAAGCGTATCATACAGTCAGTTGCCAGCGGAATAGTTGTCGGGTTTATCTGCGGTTTTGTAGGTGCGGGAGGCGGAATGATGATGCTTCTGCTCTTGACTAGCCTGTTAGGGTATGAATTGAAGACTGCTGTTGGGACAAGTGTGTTTATCATGGCTTTTACGGCCTTTACAGGCTCTGCCAGTCATTTTGCCATAGGCGGTATGCCGGATGTATGGTGCCTGCTGTTCTGTGTGGCATCCACACTGCTCTGGGCGAGGATTGCCGCCAAATTCGCAAATAAAGCCAGCGCAGCGACATTAAACCGTGCAACTGGCGTTGTGCTGTCTGTTCTGGGAGTGGTCATTCTGACAGTGAATTACTTGAAATAATGAAATCAGAAACCTGCCGTTTAAACCATTCGGCAGGTTTCGTGCTTATGCCGCCCTGCAAGCCACTCTTTAAGTAGCAAGGCGAGAGCAGATACCTCCGCGCGCCCATCTGTACGAGCAGCGGATAAGGGAGCTGTTCCACAGGCTTGTGGATTACACAACGGTCTATTCGGACGGCAGGGTGGCTTTCACCTTTCGCAATGGTGTGGAAGTAGGGACGGAGATTTAAAGTCGGAAGTAATACACCAGATGACAGTAACATAGAACTGATGAATAAGTATAAAGCAGTGCTTGATTCCGGAAAGACAATTCTTCCGTTCTGTACTTCGTACTTAACTCAATTCTACCATATCAGGAGTATGTATGCACGAAAGAAAAAAAGTGATATAATCAAATCTACAAATTTGTACATGGTTTGGCGGTTTCAGTAATCAGGGAGGGAAATGAAAAATGTGGAAATGCCCAAAATGCGGCCGTACTTTTAAGAATACGAATCAGGATCACTACTGCGGCGAGGCGCCGGCGACCATTGAAGAATATATAGAACGGCAGCCGGAGCAGGTCAGGCCCCGCTTACGGCAGATAAACGATGCGGTCAGGGCCGCGATACCGGATGGAGTGGAAAAAATATCATGGAGTATGCCGACATACTGGAAAAAACGGAATCTGATACAGTTTGCGGCCTTTAAAAAGCATATCGGCCTGTATCCGGGACCGGAGGCCGTGGAGGCATTTGCGGACAGGCTGCGGGAATATAAGACAAGCAAAGGAGCGATACAGCTTCCCAACGATAAACCGCTTCCGCTGGAACTAATTGCGGAAATTGCAAAATGGTGTGAGAAGGAGTATGGATGCTCATGAATGACGATGTTTTATTTTTCTTTGACCGACATAGGGAAGCATTTGTTTTCCTGTGTTTCTTTTGCTATATTATACCACAAAAATATTTAAAAAACAAGACTGGTAACGGCTTTCGGGCGGTGGTATATTATGTGTTACCGTGAAAGAGAGAAGGAAAACTTAAGAGGATGGAGGGATGCTTTTGGATAAAAACTGGATGGATTTATGGCAGAAGCAGAATCAGCTGGCTAAAGTGCTGGAGACGAATCGGGTGACGGAGCGTTTCGGGCTTGTGTTGAGCGGACAAGAGGCGGAAATGATCGTGGAAGAACGGGCTAATGCGCTGAGGACACAGCGGAGGGTGGAGTTCGGAGCCGGGATCATACCGGAGATTATTTACGAATTTTGCGATTCGGATTTTATCGACCAGAGTAATTATGCCGCGACGTTGATCCGGCTGCAGGAAATCTTTTATCTGTATAAAAATGAGATGGAGGATGAAATTTCGGATGAAGAACTCCTGCATTTTATGAAGGAACAGTTTGAAGAGATCTGTTTCGGGGATCTGGATTATCTGGAAGGAACCTGCCTGAACATTTTTGCCCAGGCGGTTCGGGCAGGATATGATGGTTATAGGGCTTCGAAAGGATATGGAGAGTACGGGAAATTTGATGAAGTGAAAAGATGGGATCATGAACTGTATCTGGAAACATTGCGGGAGCTTTGCTGGAGGTAAATGCCGATGACTTATAAAATGGAAGAGCTGCTTCCGGTAGTGGGGAAGCTGGCGGAAAAATACACTTCTTTTGAAAGCACATCCGTTACTTACGAGAAGGCGGAACAACTGATGGGGGCTGTTTTGTATTGCATCAGGGAAACGGGCTTACCGGGCCGGCATGAGCTGGCAGCGGACGGGGGAAGGACGGCGCAGCGGGCTTATGAGGATGGGCTGGCCTGTGTCGGAGAAAAAGTGAAGGCGGCATTGGATCTGTATAATAATATCCTGCCGGAATTTGATAGTTATGAAAATTGCTGCTTATACGATACTTTTGTCAAAGCGCTGCCGGAGTTCTTTCAATGGTACGATATGAAGTTTGAACCGCAGAATACGATAGTGATGCTCGATTATCCCGTTCTGAAGGACTTGTCCGGCAGTACGGGAATTGATAAGGTTTATGAATTTATTGAGTGTATCCATCTGGAACAATCCTTTTTAAAAATATTTCCGAAAAGCTATGTGACGAGAGTATTGGCAGGATACGATAAATATTATAAAGAAATGATAGATAATATTTGCGGGATCGTTTTTCTTTCCGTTCTTGGACATATGTTGATAAAGAAACCGTTATCGGAACCGGGATTTATAAAAGAAGATTATTTGCGGATGGAGGCGGTATTGACGGAGTTTGCCCCGGGGGAGACGGAACAGTGGATGAGGAAAGCGGCGGAGGCGTTTGCCGGGGAAACTTGCGGAGGCGATGAAAAATTGCTGGAATATTTGTCCGGTTCTGTCCCGGATTATGCCGCCCGCGTGAAAGAAGCGGCGGGTAATGGTGTCCTGGAACGTATTATTTTATGATTTCATCGGGCAGACGAATGAGGAATGGTTTTGCAAGGCAATGTTAGTGATCTTTAGGAGATAAAAGGACTTCAGGCGCGCTGGAAAAGAAATAACCATGGAAAAGTCTGGGAGATATGATATAATAAGGAAGCGCACTGATGTGCGCGCAGGTCAACAGCCTCGCGGCTGGTGACAAAGTACAATAGCACGAGAGATATTTTCGGACGATAGTAAAAAGGATGCAGGAGAGAGTGGCGCGTTATGGGAGAAAATCGGGAAGGCAAAAAACAAAAAGGGAATTTTATCGCATTTGAGGGCATTGACGGAAGCGGGAAAAGCACGCAGATCGGGTTATTGGCGGAACGGCTGAAAAAAGAAGGGGTCTGCTGCTATACAACGATGGAGCCGACCAATGCGCCCGTGGGTTCCCTGGTCCGCCAGGTTATGACAGGGAGGATTCGAATGGATAATAAGGCGATCGCAGCATTATTTGCCGCTGACCGCCTGGATCATCTTCTGAATGAAGTGGATGGCATCGCCGCTAAGATCGAGGAGGGGACGACGGTTCTGACTGACAGATATTATTTTTCTTCCTATGCTTACCATAGCGTGGATGTGCCGATGGAGTGGGTGATCAGGGCAAATGAACAGAGCGCTTTGATTTTAAGGCCGACGGTCAATCTGTTTATCGATGTGGATCCGGACACCGCTCTGGAACGTATTGCCAGGAACCGCTTTCACCAGGAATTATTTGAAAAAAAGTCCAGATTGGTAGAGGTCAGGGAAAATTATAAAAAGGCGTTCGATCTTCTGGCAGGAGAAGAAAAGTATACGGTAATTGACGGAAACCAATCCAGAGAGGCGATTGCGGATAATATATGGGAAGCGGTCAGAGGATATTTCGGCCTATAGAATGCGGCGGCCTTCTTCTTTTCCATTGAGTGCAGTCCTTTTCCGGCAAAATAGATTTCCGCAGTATCCAGTATTTACATGTATAAAATCCATGTGTTCCTATGGTAAAATGTTTTTATACATAAAATACACAGGAGGAGGGAACCATGGTTCAGGAAGCAAAAAGGGATGCGGAAATGGAAAAAGTCTACGGGGTATTTGAGGGGTATATTAAGGCAAGTCCTTATATTGAATGGCTCTGGTCCGAAAAGCTTGGATATATCCTGATGCAGATCGAGGCGAAAGGGCAGGAGGTTGTGGAAAGCAGAGTAGTAATGGATGCCGGCGGTTTTTGCAGGATTTTGTTTCATGAAGTCGCAGAAGATGTGCTGCGGAAGCGGAACAGCGAACATACATCTTATGAGGCGGATGATTTGGAAAAGCGTGAGATTGAAAAAGCGTTGAAGCCCTATATCGACCGGCTGCCCGAATACAGGGATTGCTGCCGGGGATTGCTATAAGAGCGGCGGATTTTTTCACACAGGGAAATTTCATCATTGACAGAAAAAATATCCTGCTTTATAATCAGGAAAGAGCAATAGACGTTTTGTAATGCTTGAATATGAAAAACAGGGAGAGGTGGAAAGATGCGGATATAATTTACTTTTGATGGCATGAATGTATGTTTTGTGTTACCAAAGGTGGATTATGTTCTCATAACCTCTCTTTTTTGATGCGCAAAGGGCGTATAAATCCGCTGCGGAAGCGGCGCGCCCAAAAAACGCGGGAATAAAATAAAAAACGGATTGAGGTTATTTTACGGGCATGGATTCCTTTGGCGACAGCTGGGAGGAGGAATTGAAATGGCAAGGATAGGCGTAAATAACCTCACTTTTTATTATGAGGGAAGTTTTGACAATATATTTGAAAATGTGTCTTTTTCCATTGACACGGATTGGAAGCTGGGATTTGTAGGAAGGAATGGAAAGGGAAAAACGACTTTTCTGAACCTGCTGCTCGGAAAATATGAATACAAGGGTTCTATCAGCACGAATGCGGCGTTCGATTATTTTCCTTATCAAATAAAAGAGGAGGATATGGAGCGGCCCGCAGCGGAATTCGTGGATGAGCTGAAAGCCGGAGTAGAGCAGTGGAGGATTTTCTGCGAACTGGATAAACTTGGACTGGACAGCGGGATTTTGTACCGGCCGTTTGCTACGTTGAGTTTTGGCGAGCGGGCCAAGGTGATGCTGGCGGTTTTGTTTTCCGGGGAAAAAGATTTTCTTTACGGTTTATATTATTTTGATGATGATGCCGTTCCAGGTGCTGATGCTCTCGGAATATCTGGTGCTTGACGGAATGCGGCTTTTGGACCACCCGCTTTCCGTAATCCTTCCGGCGGTATTTTCTACCTTTCCGGTCTTTATTATGTACCGCTTCTTCTGCGGTGTGCCGGATGCCATTATCGAATCGGCAAAGATTGACGGGGCGGGACATCTGCGGGTTTTTCTGCATGTGGGGCTGCCTATAGGTTCCGCGGGAGTGATATCTGCCCTAGTACTGGGATTTTTGGAGTACTGGAACCTGATTGAGCAGCCGCTGGCATTCTTGAAAGATAAATCCCTCTGGCCGATGTCTCTGTTTTTGCCAAACATTGATTTATCAAGGGCGGGGCTGGCATTTGCGGCTTCCGTATCCATGCTGATACCGGCATTTTTTGTGTTTTTAGGAGGGCAGGATTATCTGGAGCAGGGAATCATGGCAGGCGCGGTGAAGGAATAGGAGGTCTATATGAAGAAAAAAATAATCCAGATGCTGGGGGGATTTCTGGCTTTAATGATATTGTTTACCCTTCTGTCCAGGGCGGCAGACAGCGCGGGGATTCCAAGGGTAACCACGACTACGATACAGAGCCTTTCCATTGTACATAAGGTCACGGCGCAGGGCAAGGTAGAGGAAAACCGGGAACAGGCAGTGACTACCGAGGCAAACCAGCGGGTGAAGGCAATCTATGTAAATGAAGGGCAGCAGGTGGAAGAAGGGGAGCTTCTGTTTGAAATAGATATGGAAGAGCTCAGGGAACAGATTCTGAACATGGAGCAGGAGATTGAGAAGCAGAAGCTCCAGACACAGGACAGCTTAAGTTCGAAAGCGGTAGAGGCAGAGCGGAAGGCGCTGGAGCAGCAGAGGGCGTCGTCTGACTACGCGGACGCCCAGAGCCAGGGAGACCGGGCGGTAGAAAGGGCCAGACAGGAGCTGGAGGAAGCAAAAAAGGCTTTGGAGGAATATAAGAAACCTTCTTCTGAAAAGCAGGCGGCAGAATTAAAAAGAAAAGTAAAAGAAAAGAAGGAAGCCTGGGACGCGGCAAAAAAGGAACTGCAGGCGTTAGAAAAAGAGCTGGAAGATGCAATTGCAGAGGGGAAGGCAAAAGCGGCGTCAGAAAGCCAGGCAGAAGCGGCGGGGAGTACAGAGACGGGAGAAACGGAAACGAAGGAGACTGCCGTCCCGACAGCCGGACAGATAGAAAATGAACTGAAAAGCAGGTATCAGGCTGTCCTGGACGCGGCGAAAGAAAAAACAGGCGCGGCAGAAAAAGAAATGCAGGATGCAGAGGAAGCGCTGAAAGAGTATCAGAATGGGGCTGCACAGCGAAAAGAACAGAGGGAGTCGGAGAAGGGGCAGCTGGAGCAGGCTGTCAGAGATAAACAGGCAGCGTATGAGGATGCGCAGGCTTCCCGTGAAAGCAGTCTGCGCAGTGCGGGAAATGCGGTGGCAGGCGCTTCTGTGGCGGATGCCCAGGACAGCACCGCAAGGCTGGGGGAGATTGAGCTGGAGCAGAAAGAGCTGGCGCTTTCAAAGCTTCAGAAGCTTGAAAAAGCACAGGGAAAAATCATGGCGCCCATCCGTGGCGTAATTACCAAAATAGCGCTGACCACGGGCGACCGGACGCCGGACGGCACAGCAATTCTTCTGGCGGATTTGTCGTCGGGATGTAAGTTTGTAGCGCAGGTTCCCAAGGAACAGGAAAAGTACATCGCCAGGAAGGACGCAGCCACGCTCATCGGGGGAGACGATAAAAAAATCGAAGGGTTAGAAATCGCCTCCGTTCAGATGAATGAGGAGAATCAGGAGCAGCTGGACGTGACAGTGAATCTTCCGGCGGATACCCTGAGCATGGGGCAGGCGGCGACCCTGGAGGTAAGCCGGAAAGCAGGCAGCTCCAGAAGCTGCGTCCCGCTGGAAACGCTGCACTACGACAGCCAGCAGGCGTATGTATTGGTGGCGGAGGAAAGCCAGACAGTGCTGGGGACAGAAATGACAGCCCGCCGGGGGGATGTCACGGTACTGGATAAGAATGAAAAATATGCGGCGATTCAAGAAGGGGATCTGACACCTGAGCAGAAACTTGTGCAAAGTTCGGACAGAAGTGTAGAGCCGGGCGGCAGAATCCGCCTGGAAGAAGAATGAAGCGGCAAAGGGCAGAGGGTATGATTGCCTTGCCTGCCTTGCAAAAGGAGAATGGCCTGAAATATATTTTTCTGACAGGTATTCTGTGCGCGCTGTGCCTGTTTTGTTTCTGGAGAGGAATCCATACGCTGGGGAGCCTGGGGAAAGCGGCAGAAAAAGTTTCTTTTGTCTGCCGAGAACAGGTTCCGGCAAGGGATGCCCGGGAGCTGCTAAAGAAGATGCAGGAAGAAGAGGAGCCGCTTTGTCCGGTATTCTGGACAGAGGAGGGCAGGGCGGACGTGGAGGCAAAGCTTTCGGGACGGGGGACGGCAGTGCGCCTGGTGCGGGCGGCAGGGAATGTGGAGCTGCTGTTTTGGGGAGGAAACGCCTTGTCGCAGGAGGATAGGAAAGGATGTTTGATTTCCCGTGATATTGTCACAGAACTACTTGGAGAAGGAGATTGTGCCGGACAGATTTTGGTATTGGGGAATGC
>OFFT01001455.1_pt1 | contig 14190 bp, 13 predicted proteins | sample 1521581 | NCBI WGS metagenome assembly OFFT01 (sample SAMEA3504084, study PRJEB24116) | mouse gut metagenome | biome: mouse gut; feature: mouse-associated habitat; material: faeces | place: Denmark | collected 2011
GAGCCCAAACTTCCATCTCACCAAAACGCTGACCACCAAATTGTGCTTTACCACCCAAAGGCTGCTGCGTAATCAATGAGTACGGACCAATAGAACGGGCATGCATCTTGTCATCAACCATGTGCCCCAATTTCAGGAAATAAGTCACACCCACTGTTGCAGGCTGGTCAAAACGTTCCCCGGTACCTCCGTCATACAGATAAGTCGTACCATAACGAGGTAAACCCGCCTTGTCAGTATATTCATTGATATCCTCCAAACTTGCACCATCGAAAATCGGAGTGGCAAATTTTAGTCCCAACTCTTTTCCAGCCCAACCTAACACTGCTTCAAAAATCTGTCCCAGATTCATACGGGAAGGCACACCCAACGGATTCAAACAAATATCCACCGGAGTTCCGTCAGCCAGGAACGGCATATCTTCTACCCTAACCACACGCGATACAATACCTTTGTTACCGTGACGTCCTGCCATCTTGTCACCAATCTGTAGTTTACGCTTTTTAGCAACATAAACTTTTGCCATCTTGATGATACCGGAAGGCAACTCATCCCCAACGGTGGCATTATATTTCTTACGCTTCATCTGACCTTCAATCTCCTTGTATTTCAGCACAAAATTATGCAGCAAATCGCGGATCATGTCATTTTTCTGCTTATCTGTCGTCCATTTGTTCGGATTAACTTCCAGGAAATTCAGATTTTGCAAAGTTTTCAGCGTAAATTTAACACCCTTCGGTATAACATCCTCATTCAGGTAATTTCTCACCCCTTGGGAAGTTTTCCCGTTAGTCAATTCAAATAATTTATCTATCAATAAATTAGTCAAATCACCGACTTTCCGTTCAAATTGTTCATCAATTTCAGTAAGAATGTTTTTCCCGGCAGCTTTAGTCTTCCGGTCTCCTAACATACGCTGGAACAATTTCTTATCAATAATCACACCATTCAATGAAGGAGAAGCTTTCAATGAAGCATCTTTCACATCACCCGCTTTATCACCGAAAATGGCACGAAGCAATTTTTCTTCCGGACTTGGGTCAGACTCCCCTTTCGGTGTAATCTTACCAATCATAATGTCACCCGGTTTAATACGGGCACCTATACGGATAATACCATTCTCATCCAAATCTTTCGTAGCATCTTCACTGACATTTGGAATATCAGCCGTCAACTCTTCCAGACCACGCTTCGTCTCACGAACTTCCAATGAATATTCATCCACATGGACTGAAGTAAATACATCATTCCGAACAATATTTTCAGAAATCACAATGGCATCCTCATAATTATACCCTTTCCAAGGCATATAAGCCACTTTAAGGTTACGTCCCAAAGCCAGTTCACCACCCTCAGAAGAATAACCTTCAGTAAGAATTTCCCCGGCTTCCACACGCTGTCCTTTCCGGACAATCGGACGCAAAGTCATAGTAGTACTCTGATTCGTACGTTTATATTTCGGCAAAATATACTCTTTGGTATCCCCGTCAAAAGTCACAAAACGTTCCTCCTCCGTCTGGTCATATTTTATCACAATACGACGCCCGTCCACAAAATCAACAACCCCCGGACCTTCTGCAACAATCTGCGTGCGGGAATCACGAATCAATGACGCCTCCAAACCGGTTCCGACAATAGGAGCCTGAGGCTTAATGATAGGCACAGCCTGACGCATCATGTTAGAACCCATCAACGCCCGGTTAGCATCATCATGTTCCAGAAAAGGAATCAGAGAAGCTGCAATAGAAGCAATCTGATTGGGAGCCACATCAATTAAATCAATATTTTCCACTTCCTCCACCGGAAAATCACCGTCCTTACGCGATTTTGCCCGTTTGTTCACAAAATGACCATCTTCCGCCACTTTTGCATTCGCCTGAGCAATCACCAATCCCTCTTCTTCCTCTGCCGATAAATACTTCACTCCATCTGCAGACAAATCTACCACCCCACTATTTACCTTACGATACGGGGTCTCGATAAATCCCAAATCATTGATTTTGGCATATACACAAAGTGAAGAAATCAAACCGATGTTCGGTCCTTCAGGAGTTTCAATGGGACAAAGACGTCCATAATGCGTATAATGTACGTCACGTACCTCAAATCCGGCACGGTCACGGGACAAACCACCAGGCCCCAATGCAGACATACGCCGTTTGTGAGTAATCTCAGCCAACGGATTGGTCTGGTCCATAAACTGCGATAAAGCATTTGTTCCGAAGAACGAATTAATCACAGAAGACAGAATCTTGGAATTAATCAAGTCTACCGGAGTGAACACCTCATTGTCACGTACATTCATTCGTTCCCGGATCGTGCGGGCCATACGGGCCAACCCTACCCCAAACTGATTATACAACTGTTCGCCGACAGTACGAACACGACGGTTACTCAAATGGTCAATATCATCTACGTCTGTACGCGCATTCAACAGCTTAATCAAGTATTTGATGATCTCGATAATATCTTCTTTCGTCAATACCCGGATTTCCGGATCGGTAGACAAACCTAACTTTTTATTCAGTTTGTAACGTCCTACATCCCCTAAATCGTAACGTTTATCCGAAAAGAATAACTTATCAATCACATCACGGGCAGTTGCCTCATCAGGTGGTTCCGAACTACGCAACTGTCGGTAGATATGCATTACTGCTTCTTTTTCCGAATTACACGGATCTTTTTGCAGTGTATTATATATAATGGCATAATCTGCCAGATTTTGTTTCTCTTTGTGCAATAAAATCGTCTTTGCTCCGGAATCGACAATTGCATCAATATGTTCATTTTCCAGAACAATTTCCCGGTCCACAATGATTTCGTTACGCTCAATAGACACCACTTCACCGGTATCCTCATCCACGAAATCTTCCACCCAGGTCTTCAAAACACGCGCAGCCAACCGACGGCCAACAACTTTTTTCAATCCCGATTTGGAAACATTTACTTCATCTGCCAAATCAAATATCTGCAGGATATCCTTATCCGTCTCAAATCCGATAGCACGCAACAACGTAGTCACCGGCAACTTTTTCTTCCGGTCAATGTAAGCGTACATCACATTATTGATGTCCGTAGCAAATTCAATCCACGAGCCTTTAAACGGAATAATTCTGGCAGAATAAAGTTTGGTACCATTCGCATGAACACTTTGTCCGAAAAATACACCCGGCGACCGATGTAACTGAGACACAATCACGCGCTCAGCTCCATTGATTACAAAAGTACCTTTGGGTGTCATATAAGGAACATTCCCCAAATATACGTCTTCAATCACCGTGTCAAAATCCTCATGCTCAGGATCTGTACAATACAACTTCAATTTGGCCTTCAATGGAGCTCCGTAAGTCAATCCCTGCTCCAGACATTCATCTATCGTATAACGGGGCGGATCAATGAAGTAGTCCAAAAATTCCAGAACAAAATTGTTCCGGGTGTCGGTGATTGGGAAGTTCTCCTTGAAAACAGTATATAGGCCTTCGTTCTTTCTGTTTTCAGGCGTCGTACCCAATTGAAAAAAGTCCTTGAAAGACTTTAATTGCACTTCAAGAAAATCAGGATATTGCAACTGATTTTTCGTGGAGGCAAAGCTTATTCTTTTGTTTGAAGTATTTGAAGACATCTATTAATTTTTTGGAACCTAAACAATATTAACAACAAAATGGTTTAGAGTCAAAATTGACTCTAAACCTTGAAACCCATAGGGTCTATGACTTATTTAAGTTCAACTTCAGCTCCTGCTTCTTCCAGTTGAGCTTTCAATTGTTCAGCTTCTTCTTTAGAAACTTTTTCTTTCAAAGGAGCCGGAGCTTTGTCAACTAATTCTTTAGCTTCTTTCAGTCCCAGACCAGTCAGCTCTTTTACTAACTTAACAACACCCAATTTTGCAGCACCACCTGATTTCAGGATCACGTCGAACTCAGTCTGAGCAGCAGCACCAGCACCTTCGCCACCAGCGGCAGGAGCAGCTACAACAGCAGCAGCGGCTGCAGGTTCGATACCGTATTCTTCTTTTAAGATGTCAGCTAACTCTTTTACGTCTTTTACTGTCAGGTTAACCAATTCTTCTGCAAGTTTTTTCAAATCTGCCATTTCGATAAGTATTTAAAATGTTTTTATTCAAAAAATAATAATAATGTAAATTACGCTCTATCTTCAAGAGTCTTAAGCACTCCTCCGATAGTGTTTTTCCCTGATTCCAAAGCAGAGATAAGTTTTTGCATCGGCGACTGCAACAACAGTACGATATCTCCCAGCAATTCTTCCTTAGATTTGATGCTAACGAGAGCGTCCAGTTGGCTTTCACCCACATAGGCACATTCTTCCACGAAAGCAGCCTTCAGCACAGGTTTGTCATGACTCTTACGAAACTCTTTAATCAGTTTTGCAGGAGCATTACCTGTCTCAGACAGCATCACGGCACTGGAACCTTTCAATACACTATAAATTTCATTATAGTCGGTATCCAGACCCTCCAACGCTACCCGCAACAAGGTATTTTTTACCTGAATCAATTTGATATTAGCGTCGTAGCATGCCTTACGCAATTCTTGCGTAGCAACAGCATCCAACTCAGAAATATCACTGATATAGATATGCTTGTGTGCTTTAATCTGCTCGGTTAAATTGTCTATGATTACTTGTTTTTCTTCCCTTTTCATTCTACAAATGGTCCTTTAAAAGGTTAATAATTAATCAAGTAATGACTTAAGGTCTAATTTAATACCGGGACTCATTGTACTTGACAGGAATACACTCTTCACATAAGTTCCTTTTGCAGAAGAAGGTTTCAATTTCTGAATAGTTGCCATGAATTCACGGGCATTATCCTTAATCTTCTCAGCATCAAAATTTACCTTACCAATAGAAGTGTGTACAATACCAAATTTGTCAACTTTAAAATCAATCTTTCCCTGCTTAACCTCATTCACGGCCTTACCTATTTCCATAGTAACAGTACCGCTCTTCGGGTTTGGCATCAATCCACGCGGACCCAGGATTCGTCCTAAAGCACCAATTTTACCCATGATGGCAGGCATTGTAATGATAATATCAATATCAGTCCAACCTGATTTCAATTTCTCAATGTACTCATCCAATCCAACATAGTCGGCCCCGGCAGCTTTTGCTTCTTCTTCCTTGTCAGGAGTACAAAGAACCAAAACGCGAACTTCTTTACCGGTACCATGGGGCAGGGTTACGACACCACGCACCATTTGATTGGCTTTACGCGGATCAACCCCAAGACGAACGTCCATGTCAACTGACGCATCAAACTTGGTAAAAGTAATATCTTTCACCAGTTGAGCAGCTTCCTCAATGGTATAAACCTTACCATTTTCGATCTTTTCTAAAGCTAACTTCTTATTTTTTGTCAGTTTACTCATTACGTTTGAAGTATTACAAATTCATTAAAAAGGTTTTTCACCATCAATGGTGATACCCATACTTCTGGCAGTTCCAGCTACCATGCTCATTGCTTTTTCAATTTCAAAAGCATTCAAATCGCTCATCTTACCCGTAGCAATTTCCCGTACCTTGTCCCAAGATAACGAAGCTACTTTCTTACGGTTAGGCTGGTCTGAGCCCGATTTGATTTTTGCTGCTTCCAAAAGCTGAATAGCAACAGGCGGCTGTTTGGTTACGAAATCAAACGATTTATCACCATAAACCTGAATAATCACCGGAATGATCTTACCTGCCTGGTCCTGAGTCCTTGCATTAAATTGCTTGCAGAAGTCCATAATATTGACTCCTTTAGAACCTAAAGCAGGACCTACTGGAGGAGAAGGATTCGCGGCTCCAGCTTTAATCTGTAGCTTGATAAGAGCTTCAACTTCTTTTGCCATTTTTTAAATCAAATAATTGTGTTATTCTTTTTCTACCTGCATGAAACTCAATTCAAGTGGCGTCTGACGACCAAAAACCTTGACAATTACTTTCACCCGTTTTTTGTCATTATTCACCTCCTCTATCACACCGGTAAAACCGTTGAACGGACCGTCTGTAACTTTTACGGATTCGCCAACGACATAAGGTATGTTAATCTCCTCGGGTTGTTCCGCCAGATCATCTACTGTTCCGAGAATCCGGTTAATTTCCGATTGACGCATCGGTACCGGATCACCCCCTTTGGTTTCCCCCAGGAAGCCTATCACGTTCGTAATATCACGAAGCATGTGAGGAATTTCACCAACAAGAGCAGCCTCTATCATAACATAGCCCGGAAAAAAGTTACGTTCTTTACTGATCTTTTTTCCATTGCGTACCTGATAAATTTTCTCAGTAGGTATCAAAACCTGTGAAACATAATCCTGCAGCCCTAAACTGGCAACTTCATTTTCAATGTACTCCTTTACTTTCTTCTCTTTTCCACCAATCACTCGAAGCACATACCATCTTTTCTTAATTTCTGCCATGTCTGTTCTGAGGATTAATTATAACATACTATATATAAAATCCATAATGTGTCTGAACGCAAAATCCATCACAAAAATGCCTAAAGCAATAATGACGGAAGCTATCATTACTATAGTAGCACTGCTCTGGAGTTCAGACCATGATGGCCAGGAGACTTTATTAACCAGCTCGTTATAAACGTCTGCAAAATAAGCTTTTATATTCATCAGATTGTAGATTGTAAATTTTAAAGAGACCACAAAGGTACAACTTAAAATTTAAAATTCAAATTTTTCAGCACGGGAGGAGAGACTCGAACTCCCGACACCTGGTTTTGGAGACCAGTGCTCTACCAACTGAGCTACACCCGTAAAACAAGGCGGTCCGACAAACCGCCTTGCAATATAGAATCTTATTCTAAGATTTCAGTAATCTGACCAGCACCTACGGTACGACCACCTTCACGGATAGCGAAGCGGAGACCGAGTGAGCAAGCTACCGGAGTCAACAATTCTACAGTGATTGTTACATTATCTCCAGGCATTACCATTTCAGTTCCTTCCGGCAGAGTGATTTCACCGGTAACGTCCATAGTACGCAGATAGAACTGAGGTCTGTACTTGTTATGGAACGGAGTATGACGACCACCTTCTTCTTTTTTCAGGATATAAACCTCTGCTTTGAATTTGCTGTGAGGTTTAACTGAACCCGGTTTTGCCAATACCATACCACGTTTGATTTCGTTTTTGTCGATACCACGCAACAACAAACCAACGTTGTCTCCGGCTTCTCCTTCATCCAACAATTTACGGAACATCTCAACTCCGGTACAAACAGTTTTTTTACCATCTGCACCCAAACCGATAATTTCCAACTCATCACCTACGTGTACAATACCGGTTTCAATACGACCGGTAGCAACTGTACCACGACCAGTAATTGAGAATACGTCTTCAACCGGCATCAGGAACGGTTTTTCATTTTCACGCGGAGGAAGCGGAATCCAGTTATCCACTGCATCCATCAGTTCCATTACTTTTTCTTCCCATTTAGCCTCGCCGTTCAAAGCACCCAGTGCAGAACCCAGGATAATCGGAGTGTTGTCACCGTCATATTGGTAGAAATTCAACAACTCACGAACTTCCATTTCAACCAATTCCAACATTTCAGCGTCATCAACCATATCCACTTTGTTCAGGAACACAACGATCTTCGGAACGTTTACCTGACGAGCCAACAGGATGTGCTCACGAGTCTGAGGCATCGGACCGTCAGTAGCAGCACAAACCAGAATAGCACCATCCATCTGAGCAGCACCAGTAACCATGTTCTTTACATAATCGGCGTGACCCGGACAGTCAACGTGAGCATAGTGACGATTAGCAGTAGAATACTCTACGTGAGAAGTATTAATGGTGATACCTCTTTCTTTTTCTTCAGGAGCGTTATCGATAGAATCGAATGAACGCAATTCAGAAAGACCTTTTTTTGCCAACACAGTAGTAATTGCTGCTGTCAAAGTGGTTTTACCGTGGTCTACGTGACCGATAGTACCGATATTTACGTGTGGTTTCGACCTGTCAAACTTTTCTTTAGCCATGACTTAAAAACTTTTTATTATTAAACAATTTATCTCAATATAACTCTAAATCTCTTTTTAATTCTCAGACCAACAGACACTTATCTAAAACAAGAATTGTCAAGTCCCTTCTTTTGAGCGTGCAAATATAATTAAATAATTCTGTCCCACAAAATTATTTCATCAAAATTGAAGTACTGATATTTAAAGATGAGCCGCTTAGTATACACCTCCTCTCCAAACCCAAAACTTCTCACCTCTTTAACACTCTCTTTCCTTTTCCTTTACTTTTACCAACTGACGCTTCAATACATCATAAAGCTCATCAACAGCCTCTTCGAATTTTTTAGCATTTTTCTTGGCAAAAACATCCTGTCCTTTTACTGATACTGTGACTTCCACTACTTTATTTTCCAGGTTATCGTCCTTTTCCAGCTTCATGTCAAAAAAGTCAATTGACACCCTGCTCCTCACTCCGACTGCCCGGGTAATAATGTTTTTATCCGGATGGTTCCTTGCCTGCTCTCTGTTAATCTCTCCCATCCGTACCATCTCTTCCACAAGAGAATGGTCTCGTGTAATCTGCTGTATTTCATCCCTAATCAGATAAAGGCGGCTGTCTCCCACATTCGCCACATATATGTAGTTCTCCACGACTGTCGCCACTACCACTGTAGTTCCCATCCCGGCAAGATTCTCATCCGAATTTGCTTTCTCCAGTACTTTCATATTTGCCGTCTCAATCGCCATCCTGATAATCTTAATAGGATTCCTTTCTCTGTTTGCACGGATGCTTTTCTGAATGATTTCCACCGTGTATCTTGAGGCAAAGTCACCCGCCCTATGTCCGCCCATGCCGTCTGCCACCACAAACAGATTTGGAAGATTGCCCACCGGCTCCTCAGACGCATAGACGAAATCCTGATTCATCATCCTTTTTTGCCCTACATCTGTAACGCAGCACGATTTCATTCCTCTTCCTCTCTTTCTTTTCGTACCATATTATGAACTTCTGTCATCCATATATCTCTTTCTAAGCTGTCCGCAGGCACCGTCAATGTCCCTGCCCATTTCCCTTCTTATAGTAACATTATTTCCGTATTTTTCAAGTTTATTTTTAAAATCCGCGATAACTTTCTTCCCTGACTGCACAAAATCCCGCTCTTTTATAGGGTTTACAGGAATCAGGTTCACATGGCAGTTCATACCCTCCAGCAGCTCCGCCAGCGATTCCGCATCTTCTGTACTGTCATTTATCCCGCCGACCAGGCTATACTCAAACGTCGTCCTCCTGCCTGTTTTCTCAAAATAATACCTGCATGCTTCCAGAACCTCACCCAGCTCATATCTGCATGCGATAGGCATCAGTTTCTTCCGCTTTTCCTGACCGGATGCATGAAGCGATAACGCCAGAGTAATCTGCAGCCCCTCTCCCGCCAGCTCCCGCATCTTCGGGACAATCCCACAGGTAGACAGGGTAATGTTCCGCTGACTGATATTCAGCCCCTGCCCATCGCTCAGCATACGGATGAATTTCACCACATTCTCATAATTGTCCAACGGTTCCCCTGTCCCCATAAGCACTAAATTCGAAACCCGCTCCCCTGAAATCTTCTGGATGCGGTATACTTCGTCGAGCATTTCTGAGACCGTCAGCTGCCTGGTCAGACCTCCGAGGGTTGAAGCACAAAAACGGCATCCCATACGGCATCCCACCTGGGTAGATATGCACACTGAGTTTCCATGCTTATATTTCATCAGCACACTTTCCACCACATTGCCGTCTGCCAGGCGGAACAAATACTTTTGCGTTCCATCTATCCGTGAAGTCAGCACCTCTGCCGGAACCAGGCAAGTATAACTGCAGATAGCAGACAGCCTGTCCCGAAGGCTTTTCGGCAGGTTCGTCATCTCATCAAACCCGTTTGCCAGCTTCTCATGTATCCATTGATACACCTGTTTTGCACGGAAAGATTTCTCTCCCAGACTTTCAAAAAAATTCTGCAGTTCTGCATAGTCCAGTGATTTTATATCTATCTTTTCCATCAATCAATCCTCTTTAGGCGGGCAATAAAAAATCCGTCCGACTCCATATGCCCCGGCAGCAGCCGGATACAGGCTCGGGACTCTTCCTCCGTAAGCCCCGGGCATGCCTCTCTCCCGGCAACCCTCATTTTTTCTTCCAGGCGCTCCTTTGCGGCCAGCACCCCTTCCGGAAGAACGCCGTCCAAAGGCACCGGCGCAAATCCCAGCTCCCGCACAATATACCGGACCATATCCTCGTTTTCTTCCCTGCGAATGGTACAGGTGCTGTATAAAAGGGTGCCGCCTTTCTTTACATATCCTGCCGAAGCCGCCGTAATCTGCTTCTGAAGTTTCTCAAGCGCACCCAGATTTTCTTTTGTAACGCGGTATTTGATATCCCTCTTCTTCCCCATGACGCCCAGCCCCGAACAGGGCACATCCAGAAGAAGCACATCCGCCTTTTCCAGCAAAGCTTCATCCGTACAGGTGCCGTCAAAGATTTGTACCTCAATATTCCCGGCCCCCATGCGGCAGATATTTTCTTCCGTAATATTTTTCTTCTCTTCCGAGATATCCCTGGCCAGCACTTTGCCCCTTCCGGCCTTCTCCGCGGCAAGGATGCTCTTTCCACCCGGAGCGGCGCAGACATCGACTACAAAGTCCCCGTCTTTTATTTCCGCCGCCTCCACCGCCAACGCGGAACTCACATCCTGCACAGTACACTTTCCGGCAGAAAAGGCAGGAAGAGATGCCGGATTTCCCGCATAACCGCCTGTCAGAAACAAATACGGCAGATACGGATGCCGCCTCATCTCCACCCCATTTTCACGCATCTCCATGCAGAGTTCTCTTCTTTCCGCCTCCGATATCAGCGTGGAAAACCGCAGTGAAACCGGATGGACCTCCAGCAGTCCCGCTAAAAGTGTTTCCGCAATGTCTCTACCATATTCATCCAGCCATATTTCCACAAGCCATTCCGGCATGGAATACCTTACGGATAAATATTTTACAGGCTCTTTCTCTTTATCCGGAACAGGCAGGGAATCCTTCTGGCCGGATATTTTTCGCAGCACGCCGTTTACGAAACCCTTCAGGCTACCGAATCCCCTCTTTGCCGCCAGCCTGCAGGATTCATTGCAGGCAGCGCTGTCCGGCACGGATTCCATATATAGCATCTGATATACGCTCATTCTCAGCAGGCACCGTATCAGCGGCTTCATCTTCCGGACAGGCAGGCTGGAATAAAAATCCAGATAGTAATCCAGCTCCAGCCGGCGCTCCAGCGTCCCCTCTGTCAGCCGCTTGATGAAAGCCTTATCGCGGGCCTCCAGATAGTCATATTTGTCAAGTACGGACTTTACCAGCCTGTGAGAGTAATCACCCTCCCGCTCCAGTGTGAGCAGCGTATCTAAAACAAGTTCCCGGATATTCATCCCGTTTCCCCTCCCCCTGCTGCTGACAGGCATTGCAGCGCGCTGCGCTTAACGGTTCCTTACGAAAATCGCCGCGCCGCTCTCAATCATTGCTTCTCCGGTTGCCGCCAAACAGCAGAACCAGCCTCAGCAATTGTAAAACGGAGGATGCCGCTGCCGCCACATAAGTCATGGCTGCCGCTGTCAGGACCTTCTTGCAGCCCTTCGTCTCATCCCCGCCAAGCAGCCCGTACTGCTCAATCTTTGCCACCGCCCTGGCGGAAGCATTGAACTCCACGGGCAGGGTTACCAGCTGAAAAAGCACTGCCAGCGAAAATGCCCAGATTCCAATCTCAATCAGCACCTGGTTCCAGCTTAAAAACACGCCCAGCAGAATGAGGGGCATCCCCAGCGTACTGCCGATATTTGCCACCGGCACAAGCGCCGAACGGAAATTCAGGAAAGTATACCCTTTTGCATGCTGAAGGGCATGGCCGCATTCATGTGCCGCGACTCCCACTGCCGTAACAGAAGGCTGATTATAATTATCATAAGAAAGCCTTACCGTATTGGTTCGGGGGTCATAATGATCTCCTTTTCCCGAATTCAGACATTCAATCTGCACATTGTAAAGCCCCTCGCTGTTCAGGATACGCCTGGCTGCCTCCGCCCCTGTCATCCCGGTACTGTTGCGCACCTTACTGTACCTGCCCATGGCACTGTTCACCATCGCGCTTGCGCCCAGGCACAACACCATGCCGATTAAAACCAGAATATACGTAGAATCCCAATAAAACATACCCATATGCATACCATGCTCCTTCCTGTTTAAATACCACCGTGCCGCAATTGCCGTCTCATCCGCACATCATGCTTCTTTTGTAAAACCGCATACGTTTCTCCGAAAGAAAATTATCGCTGTTCCGTTTCAGCAGTCCTCCGCGCTTCCCAGCACTTCCCCGGGCCGCATCCTGACGCCCAGAAGGAAATCGTGCGCCGTCATCCTCTTTCTGCCCTCCAGCTGGAGTTCATAAATCCTCAGGGCGCCTTCTCCCGCCGCCACCGTCACGGAGTCCCTGTCCACACTCAGAATCTCTCCGGGAACCCGTCCGAATATATTCACTGAAAAGACAGGCTCCGCCCTCCAGATTTTCAGCTGCTTCCCCTGATAGGAAGTATAAGCGCTGGGCCAGGGCGTCATTGCGCGTATCCTACGGTCCAGTTCCGCTGCCCCCTGGGTAAAATCCAGTTTCCCCATCTCCCTGCCCAGCAGCGGCGCATAACAGCTTAGTTCCTCCTTCTGCTTTTCGGGAACCAGCCTTCCCTGCTCCAAAAGCGCCAGGGCTTCCGTAACTGCCTGGCCTCCCATTACCATGAGCCTGTCGTGGAGCGTCTCATAGTTGTCGTCAGCCTGTATCACGGTTTCCTTCCGATACAGAATATCTCCTGTATCGATACCCGCATCCATCTGCATAATGGTAACACCGCTCTCCTTTTCCCCGTCTATGACCGCCCACTGAATGGGAGCGGCTCCCCGGTATTTGGGAAGCAGGGAGGCATGGACATTGATGCAGCCGTAAGGTTTCATATTTAAAATAGAAGGCGGAATGATCTGACCAAAGGCAACGACTACAATCACATCCGCCTGGACGCCACGAAGCATGGCTTCCGCCACCTCTCCTCGAAGGCGCCTGGGCTGGTAAACGCGGAGGTTATGCCGCAGAGCCGCCTCCTTCACCGGGGTAGGCGTCAGCTCATGCCCCCGTCCCTTTGGTTTGTCCGGCTGGGAAACCACCAGTGCAATCTCATGCCCCGCCTGAATCAAAGCCTCCAGCGTACCCACGGAAAAATCCGGGGTTCCCATAAAAATAATCCTCATGAACCTCACTCCATCCTAATCTTCGTCGTCTTCCATTTCCGCGTCGTAGAGTTCTCCCTCCACCCGGTCCACATAGAGGATCCCCTCTAAATGATCCAGCTCATGGCAGATAGCCCGGGCCAGAAGCCCTTCCCCCTCCAGCTCATAGGGCTGCATATTCTCGTCCAGGGCCCGGGCGCGCACATAGGCCGGACGAGTGACCTTTCCCGCTTTTCCCGGCACGCTTAAGCACCCCTCGCCGCCTGTCTGGGTATCCCTGGTCTCCAGGATTTCCGGGTTGATCAAAGTATAGGGATTTCCTTCCTCCACATCGATCACCACAATTCGTTTGAGAATCCCCACCTGGGGAGCCGCAAGGCCCACGCCCATGGACTCGTACAAAGTATCGTACATGTCGCTTATGAGTTCGCGGATCTTAGGGGTCATCTCCGTGACCTCCCTGCTTTTCTTACGGAGAATGTCATCTCCCATTTCTCTGATATTTCGGATTGCCATTGCTGATACAACTCTCCTTTGCTTTTCTATTTTAGTACCCGTTCATAGGATTCCGGTCAAACTGTACGCTCAAATTCCGCAGTTCCTCAGACTCCCCTATCCGGGGCTCCAGACACTCCTTCATCTCTGTGAGACGCTCGGGATCCCTGCATTTCAGATAAATCACTTTGCGGTATCGGTCGTTAACCCGGGCTACCCGGGCGTCTGCGGGACCAATTACACGGATGCTGCCGTCCCGGTTTTCCCGGCAGACTGCCCGGAACAGAACTTGGGCCCCCTGCTCAAGCACCTCCTTCTCCGTTCCGGAAAGATAAAGGGCCATCATCTCCGCTGCCGGCGGATACTCCATCAGACTGCGGTATGCGGTTTCCTTCTCAAAAAACGCCGGATAATCCTGGGCC
>OFFT01001463.1_pt1 | contig 14151 bp, 13 predicted proteins | sample 1521581 | NCBI WGS metagenome assembly OFFT01 (sample SAMEA3504084, study PRJEB24116) | mouse gut metagenome | biome: mouse gut; feature: mouse-associated habitat; material: faeces | place: Denmark | collected 2011
CCAGGACCGTCTGGCGGAGGGCGCGGACTTCTACCACAGTTACCAGGTCAACAAGCCGGACGGGACGTATGAGACGTTTTACCGGTATCAGTCCCTGGGTTATGACGAGGAGAGCGGCACTTACGGATTTCTGGTCACCATCACTCCCACCAACGAGAACAAGGAACATATGTTCGTTTCCGGCCAGGCTTATACGCTCTCCGTAGGACAGCTATTACTGGCCCAGAGGAAACAGCAACTGACGCTGTCGCCGGACTGGAGCTCTCTGCCCCAGGAGCCGGAGTGCATCCAGCGGGACTATTATCTTCGGGAAGCTGTGGACAATTATCGGAGACCGGTGCACATTTCCGACCATGAGGCCGAAGTGCTTCTGGCCGGGAGCTGGGAAATGCCTCTGGCGGACGGCTTTGCCATCACTGCCGCTGGCTTTCTGGACAACGGCCTGCATTTGCAGATGTGTTATCCCGAGAGGAATCCCGACTTCGATTCCGGGAATCTGGTCCTGGTCATGCCGGACGGAAGCGTGATTGGAAACGCGCTGGGACAGGCGGACGCCGACAGCTACTGCTGTGTGGGGTTCTATGATGAGTATCGTTATTATTATAAGGAATACATTTTTGACGTCTCGCCGGAAGAGCTGGAGGGAGCCTCCCTGCGCGGGGCCTTCACTTCCGGCGGGTATCTGCTGGACGGCGGCTGGGAGGTGAGCTTCTGCCTGGAGGCTGAGCAAAGGGATACGCCGGAACCGCGAGAACCATTGACGCAATCGGATACGCCGGAGCAGTAGGATCTGGTTTTTCCACAAAACGGGGCTGTCGGGAAATACGTATCTTTCCTGGCAGCCCTTCCGTCCTGTCACATAAAATATTGGCATTTTCCCAGATAAAACCTCTGCTCTTTCTCCGGCCTTATCGCCTGGTACATGCCGATTATATTGTTGTCTTTCTTGTAATCTCCCTTACGCCACGCTCCTGTGCCTTCCTTCGCAGGCTTTTTCAAATTCCCTCAGCTTCCGGCGGGCTTCTTCGTTCAGGTTCGAGGGCACCTGAATCCGGACGGTCACATACTGGTCTCCGTGGACATCCGGGTCCTTCATGGAGACGATTCCTTTGCCTTTCAGCCGGATTTTCGTGCCGGACTGGGTGCCTTCCTTTACTTTGCAGAGCACTTTTCCGTATAGGGTCTGTACCGTCACTTCCCCGCCGAATACCGCGGTGGTAAGGAATTGTCTACAAATAACTGATGCAAGTTTATAGCCGTTTTCGTTGTATTTCTGGGCTTTCTCCTAAACAAGTTGCATCAGTTATTTTCCGACAATTCCTAAAGGGGATGTGGATGGTGGTATAGACGTCCATGCCATGGCGCTCGTAGCCCGGCTTCCCGCCCACATTCACTTTCAGCAGCAGATCTCCGGGGGTGCCGTTCCTGCCGGGCCTCCCCTTTCCCTTCAGGCGGATGCTCTTTCCGGTGTCTATGCCTGCGGGGATATGCACTTTCAGCGATTTGGCTTCTGTGCCTGTCCTCGTCTGCGCTTCCAGACGGATGACTTTGTCGCAGCGAATGCCGCTTCGTCAAAGCTGATGAAGATTTCCGCCTGCAGATTGGCACCACTTTCGGAACCGCCGCCCTGGCGGAACCAGTCCTCGAAAGGGCTCCCCTGGCCATAGCTGTTCCCGTAATCCCCGCTCCCTGGGGCGCTGCCGTCAAATGCGGCATGACCGAACCGGTCGTAGAGCTTCCGCTTCTCAGGGTCGCTTAGGACCTCGTAAGCCTTCGTCACTTCCTTGAATTTCTCTTCCGCCTGGGCATTTCCGACACTGGTGTCAGGATGATACTTCTTCGCCAGCTTCCGGTATGCTTTTTTGATCGTGCTGTCGTCCGCATTCCGGTCCACTCCCAGAACCGTGTAATAATCCCTCTTCTCCTCCATAATCCCTCCTGTTCCGCTTCAGCAACGCACAATGCACCGTTCTCCATATGCCGTTCATCCATGTGTGCTTCCACGATATGACATCTCCCTTCCAGCTACCGCCGCCGGCGCTCTCGCGCTTCAGGGGCACACAATGGCCGGATGCTGCCCTGGCCTTCAAGGCACCGCATGGCTGGCCGCTGTGGCTTCCGCTTCAATCTCCCTTATACGGAAAATACCCCGCAGGATATTGCCTGCAGGGTATCTTTCATCATGCCGTTAGGCATTATCCCTCGATGGAAATATAATGGGACTTTTCCTCCACCACCTTCTTCTCCTCCTTGGGCAGATGGAAGGTCAGGATGCCGTTCTCATACCTGGGATGGATGTCCTCCTCCTTCACATGCTCCCCTACATAGAAGCTGCGGCTCATGCTTCCGGCATAGCGCTCACGCCTGATGTAAGCGCCCTCCTCGTTCTTCTCGTCCTTGTCCAGGCCCTTGGACGCGCTGACTGTCAGGTTGCCGTTCGCCAGCTGCATCTGGATTTCGTCCTTCCTGAAGCCCGGCAGATCAATCTCCACTACATACTCGCTGTCCGTCTCCTTTACATCCGTCTTCATCAGGTTCTTGGCGTGCTTTCCGTACAGCGCCTTGTCAACGTTGGAAAAAGTCGGGAATGCGAAATCTTCCATAAAATTGTCGAATAAATCCTCTCTGAAAATACTGGGCATCATCATAAGTCATCTCTCCTTTCATGATAGCAATATCAAACGATTTTGGCACCATCGGAGAAGCCCGAAGTGTCGTTTTGCGGAACCTGGGATATGATCATTATTGCTTTCATCTGTTCCCTTGTTCTATTTGTAATATAACACACATTTTGGCACTCGTCAACAGGGATTGCTAACAATTCCATAAAAAAAATCTAAAGGATGGATAAAAAAGACTTTCACCCTCAGCAGCCTTTCAGCAGCCTTGGGGCGCACTGCCGGAGGGAATCGAGATTATGTGCCGGACTATGGAAGATATGAGGAATCAGACATTGAAAGAGGGAATGATAAACCAAATGTCCCCGCGGGAGAATATAAGCTTTCAGGGGATGATGAAGCCAATGGAGAGCTGAGGCGCATCCTGGCTGATGTGGGACTTGACTGGAAAGCAGAGGAAGCAGGGAGTTCAAGCGGCTATATGACGCGCAGGCGAAATTCTTCTCCCTGCTGGCGTTCTCCATATTGGAGAGCATCACCAACCAGGAAACGTCACAGAAAAGGAGAGGGAGAGGATTGCCAGGATGCTGCAGAACAACGGCATGGGTGAAAGGTTGAAGAAGATGTACAGGCGGCTGGACACTCCTGTGCCGAAGAGGCTGGCATGGTTTTCCTATGGCTTGACATGTGATGATTGGAGTGCTATCATGAACTATCAATGAAAGAAAGGACACAGAAGAAATGAAGCACAGTAAGACATATCTTTTGATTCCGCTGGCAGCAATCCTATGCATGGGATGCGGCAACCAGGACAGCAGCACGGCCGGCAGCATCAGCGCGACGACCATGCGCCTGGAGAGATCCCAGGGGGCCGTACAGGTACAGGATGATGCCGGGGAGGGCGTGGACCTCCAGGAGAAGCTTCCCCTGTACAGCGGCTATGCCCTTGATACGCCCTCGGACAGCTACGCCTGGGTCAATCTGGACGACACGAAGCTGGCCAAGATGGATCAGGAAAGCGGCGCTTCCATTTATAAGGAAGATAAGCATCTGGAGCTGACCGCCAAATACGGGAGCATGTTCTTCCATGTGACGCAGGCGCTGGAGGAGGACGAGACCTTCGACATCCGCATGGACACCCTCTCCGTGGGAATCCGCGGGACCTACGGCTGGGTGGAGCATACCCCAGAATACGCCTGCGTCTATATCCTCGACGGCACCGTGGTCTGTACCCTGACGGACGATGGATCCCAGCATCAGGTTTCCTCCGGGGAGATGCTGCAGGTAGCAAGCGATGCCCAGGAGCCGGAGCGCCTGCAGACAGGAGCCTTCACTCTGGAGGACATCCCGGACTATGTCTGGGAGGAGCTGGACCAGGCCATGCAGGACGAGGCCCAGAACCTTCTGGCCCAGCAGCCGGAATCCTCCCCCTCGCCCGAGCCCACCGAGGAACCCTCATCAGAGGAACCGGAGGAGGAGACCGACCCCGCGGACTTGCCGCCGGACCAGAGAGCCCGCTATTATATGGATTTCAGGGCGGAAGGGAATGAGAACATCTTTGCAGGGAATGTGACCCTCTTCGGCCAGGAGATCGACGGCATCACCATAAGCGGCCTGCGGGACCTCCTGGTGAACCAGGGTCTGGCGAACAGCAGCCTGTATCTGGAGGAAATCGAAGGTCTGGGGACGCAGCTGATGTACCCCGGCACCACAGGCTTCCTGGATCTGCCTGTTGACGCGGTGCAGTCCCCCAACGCATCCTCCTTCACCACCTTCGGCTGGACAAAGGAATTCCCCGCAGGCACGGACATGGGCGTCCTGGATATCAAAGTGGGCGATTCCCTTGAGACCGTCCTGGATAAGATGGGCTTCACCAATGCCCAGGAAATCGGAGCTGTGCTCAGGGAGGCTCCTGACATCCGTGTCAGCTGGGACAGCGATTCCCTGTCACAGCAGTCCATCGCGGATTTCCAGATAGGAGACAAGGTATCGGACAGCGTCTCGTTTGAATTCGGCGCGTGGAACCAGTATCAGGAAGCCGAAGCCTTCCTGGAGCTGACCGTGTCCGCCATGTACAAGACCAGTGAATCCGGCGCCAACAACAGCGGGAACCTGAACCTGTTCTTCAATGAGAGCTATGAGGTGTACTCCCTGTCCATGTCCCTGGTCCAGAATTGACCCTATGGGAAGAGGACTTTAGGACAGGATTTCCTCCAGCCTCAGCACCTCGAAACCTTCCTTCTTCCCTTTCAGCCTGACAGAATCTCCCAGGGAAGTGGCGCGGATCCGCGCCCCCAGGAGATCTGCCACGGCTCGGGAGATGTAGACCGTATCCCCCGGGGCATTGGCTTCCAGGCGGGCGGCAGTGTTCACGGTGTCGCCGATGGCGGTATAGTCCATCCGCTGGGGATAACCGATATTTCCCACCACGGCTTCCCCCAGGTGGACGCCGATGCCGAAGGACACCGTGCGCCCATACTTTTCTTTCAATTCCGCGCAGATCCCCCTGGCCCCTTCCACCATGTCCATCGCCGTCCTGACAGCCTGCATGGCCTTCAGGGCATCGTCATCATGCCGCAGGGGCGCCCCCCAGAAAGCCATGGCCTGATCCCCCACGAATTTGTCCAAGGTGCCGCCGTTCCGCAGGATGCAGTCTGCGAACAGGGCAAGGTACCGGTTCAGGATCTCCACCACTTTCCTGGGATCCTTCAGCTCCTCCGACAGGGAGGTGAATCCCCTCACATCCACGAAGAGCACCGCAATGGTAGTCTGGCTTCCACCCAGTTCCAGGGAATCCGCGCCCTCCTTCAGGAGCTCGTTCACGATTTCCGGTGCCACATACCGCTTGAACGTCCTTGTCACCCGCTGCCGCTCCAGGGCAGCCTGAATGTAGCTGGCCGCCAGGCATCCCCCATATAGAATCGTAATCCCCACGGGAACCCACAGCACATGGGCGACCCAGCCCCGGCCATAGAGCCACTTTCCCAGCAGCAGCCAGCCGCCGCAGAGCAGGATCCACAGCAAGGTGGAGAGCCACACAGGCCGCCCCCGGAAGCAGGCAATGCCAGCCAGCAGAATACCGAACAGCAGCGCCAGCTGGATACCGTCCCCCAGCTCGGTCTTATAGTTGCCCCACAGCAGCGCCTGGATGGCGTTGGCATGATACTCCACTCCGTACATGGGGCTGGCGTGGTCGATGGCGGTCACATAGCTGTCCTGAAGCCCCGGCGCGTAAGGGCCGATGAGCACGATTTTGCCGGAAAAATAGCTGGCCGAAACCTCTCCTGACAGCACTTTCGCAATGGATATCTCCTCGAAGTCCCCTGCGTTCCCGCAGAAAGGCAGATACCAGAAGCCTGTGGGGCTCACGGCAGGCAGCTCCAGCCCGGGACCGTTCCGGGCTTCCTCATAGGCGCTGGCACAGGCCAGAGCCAGGGAGGGAATCTGGCTTCCGTCCGGCAGAGTGATTCTGAGCAGATGATGGCGCAGGATGCCGTCCCTGTCCAGCATGGCATTGATATGTCCCTGCTCCGCGGCTTCCCCCAGGGCTTCATATGGCGCATCGAATGCGATCACGGAGAAGTTGTCCAGATAATACTCCCCTGTCTCCGCCTCCGCCAGGGAACTGCCGAACACAGCCGCGCAGGCCGCCACCACATTGCCATAGCGCCCGGCCTCCTCTGCCAGACGGGCATCCCCCGCCCCGTCGGTCTCCCCGGAATAGAGCACGTCCATGGCGATGACCGCGGGCCTGCAGGACTCCGATTCATTCAATGCCGCCAGAGCCGCAGCCATGACGCCACGCCCCCACTGGCTGTAAGGGCCGATATCCTCCAGTGCTTTCTGATCGATCCCCACCAGCACGATCTCGCCGTCCGATGCGCTCCTGCTCTGATAAAAGCGGTCCGATACCGCCAGGTCGGCATGATCCAGGACGCCGGAAGCCATCAAGGCCGTGACCAGGCCGGCGGCCAGCGCCATGATCAAAAATTTCCTGTATTTTCCCATTCCCATAAGCCCCCTGCGTGATATCCTTTGTCTGTCAGGACTCGAAATGCTCAGTCATCACATATTCGTCCACATACGCGCCATCCGCATAGAGCCGGATGACCACGGTTCCGTCTTCTCCCGTGGATACGCCCAGAAGGATTTCCTCCTCCGTATCCGTGATGATTCTGTAGACATTCGTCCTCACGTTTACAATCGGGCCGCTGTATGCGCCTTCGGCGACGCCTATCTCCCCTTCGTCCCCCTCATCCGTATATATGCTCAGAGCCAGCTCCGCTCCGCCGGCAGACGGGCTGTAGGAACCTGCCAGGGCGGACTCCTCTATGGGGTTCTCGTCCACGGGCATCTCCGGCGGTTCATTTCCCCCGGCTTCCTCCCCTTCCGGCGCTTCCGTGCCCTCCGCCGCGGACTCTTCCGATTCCGGATTTACGGTTTCCAGCTCCCGTGCCTCCAATGTACCGTCTTCCGGCCCCTCCTCCGGCGCTGCCTCCACGACAGCCTCCTCAGGCAGCTCTTCCTCCTCCACATAGGAGGGGATGTCCTCTTCCTCCAGAGGCTCCACCACAATCTCCCCCGTCCCGTCCCGGACGGTCCTCTCCGCCTTCTCACCAGCCGTCACAAGGCCCAGCGGCTCTCTGGCCTCTCCCGACGCCAGAAAGCATTCCACCGTTCCCTCCAGGATGCATACCCGCATCCGGTCCTCTTCCAGGACTTCGATGAAGCCGCAGGTTCCCCGGATGCCCACCACCATGTTGGAGGTGCGGATTTCCAGCGATTCCTCCTCTGTCAGGGGCTCTTTTACATGGAAAAACAGGCCGCCGCGGCGGACAAGAATCTCCAGCCGCTCTTCCTTTTTCAGAATCTCCACTTCCGTCCCTTCATCCATCTTCGTCAGCTTTACGCTGTCCAGGTCAATCCATGCGTAGCTGTCCTCCCGGGTATCCACCCGATATCCGGAGTACAGGCTCAACTGTTCCCTCACTTCCACGGCCCTGCCCCCGGCGTCGGCGACTCCCACCTCTCCCCGGGCCTTCGCCAGGTGCATGGTGGCCGCCGTGGTCCCCTGTCCGCAGGCAGTTAGCAGCAACGCCGCCGCAATGGCAATGGCCCTACCGCAGCTTCTCTTCTTCATTCCCTCTTCCCCCTCGCCCTGTTTCCGTCTGTTTCGTCTTCATCCGGCACCCCAGCGGCTTACACTGCTTAACGATTTCACTTGCCGTGAAACCAGACTGCATAGCATGACTGGTTCAATCGCATGATCATACTGCAGACCGCCAGGATTTACAGTAGTGTCTCCGGGAAGGTACCTGGCTGGCGGTCTGCAGTCGGGTTGCACTGCAAATTTAACCGGTGTGCAGTATACATTATGCAGTACTCAGCGTTATGCAGTATAATCCCTGCGCAATCCACACGCGGGAATTGATGCCGACGCACTAATACACATAGGGCTCCCGGCCCGTAATCTCCTCGTAGCACTCCAGTATGCCGTCCAAGGGAACGCACCAGAACCGCACGGGATCCACGGAATAGGCGAACGCCATGCCCACCAGGTTCCCGTATCCGTCCAGCACCGCGGAGCCGGAATCCCCGTGCACCAGCTCGATGGTCACCTCCGTGTGTTCCCTCTGGTCGTACCAGTCGAAGTCCTGCTTTATCTTGATCAGGTTCCCTGTGGTCTTATGTATCAGGCCGCCCTCTTTGTCGATCCGCTCCAGCGCCAGCTCGATGTCCTGGTCGTCCAGGCCCTCCCAGTAGGTCCTGTCGATGTGCACTGTCATCAGCCGCTCCAGCAGCTCCTCCGGCACGTCCTCCCTGTCCACCCTGGCTACGCCCACATCATAGGCCTCGCTGATCCCCACCTGCTTCCCGGGCAGCTTGGTGCCATCGTAAAAGTAGATGTCCCAGTCCTCGTACTTCTCCACCACATGGCTGTTGGTGCAGATATAGACGGCGTCCTCCGCAATCTCCACGATATAGCCGGAGCCGGAGCTGTACCCGCCCCTGCCCAGGCCGTGGTAGAGATGCACCAGCGCCGGGCGCATGTACTCCAGCGTCCCCTCCATGTCCTCGCGCTCAGAGACGCCTCCATCATAGATATTGGGCGCTCCCAGTATGCAGTCGGAGCGGTAGTCGATCATGCGCTTCCCTATGAGCTCCTGGATATCGTCCGGGGAGGCCACCATCACCAGCGTCTCCTCCACAGTCTCCAGGCCGTAGCTGTCCTCGGCCACATAGCGGAGGGTATAGCGGCCCGCCTGGTCCAGCTCCACATCGGAATCGTCTATCCGTATGGTTTCTGTCAGATTTCCGTCCACATCGTCGCTGGCCGCCACCGCCTCCCGGTAGTCCGGCCGGCTTCCGGGAACGAGATAGAAATCGCGGATTCCCGTGAGGGAAGGCGGCGTGTCCACGATGACCCGCAGCTCCCCGGAGGCCTGGTTCCCGGCCCGGTCCCTGGCGCCGATCTCCAGCGTGTATTCCCCTGTGCTGTCGAAGCGGATCTCCTCCAGGGCATCCCCCTCCTCCAGGAAGAAGCTTTCCGCCTCCCTGTCCGCATCCCTCAGGCCCGCAATCACATCCGCTGTGGCATAGTCCCTTTCCGTGGCCAGATAGACCTGGTCATCCCTCCACAGAATCTCCGGCGGCACTGTGTCCTGAATGACGATCCGGTAGACGAACTGCTTCCTTCCGTGGTGCACCACCGCTTCATAGGTGCCCGTCTCCGTCTCGTCCACCTTCGACAGGTTCAGCTCGCCCAGATGGACGGACCAGTCCGTGCCAGTGAGATAGTCCGCGATGTCCCGGCTCACCGCGTCCCCGTATTCGTATGTCTTCTCAGCAAATGCCGGTTCCACCCGATAGATATGGAAATAAAAATACAGCCCTCCTGCTGCCAGCAGGAACAGAGCCGCCAGAAAGACAGCCTTTCCGCGGCCCCTGCCCTTCACGTCCTCGCTCCTCAACCTTCTCTTCCCCATCCTTCGTCCATCCTGCCCCGAACCCTCGGGGACCTCTTTCCTAAACTCCCATGCAACCAGCCGCACCACCTTACAGAAAAGTCTGAGAGTTTAGGTAAGCGCAAAAACACTCGCGGTGCTAGAATGGCATAGGGACTTTTATAGTAATAAGAGTAACATTCAGGGACGTTTTTGTCAACGGCATGAGCGGCCCCGCTGTGAAGGCTGCGGGAACGGCATTTCCGGCGAAAGGGGCACAGAACCGGAAGCTCTGACATACCATATTGCAGGAAAAGAATATATGCGGAGGTTTTCACATGGAGCCAAACAGGAACCACATGTCCAACGACTGCGATATGTCCGGCATAAAGCCCGCCATGCTGGAGCTGCGCTATCCGCCCGTACAGGTGGAGCGCCGGAATCCGGAGTATGCCGGCATCCTTGCCTTCGACTACTGCGGCCCGGTATCCGAGCTGTCGGCCATCACCCAATATATCAATAACGAGAACCGGCTGTGCCTGACCGCCTGCCCCCTTGCAAGGACGCTTCTGGGCATCGCCCTGGCGGAGATGATGCACCTCCAGAAGCTGGGCGAGCTGATCCAGCTCCTGGGCGGCGAGGTCAGCTTTTCCGTAAGGCAGCCGGACGGCAGGCAGCTGCTGTGGACGCCGGACTATCTGTCGCTGTCCAGGGACGCCAGGCGGATGCTCTGCGCGGCCATAGAGGCCGAACGGGACGCCATCGCCCAGTACGAGGCGCATATGCGGAAGATAAAGGATGAATGCGTGAACGCAGTGCTACGGAGAATCGTCCGGGACGAGGAGTACCATATCGTGCTGCTCCGGGGGCTGATGGAGGAGCTGTAGGGTTTCCCCGATGAATGTCTTGTGCTTTGGCCGTCCCCATGCTACAATAGAACCCATCGAACAGAGGCAGGCCATAGCCTGCGGGCGCCAACGGGGAAGAAGGCGCAGCGCTGGCAGAAGACCGGTATACCGGTGCATGGCATCATGGCTTGGCTGAGGAGGGCTATTATGGGACACGGAATCTGCTATCTGGTGGGGGCTGGGAAGAATACGGGACTTGACTTCGTCCCGAATGAAGACGATTTTGTAATCGCTGTTGACGGCGGGCTGCGCTACCTGGAGGAAGCCTCCATCCCGCCTGACCTGATTGTCGGGGATTTCGACACGCTGGGATACTGCCCGGAGGGCCCGAATGTCATCCGCCTCGACACCATGAAGGACGACACGGACACCCTTGCCGCCCTCCGGGAGGGCATCCGCAGGGGGTATTCCGTATTCCACTTCTACGCGGGCACCGGCGGCCGCATGGATCACACCATCGCCAATATCCAGCTGCTGGCCTTCCTGTCCGGGGAGGGCAGGCAGGGCTTCCTCCACGGCGGGGACGTGGGGCTGACGGCCATTACCGACGGGACGCTCCTCCTGCCGCCCAGGGAAGGGGGATACCTGTCCGTGTTCTCCTACTCCGACCGGGCGGAGGGCGTATTCCTGCGGGGGCTGAAATACGAATTGAGGGATGCCTGTCTGAACAGCGGCTTTCCGCTGGGCACCAGCAATGAGTTCATCGGCAGGGAGAGCTCCATATCCGTCAGGGAGGGGACATTGCTGGTGGTGCTTCCCGGGGATGCGGCGGGGCTGGTGCGGCGCGCTCAGTGATGTGGCGGGGTTCAGGGTTCCAGTCCTGGAATCGGGGTGCGGCCGCCTGTTCCGGTTTTTTCTAGTTCCGGCCATTCTGAAACACTTTTGTCCCTCTGTAGACCGCACGGAAAAGCTTCTCTATTTCCACACATTTCCTGGCCACTTTACCTGCTGCGGGTTTCTGTCCAGTCGTTTCAGCTCTATCTCCAGCCTTGCCGTCTTCGCTTGTGTTTTTCTCCTATCCATGTTCATGTTCTACAAATTTCTCCTGAAAGTCTTCCGGCAATTCTCTCACAATATAAGCCATGAGACGATACCTAACACTCTCTGCCTGAAACGTTCGTCCTAATATCTGTTTTTCTATAATTCCCTTTATCATATTTGCACATACATCATCCAAACTTTCCCGGGAAATCACAAACAGATATATAAGTTCCGGCATCCCCACACCTTCTCCGTCCAAAATGGATGCCCATGCCGTTGTCCGTCCGTAGACAAAATATAGTAAGAAACCTCTGTATTGCTTATAAATTCTTTATTTATACTGCTTAACGATCTCACCTGCCGTGAAACCAGACTGCATAACGCTGACTGGTTCAATCGCATGATTGCAATGGGCAGTATTCGGCGTTATGCAGTATATCTTTACGCCATATAAGCCGCAACAAAAAACCATTAGTCTGCGCCAACGCCAGCAATGCTCCCTCTTTGCTCCATGCCCATCAGTATATCCCGGCAGACATACAACCTATAAAAATTTTATCACAACCGCTTCAGGTGCAATGTCCGTATCAAGCGCAACTGCTTTACGCTTCTAAAGAATTCTGATTTAGCAGAAATTCATACAATCCGATATACACAATACCCTCCTCATCTGTCCACGGTTTAGCGTGTGTTTTTGATATAATGATTTTCTTAAAGAAATCCTTTGTATTCTTTAACGGTCTAAGCTCCGTTGTCATTTTATCAGGGTCGCTTACGGATAAAGCGGATTGAATATAGTATCTTTTTGCTCCCCTATTTACAACAAAGTCTATCTCGCATTGTTTTTTTGTTCTCTTGCCTTCCTTGCTTTCCACTACTTCAACAACGCCGACATCTACAGAGCAGCCACGACAGATTAACTCATTATAAATGATGTTTTCCATTATATGAGTTTCTTCCTGCTGCCTGAAATTAAGCCTTGCATTGCGTAGTCCAACGTCAGTACAGTAGTATTTAAGGGGATATTCAAAATACTTTTTACCTTTTACATCATATCGCTTTGCCTCATGAAACAAAAATGATGTGGTCAAATATTCCAAATATTTTGAGATTGTGCTTGTAGAAACCTTGATGCTCTTTACCGTACCCAATGTATCAGCTATCTTTTTAGCGTTTGTCAGAGATCCAACAGAAGAACACAAGTCATCCGTCAACTCTTTCAGTACATCAGGGAGCTTAACAGCATACCGCTCACTTATATCCTTGAAATATACTTCTGAAAACAGGTTTTTCAGATAGCTTACTTTTTCTTCCTCGCGCTTGAATGAAATTAACTGCGGCATTCCTCCATAAAGAGCATAATCCTCATAGGCTTCCGATTTATCCCCGCCGACAAAATCGTAATATTCCTTAAATGACAAAGGAAATACCTGAACCTGGTCGCCCCTGCCTCTAAACGCTGTCATCACGTCCCCCGAGAGCAGCTTGGAATTACTTCCGGTAACATAAATATCTACATTGCGAAGGCGCATTAACCCATTTAAAACATGATAGAGCTTAATATCTTCCGGATTTTCAAGTTCTTGCTTTGTAATAGCGTACTGCACTTCATCTATAAGGATATAATACATTTCCTTGTTCACGATTTTGGAGCGAATGAATTTTGAAAGTTCATCAGGATTGCGATACTGTTCGCAAGTATCATCATCAAGAGCAATTGAAATAATTTGTTCTTCTTTCACACCATTTTCAATAAGATAATCGCGGAAAAGGTAAAACAGCAGATAACTCTTTCCGCATCTTCTAATTCCAGTGATAACCTTAATCAGTCCGTTATCCCTTTTATCAATCAATCGGTTCAAATAATTGTTTCGATTTATAAGCCTTTCCATAGCGATTCCCTCCAAACAATAGAATCCACGCTTCGCGTGTCTTCTATTGTCATAAATTAAAACTTACGGTATTTTTCTCATAAGTTTTAAATACATGATAGCATTCCCATTTTTCAAAGTCAATATGCAAAATAAAACTTGAGAGAATATTCCCCCAAGTTTTATTTTGCTTCGCCGAAATTATCCTGTTTGTCACAAAAATCTGATGTTGTCTAATGAAAATGTCTACAAGGACTGATGATTCTCAGCACCACCCCATCATCTTCCCAATCCAATAAACCACCCCCAACACCCAACTGGAAAATATCCCATACAGAATCACAGGCCCCGCAATGGTAAAAATCTTGCACCCGATCCCGAACACCTGCCCCTCTGCCTTGTACTCGATGGCCGGCGCCGCCACTGAGTTGGCAAAACCCGTGATGGGTACCAGGGCCCCTGCGCCTCCCCATTTTGCGATTCTCGGATAAATTCCGAATCCGGTAAGCACCACGGATGCCAGCACCAGCAGAAGGGAACACCAGCTGCCTGCTGTCTGCTTGTCCAGCCCCAGGCTGCCCGCATAATTTAATATCCCCTGCCCGATGCAGCAGATAATGCCGCCCACGATAAAAGCCTTCAGCATCTGAAGCCACAGATTATGCGTGGGCGTCACTGCTTTGACATACTGTTCATATGCTTTCTGCTGCTGTTTCTTTTCGCTGCTTGTCTCTTCCATAACTTTCCCTCTTTTCTTTCCGTTGCAATCGATTCGTAACAGTTCAGCGTCCTGTCTGAACTGTTACAATATCGGAAAAAATCGGAAAAT
>OFFT01001467.1_pt1 | contig 14134 bp, 17 predicted proteins | sample 1521581 | NCBI WGS metagenome assembly OFFT01 (sample SAMEA3504084, study PRJEB24116) | mouse gut metagenome | biome: mouse gut; feature: mouse-associated habitat; material: faeces | place: Denmark | collected 2011
TCAGTATATAGAGGTGGAAAAATGATGACGAGAGAAGAAGTATTGGATAAACTGAATGAGATATTCCGGGATGTGTTTGACGACGACAGCATTGAGGTGTGCGACAGCACCACATCTGCCGATATTGAGGGATGGGATTCCCTGGAGCATATTAATCTGGTGCTGGCTGTGGAACAGGAATTTGATTTTAAATTTGAGATGGGCCAGGTGGTATCCATGAAGGATGTAGGAGAGATGGTAGATATTATTCTTGCGGAACTGTAATGACGAAAGGAGTTTGCAAATGGGAGCGGCAGTGACGGAAGCGTGGAAAACGGACCGGAGGAAAAAGAGCATCGTGGTTTTGTTTTTTTTGCTGTTCTTTCTGTACGGCTGCTTTGTGTTCCGTGACTATGGAATCGGCGTGGATGAGCCGGTGGAGCGGAAAAGCAGCCTGATTACCTGGCTTTATCTGAACCCTTCTCTCCGCGACGTGGTGACAGATACGGTGGATTTCTCCCAGTTGCAGCCGCTGGAGGAGTATCAGGACCGGTATTACGGCATGGCCGTTATGCTGCCCTGCGTGGCGGCGGAGCATCTGACCGGGTTTACGATGCCGCTGTCCGATGTGTATGAGATGCGGCATTTTTATAATTTCCTCCTGTTTTTTGTTGTTTTCCCCTGGCCAGCGACAGAAACCTTTTATTCCGCCGCTGACTGACGGGCTTTCAAAAGCTCTCCTGCTTTCTGTAATCTATCATATACCAAAACACACCTCCCAAAGAAGTCTCGTTTTGTTCATATATTTATACCTTTGGGTTATAACTACTTCCCGCTGTACGCTATCCCCAGGTTTCCTATGCCACAGCCGCGCTCTTCCGCTCCTAATACCCTTTCCAGTATCGGAACAGCAGCCTGCGGCATCCTTTCATCCTGCCCAGAACCGCCTCCGCCATCCTGAAATACATCCACCGGACGTACTGCGCCTCCTCTTCCCCCGGCAGGATCTCCCCATAGACATCCCTCATCACAATCTTCTGCTGCCTGCACAGCTCCTCCCTGGCCAGCTCCGGAAAGGCTTCCGCCGCCCTCTCCGGGAACTCCCTCTCCCAGCCCTGCAGGTCCGGAAAATATCCCGCAGCATGCAGCAGCCCCATCATCCCCGCATATACTTCCTTACAGTCCGCCTGCCAGAGCCTGTCCCGGTGCCGCAGCCTCCGGTCATCCAGGGCAACGGGGCCAAACAGCACAAAGCAGAACAGGCAGGAGCCCGAGACCAGCCAGAGATCCCGGTGCTCCCCCATGTCAAAAAGCACGGAATATCCCTCATCCCATGCCTCCTCCGCTTCCCTGTCCCTGCCTGCAGGGCCCTTCTCCGCCCCGCCGCCCAGGCGCTCCCGTTCTGTCAGGCTCCGGAGCAGATCGCTGTCCAGCCCCGGATAGGATATGGCCAGCTGCCCGTCCGCCACAGGCGTCACCTCCACCGGCGTCCAGCCGTAATCCTCCAGGAAGATCTCCGTCCACGCATGGGCCGACATGTCCGTGACCTCCGCCCTCCATGTCCCGTCCTGGAGCCTGAAATCAGAGGGCTGCACCAGATAGCCGGAAGCATAGCGGGCCGGGATGCCGTACAGCCGGTAGAGCAGCGTGGCCGCCGCCGCGAAATGCTGGCAGTATCCCTCTCCGTTGTCGAACAGGAAATATTCCACGATATCCTCGTTTACGGGCGGCCTGCCCGGCGTCAGCGTATAGGACGCCATATCCTGCAGGGCATACCCGATAAACGCCGTGACCTCCTCCAGGCCCTCCCGGGGATTCTCCTCCGCAAACGCCGCCAGCCTGGGAAGCAGCTCCTCAGGCACCCGGGTATAGGCATCCTCCACTACCTCCAGACAGGCTCCCTGCAGCGACCGGTACCATTCCCTTGCCTCTCCCAAACGAGTCTCTCCGTCCCATACAATCCCCATATCCTTCCTCTCATAATATTCGCACTCATATCCTTCTTCCCGGTCGCCCTCCCTTCCCCTCCAGTACCATCTGCTCCTGCTGTAATAAGGAGTGTAGATGCTGCTGTAGTCTCCGTCCGGATGCGCGATACAAAGCTGCCTCTCCGCCCCTTCTCCGTCCATGTCGAAATTCAGGACGAAGTACATGCTATAGTACATCCCCCCGATCATCCCGATCCATTCCTTCCAGTCCAGAATATCGGCAATCTCGACGAACAGCGCCTCCTCGTCGGCCGCCTCCCATCCGTTCCCCACATAGTCCCCGCCGGAGAATCCCCGCAGATAGAGGGGCTCTGCGGGCGCCTGGGCCGCTTCCAGCTCCAGCCTCACTTCCCCGGTCCGGTACAGGTTCCCCCTGTTGATCCTCCCTGCAGAGGACAGCCCGCTCCCGCTGCCAGGGCCGCGCAGCATGGCATCCACATGCCCCTCTGCCAGGTATACCGCCTCATACCAGGCTGCCGGCCGGAACAGGACTGCCGCCAGCGCCAGGAATGTAACCGCCCACAGGCCGATTCCGATGGGGACGCTCCTTTCCCTGCCATATCCCGGCCTTTTCTTCCTGCCAAGGATGCTCTCCCCTGGCTTCCAGTGCAGCCATACCCACAGGGCAGTCTGCGCCGCCGCAAGCCCTCCCAGAACCACCGCATTCAGCTTCCTTCCGTACAGGGCCCCCACAATCAGGGCACCCTCGGCCAGAAGACAGGAAAATATCTGAAGCCTTTGCAGGATTGCCAGGAGCCGGCTTTTTTTGCCTCTCCCTGTCCCTTCCTCCCTGTCATCGTCCAAAAACCGTATCTCTTTCCTGCCCATTTCCTTCCCCCGCAGCCCTCCGATTACATGTTTATTACTCTCGGAATCTCTTGAGCCACCTTTCCCGACTCCTTTCAAATTCCGGTTTGCTGACACAAACTGCTCGAAAACGCTTCTCTTTTTGCTCGTATCGCCGCTTAAAAGAAGCGGCTCAATTCCAGTTCAACTGTTTCCGCCGTCTTTTACGGATAATCCGAATTGAAAAGCACCATTTTCCGGTAAAGGATTCCGAAAGGCTATATGTTTCTCCGTTCCCGGCTCCATACGACATCTCTGCATATATCATCCCCCGGCAAGGATCCTCACTTTCCCCAGCTCCTCTGCCAGCCCCTCTCCCGAAAACCGGTGCAGCTCCCTGTCCCCCTGGAACAGCCCAAGCCCCATGCCGAGGACGAAATCCGTATCCCTCTCCGCGGGAAAGCTCCCTCCGGATTCCTCCGTCAGGTACAGCCTGGACAGCAGTTCCCTGCACTGGGAATCCTGCGTGATTTCCATGGATGCCGTCCCCAGCGCTCCACCCCGCCAGTTCACCAGGACCTCCTCCCGCTCCCGCAGAAGCCCCAGGACCGTAGCCGACAGCAGTTCATAGAACCTGTCCCTGTCCTGCTGCCCCGCCTCCCCGTGTCCCTCCAAATCCAGACAAAGCACAGCCTGCCGCCGCTTCTCCTGTTCCTGTTCTTTTATCAGCGGCTGCCCTGCCCTTGCGCTCAGCTTCCAATGGACATGCCTGGCGGAATCGCCTTTCCTGTATTCCCTCACCTGAAAGACCCCTCCGCCTCCGGATGGCGGGGCAGCTCCTGCCCGGTCTGCCTCCGGTTCCCTGCCATGGCCGTCCTCCGGAAACCGGATGTCCAGCGCCTGCTCCCCAGGAAAGACCATCACCCGCATTTCATGGGACGCCTTTTTCCTCACCCTCCCCAGGGAAAAATAATCGTATACCCAGAAAGCCTCCAGATGCAGCCGGACCGCCCCGCAATATTCCGGCCGGATCCGAAATACCGCCTCCCCGCCGTCTCCATACAGCCGTTTCCGCCGCTTTCTCTCCCCATAGCCGTACCGTATCAGAAATCCCATGCCGCCCGGGGGGAGCTTCCCGCCATGCTTCAGGGCCAGCCCGCAGGAAACCGGCTCCCCCTTTACCGCCGCCACGGCCTCCCGCTCGAAAGCCGCCTGCATCCGCCTCCCGCAAACACGGTTCTGGACAGTCAGGAACAGCAAAAAAAGCGCCTGTCCCACTCCAAGCGCCATCAGGGCCGGATACCGGTACATTCCGGCCATGTATACCAGAAAGAGGGAAAACGAAAGAAAAAGCATTCTTTTCATGGACATGGTTCCCCCTTTCAAATTTTTTTACTGAACTCCTCCTAAACAAAGGGCAGTTTGATATTGCTTATTATTTCATCAACAATCTGCTCTTTTGTCAAATGCCCCGGCCCTGCCTCTACAGCAATCCGGTGCCCTGCCACATAGCCGAACTGCTCCCTCACATCCTCCGGGACCACATAGTCCCTCCCGGCCATCCACGCGGCGGCCCTGGCGATCCCGGCCAGCGCAAGGGACGCCCTGGGGCCTGCCCCCCTGCGCAGCCGGGGATGCTCCCTTGTGGCAGTGACCAGCTCCAGCAGGTACCGGGCCGCCTTGTCCCCCATGCGCACCCGGCGGACCTCCTCCTGCATCCCAAGCAGTGTCCCGCTGTCCAGCACAGCCGGCAGCCTTTCAGCGCCTCCCTCCCCCTTTATCAGGGCGAGCTCGCTCTCAAGGTCAGGATACCCCATGGACAGGGAGATCAGGAACCTGTCCGTCTGCGCTTCCGGAAGCCCCCATGTCCCGGCGCTCCCCAGGGGATTCTGCGTGGCAATCACCAAAAATGGGCTGGGAATCTTTCTGGTGACTCCCTCCACAGTGCACTGCCGCTCCTCCATGACCTCCAGAAGGGCGGACTGGGTCTTGGGCGAGGTCCGGTTCAGCTCGTCCGCCAGCAGCAGGCTGCAGAACACGTTCCCCGGCTGGTACACGAACTCCTCCTTTTCCCGGCTGTATACGGAGAATCCCGTCAGATCCGACGCCATCACGTCCGGCGTGAACTGAATCCTCCTGTAGTCCAGGCCCAGCACCCGGGCAAAGGCCTTCGCCAGCGTGGTCTTCCCCACCCCCGGGATGTCCTCCAGGAGCACATGCCCGTCCGCCAGAAACGCCAGAAAAATCTCCTCAATCTGCTTTTTCTTCCCCAGGACCACCCGCTGCACATGGGCAAGGGCTTCCTCCGCCTTCTCCCGTCCTGTCTCCATCCCTTTCACCTGCCTGCCGTTTTGTCTATGCTGCCTGTATGCGGCATACATTCAGCTGCCCCGCCGTTTCCTGCTGTATTGCCATTCTCCCGGCTCTTTTTCCCTCACCTCACTGCGCCCCATTCCAGAAAAAGCACAGCCCATTGTAGGTATATTCCTCAGAAGCCGTGGCATCATGGACATAGCCTTTCCGTTCCAGGAACGACAGGTTCCCGTCCGCCTCATTGTCGGCAAAGCGGAACGTGCCGTCCGGGACGCTCCCCATCGCCATGATCTGCGACCTGAAAGCGCTGTAGGCGAAGTCGTCCGTGCCGGAGGCCGCGAAGATAAAGAAATCGTCAGGGTCATGCCCGGATTCCTTTACCAGCTCCGCCATGTATCCGCCGTCTGTGGAGTAGCTTCCGCTCATGGGCATAAAGTACCGGAAATAATCAAGGGCATACCGGAAAGTGCACCATGTGTTGACGGAGCCCATGGAAAAGCCGCCGAACCCTCTGTGGTCCCGGGATGCCATCAATCCCTCCCGGGAGGTATCTTCCACGTAAGTGCTGTACCTGCCCTCCACCGCCGGAATCAGGTCATTCACCAGCTCGTTATGGAACCGGTCCGTCAGCAGGAGCGCAAGGCTGTAATCCCCGCTGTCCCCGCTGCTCGTATTGTTGTAGGTGGGCAGGACGATGATCAGGGGCTGTATCTTCTCGTCCTCTATGGCATGGTCGATCACATGCTTAAAGGAGCGAGGGCTTTGGTCTGTCCCCATAATCGTCGTCTCATTGCTCCAGCCGCCGTGGCTTAAATAGAACACATTATATTTCTGCTCTTCCGAATAGCCATAGGGCAGGTAGACCCATGCCTCCTTTGTCAGTTCCTGGGCCTGCTCCTCATAGGAAAAGGATTCCCACGTCTGATAGGTCAGCTTTTCCAGCGTCCCCGGATGTTCCGAGGGGCTGTTATATTCAGCCGGTATATATTCCAGCTCCTCCGGTACCGTTCCGCTCAGATTCGTCTTATCGCCCTCATCAGCAGCGCCTGCATGGCTGCCTGGATTCTTTTCTGTCTGTCCGTCTCCCATATCCGCCGATGCTCCCTCCGTTTCTTTCGGATCCTCCTGCGCAGAGGAAGCCGCACTGTCTGCTCCAGCGCTCCTGTCTGATTCTGCGCTTCCGCCCAGTTCTGTGCTTTCTCCCGGCAAAGATGGCGCCTCCTCCTTCCCACAGGCGGCCAGTGTAAAAATCATCAGCGCACCCGTGAGGACAGCTGTCATTTTTCTCATGATCCGCCTCCCCGTCCTTTCGTTCCCGTTTGTGTTCCGTCTCTCCATGCCATTCAATAGACAAGAGCCGTAAAGGAAAACTGAATCAGTTTCCATTTATCATCCCGCAGGATATAGACCTCCGTCACCGCAAAATGATGTGTTGTTTCCTGCCCGTCCAGGAGCAGAGAGTAATTGCAGTCTGTCAGCACCACCGCAGTATCCTGAAACAGGGCTGCCTTTTGTGAATTCATCTTTACTTCTGTGGGCCGGAAGAGGCCTTCTGTATAAAAAAGGATTTCCTGGTCCAGCCCTGCCGTGACCCCGATATGGACGAACTGGCAGGCGGGATCCGCAATCTCTCGCATCCCTGCCTCGTCCGCATGCTCCATTACATCCCAGAATCTTTTTGACGTCTCCAACACTTTGCTTTCCATACGAATTAACCCCTTCCAGACATGCCGCCGACGGCGGCACAAACAATCCGTGAAGAATGCCTGTTCTTGGCATTCTTCTGTGTGAAGCTTGAAATCACTTGGCGAGGTCTTTTCGAGCTTAGTGATTTCCTTCACACTTGTCCCTTTCTCCAGATTATCCAATCTCTTAATAGCATTCCCGGAATATCCCCAGGATCTCTTCCTGTGTCAGCTTCTTATAGCTGCCGGGAACTATCCCGCAGGAATCCGCAATCGCTTTCAGATCCGTGTTTTCGTCCACGCCCAGTTCCCGCAGGGTCACGGGCAGGCCGATCTCCAAAATGAAATCCTCCAGCGCATCGATGCCGGCACGGGCAGTTTCCTCGTCCGTCTTCCCCTCTCCGGAAATGCCCCATACATTCTCGGCAAACCGCTTGAACTTTGCAAGTCCGTCCTGAAAGATGTGGCGGTAATAGACCGGGTGCAGCACCGCAAGCCCAGCGCCATGGTTGCAGTCCGTATAAGCGCCCAGCTGGTGCTCCATCTGGTGGCACTGGAAATCCGTCCGCTTTCCCAGCTTGATGATCCGGTTTTCCGCCATCGCCGCGTCCCACATAAGGTTGCTTCTGGCCGTATAGTCCTCCGGATTCCTGATGGCGGCCCGCAGGTTGCGGATCACGCTGCGCATGAGCGCCTCGGCAATGTCGTCGGAGACATTGTCCCCGTCCGGCTCGCTGAAATAAATCTCCATGATATGCGAAAGGATGTCAAAGCTGCCGGACACCATCTGGAACTTAGGGACGCTGTAGGTGTAAGTCGGGTCAAGCAGGGCAAACCTCGGATTACATCTGGGATAATCGCGCCCGGTCTTCCTCTTCAGCTCCTCGTTGGTGATGACGGCCCCGCCGTTGCACTCGCTCCCGGTTCCCGCCGCCGTGACGATCACGCCCACGGGCAGAGGCTCGAAATCAAAGATACCGGGACGGGCGAAGAAATCCGCCCATACATCCCCCTGGTACCGGGCGGCAATGGATACCGCCTTGCAGCAGTCCATCACCGAGCCGCCGCCCACGCCGAGGATCAGCCCCACATGGTTCTCCCTGGCAAGCCCTGCGCCCTCCAGCACCTTCGCATAAGTGGGATTTGCCATAATGCCCGGAAACTCAACGATATTTTTTCCCGCCGCTTTCAGTATCCCTGCCACCTCATCGTAAACGCCGTTCCTCTTGACGGAGCCGCCGCCGTATGCCAGCATGACCGTATCCCCATACCCTTTTGTCAGGCAGCACAGATATTCCTTTACACACCCTTTCCCAAAGAACACCTTTGTGGCGTTCTCAAAAATAAAATTGTTCATACTGTTCCCTCCTCGTCTGCCGCATTATCTGCTAAATTCTTTTGCCCAGTCTTTTACCTCCGTTTCGGAATCCGCAACATTACTGCCTCGCAGAGACAATGCCCTGTCCGTAAGGACTGTTGCCCCTTCTGCGAGCTCTGCCACCCGGTTCACGCTGTTTGCGCCGTTTGAACTGCCATTGTGGGAAAAGAACGGTATCACCGTCTTTCCGGACAGATCATACTCTTCCAGGAATGTCCAGACCGGCATGGGCAGGTCGTACCACCATACAGGAAAACCAAGGTAGACCACATCATACTGTGCCATGGTATCGGCATCTATGTGTTCGGACAGTTCCGGACGGATCCCATTATCCAGTTCATCCTTTGCCCGGTCAGCGCAGGTATTGAAATCCTCGCCGTAGCTTTCAGACGGGACGATGCGGAACAGCTCGCCGCCTGTCTCCTCAGAGATCCACCTTGCCATCTGCTGTCCATTGCCGGACCAGGAGAAATAGGCCACCAGCACCCTGCTGTCCCCATGCACCTCCGATTCCGGGCTGTTATCGATTCCTGTGCTGGAACCGCCCATGGTCCTTATAAAGACCGCAATGGCGGCCACTGCTATTATAAGTATGATTCCTGCAATTACAGCTGCTTTTCTTTTCATATCGTGTCTTCTCCTCTCCATTTTCCAAAAATCGGGGGCACTGCATCGCCCCAGGCAGACTCGAAAAAAAGCTTGCATTTTTCCTCGTTGAACCATAATTGGCTGTGCCGATTATGGTTCACATTATAAACAAAGCGAGACCCCGACAGAAGTCTCGCTTTGTTCATCAGTTTATACCCAAGGGTTTTAACTTATAAAAATATGCCTTTCCTATTCATGATTCGCGGCTAGCCGCGCTGCCTCCAAAAATCTCCTTACTGTCTCCGAGGGCTTCGGGGAATGGAGCAGTCCAAAGGGGATGCTGTGCTCCCATTCCACCGGAATCACCTTCAGGAGCGGATGCACTGTGGCCCATCCCGGAATCGCCAGCAGGACATCATTGCTGTTCTCGCACCGGTTGAAAGCCTCCATGCTGTAAAAATCAAAGTCTACGATATGTATCTGGCTGTGGTTCTGCCAGATGTCGTCCCGCAGCCTGTCCACATAGTCGCTCCAGTCCCGGCGCATCAGCATCAGGTTCTCTCCGTAAAGGTCCTCTATCTTCAGCTTATCCTTCGCCGCAAGCCGATGATGGACAGAGACCGCGCAGCAGAACGGCTCACGGGATAACGCAAGCCCCTCGCAGTGCCGCAGGTCCAGCATGGTCTCATCAAAAATCCCGGCCACCACATCGATATTTTTTCCCAGGTTAGCCAGAATCTCCCTGGCATTTTCCGGTGTGTTCTCAAAGGGGACGATCTGGAATTTCAGATCCGGGCAATGCACCTGTATCCTGGGCCAAAGCTGCATCAAAAGCTGGGCAGGCGTCATGGGGGAGCTGCCGATCCGGATGACACTTCCATTATCTTGCATGGCGTTCTTTGCCCTTGTAACGGAATCCCGGCAATACTGGATAATATATTTTGTATCCTGATATAAGGATTTCCCGGCTTTCGTTAAAGTCAGTCCCCTGTGGGTGCGCTCAAACAGCTTTACCCCCAGTGTATCCTCTAGCAGGTTGATCTGCTTTATGACCGCAGTCGGGGTGATATAGGCCTCTTCCGCTGCCCTGTTGAAGCTCCCGGCATCCGCCACGCGGATAAAGGTATCTAATTGTGGGTTATACACGAAGCATTTCCTCCCTTTTTTCTCTTCGCCTCTGATCTGCAGGCTTCCCTGCATCCCGCGGTATCATCCATGCGTGGCCAAAACGTGCAACACCTTCAATCCGGCTTCCCCCGCATAGTTTCTGTATGCGCCTTTCAGATATTCCCCATTTTTCCGCCGCTTCTTTTACGGAAATATAGCCAGGCAATTTTGCCACCTCCCGTTGATGTATTGTTATTATATACGGAGAAACGAATCAATGCAAGTAAATTTAACCCAGCTATTGAATGAACAGTCCGAAAGCATTCTATGTTGTATTAGCTGAGAAAGCAACATAGAATAGGATGCCCCGCCTATACGCAAGCTGGCATCCTATTTCCCACATTTTTCAGTTCAGTTTTCGATTCCCTACAGATATTTCAAAGCACATCCGGCTTTTCTGCCCACTTCAGTCCCTCGTTCTCCTTCAGAAGCCCCATGTGGTACAGCGCCTGCACACAGTCCACATAGCCCTGGATGTAGGCACGTTTCTCCTGGGCAGACGCAAAATCCTCCAAACGCTCTTTCATCTCCTCCGCCTTTTCCTGTCCTTCTGCAGGCAGGGTTTCCAGAAATGTCCCCCATTCTTTTTCCGTTTCTTTCCATGCCTCCAAAGCCGCTTCATACTCCGGGGTATGCACATAGCTTTTTCGATTCACATCCTCCCCATTTAAAGTTCCCAGAAACTGGGCAATTTTTATCCATACATCATTCATTGCAAAACCTCCTCTGATACATCATTCTCCTATCCTAATGTTTCCCATTTCTAACAATATCTTTCCCTATTCTTTTTATGCTTCATCTTTAGATATATTACAGGAACCGCTTCGCGAACCCTGTAATCATGTATTATCACTCTGTTTCGGTAAAATCAATCTTATACTTCATCTTTAGAAGAGGTCAGGTTTATGAAAATTTATTGGAATGGAACCTCCAAAAACATCATAGGATCGAAAGTGAAACAGCTCCGTACAGTCCAGGGGCTTTCCCAGGCCGCTCTCGCAGGCAGGCTCCAGCTCCTCGGCATGGAATGCAGCGACCTGACCATCCTGCGCATCGAACAGGGCAGCCGTTTCGTCCCGGACTATGAAGTTGCCATCCTTGCCGAGTATTTTAACATATCCACGGACGAACTGCTCGGAAAAGGGAAGCCAGAAGAATAAACCAACCTGCTGGCTTCCCTTTTTCTTACCCCTTGAAAGCCTCCAGCGACGACATGATGCCGTCCAGTGCATCCTCGTCAAACCCAAACGCCATTCCAGCCTTATCCTCTGTGGCATCCGGCTCGACAGACTCTACAGCCGTTACTCTGTGCGGTATCTCCCGCCCCTCCTGCTCCCGCATCACCTGCAGCACAAACTGCCGTATCCTTTCATAGTCCACCGCCTGTCCTGCATGGGGAGTATCCCCTGCCTGCGCCCCGCTCTGGTACGCCAGCACCGCATTGACGATGTACTGCGCCTTCCCCCGCTCCATGCCGTTTAAGAACTCCGCCACCTGCACATGGGCGGGGTCATTTTTATTGAACCCTATGGTGGTCACAAATGCGTTCTTCTTCCCCATGGCAGCTACCTGCCTTTCCTCTGTATCTGGTAGAGCAGGCCATATCCTTTTGCGTTGGCACAGATGTCCTCCACGAAGATGCTGCGCCCAATCTTGTCCGAGCTTTCCAGGTACTTCTTTAACAGCATCGCCCCACCGCCGATGAACACCACGCAGCTGGTCTTCAGGTCAAGTCCCCGCTCCCGGAGAGTCCCCAGGATGTCATCCACGAAAGTCCTGGTCATGTCCCCCACGATGCGCAGGACCTCCCCGTCATAGTCCGTCCTCTCTCCCCGGATGATCCGGTCGATGTCCGTGTCGTCCAGCAGGATGTCCTTCTCGGAATTGATGCGGGAGGCCACGTCATTGTAGAGCTTGATGACGCCCTTCTCAAAGGAACCTCCGGTTCCTTGCGAGTCGCAAACCCCAAGGTCCGGCCTGCCGCCCCGGATCAGCAGGTAATCCAGCGTGAAGCCCCCGATGTCAAAGGCAACATACGTTGCCTTTGTGATGACCTTATTGAACTCCGCTATCCTCTGGTAGACGGTCATGGCTGCCGCATAATCCTAAGGAACTGAAAGTTCCTTTGGGAAAGCAGCCGCATCCGTTATCTCCACCTTATAGGGGATGCCCTTATAGGTGAACCTCTGGATGCCCCTGCCCCTGAAATAATCCTCGAACTTCCGGTACAGTGCGCCGTAATGCTTCGGGGGCAGCCCCACCGGCAGCACTGCCTGGAGGATGGTGTCCTGCGCATTGAGCATCTGCTTCTCCGCCTCCATCGCCACCGCGAACAGTGTCAGGATGAAGAAACGGTCATCCACCGTCTTATCCCGCATATAGGGTATCCGCTGCTCCGCAAGGGCATAGTAGCGCCCGTCATAATGCAGGTACTCCCCCAGCGCGGGCCTGCAGTCCCCCTCCACAAATCCGGAGGTAAATATCTTATGCTCCGTCTTCATGTTCCTGTTCCCGTGGTCTATCGGTACAATAATTTTCTGATACATCATAGCTTCAGCTCCTTTATGTTTTATTTACTGTTTTATACGCACGGTTTAAGTAAAAGCCAACAGCACTTTACAAAAATATTGTTTTTTACTTACGCTTTACGCAAAAAAAGGACGAACCCCCGTATGGAAGTCCGCCCTGCGTATTTCTTTTTATCAAATCTGTCCCTGTTTTTTCTGCTCCAGATCATACAGGTAATCGTCCACACCTTTTACATGCTCCGCCCAGTCACCGTCATTATCCATATCCCATGTGAGAGTTTTCACGGACAGTCCCAGTTCCCGGCAGATCTGTGTGAGCTTCTGGCATCCCCGCTGGATGTTCTGGCGTTTCACGCATTTCTTTTCGCAGGAAATATGTTGCTGTTTCCAGTCCTTCTGGTAGTTTTCACACTGGGTACACTTTTCATTGTAATCACCCCTGCAGGCAGTCTTTAACAGTTTGTCCATGTCATAGGCTTCGTAGACCGACTGCGTACCCATCTGCTTCATCTCCCGTAAGAACGGGGGCAGGTTCGCATACTGGTTCGCTCCCGGCACACAGCCGAAGGTTCTGCCGGACAGGGCATGGGCAAGGTCGCCCTTTAACGGCCCTTCCGTGATAAAAATGGTCTTTTCCCCCGGACTGCCCGCCAGATGGACGGGGCTTCCGGAGGATGTGCCCATATGATAGTTCGTGCTGGAGAGCCAGATGTACTTCCTGCCGTCATAAGGGTGGTCAAGGCGTATCTGCGCCCCTACAATCATGCCGTCCATATTGCGGACCGGCACCAGAAAGCCGGAGGACTTGTTGGAGAAATGGATGGTCCATTCCCCGTCCTTGTCCTGATAGAATCCCGGCACGCCCTTTACGGTGCATCCTGCCTCCAGCAGTTTTCTTGTCAGTTTCTTAAAGCCGAAGACCGGCGTGCTCTTGTAGCCGTTCTCCTCAATCTGCCGCTCCGTGAACCCGCGTTTTAACAGATTCTGCCTGTGGGTGTCCGCAAGCACCAGCATGGAGAAAAACATGCTGTAAGTCTTATGCCTTACCGCATCCGGTGCTGGCGGGGCATTCTCTATCTCCGGCTCTTTGGGGGTAATCTCCCTTTTCCTTACCTGATAGGAAGGCGCCTGCTCATTCCTTCCAAGGGCGTCCTTGATCTCCTTACAGGCAGTCTGGTTGTCAACCCCGTATATCTTCCCGTACAGGGAGAGCATGCCGCCGCTTTCCCCACACCTGTTGCACTTGAATACATTCTTTTTCAGGTTCAGGTTGAGCTTGCCTTTCGTCTCCCCGCAGAAAGGGCAGTCCGCATCCAGGCTCACTGCATTCTTATGCCTGATACGGAGATTCAAGAGATATGCCACTTCCCTGATGGTAAAAGGAAAATCCTGGTACAAGGCTCTCCTCCTTTCCACAGCCTGGAACCAGGCTGCCTTTCATGTAAGGGCAGCGCATGGTACGCACTGCCCTTTGTCCATTATCCTTAACCTGCCTGCCCTAATGCTGCATCGATCAGGAACTTGGCCGCCGCACGCAGGAGGTTGTCGGGGCCGCCGTAGGAGTCCACATACCACTGCAGGTTCGCGGGCTTCTCCACGGCCACCTGCCCCAGCGTCTTGCCTTTGTTGTATCCCATGGGGATGACCACTGCGGCTGCGCTGTCACGGTTCAACATGGGGTAGATCTGCTCCACAGGCATATCCCTGCGGATGCCTCCTGCC
>OFFT01001481.1_pt1 | contig 14050 bp, 10 predicted proteins | sample 1521581 | NCBI WGS metagenome assembly OFFT01 (sample SAMEA3504084, study PRJEB24116) | mouse gut metagenome | biome: mouse gut; feature: mouse-associated habitat; material: faeces | place: Denmark | collected 2011
TGCCACTTCCACAGAAGTGCCGAGAAAGCCGTAGTTATGATAACTCTCCTCCCAGGTCCACCCAATTCCTCCCTGGGGAATCAGGGAACCGGGACCAAAATAACACACATAAAAAAATAATGCAATCCCTGCTGCGCCTCCTGCCATCTGTACGCCCCATATTTTAAGTGTCCTCTTTTTCCTTCCCCGCTCCAGATTCCACAAAAACACCGAACCGAGAAACAATACACTTCCAAGGGCCAGGACAAATACAACCCGTTTATCCAGGCTTATCTGATATGCATCCAATACGTTCCAGGCAGTTTTTACACTGTGGATATCTCTTGTAGAGATGGGCATCCACCGGAAATCAAGGGAATACAAATTGATAATTCCAAATACGGTAAACAGGAAACTGCATACGGCACAGCCAGTTCCCCATTTTCCCGTCATAAGCCATAAGGCTGTTATCACAATCAGATAGGTAATGATATTTACCAGGCTAATCCGCCAATCCATCTGAAACAACCTGGAATTGCGGTTTGCAATCTCCATCATCACAAACAAGATAGCCGAACATAAAACCGCATAAAAAAAGCGGCAGCGAAAAAAACAAACCTTTACTTTTTCTGGGAGCCGAAATGTTCTTTTCAATGTACCGCCTCCTTCTATATTCCTTTTCTTTCTGTATCATCGCGCTGATACTTCATATTACCCGCAAAAATTCCATAAACCACAAAAAACATTCCGCACTCAATCGCTCCCAGAATGTACCTGGGATCCTGAGCCGGCATAGCCAGCATAAGCATGGCCAGATTCGTTAAGATAGGCAGAACTGCCGCCAGATCCCTCCACCTCCGTTTCAACATTAGAAGCATGGCAGAGAGCAAAATCCCAAAACTCCAAATTCCTCCTCTCCAAGTCAGGGAACGGAGAATCGGAATCCGGTTGCTGGCATTTGAAATCTGCAGCATCAGATTTGTCATGGCAGTCCTGGGCATCTCCTCCTCACCGGGATACCCTTCCGCAAACTCAAAGCACACTCCCTCCACCGGCGCCCACTCATATCCGTCCGCCGGACGGCCCATCTCCCAAACCAAGGAATTGCAGTTAAAAAATACCGTTAGATACTTAACCGGGTATCTCTTAAACAGACTGAAATTCAGCCGGAGCAGGGCCTCTCCCAGCTGATAATCATCAATCTTATGGATATCATTACCGATGGTACTCCAATCCCGGGAAATCGGATCCGCCCAGTAACCGTTTCCTGTCCTGGCATAGCTCTCCCGCCATTTTTCCAGAGGTGTAATAATCTCCATAACCGTTCTCTCCGCTTCTGTCAGCTCCACTTCCGAATCACTGGCCATAGCCCCTGCCAAGACCATGGGAAGGGAATACTTGACATATCCCGGATTTTCTTTTGCATGAAGAATCTGAAATGCCAGCAAATCTACAATTAAAAATTTAAGTAAAAACAAGACAACCAGCGTCCCTGCCGTTTTCAAACATTCCCTCTTCCTTTTCCTTAGGAACAAAACCAGGCACAAGATAAGCCCCCCTGCCAGCACCGGAACCATACTGCCGTGGCGGAATAAAAGGACAACTAAGCCAAAGCCGCACAGCGCAGCCATATCTCTCCATCTTATCTCTTTCCCAGACCCGGCATATAAGAGGCAGAGACTGAAGGCAAACAAAGACATGGTAAACAGTACATCCTTATAGGTCAGCTGCAGATAAATAAAAGGCGTAAGTATCACGGAATGAGCCGCTACATATACTTTACAGGCTCTTAAGGAACCCGTCCTTCCGGCAAGAAGTCCCAGCGCGGCATTGCAGATATAAATATACAAAATGCTTTGAAGAATCCGGACAATCCAAAAGGAATCCCATACCTCCGAACACAAACGCAAAAAGAAAATATAGCCAATGGGATCCCAGTCATTCCAATCTCCTGCCACAGCCTGATCCCAGCACATGGCGGAATCTCCCAGCTTGTAATTAGGAAAAGAACATAAAAGATAACATAGCACCAGAATAATGATCGGAAGAAGATAGTAATGAATTCCCAGAAATTTCACCTTTCTAAGCTGAAATTCCCCCTCCCCATTCTGCTCCTCTGCAAACAGGAATATCCGAAAAAGAAGTTGCTGCAGGGAAATTAAAACCATAGCCGGGTACACACTGCAGGCAAATCCAAAATAAATTCCCGCCTTTATTCCGGGATAAATATTCTGAAGTTTTTCATAGGAATAAAGCCCGCTGGCCGCAATTTGCGTAGCCGACAGCATCAGTACAAATAAAATCGTAAAGCAGACACTCAAAAATAAATGAAACCGATGCTCTTTCTTTCCCATTTCTTTCCAGATGTCATCCGGTTTTCTTAAAAGTAAAATTAAAAACAAGACCAGGGGCACAAGGGTTAAATAAAATGCGTCCACGGCAAAACGGCTGTCCAGGGTCAAAAGAAAAAGAATCGTCAAAGCAACAAATACTGCAATGCCTTTTTTTACCTTACTCATTTGATTTCTTCCCTTTCAAAATTAAGCCGCTCTTCCTCTATGACCAGAGGCTTGTGCATAACCCGCGTATTGATATTCATAATATACTCTCCCAAAAGTCCGATAAAAAACAACTGCATAGAACCGATCACGAAAATACCGATCAGTACCGGTATCATTCCCGCCGGAAACCTGTCCCACCAGATAAGCTTCATCACCAGATAAACGAAAGCTACCAGAATGCTGAACGCCGAACCCAGGAATCCCACAAAAGTCGCAAGCCTCAACCCGATCTTTGTATAGGAGGTAAAGCTCAGCATAGCAGCATCGTACAAGCTGTACCAGTTATTATGAGTCTTTCCTGCCCTTCGTCTTGGCTGCTCATACTCAATATCTTTTCTCTTATATCCGTATTCCGCCACTACGCCCCGGATAAAGGGAATCGGATCGTCAAGCTTTCTCAAAAGCTCCACAAAAGTCTTGTCATACAAACCAAATCCCGTAAAATGTTCAATCATTTCCACAGATGACATTTTACGGATTGCCTTATAATACATGCTCCTCAAAAAATAGATAAAGCCGTTCTCCTTGCTGGAGCTTTTGATTCCGCTTACAATTTTATACCCGTTTTCCCACTCCCGGACAAATACGGGAATCAATTCCACCGGATCCTGGAAATCACAGCACATGCTGATAGTACAGTCTCCGGTTGTCTGGCAGATTCCATAATAGGGAGAATTAAACTGCCCGAAATTTGTCACATTTAAAATGGCTTTGATCCTGGGGTTCCGGCTGCAAATCATGCGAAGCAAATCCCGCGTATGATCCGTAGAACAGTTGTCAATAAACACCAGCTCATAATCATACTCCGGAAGTTCTTTCTCTAAGATATCTGTTACCGCTTCGCTGATCTGCACCACATTTTCTTCTTCATTGTAGCAGGGAATCAAAACACTGACCTTCTTCATCTTCTCTTTCCTCCCCGGAAAGCCCACAATTTATTAATCACAAAATTTAACGGCACCGTCACCACCAGATTGATAAGCGGCCCAAGATATTCAGAAATCCCCAGAATATCCACCCAAATATACAGCAAAATGTTGGCAAGGACCAAACCTGTAAAAGCGTATGCCATAAAAGTTTTCAGTAAGGTCTTAAGAAGATTCCGTTCTTCCTTCCCCTGTCCGAAAACATATTTGTTATTCCAGTAAAAAGAATTCAGCACGCTTATGACAAAGCCCAGAATGCTTGCCAGCAGATAGTGCATGCCAAACCGGACGCCTGCTACATATACAACGTAAGAAATCAAAGTATTGGAAAGCCCCACAATTCCGAATTTTACAAATTGGATCAGCGACGGAATCCAGTTCCTATATTTATCATTCATGCTCCGCCGCTTCCCGTATCATTTCCGCCATATAATCAATCATCTCATCCGTCATCCCCGGATACACGCCTACCCAGAAGGAATCCCGCATAATCCGGTCTGTATTCGGCAATTCGCCTACTACCCGGTAGCCCGTACCGGCAGCCCGCATCTGGTCAAAACAGGGATGTTTGATCAAATTTCCTGCAAAAAGCATCCGGGTCTGAATCCCGTGGCCTTCCACATAAGAGACCACTTTGCTCCGGTCCACTCCCTCCCGGCAGGTAATCAGGAACCCAAACCAGCTGGGACTGGAACCCGGGCAGGCCTCCGGCAGAATCAGCCGGCTTTCCGTTCCCCCAAGCGCCCCTTTCAGGCGGTCAAAGTTATGTTTCCTGCGCTCCACAAAAGATGGAAATTTCCGGATCTGGGCACAGCCAATGGCCGCCTGCATATCCGTAGCCTTCAGGTTATATCCAAAATGGGAATATACATATTTGTGATCGTATCCCAAAGGCAGTTCCCCGTACTGCCTGTCAAAACGATGACCGCAGAGATTGTCCTGGCCGGACGCACAGACGCAGTCCCGCCCCCAGTCCCGAAAGGAGCGGATGCACTTATTTAAAAGCGGGTTGTCTGTATAGACAGCTCCCCCTTCCCCCATCGTCATATGGTGGGGAGGATAGAAGGAGGAGGTTCCGATATCGCCGATGGTGCCTGTCAGCCGCTCCTCGCCATCCATAAAGTAAACAGAACCCAGGGCGTCACAGTTATCCTCAATCAGCCACAGATTGTGCCTGTTGCAGAATTCTCTCACAGCCTTCAGGTCAAAGGGATTTCCCAAAGTATGGGCTGCCATCACCAGTTTTGTCCTATCCGACAGCGCCTCTTCCAGCCTGTCTACATCGAGATTATACTGAGGTATCGTCACATCCACAAAAACCGGAACCACCCCGTACTGAATGGCCGGCGTAACTGTGGTGGGAAATCCCGCCGCCACCGTAATCATCTCATCCCCTGGCTTCACCTGGCGCTCCCCCAGAAGCGGAGAAGTCAGAGCCATAAAAGCATTCAGATTGGCGGAAGAACCGGAATTTACCAGGGAACAGAACCGGACTCCCAGATATTTGGCAAATTCCCGTTCAAACTCCCGGGTATAGCGGCCGGAAGTCAGCCAGAACTCCAAAGCAGAATCCACCAGGCTGCACATTTCCTCCTGATCATACACCCGGGAAGCATAGGAAATCCGGTCTCCGGGTGCAAATTCCTTTTTCTGATTGTGATACGTATCACAGTATTCCTTTACAAGGGCCAGGATTTCCTCCCTGGCTTCGGTTTCTGTCTTATTTTGAAACATCTTTATTCTCCCTCTTTTTGAAATGCGGCAATCTGCCTGTCCATACACGCCCCTATATCTCTCTGTTCCAGCCAGCACTTGGTCCACTCCACGGTCGCTTGCACTGCCTGCTCCAAGGTCCAGCGGGGCTTCCATCCAAAGGTAGTTTTTAGTTTGGAACAGTCCAGCTTCAGGAAATTCGCCTCGTGGGGACCCCCGTCATACCGGACCATCCATTCCATGCCTTTCCAATACTTTGCAAATAATTCTACCAAATCCCCGGTGGAATAGCAATCCCGTTCCTCCGGTCCAACATTATACCAACCGGAAAGCGCCGGGTTTCCATACTGTTCTGCAGCAATCATCAGATATGCGTACAAGGGCTCCAGAACATGCTGATAAGGCCGGGTGGAAAAAGGATTTCTCACGATCAGAGGCTTTCCTGCCATCGCTGCACGCACGCAATCGGGAATAATACGATCCAGGGCAAAATCTCCTCCTCCGATCACATTTCCGGCTCTGGCCGTAGAGATGGCTGCCGCTTCCCTTTCCTTCCCTTCCGAAAAAAAGGAATTTTTATAACTGTGAGTCACCAGCTCGGAACAGGATTTGGAGTTGGAATAGGGATCATAGCCGTCTAACTCCTCATTTTCCCGATACCCCCACTCCCACTCCCGGTTGCGGTAAACCTTATCTGTGGTAACATTCAAAAAAGACCGGACACTTTTGCTTTCCCTCACGCACTCCAAAATATTTACGGTTCCCATTACATTTGTCTCATAAGTCTCTCTCGGATTCTTATAGCTTTCCCGCACCAGAGGCTGGGCTGCAAGGTGAAAGACAATTTCCGGCTGGCCCTTATCGAAGGCCTGTTTTAGAGAGGCATAGTCGCGCACATCCCCTATAACAGACCGGATGCTTCTGCCGATCCCGGCTATCTGGAAAAGAGAAGGGTCTGTGGGCGGTTCCAGAGCGTATCCTGTCACCTCCGCCCCTGCACACACCAGCATTTTACAGAGCCATGCCCCTTTAAAACCTGTATGCCCGGTTACAAATACTCTTTTATTTTTATAAAATGAAATATCAAACATGGCCGCTCCGTTTCCTAATCTTCCCACTTTTTCCAAGGTGCCTTTCCCTGTTTCAGGCATTCTTCCAGAAGTTCCATCTCCCGCTTGTTATCCATACACTGCCAGAATCCTTTATGCAGGAAAGACATCAATTCCCCCTTCTGGGCCAGCCTCTCCATGGTTACTCTTTCAAAGACCGTCTCGTCCCCTTCAATATACTCGAATACCTCCGGGTTCAAAACCATATACCCGGCATTGATAGGGGTCCCGTCCAGGAAATTTTTTTCCCGGAATGATTTCACTGCATTGTCCCCGCCAATATCCAGCACTCCTTTCTGCTGTTCCTGCATAACAGCCGTCAAGGTTGCAATTTTCCCATGACTTTTATGAAACTCTACCAATTTGGAAATGTCCACATCACACACAGCATCTCCATAGGTCATCAGAAAAGGCTCATTTCCCACATAGGGCTGTATGCGTTTAATACGGCCTCCCGTCATAGTATTTAGTCCTGTGTCTGCCACCGTCACCTTCCAGGGCTCACAGTGATGTTCATGAACCGTCATATCGCTTTTTCCCCCGGTAAAATCAAAGGTCACATCACTGTTGTGCAGGAAATAGTTGGAAAACCAGTCTTTCACCATATCCTGTTTATATCCTGCACAGATAATAAATTCATTAAATCCATAGTAAGCATATTCTTTCATAATATGCCATAAAATAGGCTTGTTTCCGATCTCTATCATTGGTTTGGGTTTAAACTGTGATTCTTCGGAAATCCTTGTGCCGAATCCGCCGGCTAAAAGTACAACTTTCATCTTGGTCCCTCCCCTATTCTTCTAATCTCTCAACTGATAAATAACAGAATCCCCGTATTCCGCTAATTTTTTTGCCCCAATCTCCTGACAGCGCTGATCTGTCCTTCCATTTTCAGCCACAAAGATGTATTTTGAGCGGATATTGCTTAAATCCCCTCTGATATTTTCCAGAAGATATACATTAATACCCATTCCAGGCGGCAGGGCATACAGCATCTGCCATTTTGAATGAACGATTTTTTCATCCACAACATCATCAAACACCCACACAATCGTATTATCATAAGATATAGTGTCTGTCAATTCAATGGCATTCTGCAAAACCGTCTCACCTTTCGTCAGCTCTTCTTGAACATTGGAATCTACGTATGGCAGTGTCCAGGCATAACCGCCCTCCGTTGTATTAAGCACAAAAAAGTAAACCATCATCATACTTAATAATACCATTCTGCGCCTATCAATGCCATCTATGGCAAATACAAACAGACCAATTACCGTAAAACAAAGGAAATGTCTCTGGCCGCTGTCAATACCAAATAAGTAAACAGCTGCAAAGAACATAATCACATAATAGGCTGCCCAAAAACCATTCCATATGATCTCTTCCTGCTCCTTTTTCCGCACGGCAAGAACCAGCTTATAGCAGAACAGTCCAAATACCACTGCATACATTATACCAGCATTTCCCATGCGTGAATCCCCTACATTCAGAGAACTGCCGAGATAACCCAGATACGTATTCCAAGAAGAGAGGAAAATGTAAAGGAAATTCTTCAATCCAGCTTTGAATCCTTCCTCAAAGAACATTTTCATCCAATCCAGCTGAAGCAATGACTGTCCGTCAAAATAGGGTGAGCAAAAATAATGTGACATAGCAAAATAGGCCGCCAGCTGCAGCAGAAAAATCCCGGCTCCGATTCCCAAGCTTTTTTTACTTTTCCGATACCATAAATATCCGGGAATCATAGAAAGTAAAATGAAATATGGTCTCATCAATGTCAAAACGGTACACACCATATACAGAGCAGCTAACTTCTTATAAGAAAATCTTTTTCTCACAGAATATATCAGCCCCAAAACAACAATTAAAAACGCATACACAGGAATATCTACCGTAGCTGACAGTGCATATCTCGTAAAATACAAAAAGAGTCTGTAAAATACGGAAATCCACAGAGTCTGTTTCCAATCCGGTTTTACCAGAAGATAAAAAATCCCCATGGCCAGCATCAACAATACAATATTGCACCAAATGGGGGAAAGCATATTCCAGCCAAACAGAATTCCCCACAAATACCATGGCATAAGCAGCATAGGGCTCCAGACGGAAAGAGTCCCAATCACTGCATGGTTTTCACTGTATCCAAAATATCCCAAAGGCATCCCGTAATGAACCATGCCTTCCACTTCTTTGTAATAAATCAATTCATCATTCAGCCAGGAAGACGGCAGATAAATTTCTTTAATGGAGTTTCCTGTCTTCAGGCAGTAAAAGATACAGCAAAGCAGAGGCAGAAAAACCAGCCATACAAAGCATAAAAACTTTATGATTTTTTCTTTCTTAAAATCAAATTTAGACATAAGTTTCATTTTATCTCCCATCAGCCGCCTGCCTTCCTTTCTCCCAGATAAATCTTCCATCGGTCATACTCATCTATTAAAATCATTTCCTTTGCTCCTACCGTCTCCTGAATATAAGCCGTAATCTCTTCATCCAGTTCCGAATTTCCCACATATACAATCACTTGCTTCTCGCCGTCCAATTTCTCCATACCGCCACGGATATCATCGGTGATCGCGGCATAAGAGATACAATAAAAGCCCTTGTGTTCCTTCAACAGCTGAATGACATGATAGTATTCCCACCAGTCATATTCCCGATCAATATACACACAGTACGTATCAGAATACTCCTCTGCCAGTTCCAGATGCGGTTTGAAATCTGCATAGGCATAATGCGGAATCCCGTTTGCAAACTCATTTACCGACAATCCCAAAAAAACTGCACCGCACACTGCCCACACAATTCGACGCTTTACAAATTTCCCCAGAATCCAACAAAGACCTCCAACCGCAATCAAATAGGAAATCGGATAAATGGGCATTAGATAACGGTCCGTTGTATAAGGTGCAATCTTTGTCACTAGTACAAAATATCCTCCGGCCATAAAAAGCGCGGGAAACAATTTTCCCAATTCCCTCCAAGGGAATTTTCCGCTCTTCCGTAAATACACAACAGCCAATATGACAGCAAGAACAAGCAGCAGAACCAGACACCCTCCAAAAAGCTGCTCATTCACAAACCCAAACATATTCTTAAGCGCACCTTTAAAGCCGCTGAACTGCATCAAGTTCTTCCTGGCTCCCTCTCCCCGGTAATCATTAAAAATGTGTTTCCACATAGCAGGGAAAATCAAAAGGGCAATTAGAGCGCAGGCTTCTATCTCAACATGAAGCAGACAGTCCTCCTTATAACGCTTTGCAACCCAAAGTTTTACAAAGTACCAGGCTGCCAGGAAAAAGGCCAGCAGAATAAAATAGTAATGAGTCAAAACTCCAAAGATAAGAGTAATCCCATAGAACAAATAGGTTTTCCAAGTAAATATCTTCTGTTCTAAAAAATGAAGGCACACAAACACATGGGCCAAAGTCCAAAAAGCCATCATGGTGTACATGCGGACAAATAAAACCATATTGCAGGCCCCATATGTCACTCCGAAAAGAGCGGCCGCTAAAAGTCCCGCTCCCGTACTCCGAAAAATTTCCTTTGTCACAAAATAGATTAGAATTGTACAGCCTAACATAAAGAAAATATTAAGTCCGACACCTGCCGCAACTGACACTTTCCCCGGCGCAAAAGAAGACAGGGTATGAATCAGAATATAGTACAAAGGAGGGTGCACATCTGCTGCCTGGTTCCGGTAGGGAATCGCATATTCAAAACTATGCTCTTGAGACGCCGTTGTCTGAGAAAGATACCATTCCCGATCCAGCCATTGATTCAATGGCATGTCAAATGCCTGAATTTCTGCATTGTTTGAAGAGGTATACGTAAATAACTCATCGCACATCAAAAAAGACTTCTTCTGTCCACAATACCAAAAAATTCCCGTCTGTACTATGCAAATCAAAATCAGACTGGCTGTAATGATCCTATTTTTATAATTCTTCATAATGCTCTCCGCCACAAAACACCTTATTCCGGCACCCATTTGGCATACCCGTCCGTATCTTCCGTAATTTCCTGCTCTAAATCAAATGGCTGTGTATACGCTTCGTCATAATACCAGCCCGCAAACACCAACCCATTAAAGCTTTCTTCATAATTCGGCAATCTTTCCAAAGTTTTTCCTCGCTCTACGGAATAAAAGAAATTTCTCGAGCCATACTCTGTCCACAAACACACAGTACAGTAATCTGCCTTGTCAATCCAGACTGTGTCTAAAAATTCAATGCGTTTCTGTAAAAATTCCTTGATGTAATCTCTGTGTTCCTCCAAAGTTTCCCGATATATACTGGTCATATTCATAGGTTCACCCCGCCAGCGGTGCTGATCCATTTTTACTGCTTTTGCAATCTCCAAGCAGTATTCATCAATCTGATCTGCAACCATTTCCTTAACCGCCGGAGCCACACGGTTTTGGTACTGTTCCTCCACTTCATTCATAAAAGCTTCATGCCGGCAAAGCTGCGGAAACCATCGATTTTCGAAAGCAGTATTCCCACTGTCCGGATCGTAAACCCTGTTGCTATAACAGATTAGCATACCCTCCGGATTACGAACAGAGCGATCCACATTCCCAAGTGAACAATCATAGTCCCACACCGGCCCTGCATACAGCAAAGCAATTCCATCCTCATCCACATCTTTATAAAAATACTGACTGCAAAGCCCCCCGTCAAAATTCTTTGAAATCTCTTCAATTAAATATTTTTTAGCCCAAGATTCCAAATCAATATACTGATAAAAATATTTTTCGGTATACGGATTCCTCCCGTCTTCTGTATACAAGGCATCTTCAAATTCCTGTACGAGTTTATGGATATAAGCTACCTCCTCAGAGGATGCAGCATTTGGCTCTTTAATTATTACTGCCTGCTTTCGATCTGTTATAAAACCACTGTCTGCCGAACCATACCGACTTGTAATGTCCCATTCCATCAAATATCCCCCGGTAATATCCTCCGGTTGGCTTCTCCATGCAATACCTTTCTCATTTTCTGTCAGAAAACTCCTTATCTCTTTCTTAAATCCATTCGTCTCTTCATTCTCTTTTGACAAATCTCGAATATGAACCCGATTTTCCCCAATTTCTATTTTTTCTGTCAACTGATATAAGCCAGCATAGTATCCATTTAAATATAAATCCACAAATTCCGAATCAGGAGAATATTCCAAGCCAATTTTATCTCCTAAATCATATACAATTTTATTCCGAATATAAGATCCATCCTGATAATTGGCCAAAAGTTCCCATGATTTTGCTTCCCCCATGCCCAATAAATTCTGCTCTCTGTCCAAACGAATCCGATAGGGTTTCTTCTCCCATTGCCAAGTAGAATTGCCTCTGCCTTTTATATAATCCAAACCTCCATCAATCTGTTCTTCCCCGTTCCCTGAAATCAGACGATATCTTCCCAACTCACGATAATGCTGATTCTCATGAATACTTCCCATATTTCCAGATTGTGTGTCAATAAAAAGTGCCGGCAAGCCAGAAGGTCCACACACAGTCAGCGTCCCCTCCGCTTCAAGTTCTTCTTTTCTGTACAATGCAAAATGATACTCTTGCTCCAAGGTTAGATCATTCCAAACCCTTCCATTTTCCACCTCATCTCCTTCAATAAACATCATATCTTCCGGATTAATGCAAAAAGAAACCTCGGTTCTGGAAACGCACGAAGGCAGGAACAGATAGAACTTTCCCTCATAAGGATTCTGCCAGCACTCAATTTCCTCCCTTCCTTCTTCTGAATCAAAAACTTTCAGTGCAAACAGCTCATGCTCCTCATGGGTAATTTGTTCCAGCTCTGTTTCCCCATTTTTCCCCATCCACACTACCGCACTTATAAAAAGCGCAGATAGCAAAAACACACCAGCCCATCTCTTATACATTTTTCTTTCTCCCTGCCAGCCAGTTTTCCACAGATGTTATCCCGTCTATTCCCAACAATGCAAACAGCGGTACAAAATTTATCAGATACCGGGATCTCGTCTCCCAGATAAGAAGAAAAAGAAACAATCCGAAAACCGCCAGCTGCACAGCCTGTATCTCCCGCGCCCAGCCCCTCTCCGTAAAATTGCAAAATACAGAAAGCCCTATTCCCAAAAGCAGCAGCAACTGCATCACACTGCAATAACGATAAGTTTTCCCGTAATCCGCACCGTCATACAAAAACCAGGAATGCAGACGGCTCTCTTTCAAGGGATCCCTCTTTAACTTTTCAGGCGCAAAATATACACCATCCCCCCAAGTAAATACCGTCTTGTCCTTCAAATGCCTCAATAACCCAGACACTCTGTATTCACGCAGTTTTTCTTGAATAAACTCCCGATCTGCCTCTTTCTTCTCCTCTTTGCCTTCTACGGAAGCCGTCATCCAGTAAACATCCGCACTGTAGCCTCCGCTTCCTTCCAGTCCCATGGCCAGCCAGTGTTCCACAGGAAATTCATTTTTCTGCATCTCCGACATATCAAGAAAAGATAACCATCCCGGCAAAATTGTCAAAAACCCGGTCAGAAGAAGAAAGGGAACTGCCAGAAGAATACTGCGTTTGACACACTCCACCAATCTCTCCTTCTGCAGCCAGATATGTATCAAAAGAGCAACCAGAATCACCCCCAGGCTTCCCTTCACCTTATACCCTATGGCCAGAAACAAACCTGTAACAGCCAGAAAGCGGCTGTCTTTTTTTCTCAGCTGATACAGCAGAAAGGTTCCGGTCACAAAGGGAAGGGCAAAGGTATCCGTATAAAATATGGGGGTGTGCATATAAAAAGGCAGAAATAAAGCGCAAATCAGAATCCCCAAAAATGCTTTCGGAAGACCATACAAATGCTTTGCAAGAAGGAAAAAGAAAACCATTCCCGCCATCAGCAAAAACACATTCAGCAGTACACCTAACGTAATATAAGAACAGAGCCATCCAAAACATCGAAACACGGTCCCCAAAAGCAGGCAGACCATCACATTATTAGGATAGGTTGTAAAATACCAGTTGCTCTGTTCCGAAAAAACACCGTCCTCCGCCAGCTCAACCGCTCCCTGATAGACCGCTCCAAAATCCCAACCCGGATAAACCCGAAGCTCTAAACCGGCATAGAGAAGCCCAACCGTCATCATAAAAAACACCACAGCCGACCAGCCCTGCCAAAATAGGCGTTTTCTCTGAAACTGCCGGAAATACCTTCGAACTGCCCAAGAGCCCAAGACAAACATCACTAGGCACACTGCCGCTGCCAGACTTATCTTTTTACTCTCCTGAAACGCCGCCGTCACGGTAATCAGAAGCCAGAACCAAATCAGTGCAAACACTGCAGAAAACAGCAAAATGTTCCACTTCCGTATTCTATCCAACACTCTTCATCCTTTTTCTACTTATACATACCAGATACACAACAAAAAACAGCAAAGCCATCTGAAGGCTCATAAGTGAATAGTCCATATTTAAGAGCAGCAGTAAGGCCATCCACATTCCTGCTACCAGCCAGCTTCTGCTTTTCACCACTGTAAAAATTACAATCCCCAAAAACAATACAGTAAAACAGATTCCTGAGAGAATGGAAAACCGCAGCACTGCATTTAAGAACACATTGTGGGCATTATTTACCAGCCAGCCCTCTGCCACTTCCATGGCAGATTCTCCGAAACGCATTCCCCAGCCTTCCGGATATTTCTGAATGGTCCTCCAGGCAGCCGCCCAGATCTGCGGTCTTCCTCCAAGGGAAAACACATTGCGTTCTGCTAAGATACGGCTGGCTA
>OFFT01001484.1_pt1 | contig 14037 bp, 11 predicted proteins | sample 1521581 | NCBI WGS metagenome assembly OFFT01 (sample SAMEA3504084, study PRJEB24116) | mouse gut metagenome | biome: mouse gut; feature: mouse-associated habitat; material: faeces | place: Denmark | collected 2011
GAAAAGCAGAATATTGAGATTATCCATATCATCCTGGATACCCTTAAGGACATGCTTCCGGAAGGAGATCCCAGAAAGGCTCTGGTTACAAAGGATCTCATCACTTATGTGGAAGACCGCAAAGGCCACGATCGCCGGTATGCCATTGCACCGGATAAAATCAAGAAAGAGATCGGCTGGTATCCGGAGACCATGTTTGCCGACGGAATCCGCCTTACCATCCAGTGGTTTTTTGAGCACGAAGAATGGATGAAGCATGTAACCAGCGGAGATTACCAGAAATATTATGAGGAAATGTATCAGGTAAAATAACATAGACAGCGCATGGGGACAGACGCCGAAAGGACCTGTCCCTCACGTGCGTTAAACCTAGAATGGAGGGCCATCATCTTATGAAAGGTATTATCTTGGCAGGAGGAGCCGGAACCAGGCTGTATCCGCTGACCAAAGCGATTTCGAAACAGATTATGCCGGTGTACGACAAGCCGATGATTTATTATCCTCTGTCCACGTTGATGCTGGCGGGAATCCGGGAGGTGCTGATTATTTCTACTCCCAGGGATCTGCCGGTGTTCCAAGAACTTTTGGGGGACGGATCCCAGCTAGGCATGGAGATGCACTATGCGGTGCAGGAATCTCCAAGGGGGCTTGCGGACGCCTTTCTCATTGGGGAAACTTTTATCGGAAAAGATCATGCGGCCCTGGTTTTGGGAGATAATATTTTTTATGGACAGAGTTTTTCCCGGGTTTTGAAACGGGCGGCAGAGCAGGAGAGCGGTGCTACCATCTTCGGCTATTACGTGAAAGATCCCAGGGAATACGGAGTGGTGGAGTTTGACGAGAGCGGCAAAGCGCTTTCCATTGAGGAGAAGCCTAAGAAGCCTAAATCCAACTATGCGGTTCCAGGTCTCTATTTCTACGATAATGATGTGGTGGAGATTGCCAAAAACGTGAAGCCCTCTGCCCGGGGAGAGATTGAGATTACCAGCATCAACAACGAATACCTCCGCCGGGGAATCTTAAAGGTGGAAACCCTGGGCCGGGGATTTGCCTGGCTGGATACGGGAAGCCATGATTCCCTTCTGGATGCGGCGGACTTTGTGGCTGCGTTCCAGAAACGGCAAGGGCTCTATATCTCCTGTATCGAAGAGATTGCCTACAAGCGGGGCTTTATTGATAAGGAGCAGCTCTTGAAGCTGGCACAGCCTCTTTTGAAAACTGCCTATGGACAGTATATGGTTGAGGTGGCCAACGGACTTTAAGCGAGGAGAGAAGAACAAATGGGAAAGATTCAGGTAGAAACCTGCCCTATTGAGGGCTTGAAGATTATTACCCCCACGGTATTCGGCGATAAGCGGGGATACTTTATGGAAACCTATAATTACAATGATTTCAAAGAGGCAGGCATTGATATGGAATTTGTCCAGGACAACCAGTCTGCTTCCAAGAGAGGCGTGCTGCGGGGACTCCATTTCCAGATCTGCCATCCCCAGGATAAGATTGTCCGGGTGGTTAGTGGGGAAGTATTTGACGTGGCGGTAGATCTGCGGAAAGATTCTGCGACCTACGGGCAGTGGTATGGGGTGGTTCTCTCAGCAGAGAATAAGAAACAGTTTTTTATTCCCAAGAACTTTGCCCATGGTTTTCTGGTGCTGTCGGAATATGCGGAATTTGCTTATAAATGTACGGATTTTTACCATGCTAATGATGAAGGCGGAATTGCCTGGAACGATCTGGACATTGGCGTGGACTGGCCTATTCCTGAAGGAATGGAACTGATTATTTCCGAAAAGGATCAGAAATGGGGCGGCATAAAGGAGCTGAAAAAGTAATGGAGCAAAGGACACTGACAGCCGAGGTGTTTATAGATACGGGAAAAGATTTCCGGCCGGAGGATTCCCTTCAGGCGGAATATATCTGGGTGCCGGGGGAAATCCAAACCCTGGAATTTGATTTGAGCGTTTTTGAAACTACCCGGGGCTTCCGTTTTGATCCCCTTCTGGAGGACAGCAGCATGGTGAAGCTTTTGGAGCTTGTGCTGACTTATGATGGAGGCGAGCAAAAGACCATTGAGCAGAGTCGGATCAAGACAAACAGTGATGTGGATTTTGAACCGATTTTTGTGTATCTTCATAAAGACCCTAAATTTTTTGTGGATGAGGCCCTCTGCGTGAAGCTTGTGAGGGCAGAAGTGCGCTTTCAGGTGCTGGAGCTTGGGTTGGGGGAGAAAGACTACTGGCAGGAGATCAAAAAGCACAGTGTCTCCGAAAAGGAGAAGGCCCAGCTTTTGCATAAATTGGAACTGTCTATGAATCAAAACCGGGAGCTGGAACAGGAAAACCGCAGGCTGCGGATCGAGGAGGCGGATATTTACGCTTCCGGAATCTGGAAACTGCAGCACGATGCGAAAGGGCCTTTCAAAGTGATATTTGGAAAGGGGAATATCCTGACCTTTCTGGCAGCAGTGTATCTGGCCCTTTGTTCGGAACTTTTTATTTTTAACAACGCTTATTATTCTGCGCCCAGACCCAACGATCAGGTGCTGGTTTTTAGTTTTTTTCGTTTCGGCATGGTGTGGCTGGGCGTGTTTGTACTGCTTGCAGTGCTGAATGCCATGGTTCAGAAAGGATACCGACGTGAGCTTGCTTAGTGTTTTTGTGAGATACCGGGACCTGATCAGCCAGCTGGTCATACGGGATATTAAAACCAAATACCGCCGTTCCATTCTGGGACTTTTGTGGACGGTGCTGAATCCTCTGCTGATGATGGCTGTGCTGTCCATTGTATTTTCTTATTTCTTTTCCAGATACGGAAATATTGAAAATTTTCCGGTGTACCTTCTTTGCGGCCAGTTGATTTTTAATTTTTTCAATGAGTCTACCAGCATTTCCATGGGCTCCATCGTACACAGCGGAGAACTGATCAAAAAGGTTTATGTGCCCAAGTACCTTTTTCCGATCTCGAAGGTTATGTCCAGCGGTGTGAATCTGCTGTCTTCCATGATTGCCCTGATTATTGTGATGATTGTCACACAGGCAAGGGTGACGCCTACGGTGCTGCTGGCGGTGTTTCCTCTTTTGTATGTGCTGCTGTTTTCCACAGGTGTGAGCCTGTTTTTGTCGGCGGTGGCCGTGAGCTTCCGGGATTTGATGCACCTGTACAGTGTGATTACTACGGCCTGGATGTATCTGACGCCGGTAATTTATCCAATGGAGATTTTGGACAATGCTCCCCAGTGGGTGAAGTTTATTGTAAATGCCAATCCCATGACCGGATTCATTAAAATTTTCCGTTGCGTGGTTCTGGAAGGCGTGACGGCTCCGGCTATCCTTCATGTCCAGAGTCTTGCTTGGTGCCTGGCCGCCCTGCTGATTGGTTCCCTGGTGTTTAAAAAAGCCCAGGACGGATTTATTTTGAAGATTTAGGAGCGCAACCCATGAAAATAGAAAATGCCATTGAGGTAAAGGATGTGTCCATGTGCTTCAACCTCTCCAGGGAAAAAGTGGACAGTATCAAAGAATATGTGATCAAGGCCCTGAAGCGCCAGCTTTTTTATGAGGAGTTCTGGGCGTTGAATGATGTAAGCTTTGAGATACGCAAAGGTGATTCCGTGGGACTGGTGGGAATGAACGGATCCGGGAAGAGCACCATGCTGAAAATCATTGCCGGTGTCCTGAAGCCTACGAAGGGGACGGTGGAGACTGCCGGAACCATTGCGCCCATGATTGAGCTGGGAGCAGGTTTTGACCACGATCTGACGGCCCGGGAAAATATTTTCCTGAACGGATCCCTTATTGGCTACCCGAAGGAGATGCTGGAAGATCGGTTTGAGGATATCATTTCCTTTGCAGGATTGGAGCGGTTTGTGGATGTTCCCATTAAGAATTTTTCGTCCGGTATGCTGGCGCGGCTGGGATTTTCCATCGCTACTATTGTGGATGCGGATATTTTGATTATTGATGAGATTTTATCTGTGGGAGATTACCAGTTCCAGAATAAGTGTAAGAAGCGTATCCGGGAGATGATGGATCGGAATACCACGGTGCTTTTCGTATCCCACAGCATTGAGCAGGTAAAAGAAATCTGCAGAAAGGCTGTCTGGATCGACCGGGGACATATCCGGATGATGGGTGAGGCGGAGGAAGTCTGCGACGCCTATGAAGATCCGGGGGCAAAGGAATAAGAGGGAAGACATGGAGAATCAGGAATTACAAAATGATTATAGAAAGCTGTATGAGGCCGAGCGGGAGAAAACGGAGGTTCTTTTAAGCAAGATTGAAGAGTCGGAACGGGAGATCGAGGAGCTGAATTTTAAACTGAACCGGATCAAAGGCAGTTTTGCCTGGAAGCTGGCTGCCCCTCTGCGCAAGGGGCTTCATTTTTATGAGAAGACCCGGGATCGCCTGACCCGGTATGGTTCCATTCCCGGTATTATGCGGAAAGTGCGCAGCAAGGTGCGGGAGCGAAGGAATATGAAGAGCCACGGCACGGCTAGCTTCCCCTCACCGGAGGAAGCGCGTGCCCAGCGGGAAACGGTATTTCCGCGGAAGGTGAAGTACAGCATTCTTGTTCCCCTTTATAATACGCCGGAAAAGTTTCTGGCGGATATGCTGGACTGTGTACAGGCACAGACTTATGAGAACTGGGAGCTCTGCCTGGCGGACGGAAGCGATCGCGAACATGCTTATGTGGGAGATATGTGCAGGAACCGTGCGGAGAAAGACGGACGCATTGTTTATCACACATTGGATCGCAACTATGGAATTTCGGGAAATACCAACGAGTGTCTGAAGCTGGCTACCGGCGACTATATCGCTTTGTTTGACCATGACGATATTCTCCATCCTTCGGTGCTCTATGAGTATACAAAGGTAATCAACGAGACGGGAGCGGATTACCTCTACTGCGACGAGATTACCTTTGAAGGGGACAGCGTTGATCACATGATCGTGCTGCACTTCAAGCCGGATTTTGCCATTGACAATCTGAGGGGCAACAATTACATCTGCCATTTTTCCGCTTTCTCCAGGGAGCTGCTGGACGAGGCGGGGGTGTTTCGGAGCGCTTATGACGGGAGCCAGGATCACGATATGATTCTGCGCCTGACCGCGAAGGCGCAGAAGGTATATCATGTGCCGAAAGCTCTGTACTATTGGCGTTCCCACAAGGCGTCTGTTGCCCAGGACATCAACGCCAAGACTTATGCGGTGGATGCGGCTAAGCGGGCGGTCCATGATCATATCCTGGAGGTCTACGGCATGGACGCCAAGGTGGAGAGTACCAGAGCTTTTCCGACCATCTTCCGGATACGCTATCCCCTTATGGAGAAACCCTTGGTTTCCATTGTGATCCCCAATAAGGATCATATGGAGGATTTGTCCCGCTGTGTGGAGTCTATTCTCCAGAAATCCTCCTATCCCAGCTATGAGATTATTGTGGTGGAGAACAACAGCGAGACGAAAGAAATTTTTGATTATTATAAGGTTTTGGAACATCATGAAAACATCCGCGTTGTAAAATACGAGGGGGATTTCAATTATTCCCGGATTAACAATTTCGGTGTTTCCTTTGCCAAGGGGAAATACGTGCTGCTGCTGAACAACGATATGAAGGTGATTACCCGGGAGTGGATGGAGGAGCTTTTGATGTATGCCCAGCGGCCGGATGTGGCGGCAGTGGGGGGCAAGCTCTACTATGCGGATAAATCGATTTAGCATGCGGGCATTGTGATTGGACTTGGAGCCCACCGGGCGGCGGGACATACCCATTATAAGGACGACAAGATGCACTTGGGATATATGGGAAGGCTGTGTTATGCCCAGGATGTGACGGCGGTGACAGGGGCTTGTCTCCTGGTAGGCCGGCAACAGTATGATGAGGTAGGCGGCCTGGACGAAGCCTTCAGCGTAGCCTTTAATGATGTGGATTTCTGCCTGAAGCTGCGCAGAGCCGGGTATCTCAATGTATTTACGCCTTTCTGCGAGCTCTTCCACTATGAATCCAAGAGCCGGGGGATGGAGGAAGGGGAGAAGCTGAAGCGTTTCCAGAATGAGGTGGCTCTTTTCCGGGAGAAATGGAAGGCAGAGCTGGAGGCGGGAGATCCCTATTTCAATCCCAACTTTTCTCTGGATTATTCCGATTATACGATTAAATGAGAGACAGGAGAAGACATGAAATGAAGGGCAGAAGATATCCGGAAATTGCAAAGACAGGGGCAGTGCTTGGGGCATTTCTGGCAGTGCTGGGATTCCAGCTTCTATACAGCATTTACGAGGGAGATAATACCATGCTGTCCGACAGCGTGTTCAGCCTTTTGTCTTTTGGTGCTTTTCTTTTCCTTGGCTTGCAGACGGTAAAGGAGTCTCCGGATCGCCGGACCTGCCTCTATGGCCTGGCGGGGGGCGGAGTGTTTGCGGCCTTGACGTCCATGGGCTTTTCCCTGAATTATACGGATACTATCTGGCATAGAAATACATTTCTGGCATTTCTTTGCCTGACCCCTTTTTTTACAGCCTGTGTTATTCTGGCTCTTTTAAAAATCAGGCGCAAAAATAAAGAGGATAATATAGGAACAGATGCTTTTTCTGGTAAGGAGAAACGCCGCTGGTTTCTGCTCTGCTGGCTTTTCCTGTTTTTATCCTGGGTTCCGGTTCTTCTGGCATCCTGGCCGGGGATTTTTTCCTATGACAGCGGAATGCAGCTTGTGAGTTTTATGGACGGGGAGATAACGGGCCACCATCCCATTCTGCACACCTGCCTGCTGGGAGGCTGCATGAAGATAGGAAAGCTTTTGTTTGGCTCCAATTACGGGGGAGCAGCTCTTTATTCTCTGGTGCAGATGCTTGTAATGTCCGGCTTGTATGCCTATGTATGCCTTTATCTGAAAGAGCGGTGTGCGCCCCGCTGGCTTCAGATTGGAACGTTTGTCTTTTTTGCGGTACATCCCGTCAATAGCCTGATGGCCCTGTGCGCCACAAAGGATTCTATCTTTGGAGCACTTTTTGCCGCGTTTCTTGTGCGCTTGCTGAAAATGGAGGAAGACAGAGAAGGGTTTTTCGGTTCGGTGCGGCAGCAGATCTATTTTTGTCTGCATGCTTTTTTGGTGTTTGCTTTCCGGAACAACGGGTTCCATACTTTTTTGCTGTGCACTCCGTTTTTCCTACTGCTGTTCCGCAAGTATTGGAAACGCATGGGAATTTTGTGCCTCATATGCCTGATGCTCTGGCCTCTTTATACTGGGCCTGTATACCGTATGCTTGGCATTCCCAAAAGCGATCCCAGGGAGATGTACAGTGTGGTAATGCAGTCTGCAGCCCGGGTTTACAACCTGGATTACCTGGGGCTTACGGAGGAGGAAAAAGAGGGATTTCTCTCTATTATCTCCGAGTACGGGATGGAGTCTTATCTCTCCCGCTTTGCGGATCCGGTAAAGAGCCAGTTTAAAGGGGAGAAATTTGCGGAGAATCCGGGACCTTTTCTAAAGGCCTGGGTTTCCGCCGGAATGCGTCATAAGAAAATTTATATTGATTCTTTTCTGGCCAACACCTTCGGCTATTGGTATCCGGGTAATTCTCTGGTGAAAACCAATGACGGAACGGATTATTTTGAATACTGCTGCAAGTATATCCGGGAGGATGTGGATGTGGAGATGAGGCCGGTGCTTCCGGCCCTGTCGGAGTTTTACCAGAGAATCGGGAATGAAGCTTCTTTTCAGCATGTACCTGTAGTTTCCGCAACCTTTAACCTGGGAACCTACACCTGGCTTCTTTTGTTTGCCCTGATGTTTTTGCTATACCGGAGGCAGTATGGAGGGCTGACGGCACTGCTTCCTCTGCTGATGTACTTTTTTACATCCCTGCTGGGGCCTATTGTGAAGATGCGCTATCACTATCCGCTGATTGCCGGGGTGCCGCTGATACTGTATTTGATTTGGAAATATGCAAAGATAGAAAGGGAGGGGCGGTCATGGACAAAATAGCGGTACTGATTCCCTGCTACAATGAGTCGAAAACCGTAAAAAAAGTGGTGGAGGATTTTCGAAAGGTTCTGCCGGAGGCCGTGGTCTATGTCTATGACAACAATTCTACGGACGGGACGGATGAGCTTGCCAGAAAGGCTGGTGCTGTGGTGCGCTATGAGAGGCAGCAGGGCAAGGGAAGCGTGATCCGGAGGATGTTCCGGGAGATAGACGCCGAAGTTTACCTGATGGTGGACGGGGACGATACGTATCCGGCGGAGGCGGCTCCTGAAATGGTGCGCAGAGTGCGGGAAGAGCAGGCGGATATGGTGGTGGGAGACCGCCTTTCCTCTACGTATTATACGGAAAACAAGCGGCCTTTTCATAACGCAGGCAATTCCTTTGTGAAGAACTGCATCAACCGCTTTTTTGATACGGATATCCAGGATATTATGACTGGATACCGGGCTTTTAACTATCCTTTCGTAAAGACGTTCCCCGTTCTATCTAGGGGATTTGAGATTGAGACGGAGATGAGCATTCATGCGGCGGATAAGCGGATGCAGGTGAGCAATGTGGTGATTGATTACCGGGACCGGCCGGAAGGCAGTGTCTCCAAGCTGAATACCTTTTCCGATGGATTCCGGGTGTTGGCACGGATTTTAAGTTTGTATAAGAATTATAAGCCGTTTCAATTCTTCTCTTTGCTGTCTGTAGTTCTGACAGTGCTGGGAGTGGGATTTCTGATTCCCATTCTTACAGAGTATTTCCGGACGAGCCTGGTGCCCCGCTTTCCGACCTTGATTGTTTGCTGTTTTGTGCTGGTGGCTGCGCTGCAGTCGTTTTTTGCAGGGCTGGTGCTGCAGAGTATGGAGCAGAAAAATAAGCAGGATTTTGAGATGCAGCTTTTGCAGGTGGCAAGTAATTACCATAGCCTGTACAGGGAGACAGAGGAACCATAATGAGAGAAAAGAGGTATCAAATCTGGCCGGGAATGTTTGCGTCCCTGGTACTTTCCGCAGTGTGCGGGATTTTGGTGTATCGGGTGACGGGATTTACTTATGCCATTGCGGATGATGTGATTATGCGGGATATCGCTTCCGGGGCATTTACAGGGACACCGGACGGACATTTGATTTTTATTCAGTACGCATTGGGATTTGCCGTTAGCAGGCTCTATCTGCTGAACCAAAATGTAGATTGGTATGGATTTATTCTGGCCGGAGTTCTCTTTCTGGGACTTGCGGCGGTTCTGTACCGCGGTTTGACAGCGGCGAAAAACCTGTGGTGGAAAGCAGCCTATGCCAGTATTGTACTGGGGCTTTTCGGCGTTGCCATGGTGCCTCATGCCGCACAGTTTGAGTGGACCATCAGTGCGGCCATGCTGGGCTCTGCAGCTTTGTATTTGTATGTGACTGCTGCAGAAAAGGTCCGGACTGCAGACGGCATTTTTATCTGGTTTTTCCTGGTTCTGACTTACTGCATTCGATATGATGTATTTTTTATGGTACTTCCGGGCTTTGGAATTGTTTTTTTGTGGCGTTTTCTCTGGCGGAAGGAGAAAAAGTTGTCTTTTCGGGCTGGCGAGATGATTTTGCCGGCAATGGTCTTTCTGACGGTAGGACTTGTGATGCTTACGGAGCATTTTGCATATCCGGGGGAGGGGTGGAGAGAGTTCCGAAGATTTCAGAATGCCAGATCCCAAGTATATGATTATTCCGAGGTTCTTCTTTATGAGACGAATCCGGCTTTTTTTCAAGAATTGGGATTGGATGAGCACGATGTCCGGAATATCCGCCACTATGCCCTTTATTTGGTAAAAGGTATGGATGCGGAGATGATGGAACAGGTAAGCCTGGAGGCAGAGCGCCAGAATTCTCTGCCGGGGGGATTTTCGGAGAAGCTTCGAAGAGGAATGGGACTTACTGTTCGGGAGTTTACAGCATCCAGGTACTTTGCAGCCAGCATCCCTGCATTTTTGTTTCTCCTGGGGGTACTCATCTTTGCAGCTTTATTCGAAAAAGGAATATTGTTTCCCCTGCTTTTTTTTCTTGGAGCGGAAGGGGGGTTGTGGCTGTGGCTGGGTTATCAGGGACGCCTTCCGGAGCGGGTGGCATTTTCTATGTATCTTGTGCTGCTTTTGGGGATTGCAGGAGCTTTTTACCGGCTTTATTTGAGTGCTGAGGGAGAATCGGAGATGGCAGTCCTGAGAGGATGGAAGGCCGGAAAGACGGCGATTCAGAGTAGAAGGCGCAAAAACGGAATGGTTTTGGCTGTATGTTTGTTCTGCATGGGTGCGGCTGCGGTTCAGTGGGTGCAGGTTGTCTCTCGGTCTTCCGGGGAGCCTTTGAACTACCAGCTTTTTAAAGAGGCATGTAAAAATCATACGGATCATTTTTACTTTATCGAAACCTTTATGGCAGAGCCCCTGGGAGGAGCTATGGTGACTATGAACGGGGATTTCCGGCAGAACCGTTGTCTTACCTTGGGAGATTGGTACAGTATCTCACCGCTTGATAAAAAGCGCTTTGAAAGTCTTGGAATTACGGATGTGGAGCAGACGATTGTAACGGATCCGGGAGCTTATCTGGTGGTTTGGGAGAAAGAGGAGCCTGGATTTTATGAGACTTATTTTACGGCACGCTATCCGGGAAGCAGGATGGTCTTAAGCGAGGTCCGGGAGATAGAGGGAAGAAAGTACTATTTATATCAGGTACAGAGGTGAAAACAGTAATGAGACAGATGGGGACGAAAGCCCGTGTTTTGACGGCACTTTTGGGTTCGTTTCTGATTGCGGGGATTTATTTTGTCGCTGTATATCAAAACATCCCTTTTATCTATGATATAAATGATGATGTGGCAATGCGGAATGTGGCGGCAGGTGTGATTACCGGAACGCCGGATGCCCATCTGATTCATATAAAATATCTGCTGGGGCTTTTGATCAGCGGTATGTACCGTCTCGTCCCCGGTCTTGACTGGTATGGACTGGTATTGATTGGGATTATTCTTTTCTCTTTTTCCATGATTCTTTATCGGGGACTGGCAGAGAGAAAGGGGTGGGTGTGGAAGCTGGCATATGTGATCCTTTCCCTTTTGCTTTTTACGGGTATGGGACTCTTTCACGTTACGGCTTTTCAGTGGACGACGGCAGCTGCGATTCCGGGTGCGGCCGGAATTTATCTTTTCTATACTTCGGAGACCAAGGAGCGCTTCCAGATGTTTTTGGAAGAGGGAATCTCTGTCTTTTTAATACTTCTTTCCCTGGCAATCCGGGATGATGTGTTTCTTATGGTGCTGCCCATAGCAGGATTGGCTTTTTGGTGGAGGTATGGTTCTCTGAAAAGAAAAGGAAAGCTGCCGGTTACGCTGGACCACATCTGGGTACCCGCAGGGCTTCTGGCCGGGACGCTTCTGCTGTTGGGTACAGAGGCAGCTGCTTATCATTCTCCGCAGTGGAAGGAATTCCGGACCTACAATGTAAACCGGGAAGCCATTATGGATTATTATGGCTTGGAAACTTATCAGGAAGATCCGGATTTTTTTGACTCTCTGGACATCAGCCCGGAGGAGGCAGAGAATCTTAAGAGGTATTCCCTTTATCTGGTGAAAGATCTGTACAGTGAAAAAATGGCCGCCCTAGCAGAGCATTTCCGGGATGTGTATCTGGAACAGCATTCTTTTGGGGAGCGGATGTCTGCTGGAATAGAGAAGCTCTACGAGCATTTGGGAAAGGATACTTATCACTCTTCCAATTTGCTGTGTCTGTGTATGATTGCTTTGACTCTGGGCTTGTGTGCGGGAAAGAGTAAAAGGCACCTGGAACTGGCAGGTTCCATGCTTGCCGTGTGGGTGCTCTATTGGATGTACCTGGGATACCGGAACCGGATTATAGAGCGGGTGGGATTTGCACTGTATCTGCTGGCCTTTCTTTCCATGCTTGCTGTGTGGTACCGGACGTCATTTCTGGAAAGCCGGGAAGAAGAGAAAGCTAAAGAAGGGATTTCCTGGACAAAATTTCTTATGACAGCCGGGATCGGGATCCTTCTTTTTCTGAATGCGGCCGTTACATGGAAAGCTGTGGAAGGTGTCAATACCTGGAGGCGGGATTACAATCTGCGCTTTTTGGAAGTGAACCGTTATATGGAGGAACATAAGGAAAACGTCTACTTTATGACAACCTTTTCCATTGAGACTTATACGGATAATTTTACCGTCAGGCGGAATTTTGCGTTTAGCAATCTGCTGTCCGTGGGCGGCTGGCATACGTTTTCTCCTTTGGAGAATGAAAAGAAAGATAGGCTTGGCATTGGAGAGCCGAAAGAAGATATATGCAGGAAAGAAAATGTATATGTAATTTCTCTGGAGAATGTGAATCTTCGGTATATGGAGCGCTACTTTGAGAGTCTGTATGGAGAAAACTACGGGGGAAGCGAGCGGATAGATGTGCTGGATTACGGAGATCAAAAATTCGAGGTATATGATTTTTCATTGAAGGAGGAGAAAAGGTGATTGGGTTTAATGTGGCGCCCTTTACGGGGAAGGAGTTTGATTATATCCGGGAGGCCATTGAGGCAGAGCATATCTGCGGAGACGGTATTTTTACGAAAAAATGCAATGACTGGATTGAAAAGCAGACGGGGACAGCCAAAGCACTTTTGACTACCTCCTGCACCCATGCCACGGAGATGGCAGCCCTGCTTTTAGAGCTTCAGCCGGGGGATGAGGTGATTATGCCGTCGTATACGTTCGTGTCCACGGCGGATGCTTTTGTTCTTAGGGGAGCGGTTCCGGTTTTTGCAGATATCCGGCCGGACACCATGAATCTGGATGAGACGCTGATAGAGGCAGCCGTTACAGAGAGGACCAGAGCCATTGTACCGGTTCACTATGCAGGGGTTTCCTGTGAAATGGACCGGATTTTAGAAATTGCGGAAAAATACGGACTGGCTGTGGTGGAGGATGCGGCGCAAGGCGTATGTGCCTCCTACAAGGGAAGGGCCCTTGGAACCATGGGTGATTACGGATGCTTTAGTTTCCATGAGACGAAAAATTTTTCTATGGGAGAGGGAGGAGCGCTTCTAATCCGGGATCCGGAGCATGTGGAAGATGCGGAGATCCTGCGGGAAAAGGGAACCGATCGCTCAAAATTTTTCCGGGGACAGGTAGATAAGTACCGATGGGTCAATCATGGAAGCTCCTATCTTCCCAGCGATATGAATGCAGCCTATCTCTGGGCGCAGCTTGAGATGGCGGATGCTATTACTGCGGATCGGATGCGGAACTGGGAACTGTACCGGGAAATGCTTCAGCCGCTGGCTTTGCAGGAGAAGATTGAGCTTCCTATGGTTCCGGAGGAATGTATTCATAATGCCCATATGTTTTATTTGAAAGCAGCAGATTTGGAGGAACGGACAGAGCTTATCGCATATCTGAAAGCGGCGGAAATTCAGACGGTATTTCATTATGTTCCCTTGCACACGGCGCCTGCCGGGCTGAAGTTTGGAAGATTCTCCGGGGAGGACCGCTATACAACCAGGGAGAGTGAGCGTATTCTGCGTCTGCCCATGTATTATGGACTGGAACCGGGGCAGGTGGATTATATCTGCGAAATGGTCAGGAAGTTCTACTGCTAGACCGGGCAGGGGCATCGGTCCTTCCAGGCCGAAGCATTGCCGATAAGGGACTGATAGGGGCATGGCCGACAGGAGCATATCCGACAGGACATTGCCGATAAAGGAAACGTCAGGGAGAAGTCAGGGAAAAGGATTGTCATTAGGAGCGGCATGCATATTGTGAAAAAGGCGGCGGGCCATGTGCGCACCGTGATGAAAGGAATGATTTTCATAGGGTTCAGCGGCCAGATAATATGGGGGATTGTCTGGATGTGCTGTAATTTCGCCCGGGTCCAGGACTTCGGGGAGCCGGATGGAGCTCTGTACGGCGGGCTGTTCCGGCTGCTTGGGGAGAATCCGCAGGTGATGTATCTCGTGCAGATTCTGGCGGCCTTTTTCACGGGATATTTCTTTCTGCAGAAGCTCCGGCCCGCGGGGAGGGGGCTTGCCCTGTGGAGGGGGCTT
>OFFT01001491.1_pt1 | contig 13947 bp, 15 predicted proteins | sample 1521581 | NCBI WGS metagenome assembly OFFT01 (sample SAMEA3504084, study PRJEB24116) | mouse gut metagenome | biome: mouse gut; feature: mouse-associated habitat; material: faeces | place: Denmark | collected 2011
TTTACCGTCCGGCAAAAAATTTATCTAAATCGCTTGACATTTCTTAGCTGGACTATTTTATGTCGCTGCGCGACAGCACTAAAGGATAAAGTCGCTTATCCTCTTACAAGCTTTTCCAGCTCTTGGTATACGAATTTTGTAAATGTATATATTTCTTCCTCTGCTTCCCGTTTAGAAAATGTTTCATAGGCCCACCACCCCCGGAAGCCTGTGGACTTTATGGCATCCACCCATTCTTTGATTGGAACGGCGCCCTCATAGAAAGCCACGTCACGGAAGATCTCTTCACAGGGAACCCGCTCGTCCGGCTCTCCGGAATTGCAGATGTGTACGCCCAGGATTAAGTCTTTGTTGATTTTGGAAAGAAACTCCGCGTCAAGTCCCGCAATGTAATTGTGATAAAAATCCACGACAATCTTCAAATTCTCCCGCCCTGCTTCCTCCACAATCGGAATCGCCTCCTTCAGTGAGGGAATCGGCGTCCAGCACAAAGGTTCAAAAAACAGCTCCAGGTCAAACTGAACAGCCAAATCAGCCAACGTCCTCAAGTTTTTTACCATAACTTGATACTGTTCTTTTTGGGGATAGCCTAGCAGGCCCATATATCCTTTATAGGGAACTCCGCGCCGAAAGCAGTCTACTGCATGCCAGTCCACAGGCCCGTTGATAAGCTCTACCGCATGGCTCCCCACCCGGGAGGCCGTCTCAAACAGCTTCTCCGCCTCCCGAAGCAGAGATATTTCATCACCGCCCCGCCGCTCAATATCGGAAAGCCAGCCCACGGAAGAAATCTCCAAGTTTCCGAGAAGCTCATGGATATCCGCAGCCTTATAGCCTGCCTGAAAAAAATAATCCAATTGAATCTTGGTAGGTTCAATGCAGTCAAAGCCTGCTGCCTTTGCCGCCTGTATGTAAGTGCGAAGGTTTGCTCTGCCCACCACGGAGCTTTGAAGGGAAAGTGCGTTTTGTCTCATTTTGTTTATCCTTTCTTAGCGCATACCGTATTTTATTTATAAGAATACCGTCATTTATAGCTTGATGCAATGTAATTTACGACGTATAATATAATAAAACCGACCAATCGGAGGCGCCTCTATGGGACTTTATGTCTGCAATCTGAATCTGGATCATGAAAAAAAGCAATTGTATCCCCACGGAACCGCCAGCTTTCCCTGCGCCGCCTATCAACGGCTCTATTCGGACAGACCGGAGCATGTGATCCCCTGGCACTGGCATGAAGAATGGGAAATCGCTTATGTGGTAAGCGGCGCCCTCAAGTTCCAGATTCCTGCGAAGAGCTTTCCGCTCACACAGGGGGACTGTATCGCGGTCAATTCCAATGTGCTCCACGGAGCTGTTGCCGCACCGGAGTATGAACTTCAATCGCTTGTGTTTCATCCAAGACTTATAACAGGGAGCAGCGATTCCGCCTTTGCAATCAAGTATCTGTCTCCCCTTTCGGCTCACACACCCTTTGACGGCTTTGTGCTTAAGGGGCAGGAGCATCCGGCGGAAATCTCCTGCTTCCGGCAGGCTTTTGAAGCCTTGTCTCAGGATACGCCGGGCTTTGAATTTACCGTCAGGGCGGCCCTTTCTCAGATCTGCTATTTTCTGTATCAGCATTTTAAACCGGAAGCCTCGCAGAAAACGGCAGGGCCGAATCCGGACCAGATCCGCATCCGGAATATGCTGGAATACATACACACTCATTTTCCTGAGCCTGTCACGCTGCCGGATATCGCCAGAGCCGCGGATATCGGAGAACGGGAAGCCCTGCGCTGTTTTAAGAGAAATATTCAGCTTTCCCCCATGCAGTATCTTTTGAAATACAGGGTGATGCAGGGGGCGGATCTGCTTTTGAAGGAACGCGGGACAAGTATTTCCCAGATTGCCCTTTTATGCGGCTTTGACAGTCCCAGCCATTTTTCCAAGATGTTTCGGCGGTTTTATGACTGCTCGCCTAAGGAATACAGAAACGCTGTCTGTGACGACTGCATGTCTGCTCTTCCTGAGCAGGAGGACGCCTGCCCAGCCCATTGAATCTGTATTTATGGACGATTGGGATTTATTTTTTACGGAGCGTGTAAGGATGAAAAAGTATTGTTATCTTCTGCTGTGTTTCCTGTTTTTGCTGGGCGGCTGCGGAAAAAAAGAAACAGAAACAGCAAAGGACGCCCAAAGCTTTGGCACGGAGGAGGCAATTCTGAGCGAAGTCCCAGGCTCTGCTCCCGAAGAAGAAGCTATCACGCCGGAGCCTATGAGCCTGGCTGATATGCTGGAGGATATTACGGACGCTATTGATGAAAGCGATCCTGCGGTCTGGTATCATCACTATAAAAATCGCTATATCGTTTATGAAAACGGCTTCACTTACCGTATTTTTTCCGATGGCATTTACCGCCGGGCTGCCGGCAGTGAAGATTGGGAGCTTCTTTATCACGGAGACATGTCGTATAACCATAGTCTTGATTATTATAAGGATTATCTTTATTTTACCCTGGACCGGGAGGGGGAACCGCCGGACGCCGTGTTTGTTCGTCAGACCCTGTGGCAGTTAAATCTTAATACTTTGGAATGTAAAAAAATCGGAGATATGATTGAGGACCTGCCTTACATTTTTGCTGTCTATGACGGTAACCTGTATATTGGCTATACCCGTTTCATGGCCCTTCGTTATGATGTCTATCCATTGGACGAGCAGGGAATGCCCGGGGAAAAAATGGAGGAAGCCTCTCCTGATTTTCTCTGTGCCGGACAAAACGCATATTCCCGGGAGGAAGATAAATACGGATATTCTTTTAGCGGGCGCCTGACTGTAATGTCTCCTGATACGCCGGAAATGGCACGGGAGGTCATCCCCACTCCGCTGTGCGCTTCCATGCTGAACGGATATTACCTTACAACCCGCTATCGCGATGAATTATTTAGCCACTTTTATCTCACTAATTCCGCCGGAGAAGAGCAGCCTTTATTTGATGCCTGTATGATTCTTGCCGTTACGCCTGCCGGTCTTTATTATTTCGGAGACGGAACGGAGCGCAGCGTCATGCATTACTACTCTTTTTATCAAAAAGAGTCCCTGCCGCTCCTGTATCCGGAAGACACTTACGAGTTCTATTCGCTTCTCACCTACGATCGGGCCTGGCTCTATATTCGCGGAGACAGCTGTATTCTGCGCATGTCCCGCAGCACGGGAGACATAGAGGTTTTCCTGGACAACCTTCCTGAGGATACCGATTTCAAACATTGCGCCGTTGACCCGGAATATTTTTATCTGGGTGAAGAGATGTATCCGATATAGTGAAGTGTGAAGATATTTTTACCAGAAAAAATATGGAAGCAACCGCCAATGAAAGAGGGTGTCGCTCAATCATCTAATTTGATGATTTTGCAACACCCTCTTTTCTGTTTTCTGACATAAAAGTGGAGCCATTGCTCCATAAATGATTACTCATCTATTTTGCAACAGCCCCTTTTATTACAATTTCTTTGAACATAGCATGGCATATCCGCCCAGTATAAGAAGCACCGGAACCGCAAAGGCGGCAAGACCGGCGAGAATCAGCCCCACCAGAACCAGGGGCAGGAACACAATGGTAAAAAGAATTTTCACAAGCCCCCAGGATGCCTTGAGCGCAAATTTCAAAAGCTTCCAAAAGATCATCAGCATCAGGATTCCTATTAATATGGCAAACAACTTATTTCCTCCGTTCCAGTTCCGTAATATTCTTCTCAATACTCCTTTATGAAATCAATTGAGCATTGTGAAGGATATTACTGTTGCACATAGCTGTTTTCCATTAGTATAGCATATTACTGAAGCTGCAATTATTAATATTTCTTTAAAATGAAAACACCTACACCAGATCCTTCAGAATATCAAAGCAGTTAAAGGTGGCGAAGTAATCCTTCGGCGTCTCCGCTCTGCGGATAAGCTGCACGCTGCCGTCTTCCTTTAAGAGCAGCTCTGCGGATTTCAGCTTTCCGTTGTAATTGTATCCCATAGCAAAACCGTGTGCTCCCGTGTCATGAATCACCAGCAGATCGCCTTTGTCGATCTTCGGCAACTCCCGGTCAATGGCAAACTTGTCGTTATTTTCACAAAGGGAACCCGTTACATCGTACACATGATCCAGCGGTTCATTTTCCTTTCCCATCACCGTAATATGATGGTATGCCCCATACATGGCTGGGCGCATAAGATTCACCGCACAGGCGTCGCAGCCGATGTATTCTTTATGTGTATGCTTCTCATGAATTGCCTTTGTCACAAGGCAGCCGTAGGGTCCCATCATAAAGCGGCCAAGCTCCGTGTAAATGGCCACATCTCCCATGCCTGCCGGAACCAGCACTTCTTCGTACACCTTCCGCACGCCCTCGCCGATGGCGCGGATATCATTTACCTCCTGATCCGGGCGGTAGGGAATCCCTATGCCTCCGGAAAGATTGATAAACCGGATGTCCGCTCCTGTCTCCTTCTTAAGCTCCGCGGCCACTTCAAAGAGTACCTTGGCCAGCATAGGATAATATTCATTCGTCACCGTATTGCTTGCCAGAAATGCGTGAAGCCCAAAGCGCTTCGCCCCTTTTTCCTTCAAAACCCGGTAAGCGTCAAAAAGCTGCTCCTTTGTCATGCCGTATTTGGAATCTCCGGGATTGTCCATAATATCGTTGCTGATCCGGAACACGCCGCCGGGATTGTAACGGCAGCTGATGGTTTCCGGAATATATCCAAGGGTCTGCTCCAGAAAATCAATGTGGGTATAATCGTCCAGATTGATAATCGCCCCCAGCTTGTCCGCATAGACAAATTCCTCCGCCGGCGTGTCATTGGAGGAAAACATAATATCCTCTCCCCTAACGCCAATGGCGTCGGACAGCATCAGCTCCGTCATGGAGGAACAGTCGCAGCCGCAGCCGTAATCTTTCAAAATCTCAATTAAATAGGGGTTAGGCGTGGCCTTCACCGCAAAATATTCCCTATATCCCGGATTCCAGGCAAATGCTTCCTTCAAAGCCCGGGCATTTTCCCGAATCCCCTTCTCATCATAGAGATAGAAAGGCGTCGGGTAGGTCTTTATAATCTCCTTTAACTGTTCCAGTGTCACAAATGGTTCCTTTTTCATCCGTATATACTCCTTCTGTTTTCATTTTCTTACAATCAATCCGCGCTTTATTTATAACAAAAGCAATTCCAAATGTAAATAAAAAAATATTCTCTTTCCTGCTCTTGACTATTATAACCGCAAAGCTTATCATTTGTATAACGAATAATTTTGATTATAATAATTCGATTTTTAAATTTATATATCAAAGCTTCACCTGATTTTCGTACTTAATACAATGACCTTTTGCCCCGCACCATGATGATATGGATTCATTCTGCGGCCGATACCCGAAAAGGAGCCCCCATGGACACTCAAAATCTACGAACCTTTCTCACTCTTGCCAATGTAAAGAACTTCACCCAGACGGCCAGTCTTCTCTACGTTGCCCAGTCCACGGTCACGAATCGGATTGCGGAGCTGGAAAAGGAGGTGGGAAAACAGCTTTTTATCCGCAGCAAAAAAAATATTTCCCTTACCCGGGAGGGAATTCTGTTGCAGGATTATGCAAAGCGTATTGTGGATCTGGAGGAAATGTCCATCCGTGAAATAAACTCCCAGGCATTTTCCCGCGCTTCCCTGCGCATCGGAACCACCAACACTCTCTATGAATGTTATCTGGCTCCCGTTCTGACACAGATGATGAAGGAAAATACGGACTATGCCCTGAATGTAACCATCAGCCATTCCGTCAATCTCCTGCAGATGCTCCAGGACGGTCTTCTGGATCTGACCTTTACCTATGAGCCTCTGTCCCGGTCCGGCTTCTGCTGCCGCAGATTCCGGACCGATGAGCTTGTGCTTGTCACCTCCCAAAAGCATATCCGTTACCGGAATGGCATCTGCAAGGAAGAGCTTTCCCAACTGACTTATCTCTTCTGCAATTTTGCTCTTCAGGAGGTGGGACAGTTTATCCGGGAACTTTTCCCGCCCTTTTACCAGTTCCCCTTTGAAATTGATAACAGCACGAAGCTGATTTCCTATCTGCTGGAAGGAATCGGATGCAGCTTCCTGCCTTCCGGACTGGTAAAACCTTATCTGGACGAACGATCTCTGACTGTCATTCCTCTGTTAGACTTTGAAGCTCCCCGGATCAATGGGTATCAGTGCTGGCCGTCAGGGAAGGAACCGGCCTTTTATTTATAAAACCCGGAAATTATCCTTTTAAGATTCTCTTCGTACCATTCCGCCTATGCGCTGCCGCCTTTCAATGCGAAAATAATATCAGATTCTGTCGTATTATATCTTAAATCTACTTTTTATTTCTTTAAATATATTTTTGAGCCGTAAAATATATTTTATCTTGCCAAAAAGTCGTTATATTATCCTTTATTTTCAAAAATATACGGAATAAAATAAAGAGAAAGGAGGGAGTATCATGGATATACAAATGAATTTGAGTTCCGAACAAAATTTCTCTGAAATCTACCGTTTTTTTCTGCTTCTCGGTATTACCCCGAACTATCTCGGATTTTACCAGGCTGCCTACGCAGTGGCCCTTTGTATGAAAGAACCGGAGCGGTTGATCTCCATCACCAAATCCCTGTATCCGGATGTGGCAAAGAATTTCCGGACTTCAGCCGGAAGTGTGGAACGCAACATACGCACAGTGGTCCGAATCTCCTGGGACAGCCATTCCAAGATTCTGTCTGATTTGTCTTCCGAAAGTCTTCGGAAACAGCCCACGGTTTCCCAGTTTCTTTCTCTCATTGTGTTTTATTTTCTTTATTCTGATTATAAGTATAGGTAACTCTCGTATTTGGGGAAGGTGCGGTATCTGTCCCGGATACCTTCGCACCTTCCGGTTTCTCAAATTTTTTCACGGCTATATCTTACTTTCCGCTGAAATCACCGGGCGGAATTACGGAAGCGCCGCAAAATGAATTATGCCTTGCGACGCTCCCGGTTATTTATTCCTATTGACAGTAAACCGGTCACCGGTATTTGTTCCGGTCTCTTATTATGTCCTTTATTGCGTATCCGGCTTACTGCATTTTATGGAATGGTTTTTACTTACAGCCAGGCTTTCCGCCGTTGGTGTCGAAGGCCGGGTTGAAGGCGTAGAAGTTTCTTTCGTCTAAATGATCCTGGACAATGCGGAGGGCTTCACCGAAGCGCTGGAAGTGCACAACTTCTCTGGCACGGAGGAAGCGGATAGCATCGGTTACGTCCGGGGAGTCTACTGACAGACGAAGAATATTGTCGTAGGTGGTGCGGGCTTTTTCTTCTGCTGCCATATCCTCCGTCAAATCTGTAATGGGATCTCCCACTGACTGGAACATCGCCGCTGAAAAAGGCGTTCCGGAAGCGGCTTGGGGCCACAGTCCCAATGTATGATCCACATAATAAGCATCAAAACCGGAGGCTTTCAATTCCTCCATAGTCATATTTCTGGTAAGCTGATGCACAATCGTGGCGATCATCTCAAAATGTCCCAACTCCTCCGTGCCGATGTCCGTAAGCAAAGCCATGCACTCTTTATAAGGCATGGTATACCGCTGTGACAGATACCGCATGGACGCTCCAAGTTCGCCGTTAGGTCCGCCGTATTGTGTTATGATAGCCTTAGCCAGCTTCGGATTTGTCTCCTTAATGTGAATTGGATATTCCAAACGTTTTTCATAATTAAACATAACTGATCATTTCCCTCCTTTCTATTGCCACGGCCACGGCTGATTTACCCAATCCCAATAGGTATCACAGTGATGGGCGTGCGCAAGGGTGAGCGGGCCATAGGATTTTGAATATTCCGCCAATGCCTCATTGTAGAACTCCACATGTTCCTTAAAATATTCAATCGCTTCCATATCACAGGGATGCGTATCCAGATAAAGAGCACTGTCAACACAGGCAAATTTTGTGAGGGAAATCCAATGAAGCAGCTGTTCCCGATTCATCTCACTGCAGGGGCAGGAGGGACCCACAGGGCGGCCCTGAGGCTGATTACAGGGCGGCACAGGCCGGGGCTGCGGCTGAACACAGGTCGGCGGCGGACAAGGCTTCGGCTGGTTGCAAGGCGGCGTTGGCCGGGGCTGCGGCTGAACACATGTCGGCGGCGGACAGGGCTTTGGCTGATTGCAGGGCGCCGACGGCCGAGGCTGCGGCTGATTGCAGGAGGGCATAGGCCGGGACTGCGGCTGATTGCAAGGTACGGTTCCCCGGGGCTGCGGCTGAACGCAGGAGCTCTGGCCTCTTCCCTGGTTACAGGAGTTTCCTCTCTGGAACTGTCCAAAAGATCCGTTATTCATCATCTGCATGCACCTCGCTTTCCAAGAAATGGTTTATCAAGCTCCGGGAAGATCGTTCCGACTTGCATTGCTTTATCCAACTGATAAGTCTCATTCCAGTGCTGCCAGGGCACATAGGCAATCGCCAGAGACATCCCCAGGAGCTGATCTGCGGAGCAGCTTCCGGGTCTCGGCCTTTGCATGGATTGCATATTACAGTCTGCCATAAGAGGCTCCTTTCATATTTTATCTCCATTTATCTTATGTCAAGGGGGAAAATGGGTGAAAAACGGCGGAACTTCTGCCATAATCCCTTAAAGAAACTTTTGCATACAATAATGACAAAATGCTGCGAAATAATAAAGCAATAAGCTGTTCAGCTAATATACTGCCTGATAATCAGACGATTTTTCCCAATAGGACAATTTTCAAAATAATCAGTATTCCAAGGATGCCTTGATTTTCTGCTTCATTCTAATTTAGGCGGTATGCTTTTTCACGCATACCGCCTAAACTCCAATTAATTATACCCTGCGAATCCCCATGAATGAATACCCCTTCAAAAGCGGTAGACTTCATCCGGTAAGGTATAACTTTTCTATAATTCATTTAATCCTATCCCAACAGAGGACAAACACATCATCGCAGATGTTCTTCCTTATCCCTAAGCCCGTGCCGTAATCCGCGCTTCCTCTTCCTCCGTCACCGGCCTCCCGTCACTGGTATACCCCAAAATCTCTTCCTTCTTCTGTTCCGCCGCCTCTTTCTCCTCCATACGCTCCGGATCTTGATCTTCTTTATCATCATCAACCAGATTCTGATTGGTCTTTCCCAAAATCTGCATCTGAGCAGAACGGGCATTGGCCGCACCCTGTTCTGCCTTTGCCAGCTCATTTACCTTGCTCGCAATAGCCCCCCGATTCGGGTCCCTTCCCGCATCCATCTCCATCTCGCTTTTCAGCACGGACGCCCGGTTCTCCATACGGTTCGCCGTAGCTTCCTGCGTCTTCGCATGCTTCATCGCAGCATCTGAGGAGATCACCGTCTGCATCCCTGTCTCGTCGTAGGTCTTCTGTTCCACCGCCTTCGTCTGTTCTTCCTTCTGCTCCTGCCGCTGTTCCGACAAATGCTGCTGAAGCTGAGACTGGAGATCCATGATCTTATCCTGAAGCTCCTGCTTCTTTTTCTGCTTCTGCTCCATTGTCATATTCTCATTGGAAGCAAGATTCTGAATCTGACGCTGCACCTCTTCTATCTGACTTTGAAGTCTTTTCGTCACCGCATCTCCCATAGGTGAAATCCGCATCTGCCCGCTCTGTATTCCGGACATTTTCATACTGTTGATTCCCTGCACTTTTGCCTCGTCCCCCTTCTGCCGCAGCCGTTTCCTCTTCTTTTGCAAATATATCTATTTTACTATCGGCCAAAGGATTCGAAAATATAATGCACAATATCTATTTCAAAGCACCGGTTTTCCTGCCTCTTTTTATATTTTTCCTAAAAAATATTCAAAATCCCACCCAAGTAAATACCGAATCTTCCCTTGAATCACAGATAATGAAAAGCCACCATCACCACTCCCAGTACCGTAAGCACCACACCCGTAGCCCGGTTCAGCACCGCCGGCTCCGCTTTGTTGGCAAACCGTGCCGCTATTCTGGCCCAGATAAGCGTGCTGAGTATGCAGAACACCAAACATGTCATATCCCCGACTCCTCCAATGGCAAAATGGCTTACCGAACCGGTAAATGCCGTAAATGCCATAATAAAGACACTGGTTCCCACAGCCGTTTTCAGATCATAACCCAGAAGGCTTGTCAGAACCAGAAGCATCATCATGCCACCTCCCGCTCCCACAAAACCGCAGATAAAGCCCACAGCCATTCCGCTTACCACGGAACGAATCAGGCGCTGTTTCGGATCACTCTGCTCACTGCTCTCCCTTGTAGTCATCACTGGACGGACAATAAACTTAATTCCCATCATCAAAGTCATAAACATAGAAAATCCGCCCATCGTCTTATTTGGCACAAAGCTTGACACATAGCTGCCCACCAAAGTAAAGCAGAGCACAGAGGCCATCATCACCGCTCCATTTTTTATATCCAGGTTTTTATTCCTTCCATAAGTCCAGGCGGAAACGGCACTGGCAAGCACATCACTAGCCAGTGCGATTCCCACCGCCTGGTAAGCCTCCATATTCAGAAATGTAATCAGCATCGGACTGATAGCCGCAGCCGCGCTCATACCCGCAAAGCCCGTCCCAAGTCCTGCTCCCATACCTGCAAAAAAGCAGACAAAAAATTTTAACAGCATTTTTCTTCTCCTATAAAAGTCGCTGCGCGACAGCACTAAAGGGTAAAGTCACTTCGGCACACCTGTAATGAGAGCAACTTTTATTCAAAAAGGCTTTCATAAAAGTTCCTCTCGTGCACCTTTGTGACTTTACCATTTAAACGTCGCTGCGCGACGGCACTAAAGGGTAAAGTCGCTTCGACACACATGTAATGAGAGCAACTTTCATTCGAAAGGACACTCATGAAAGTTCCTCTCGTGCGCCTTTGTGACTTTACCAGCTCCCACATATCCCTAAGCACTCTCTACTTCCGCTTCTCCATCTCTTTAAGAGCTGTTACCACATTCGTATCAATCCGCTTAAAATTACGGTTCATAAGCTCCCGCTCCTCCTCCGAAAATCCTGCCAGCATCTTCTCAAAGCACCAAACCTGCGTTTTTTTCAGCTCCAGAGCCGTACTTACTCCCTCCGGCTCCAGAAAAATCCGCTGGATTCTCCGATTCTCGGAATCCTCCCTAAGACTTACCATTCCCCGCATACGCAGCTTCTCCAGCGCATTGGAAACATTAGACTTCGACAATCCTCTGCTGGTAACAATATCCCTGGCCGTATTAAGAGCAGGATTATTTTTCAAAAACAGAAGAATATGAATATCAATCATCTGAAAATCATACGCCTTTGCCTGAGATTTAAAAGAAAGATCATAAAACTTCTTAAAATGATTAACATGGGAAATAAACAAACCTGTTTCCATATTCCAATTATCCCTCCTTCACATGATGAAATTAAGACCGAAAAGCTTATGAATACTTTGGACAAAACCTCTCATCAGGCATCTTTCCTCCGCACCGATAATCTTCGTAAGCTTAACTGATTGATATATATTGAGGTCAAAACATATGATCCAATTCTTACATTCTTTACTATTCAATGTACAAAATCAACCGTTCAATCAGTTATAAATATAGCAGTTATATTTATAACATATAAACTCCCAAAAAGCAAGCACAAATTTTATAACTCTAGCAAAGTAGCTCTAGCGAAGAATCATAAAGAAACAGAACCTCTGCAAAATAAACCCTCAAACTTTCCGAACTCCATATCACGATAATAGAACTTACTGTTCACACAACCACCAAAAAGCAGTAACATACCAGAGCTTCTGCACTCCCCCTTTATGCTCCCCCCTCAATGCCCACACAACATAACTGCAAAGCAGCAATCCAAAGCCCCGTTTCACTCGTCATCCATTTCTTACATGCAAAGCTATAAAAAATTACCCCTCATGAGTAATCCTCAAGTAGCCCTCATAATGATAAATTCCATTGCAGATAAAATCAGCCTATGCTATAGTATAAAAAAAATTCAACCCCAAGGCGCCCCTGTTCCACCATTGCACCAAAACCACAATAACATCTAAAAAATACCCAAACAGAAAGGACCCTTCAAATGTACGAATTAATACAGATAACCGATCATTGCTACTATATCCAAAGCCCAACCCGCATCGGCCTGGTAAAGCTTGACGCCGAAAACGTCTGCCTCATCGACAGCGGAAACGACAAAGATGCCGGAAAAAAATACTCCGCCTTCTCGAAGCAAACCACTGGAACCTAACAGCCATCTACAACACCCACTCCAACGCCGACCACATCGGCGGCAACCGCTATCTCCAAAATCAAACCGGCTGCAAAATCTATGCTCCCGGCATCGAGCAATCCTTTACCAAATACCCCCTTCTGGAACCATCCTTCCTATACGGAGGCTATCCCTGCAAAGATCTAAGACACAAATTCCCAATGGCCCAAGAAAGCGACGCCTTAGAACTTACAACCGACTGCCTGCCCCAAGGCTTTACCCTCATCCCCCTGCCAGGACATTTCTTTCACATGACCGGCTTTCAAACCCCAGACAATGTAATCTACCTAGCCGACTGCCTATCCAGCAAAGAAACCTTGGACAAATACCAGATCACCTTCATCTACGACATCGCCGCCTACCTAAACACCCTGGAACAAGTAAAAAACATGAAAGCCAAACACTTCATCCCCTCCCACGCCGAAGCCACCGACCACATCTCCCCTCTGGCCCAATACAACATAGACAAAGTCCTCGAGACAGCCGAAAAAATCACCCATCTCTGCGAATCCCCCCACACCTTCGAACAAATCCTACAGCACCTATTCACAGACCAAGTGGCCTAAAAATGAACTTCGAACAATACGCTCTAGTCGGAAGCACCGTCCGCTCCTACCTATCATGGCTCAAAGACACCCAAAAACTAGAAACCACCTTCGAAAACAACCAACTACTCTGGAAACAAATACACCCATAAAAAATCCCTCATTAAAAGTCGCTGCGCGACAGCACTAAAAGGTAAAGCCACTTCGACACACCTGTAATGAGAGCAACTTTTATTCGAAAAAGCACTCATAAAACTTCCTCTCGCGCCTTTGCCACTATTTATAGTCACTGCACGATAGCACTAAAAGGTAAAGTCACTTCGGCACACCTGTAATGAGAGCAACTTTTATTCGAAAAGGCTCTCATAAAACTTCCTCTCGCACGCCATTGCGACTTTACCAGCCAGCAAAAAACATCTCACAAAATCAAATACCATGGACTCCGGGGGTACATTAGCCTAAAAACTTCAGGCTTTTATACAAAAATTGTACCAATTTACCCATTTCACGTATATAAATCATAAAAACACTTATATACCAAAATGAAAAATATATACATTTTTTGGTTTATGTGTTATCATTTTGGTATATGGATTGATTCTGTGTCAGATTGACGCAAGAAGGGGAGGCTCCGTTCATGGACAAAAGAGTTAAGTTTGATGTTTTTCAGGGAGGTAAAAATATTGACATAACGATGTTTCAGTACGGGTGGGAACAATGTCTGCCCATGCATTCCTACGGCCCGGCCAAGCGGAATCATTATCTGTTCCACTATGTTTTATCAGGAAAAGGATTTTTAAGCTCCAACAATACGGCGGGAGAGACAAAACTGTATCAGTTGGAGGCCGGCCAGGGGTTTTTAATCTGCCCCGGACAGGTGAATACTTATTATGCCGACGACAAAAAGCCCTGGGAATATGCCTGGGTGGAGTTTGACGGATTGAAGGCGGTGGAGTTTATGCAGCAGGCGGGCATGGATTTTGACCACCCGGTATACCGGCTGAAAAAGCGGGAGCTGCACGACTGCATCAAAAGCGAGATTATGCAGCTTGTGGACAATCCTTACAGTTCGGATGTGAATCAGATCGGTCATCTGTATCTTTTTTTTGACGGACTGATCAGAGGAGGGGGGGCGG
>OFFT01001493.1_pt1 | contig 13945 bp, 15 predicted proteins | sample 1521581 | NCBI WGS metagenome assembly OFFT01 (sample SAMEA3504084, study PRJEB24116) | mouse gut metagenome | biome: mouse gut; feature: mouse-associated habitat; material: faeces | place: Denmark | collected 2011
ATTAGTATTTGCCATATATCTATTTTTTTATTTCGTTAGGTACATTTATTCGATTCATTGCGACATCTTCTGTAACTTCTTACAAAGGTATATAATTTTATTGGGTAAACCACCGATTGCTAACTCGTTACTGCTACTTTTTCCCTACCACCCCGTCCTTCTTCCCGAAGGAGGGGAGTTAGAGTTACTGACGACTTTTTAGACAGCCTCTTATTTTCCTCTTAATATCCTCTTTCTCTTTTTTTCTTCCAGCAGGCGGTGCAGTGTCCGGCAGGGGAACGGGATGTTTATCTTCATGACATTGTAGCGTTTTCTGTGGCTCTTTGTCTGTTTTCTCAACTGCATCTTCTTTGTTCTCCTTCATTTGAAACAATTTTAGTTCCTTCAATACCTGTCTCCATATCAATGTTATTGCATTCATTGTTTTTTCTTTCTTTAAGTGATTAAAATCGGTTTATTTTTCAGCGCTGATACTGCGAATGTACTATCGGATGATACCGGTTTGCAAGTATTTCTCCGGAAAAAATATAAATTTCTACTTGACTGAAGAAGTCGGCTTCTTATCATCCTTTTCTCTATTTTTTATCGTATCTTTGACGAAGAGTTATTATTGATTCACTTTCGTGGTTCAATCAAATGACAAGAGTGATTTAATTGGATAACGCTTGTGGTTTAAATGAACCACGGCAGTGGTTTGATGATAAGCTTAAGGTTTTTACATGAAATGTATTCACTATCAAAATATTAACTACTAATGGCTATACTTTACGATTGGTATGAGAATCCCGGTGAGTCCGACGATTCGGAAGAGAAAGGTTTGCATCCCCGCATTTTTTTGAATGGTAAGGTGGGAACGGATAAACTGTGCCGTATGATTCACGGGCGCAGTTCGCTTTCCGTAGGTGATGTAAAAAATGCGTTCGAGATGCTTGCCCAAATTTGTGGTGAAGAACTGCGCGACGGACGTGAGGTGCATATTGAGGGACTTGGCTATTTTGCTCCAATCTTACGGAGTACGCAAAAAGTGACCCGTAGCACTAAGAACAAATCATTGAAAATGGAGTTGAAAACAATCGGTTTTCGTCCCGATGCCCGTTTGCGGGGAGAACTTAGAGGTGCTAAAGTCAGCCGAAGCAAGTATGCACGCCATTCGGAATCCTTGTCGGTAGTGGAGATAGATATGCGGCTGAAGGAATATTTCGCCAATCATGATGTAATGCTTCGCTACGATTTTCAGGGAGTATGCTGCATGACACGGACTACGGCTAACCGTCATCTCCGGCGATTGCTGGAAGAAGGCAAATTGAAGAATATCGGCAAACGTATGCAGCCGATTTATGTGGCTGCGGCAGGTTATTACGGGGTGTCTCGTGATGTGCTTCGGCGGTAAGCGGAAACGATTTGAGTAAGCGCCGGTTTGAAGTGTGCCGGTGAAAGTGGTGAAAGCGTGATAGAAGGGCTTTTGCATGGTCGCTTTCACCCGCTTTCCTGCTCTGGACGGAGGTTTCGGGAAGAAGGTGAAAGCGGTGAAGGCTGTGTAGTCTTATAGATGATTTACTTTCATTTTTCTGATTGAATAGTAAGGCTTTTGGGGCTATCTGCTAAATTGATAATATCTCTGCTTAGAGGGGGATTATTTAATAGCATCGAACTTCAGTGTCCCGTTGACGTAGATAATTTTCAAAGTACGGTTGCCCTTTATTCCCATATCAATGAAATTGACCTTGTATAAACCATTTCCTAATGCAACTACTGATGTTACTTTAGATATGTCGTTTGGTCCGTCTTGAAGAGTACCAGTTCGGAAGTTCCATATCGCATATCCTTCGCCGTCAAACTCGTACTTGTCTTTCAGTTGTTTTTGCAATTTGGCTGTACAATGTTTTTTTACTGCCGGAACATAATCCTTAGTTCCAAAAACGTAGTTTGCGTAGAAATCTTTGATGAACTGAATGGTTTTGGTATTGTTCTCGAGACAACAAGCTTGAATTTGTATGGATTGTAGGGCAAATCCTAGATGAAGGATATATAAAAATAAAATCTTTTTCATATTCATATATTATGTATTTTGAAAATCTTAATTTAGATTGCGACGCAATTGCAATAGCGTCTTAATATTGACGGACAAATATACAAAAAGAAACGTATACTGAAAAAATACTATCAATTTCTTTATATTTGTATTTCTTTTCTTATATTTGTGATTCAAGAGCATAAGATGTGGAAAATGATGAAACAGTCTATTTATTCTTTTAAACAATTACTGTCAGGAGGCTTGCTTTGTTGCGCGATTCTGTTGGCTGCTTATATATTTCAGGCATTTTTCCCTGAAATGTATGTTGATGCGTTCTCATCTTCCATACATCTATTGATGTGGTTGACGCTCTTTGTGGGAGCATTATTGTGGACATTCCGTACAAAAGGAGAGCGTATCGGTATTTCTGAAGTAATAGACTGGCAGTTTATAGCCGCTTTTATTTTGATTACGGCAGATCAGATTTATATCATCATGCCGAAAGAAATTCATTTGGAGATAGCGCCTGTATTGTCGGAATATACTATTCCTGTATTGGTTGTCGTTGGTGTAATGGTAGCCGGCACAATAAAAGTCTCCATTGCATTGTATCAGAAATTGGTTGACGAACGTCGGCAAAACATGCTTCAAACTCAAAGAATACAGCAACTGATGGATGGGGCTTTGGAAGAACAGAAGGATGTTTTCTTGCTTCGTATGATTATTGAGAATCGCTCTATCGTTCAATTATCTGTTAAAGATTATCTTTTATTGGTAGAGGAATGCCATCTGATTGATCCTTATTTATTTGCTTGGCTGGGAAGGCAAGGTTTTCAACTCACACCACGAGATATTGTATTGTGTGTGATCATTCGAATGTATAAAACGAAAGAGGAGATTTTATCTATATTGGGCATTAGTGATGGCACTTATCGTACCATGAAGTTCCGTGTTCGAAAGCGTTTGGGGATTGGAGAGGAGGATTTGGAAGTTTTTTTGCAGAACGAATTAAAATATTAATTTTTGTAGGGTATCAAGCAATCGTACAAACGTGTTAATAATCGTCAAACTTCCACCCATGATCATATAGTAAAACCATACTCGTTTATTAGAATATGGTTCTTGTGGAAATAGGCTGATAGCTCCTGCCACAAATGTTGTGCGTGCAAGGAGCTCAAAGAAAATAATTAGAAAATCTTGAAATGTATAGTTTATATTGTCAATAAAGCGATCTAAATAGCACATTGCAATACTGGCAATCCACATTACATTATATAAAAATATATATATAGTTATTCGTTTATACATTCTTCGTATTCTTTATCAGCTATTCTTTGATTTCTTCTGTAGTTGGCTAATGCTTGTGTATAACAATAAGTAGTTGGAGATTCTGCTTTGCATCTGGCTATAGCATTATCATACTCCGTTTGTGCTTGTTCGTATGCTGCTTGTCTCAATTCTTCACATTTGCTATTACCATTTCCTTCTTTGCGTGTTTTTAAAATCTTTCTTTTCGTAAACTCATGACTTTTGGCATACAGACTGAATAATGACAACCGTTCCTCTTCACTCAATCTTAAGAATACCGTACGCTCACGCAAGCCTTTATTAGCCTCATCCATTTGTCGGAGTTCTTCTTCCAGATTCGCTTTTTTGATGAAATCTTCCACATACTCATCATTATTCAGATCTTCCATGAGTTTGTCATATTCTTCATCATTTAGTTTGGATGTATAAGCACTAAACTTGTCTGCTAATTGTTCGCTACATCTTTTAAATTCATAAAACTCATCTGAATTGGCAACGGAATCTATCAATATATTTCCTGTATTCCAAGTTTGAAAGAACAAGCTGCGTGTTTGGGCAATTGAGTTTATTTCTGTTGCTGTCTCATTTGCATAGTTGTATTTGTATTCATCGGTGCTACAACTATAAATAAGGAATGTGGTCAATAATATTCCAAACAGTGTAATTACATATATACTACTCCGTTTTTTGTTTTTGCTTTTCATAGCTTGTTTATAATTTGAATTAGAATAAGCAAAGAAAGGAATTTTATAGCAATTAGATGGAACATTCTGTGCAAAAAATGAAATAATCTGTTCAAATAGCTGTTTGATGGCTATGGCAATTCATATATCAATGTTACAATTTAGGTATAAAATGACTTTTTTTAGGCTCTAAATGTGCGCCAAATGCCTGTCTGACAGGGGTAGAGGTGTAACACCCCCTTGAATTGCATTTGTTATGCTCGTATCTTTGTGAAAAATAATATTATGAAAACAATAACAAAGCTGATTCCTGTTATTTTCCTTTCTGTTATTATGGGAGGTTCTCTTTTTTATTCTTGTTCACAAGAGAAGAAAGAGGAGATTGCTGTTGTACTTCCGTTGGATGCAGCTTTGTCGCAGGCTGGAGAAAATCGTGTTGAACTTGAGAAGGCATTACATCGTTATCAATCCAATCCATCGGATAGCTTGAAATATAGGGCAGCTTGTTTCCTGATAGAGAATATGCCATCTTATACCTATTATAAAGGTAAGCTGCTGGAACAATACCTCACCTTCTTTACTCTCTTGCAGGAAGCACGGAGTAAAAAGATATATCCACAAGCAATGGTGGATTCTATCAGAAGGATGTATGGACCGTTTTCTTTAGATTCTTTGCAGTATTGCAAAGACGTTTTGACAGTCGATTCTGCTTATTTATGTAGTAACATCGACTGGGCATTTAAAGTTTGGCAGGACCAGCCTTGGGGGAAGAATGTCTCTTTTGCCGATTTTTGCGAGTATATTCTTCCTTATCGTATTGGTGATGAAACATTAAGCTATTGGCGTGAGGATATTTATCGAAAGTATAATCCTTTGCTTGATTCGCTGCGTGCTTCCACGGTTCTTGATATAGAAGATCCGCTTGTTGCCGCCCGTTGTTTGTGCGATTCTCTTCGTAAACGTAGCCGCTTCTTTACAACTACGATTCCGCAAGGACTACCTCATGTAGGACCGGAGATTGCACAAAGCGTTTCGGGCAGTTGCCGTGAACTTTCCGATTATGTTGTTTATGTTTGTCGTGCGTTGGGAATCCCTTGTGCCATAGATTTTATGCCCCTTCATGGAGGTGGGAATGATGGGCACCAATGGGTGTCGTTCGCAGATAAATATGGTACGCTTTATTTTCAGGAGTATCCGGATAAGATAAAAGAAGTCCGTAAGGATAAGATGTGTGAAGCTTCGAAAATAAAGGTTTATCGGAATACGTTCAGTCTTAATCGTGTTATGCAGGCAGAAATGCAACGCTTGGATACGGCTGTTGTGCCTTTCTTCCGAGATCCGCATATCGTTGATGTGACAGCCGATTATGCAAAGACATACAAGAAGAGGCTGGAGATTCCCACATCTATGCTTTATTCGGGAAAGCCCCGTTCGCGTATCGCTTATCTTTGTGGTAGTAGCCGCATGGATTGGGAACCTGTAGCATGGGCGGAATTTGATGGTAAACATCTTGCTTTCAGCGATGTCCAGATAGAACCCGTCATGCGGATAGCAACTTACGAACGGGGAAGGCTTCGTTTTTGGACTGATCCTTTTGAAATGACTGTTTCCGGTGAATTTCATGTTTTTGCTCCGTCAGATAGTGTTCAGGATGTAACGCTGTTTGCTAAATATCCTTTGTGGCAAGATGAGAAGTATCAGAAACGTATGATAGGAGGTGTTTTTGAAGGAAGCAATGATCCGGTTTTTCGTCAGACGGAGGTGCTTTTCCTGATAGAAAAGCAACCCGAACGGTTGCGGACAATGGCGTATTCCCGTTCTTTGACGCCTTTTCGGTATGTCCGCTATATAGGACCGGAAAAGGGGCATTGCAATGTGGCGGAAATAGAGTTTTATGAAGCGGGTGGACTGTTGCCATTAAGCGGCAGAGTTATAGGTACTCCCGGTTGCTATCAACAGGATGGCTCGCACGAATATACAAATGCATTTGACGGTAATACTGAAACGTCTTTTGACTACACGGAACCCTATGGCGGCTGGACTGGGTTAGACCTAGGCACGCCAAAGGTGGTAGATAAGATAATTTATACGCCTGCCAACCGGGATAATTATGTTCGTTCGTTGGATGATTATGAATTGTCTTATTGTACAAAGAGAGGGTGGAGGACCTTAGGACAGCAAACGGCGATGTTGGATTCGCTGGTTTACAAGAGGGTTCCTAAAGGGGCGTTGCTGCTGTTGCAGAATCATACACGAGGGAAGCAGGAACGGATTTTTGTGTATGAGGGTGGAAAGCAGGTGTGGAAGTAGAATTATTCAAATAGTATTTGATTCATTTAATGGCATGTATGAGCTAGCAATATATGACATGAATGAAACTTTATATCATTAATTGTTTAACTAAATAGAAAAATTATGATTTTAGGAAAGTTGAAAAAAAGAAGTTACTTTGTGTTATCAATGTTTTTAGTACTTATAGTACAGAGTTGTAGCTCTGACTACGACAGATTTGTAGACGAAGTAGACTTCCCTCAGAACGCAATGACTCGTTCTAATGGGATGGAGTATGATGTAGTATTACAGTCTCGGGAGTTTGAAGAATATGATTCTAATTATGCTAATTTAATAGGAATCGTTAATGAAATTACATCTAGAATGTCAAAAGAAGAGAAGACAGAATTGTTGAAATTGGGAAAACTTTATCTTGCTGACTCAAAAAGATATGAAACTTTGTTTGAATATAAAGTTGCTAATATTTTGGGAAGTGATTCTGTGAGAACAAAAGAGGTTTTCTTTTCAGTCTTAGAGGCTAAAAAGAAATTAGTTGAAAATAAAAATATAAATGAAAAAATTAAAGGAAATGAGCAATTAATTTCTGCAGAATTGCAAATAAACAGAAAGCAAAATTCTTTGTTTATGAGGAATTCAACTGTGATGCTAAAAAATCGTACGGAAAATAATTTGGATAAACTAAGCGAATGTAAATCAATGTGTAGAGAAGAGTATGATATTAAAACTGATAAGATTGATGCTATGTATCTTTGTGGAACTGCAATCAATATAGCTCTTTGTCTAGGATCATTAGGCTATGGTGCTCCTGTTGGGGTTATAAATCAAATAGGTTTAACAATGATACTTCAGATAGAAAGGGATGAAGCAATAAAGGAATATGATCTTTGTATTCGTGGTTGTGAGTTATCATGGAAAAAGTAGCGTTGTTTTTGTTTGTTTGCCTTTCAATAATATATAGTGTGTATAATATCTTGGTAAACTGGGAAAGAATGTACACAGAGAGAAAATATATACGTTTGGCTATACTTTTGGGACTTTCTATAATTCTCAATACTATGTTGATAGTAGGATGCTTTAGAGCATTTTATTGTTAAATGGATGATAGGGGATTGTTCGCAAAATTCTTTTGTGTTTTTTGAATGACCCTTTATTTATTAAACAAAATTTAAATGAGAAAGTGTGTTTTTCTCTATGCTTATAATGATAATTGATTTAGTTGAGCCAATGAATAAAATTTTGTTTGGTCAAATACTGTTAACAGTTATAACTGTTTTCGTGATATTCATGAGTATATATAGTATTATTCCTAAAATTCGAAAAAAATATCAAGGACGAACTGTACGAATGTATATTGCTATAGGTGGTGTTCTGATGATGATATTGATTTGTATGCTTACTTGTTATAGGATGTTTACATTGTAAGTTTTAAAAGCTTAAATTCTAACGGGAAGGCTAATAGTAAAAATGGTCTTCATGATTATATTTTTTATTAGCCTTCAAATATAACAACTTGGAGATGAAAAAAAACATAGGAATATTATTTTGTATATTATTAATAAGTTCTTGTTATGACAAGAACTCGTATAGAATATTTGTTAGTCTTTCAAAACTTTCGAATTACGAGAATGGTGTTCGTAAGCCTTTATTGATCAAATTAATAAATGAGAAAAATGATGCAGATTTTTTTATTGAGGACACTTTGTTGACAAATAACTTTATTTGTTATGTTGCTCATGACTCAAAGGAGTGTGTATTTAGTAAAATCATTCCTAATGGTATATATCCATTATACATAATTTTTTCTTCCGATACTATAACCTCTTTCTTTTCAGGTGATGAAATGAAACAGATTTTAGAGAACGTTACTGAAAAGCAACTCTATTCTGCTATGCTGGAATCAGATTTTACGATGCGTAAAAAAGATGATATAATGTATTTGAATGTTTTGTTGAAACTATATAAATGTATAGAAGAAGAAGAAGGAGAAGAAAGAGAAGAAGGAGAAAATGGCAACTTTGCAGGAAATATAAATAATTTGGAAGCATTAATTAGTCAAAAGAATGAATTTTACGGGAAATATCTTTTAGCTCAATTCTTTAAAAGTAGAGATGCTATAAAAACAGAAGAAATATATACTGATTTATGGATAAACTCAAAACCTGAAGAAATGAAAAAATATCCAGAAGAGTTTTTGGATATTTTAAAAAACAAGAATAGAATTGCTCTGATAGAAAATAGAGATATTGATTTTGTTTATACAGAATATGATTTTGGGGTAATAAATCTAGCGGATAGAGTTGTTTGCAAATTTTATTATACCAATAATAGTGATCGTAAGTTCGTAATACATAATATTGTTACAACTTGTGGTTGTACGGTACCTTTTTGGAATCGGCAGCCAATAATGTCTACTAGTCAGGATTCTATTTCTGTTGAATTTAGTCCTAACAGTGTAGGACATAATAATAAGACTATTGTTATAGAAGGAAATTGTAGACAAAAGATTGAACTGAAAATAAAAGCATTAGTTCGGGAATAATAGAATGAAAGTATAAAAAGAAATTTATATATTGAGAGTTGTGTTGTTCGCTTGCTAAACAAGAGTCTGGTTGTCACACACCTGACATGGAAGTCGTCATGGCACATAGCAATTGCTCTTTCGGTGATAGTATTTATAAATGTAAATAAGGAGAATATGAAAAGAAGTATCTTTTTATTCCTTTTAGGAATAATGTTGTTTGTTTGCCAGACAAAAGCATCTACAATAAACGATGTGTCTGCTGTAGAGACAGAAATGATTAACTTTTTCCGTTCTACATTGCAACGTAACTACGGCAGTTCTGACGGAAAAGCAGTAAAGTTGATGATGGATGCTCTTCTGCATTATAAATTCCATTATATTATTGATGTGGATAAAGAGGCTTTGAAAGCTATTAATGACAAACTTTATCCGGATATGTTTGGTAGCTATTTTGTAGAGACTAAAGAGCATCCGATTGATTCACTTCATACGAATTGGAAACGGTACGATCCTTATCATATTATTTGTGGCTATGAATTCAAGAAACAACTGAATGGAGAAACTTATTATCAGAAGGAACTGTCACAGGCTACATCTCCTTTACTTAAGGAAATATGCAATGCGTATGAAGCAACCGGCAGTTTACCTTTTACTGTCGTTTTGGGAAAGTTCCGAGCCAACAACCATCAATGTTTGGATGCTTTTGAAACGGATAGGAATGTTCAGATGCTTTTCGCTTTCTTCTTTTGGCGTTATTTATGTTATTGCGTGAATATTGATTTTATGACAGGAAAGGATAAGACGGAATTGTATATAGAATCTGTACCTTGATGAATGGAGAAACAATGAAATCTTGAATAAGTAGTTGAAAATAATGTATATTATGCGAACCGTTTTATTTTTAGTTGGTATCGTCTTTAATACAGTTGTTATAGCAACTGCCAACGAGGCATCAAACCGTTGTGATACTCTTCCATCTGCGCAAATGGATTTGTTTACTTATGGAAGTCCGTCTATCGTAACAAGTGAGATGAATTTTAGAAATCTGTTTCGGAATTTTCCCATTTATGTAGATAATGCTAATGAAATAAAACTGCTATATTATCACTATGTGGAAACGATTAAAAACAAGAAGCAAATAAAAAGCTATGTGAAGAGAAATTTTCCACCATATGTTCCCAATTGGGGAGTAGCTGGAAGTCAAGGAGGAAATTCTGATATTGGTGAATTCTCTACTTGGCGTTTCACAATTGAACAAGCCCCTTTTCAAACAATAGATGAAGACATTGTCAGTAAGATGATGCGGGAGGTTAAAATAGGCTATGAAGTATGGGAGGTTGTGTTTAAATTGTGGGATACAAGATATATAATTTTATAATAAACTGAATTACTACACTTTACAACATATATAAAAGAGTAGTTTTGCAATTTAGTACCATTTTAGCATCACTATTTAGCCATCGTAAATAGAATCAAGAGATGGCGCAAATGGCATTGGACAATTAACTTCTTTGGCTGCATAATCCACATTCGTTTACCGTCCTCAAATCAGTCAACACCTTCCGAAGATAATCAGACGGTTAATTTATAGCCCTAATAAATAGATATTCGCTGATTTTATATTTGCATTGCGTAGTTTTTCTACAATAATCGTATTTATAATTTGTTGTATGAGATTTTATTTGTATCTTTGCACCATACAATAGATAAAATCAACGATTATGATAGCAGAGTTCAGCATTGAGAATTTTTTCTCCATTAAGTCGGTCCAGAAAATCAGTTTTGAACCATCGGCAGATACTTTTATGTCTGATGAGTATTCGTATGAAGTTAAGGACGGTGTAAGATTGCTGAAAGTGGGCATTATCTATGGTGCCAACGCTTCTGGTAAAACGAATATATTAAATGCCATTGAATTTTTCAAGATGCTGGTTTTGAGAATGCCTAAAGACAGGACTGAGAAAACCGGAGTTGTTCCTTTCATGTTGGATGACACCTCAAGGAACGAGAAGACAAAGATGTCAATGGTGTTCTATATCAACCAGTCGAAGTACATCCTTAGTTTTGAATTGGACGCAAAGCATATCTATTCCGAGACATTGATTGTTTATGATTCCATTCGCCCGACCAAGCTGTACAACCGAAGTTATGATGCCGCAACAGATTCCACGACCATTGACTTTGGCGTAAATCTGAAAATGACGAAGAAAAGCCAGGATGTGATTTCCGGCAACACTATCAATAATTGCGGTGTGCTTGCCGCGTTTGGCAAAAGCAACGTGGAACGGACAAGGCTGAATGATGTGTACGACTATTTTGCCAAACAGATAAAAGATGTACTGGCTCCCGGTATGTTGCTTTCGGGATATGTCAAATCACGATTGGATAAAGACGAGGCAGGAGATTTGAAGAAATTCATTTTAAATTTCCTGAAAGCGTCCGATTTCAATATAGAAGATGTGGTATTAAACGAAGAGGAAGAGCTGATTACCCCTGAATTGGAACAACTGATTCAGAATGCCCCTATTGATAAAGATGCAAAGGCTGAAATGCTTAGAAAGGGGAAAATTACAAATACGGAACTGACCTTCAAGCATAAGGCAGGCGATAAAGTATATGATTTGTCGGAAGAATACGAGTCCAACGGCACCATGAGGTTCTTGGGAATGGCGGTGATACTGAATTTCCTGTTAAAGACCAATCGGTTTGTACCCATTGATGAAGTGGAGACAAGTATTCATTATGAACTGTTGGCTTATTTCCTGAAAGTCTTTCTGGCAAACAGTAACGGAACATCCCAAATGCTCCTGACCACACACGACATCAATCTTCTCAACGAGGATTTTATTCGCCGTGATACGATATGGTTTACCGATAAAGACGAACTTGGCGAAACTAAAATAGTACGTCTGTCTTCTTTGGGACTGCATAAGAATCTTTCCCCATATAATGCTTACAAGCAGGGAAAATTGGTAAAGTTGCCGTTCTTGGGTAGTCAGTATATCAACCTGAATGACTAATGATATGGGACGGACAGTAACAAAAAGTATCGCCATCATAGGCGAGGGAGAAACAGAATGGTTTTATTTCGATTCTCTGAGGATTGCGTGTCGCTATCCCTTTAAAGTCGCTCCGGATTTTCCGCAGCACAGCGACATCAATCATATACTGAAACTGGTAGAATCTTATTTGAACAAGCAATACGACTTTATCGTATGCCTGTTTGATATGGACAGACTATTTCAGTTCCCATCTGAAATGCAGTTGTATCAGCGGGCAAAGAAAGAGTATAGCAAGAAGAAATATGCCGGAAAGGTGATGTTTGTAGAAACGAATCCTTGCACGGAATTTTGGTTTCTGCTCCACTTCTTGCCTAATGTGGCTTGTCGGCGATATGAAAGTTACGACCAACTGCTTCCCGAATTGCAGAAATATATGCCGGGATATGAAAAGACAAAACGGTATTTCATACGCACCAATCTCTATAAATACCTGACAGAGAATGGCGATTTGGAACGGGCGATGTTAAACTCAGAAAAGTTGTGCCAACTCTGTAAGGAATCACCAGAGGATTTGAAAGCGTACTCTGAAATTTACAAAATTATAAAACTACTAAATGGTGAATTGTAATGGGTAAAATTTATTTATATAAAACTGCTGTAAAGTCTGTTTCATATGATGAAACTCACTGGTATATAAACGATGAGCCGCAACCTCAAAATGATGGCGATGGAATCGCTGAATTTAAGTCAAACGCAAGAGCTGAGTCTTTCCGTATAATAGCGAATGATATCATTCGTTACACAAGTCATTTTAAAAATGTCGCCGTTTTGACGGCGGCAGGAACGTCTATGGAAAATGGAGAGAATGGAGGAAAAACAAGAACAGAACTATGGGATAGCTATAAGGAGGAAATAGAAGCGATAGGGAATGTCCTTATGGCAACAGAAGGGTGCTTAAAAGAAAAATGTTCTTCGATAATTCAATCTAAAAATATAGAGGATTTTTTATCATTCACAATCCTATATGAAAAATTGAATGGAGAAATAAAAGATAAAAATGGAGATTCTTTAAGGAATAAATTGGAGAAGAAAATTGCAGACGCCTGTCGGCTGAAATTAGATGTAACAAACAAGCACCATCAAGACTTTATTAGGAAGGTGACTGCTCGTAAACCTTCGGAACCACGAGTACAGTTATATACAACAAACTATGACACACTGTTTGAGCAAGCTGCGCAAAAGATGAATTTTACAATAATTGACGGTTTTTCATTTTCTTATCCTCGTATATTCAATGGAGCTAATTTTAACCATGATATTGTATTTAGAGAACATACAAGGGTTAAACAGGAAGAAAGTTTTATTCCTAATGTAATACAATTATTTAAGTTACACGGGAGCATAGATTGGGAAAAAGCAGGTGATAATATATACCAAAAAGAAAGTACAGAACATCCTTGTATTATCTACCCGGCAAGTGAAAAGTATGAAAGTAGTTACGAGCAACCTTATTTTGAAATGATGTCCCATTTGCAAACTACATTGCGAAAAGAGGGGACATTATTGATAGTTGCCGGCTTTGGATTTCAAGATAAACATATACAGAATGCAATAAAAGAAGCTGTATTTCAAAACCCTAATTTTCACTTGCTCATAGTATGCTATGGAACGAAAAAAATAACAACAGGAGAAGAACCTACTAAAGAAGAATGGATTGATAGTGGGATAACCCATCAGCTAGTACCAGAATATGTTTCTGAAGATGGAAAAGTTATGCCTAATGTTACAGTTCTTTTTTCCAAATTCAAAGCTTTTGTAGAGAATTATCCGTACAATGACTCATATAATATTAATCTACCAAATCAAGATGAAACCATTTGATCATAATAAATTTATAGGATACATTTGCGAAGTAACGCCTCAATATGTGCGTATGCAAATCCCTTCAGCCCGACTTTTACACTCCTTTTATTTTAATGGAGAAATATATTTTGGTGGATCTGTTGGAAGTTTTGTTGTTATTGAAGGTCAAGAATATGGATTTCTTGGCCGAATTTTTGAGCAAAGTCTTCCTCAAGGTGAAAGAGCGGAAATAACGGATAAAAACATTAACGAAAAAGACACG
>OFFT01001495.1_pt1 | contig 13937 bp, 14 predicted proteins | sample 1521581 | NCBI WGS metagenome assembly OFFT01 (sample SAMEA3504084, study PRJEB24116) | mouse gut metagenome | biome: mouse gut; feature: mouse-associated habitat; material: faeces | place: Denmark | collected 2011
CCAGTCCGTACCTTTCCTGTCTCCCGCCCATCCCCGGCGTCAGCAGCATCTCTAAAGCTGTCTCCTGGCACATGATACTCTGGAATCGTAAACCTGCATATCATGCCCAGTTCCAGCTGTTCTGACAAGTTCAGACGTTCCAGTTTCTCCTCAATATCTACGCTGCACTGCAGAAGCAGCACATCCATTCCTAACTGCGTCAGGAAATAGCTGAATAAATATTCCTGCATTTTCGATATATTGGGAAGCACAATTTTTATAGATGCCTCTAACCTCCACTGTCCGGCCAGCCCCGCACAGATTTTATCAAACCAGTATAAAAGCTTCACTGCAAAATTCCGCTCAATCGTAGACGTCGCATTTGGCGCCGCTTTTCGAAACAGCGCCAGCGCTTCTGTTAATGCCTGCCCCGCCGCCTGCCGGAATTCTTCATTTCCCTCTGCCATATCCATCCGCTTTTTTCCGGTTTTCACCCACTTATCATAGCAGCCCGCATACGCAGAAATCTCTTCGCTCCCGGAAGGCATCGGCAGGGCATTTATTCTGATATACCTGCATATCCCCGCATTCATCTGCCCTGTCAGCAGATTGTCCATTTTCTCAATGTCCTCTGCCAGTCCGGGATACGTGCCCACAGCCCGTACAAAACATACGTCTTTCATACCTTGGCGGCTGCCGCCCCGAAGCCTCGCAAAATCTTCCAGCGTTGAAATTTTTATCCCATGATACCGTACTCTGAAATTCCGCCCGTCCATCATTTTCACCCAAAGCTTTCTTCTAAAAGCGCTTTCAGCGCATCCATGCTCTCAATCTCATTGACGCGTCCCCTCAACTTCGCCGAATGCGGGTATCCCGCCGTATACCACGCCACATGCTTGCGCATCTCACGGATGCCTGTGTACTCACCTTTATAACGGAGCTGCAGCTCACAGTGGCGCAGAATCATTTCTTTTACTTTCTGACGGCTTGGACGCGCAGGTACTACCCCCGTTTTCAAATACTCTGCCGTTTCCCCAAAAATCCAGGGATTCCCTCTGGCTGCCCTGCCAATCATCACTCCGTCACACCCAGTTTCCTCCAATATCTGCTTTGCCCGGAACGGCGATGTGACGTCTCCATTCCCTATCACCGGAATGGAAACTGCCTCTTTTACCCGGCGAATAATCTCCCAGTCCGCTTCGCCGGAATAATACTGCTCCCGGGTGCGTCCGTGTACGGCAATTGCCGCCGCGCCTGCGCTTTCAATGATTTTGGCTATTTCCACTGCGTTAATATGGTTTTCGTCAAACCCTTTCCGGATTTTAACTGTCACCGGCTTACTGACTGCCTTCACCACACCGGAAACAATCGCTTCTACCTTTTCCGGCTCTTTCATAAGCGCCGAGCCTTCTCCATTGTTCACCACTTTCGGCACTGGACACCCCATATTGATGTCTAATATATCAAAAGGACGTTCTTCTATCTCCCTGGCTGTCTCTGCCATAATATGCGGATCTGACCCAAAGAGCTGCAAGGCGATAGGGTTTTCCCCTTCTGCAATTTCCATTAACGCTTCCGTATTTTTATTATGAAAAGAAACCGCTTTCGCGCTCACCATCTCCATGCTCAGCAGGCCCGCCCCCTGCTCCCGGCAGAGCAAACGAAATGGCAGGTCAGTTACCCCTGCCATCGGCGCCAGTATACATGGACTCTCAATTTCCACATTCCCTATTTCCAGGCTCATCCTGACCTCCCTAAAATGCTTACACACCTGTCCCGGCAGTTTGAAACACTTTATAATACATCTCCAGCGCTTCTAAAAGTTCCGCTTTCTCTCTCTGTATCTGCCTGATTTTCAGCACACTGCCAATCTCGTCATAACCAAAATCATTTTCTGCCGCCTCCGTACGAAAACACAGTGTTCCGTCCTTATCAAACTCCAGCACCAAAATACCGCCCACATCATTGGTGTACAGCACGCACAGGATTTTCAGTTCATCCTGTACGCCTGCCGGAAGCGACTCAAATCGGCTGTTAAGATAAAACTTTTCCTCATAGGCGCTGGCTGCGCACAGCACCGTCTTTTCTGGTTCCATATTCCTCTCCTTATGTATATCCATAGACACCGCGCACAGACACTTCCCCAGCAAAAACCGCCGTTACAGAATGGTCTTCCCTCTCTACAAGCAGTTCGCCCAAGTCATTGATTCCCCTGGAAATCCCCGTATACTCATTCCCCGGCTCCAGCACCCGCACTTCGGCATCCCGGTTCACCAGCATCTCATTGTAGATGTTCTTCAGTCCTGACAAATTTCCTGCTGCCGCAAATGCCTCATAATACTGTTCAAAATACTTCATGCACCGGCAGATAACTTCTGCCCGGTTCACGGTATGCCCTGCATGAATAGAGAGAGACGTAGCTACCTGGCTGATTTCTTCCGGAAACTCATCCATATTTACATTGATTCCGGTTCCAATAACCAGATAATTAATTGCATCCATCTCCATACTCATTTCTGTCAGAATGCCGCAGATTTTCTTTCCGTCAAGCACCGCGTCATTCGGCCATTTAATCCCTACAGGAAGTCCCAAAAGCTCCCGGCATCCGGAAGCCACCGCCATTCCCATCAGAAGCGTAACCATAGATGCCCGTTCCGGCGGCAGTTCAGGCCGTATCACCAGAGTCATGGCAATAGCCGCCCCGGGAATCGTGTTCCAGCTCCTGCCACGCCTTCCCCGTCCTCCGGTCTGCTCATCTGCAATCACCAAAGTGCCGTGAGGCGCTCCCTCTTCCGCCATTCTCTTTGCCTTATTATTGGTCGAATCAACAGCAGCAAAGTGGGCAATATTCTGCCCCGCCCAGCGCGTCTCCAGAAGGCTCTTCACTTCTTCCGTCGATACCACATCCGGACACGCCGTGATATGGTATCCCTTGTTTGGAACCGCTTCAATTTCATATCCTTCTTCTTTTAGCTGGTTAATGGTTTTCCATACCGCTGTCCGCGAAACGCCAAACCTTTCACACAGCTCCTGCCCTGACACATATCCGTCCTGACTTCTTAAAATATGTAAAATCTCGCTCTTCATCCTAAAAGCCTTTCTGCTATTAACAGCTGCAAGATAAACAGAACAAACAGTGCAGCTGCAAAAAACACTAAGATTGTACCCAAAATATATTTTTTCCTCAGCAGCTTCAATCCTGCCAGGATTCCATTGACGAGTACGCCCAGACCCGATATCAGAACAAAAAATCCCTGCATATTATCGATATCCAAACATGCCGCTACGGAACATATGATTAAAACCAAACCTGCAATGCCGCCCAAAAGTTCCAGATTCAGCACTGCCCCGGCCTTTTTCCTATCCATCCTACTCTCCTAAAGTAGCAAGCATCACTGCCTTAATTGTATGCATCCTGTTTTCTGCTTCGTCAAACACTTTTGACTGTACCGACTCAAACACTTCATCTGTAACTTCCATATCTTCAAGCCGGAAACGTTCTCCCATTTCCCTTCCAATTTGAGTCTTTAAATCATGGAAAGCCGGAAGGCAGTGCAGGAAAATAGACTGCTCACCCGCATTTTTCATCACATCGGCTGTCACTTTATACGGCGTAAGTTCCCGGATACGCTCTTCCCAAATCTCGTCCGGTTCTCCCATAGACACCCACACATCCGTATAGATTACATCAGCGCCTTTCGTGCCCTCCATCACGTCTTCTGTCAGCGTCACACTCCCGCCGGAAACCTCAGCATACTCTTCACAAAGCTTCACCAGCTCCGCATCCGGAAAATATTTTTTTGTCGTACACGCCGTAAAATGCATCCCCATTTTCGCACAGGCAATCATCAGGGAATTTCCCATATTGTAACGGGCGTCGCCCATATAAACCAGCTTCTTTCCTTTCAGCTCTCCAAAATGCTCCCGGATTGTCAGCAAATCAGCCAGCATCTGTGTCGGATGATACTCGTTCGTAAGCCCATTCCATACCGGGACTCCGGCATGTTCTGCCAATTCTTCTACGATTTCCTGCCCATATCCCCGGTACTCAATACCCTCAAACATCCTTCCAAGTACCCTGGCAGTATCGGCAATACTCTCTTTTTTTCCTATCTGTGAGCTTTTAGGATCCAGATACGTTGCACCCATCCCCAAATCATGTGCCGCCACTTCAAAAGAACACCTGGTTCTGGTACTTGTTTTTTCAAAAATCAACGCAACGTTTTTCCCTCTGAGGGTATCCACCGGGATACCCTTTTTCTTCTTATCTTTCAGTTCTGCCGCCAAATCCAACAGATACATGATTTCCTCGTCCGTATAGTCTTTCAACGTCAAAAAATTTCTTCCTTTTAAATTCATTTTTATATCTCCTCTTTCGCTACTTCTGTCACGGCTTTCACAAGCCCTGCTACATTTTGGATTTCTGATGGAATGATAATTTTTGTAGCCTTCCCATCCGCCACTTTTTCCAAAGCTTCAAAACTCTTCAGTGCAAGAACCGGCTGATCTGCACCTGCTTCTTTCAGGAAACGGAGTCCGTCTGCATTTGCTTTCTGCACTTTCAGGATAGCCTCCGCCTCTCCTTCGGCTTCCCGGATCATCTTTTCTTTCTGTGCCTCCGCACGCAGGATGGCTGACTGTTTATCGGCCTCCGCACGCAGAATAGCCGACTCTTTCGCACCTTCTGCCTCCAGGATCTTTGCCTTCTTCTCGCCTTCCGCCCTGGTTACCGCCTCACGTCTTTCACGCTCGGCCTTCATCTGCTTCTCCATGGCATTCTGAATTTCAGCGGGAGGAATGATATTCTTCAGTTCCACTCTGTTGACCTTGATACCCCAGGGGTCAGTGGCGATATCCAGCGCGGCACGCATCTTTGTGTTGATGGTCTCGCGGCTGGTCAGTGTCTGATCCAGTTCCAGATCACCGATGATATTACGCAGTGTGGTGGCAGTCAGATTTTCAATTGCCATCATGGGATTTTCCACACCGTAGGTAAACAGCTTGGGATCCGTGATCTGGTAAAATACCACCGTGTCAATCCGCATGGTAACATTATCCTTTGTGATAACGGGCTGGGGCGGGAAATCAGCCACCTGCTCTTTTAAGTTTACCTTTCTGGCAATTTTGTCCACAAAGGGTACCTTGATGTGAAAACCCACAGACCAGGTTCCCTGGTACGCACCCAGACGTTCAATGACATAGGCCTGTGCCTGGGGAACAATCTTCAGGCAGGATGCCAGAATCAACAATACCAAAACAATCAGTCCGACTAATACCCAAAACATACCTTACCTCTTTCTGTGCTGTAGTATGACAGCACGCATTTATATTTTATCCCTTAAAATCCCGTCTCCCGGAATTTTTGTAACCGAGGCTTAAAAATCTGCGGGATGTCCTGCCTCCTTTGCGGCATCTTTTCCTGCCTCCCCGACATCCTGTACACCCGGCTGCGGCCCTACGATCAGTTTTACGCCGTTCACCGCCTTCACCACTACAACCATTCCTTCCGGAAGCTTCACTTTGTCATCATAGCTTCTGGCCGTCCATTCCTGGCCGTTTACCGTCACCTGGCCCGCCGCCCTGATATTGTCGATCTCGCTGATGACTATGGCCTGCCGTCCCACTATGCTTTCCACATTTGTCTTGATTCTGTCCCGGTTAAAATACCTTACCGCAATGGGCCTGGTAAAAAACAGCAGTACAAGCGATACCACAAAAAACAGAATAATCTGTACAAAAACCGGTGCGTAGAGCAGGGATGCAAATATGGCGACCAGCGCGCCTCCCGCAAACCATATGCTTGTAAGCCCCAGTGTCAATACCTCGACTCCGATGCAGAGAATCAGTAAAACCAGCCAGAAAATCATCATTTCTTCCATACAATCCCTCCTTTTGCCTTGTGGTTTTCTCCTGCATGGTTCTAGTTTACTACAAAAACATCCGGCGGGCAACCTGTTTCTTTGCACGATAATCAGGTTTATTGTATTTTCATATGTGCCAGTTTTTTCCGTTTCCCAAATCATTTACACCGCTCTGTCATTATGGAAAGAATTGTCTGGTCTGTCTGGCGCATCCCTACCTTGGCCAGCACACCAATATTGGCAATGGTGTTGTCCACCCCTTTGGTGACAATACCGTCACCGCTTTTAAATTCCTGGCCGTTCTGATACATGTGGTATCCCAGAATACCCGCATCCACACTGGCCGCAATCTTGGCCGCGCAGGAAGGCTTTGCCCCGTCACATATCGTTCCGCTGATAATGGCCACCGCATTGACAACGGTGTGGGCGATGGCCTCATAGCTGCCATCCAGCAGATACGCGATACCGGCTCCCGCACCCACGCCGGCGCTCACTGCGCCGCAGTAGGCCGACAGGCGGCCGATGCCGCTTTTCTGGTGAACCGTCACAAGATTGCTCACCAGCAGGGCTCGATACAGTTTCTCCCTGTCTGCCCCCAGATGCCTGGCATACCGCGCCACCGGCACAGATGCCGTGATCCCCTGATTGCCGGAACCGGAAAGAATGACCACCGGCATCTCACACCCGCTCATGCGTGCGTCACTGCCTGCCGCGGCCCAGGCCTTGGCTTCGGTTTTGATATCCCCGGAACCGGAGGAGAGCAGCACGGAACCAATATTTGCCCCCCAGTTTCCCTTCAGCCCTTCCTCGGCAATGGCCGTATTACAGGTTATCTGCTGATCCAGCAGGGGAATCACCCTATCCAGCTCCGTCTGATCCGCAAAAGTCACAATATCTGCCACTTTCAGCACATTCTGATCCGTAAGCCTGTCCCCGGCAGTATCGTCCATGGCCTTGTCCAGCAGAATCTCTCCATCCCGCTCTTCCCTGACAATGTTGGTGTGACTGTCCGCTATATGGACAGTGGCAGAGTGCTCTCCCAGCCAGCCTGTCAGTCTGATATCCAGAAGACGGGCCGTGTCAGCACAGACCACTTCCATGGGAATATCCCTGGCATACGCCGCAATCTCCCCATGCCTATGGGACGGAACGGAAGAGATAACCTGCAGAAGTTTCTCCGCATCCCCCGCCACAGCCCCTGCGGCCACGGCGGCACGGATCCCCTTGAGCCTTCCCGTATTGGGGACGATGACGCTCTTTACGTTTTTCAGAATATTTCCTGACACTTCCACCCGGATACGCTCCGGCAGGCCCTCCAGCACCGCCCGCAGCCGGGCCGCGGCATAGGCCACGGCAATGGGCTCGGTACAGCCTGTGGCCGGCACCAGTTCCTCCTTCAGAATGGAAATATATTTCTCTTTCATCTCAGGATCCAGCATCCTTTTCATCTCCTTCCCTGCGTCCGGTCTGCTTCGCACAGCTTCCTGCCGGTTACACAGCCGCCGCAAGTTATTTTGTATAAATTTTCCATGTGCGCCATGGGCAATCCAGTAGGGGAACGCTCTTCTCCCCTACTCGCCGCGCGGGGCGCATGTTGCGTCAGCAACTATCTTCCTTACGCGCCCCTGCGCATAAAAACGGGCCTGACATCCCTGCCAGACCCGTTTCCTCTCCATCCTATCTCACACATCTTACCGTGAAATTCCTAAATCCTGCCCTGCGGAAGAGTCCCGCCGGCACAAAGTGTTTCGCCCATGTCCCCGGCCCAGGAAATATCTTAATAGAACACATGATTGCCAATCACCAGGCCCTCGCGTCCGTTATTGCGGCGGAAGTGTGTCAGGTCACCCACATTGGACACACCGGACAGTGCCTCCTGGGCCGCCTGGATACAGCTTGAAGAAATCCTTCCCGACTCAAGCACGCTGTTCAGCTTACCGTTCATAGCCGGTGTGAACTGGCCCGAAGCATAAATAACACCGTGAATGGAATTGGGATATGCGGCGCTTCTCACGCGGTTCATGACCACCGCCCCCACAGCCACCTGGCCTTCATAGCACTCTGATCCTGCCTCACACTGAATCAGTGCCGCCAGCAGCATTGTGGTATCTATATCCGTTGTATATTCGCCGTAATTCTTATGCCGTTTCGCCTCTTCCTCTTTTTCCTGGCGGGCTTTGATCTCATCCATGGTCTCGCCGGCATCAATCAGAAAGTCCAGCTCCACAAATTCCTTGGACACATAGCCATCACTGCCTTCGTAGTCCACGCAGACCCAGCCTTCATCGTCCTGCCCCAGAACCTCCACGATCTCGCCCTTGGGAAGCAGACCGTAAATTCCCGCTTCCGTATTCGGCTCCATTCTCACCCGGAGCGTTTCCGTACTGATGGTTGCCACCATTTTCCCGACTTCATTGGCCAGGTTCAGGGCTTCCTCGTCAAACAGCAGAAACTCATCGGAAGCCCAGCCGATGATATTGCCGGACTGCAGTTTGGTCCAGCCGTCTTTCCTCTCAAGAATCGTGCCGCCGCAGTCCTTATAAAGCATTCCTACCTTGTCGGCCTCTTCATTGGCCTCGCTTCTCACATTCAGGGCATTCTGTACATTGGCCATGACCAGCCTGATTTCCTTCTCCTGCTCCTCTTCTGCCGTAAGGTCAAGATTCAGTTCCCTTGCCTTGGCATTGACTATGTCGGCAGAACCGGATATACCGGGATTGAGTATGGCTGTCACGCCTCCACGCAACTGTTCCAGACTGTCCTCCTCATTGGCCCTGACGGCAATGCCTGACTGCAAAACTATTGACAGTGATAACAAAAGCCCTGTCACTGTAGTAAACAGCTTCCTGCACTTTGTCATTTTCTTTCCCTCCATGTAACAAATCGATTCCTTTGCAAAAAAGATGCCACTTCTTAATAAAGTTATTACAAAGTTATTAAATTTGTTACAATACATCATAGCAGATGTTAAAAGAAATGTCAAGTTTTCTCTTAAATGTTACATTTTAATGCATTTTATAAAAGTTTGTTTTTCTTCTTATTTATAAATAACTCCTCCTTTCCGGCCACCGGTTTTCAAAATTCCGGAAAAAGATATTTAATTCCGTGAAAAGATATTGCATTCACTGACAATAACAGGTAAAATAAGAAATTGAGCAAAATATTACCAAAAAGGAGGCAGCCGCTGCGGCCCCCCGCCGCGGCAGAGAAAAATGAAAAAGATACAGACAAAAATCATGATCCTGGTCATCCTTGCGACACTGGGAGTCTCCGTCATCAATGTGGCAATGAGCACGGTAATTTCGCGGGATTCCACCACCTCGGCGCTGGAACAGACCCTGACCGAGACCACAAAACTGGCAGCCCTGGCGGCCCAGAACATGATATCCACCTATACCCTGACAGTGGCGGAGATTGCATCCTCCCCGCTCCTCTCTTCCCAGGAACTGACTCCTGACCAGAAACAGGAATTTATACAGACAAAAGTGGACGCTTATTATATGCGTTTCGGAGGCATGACTGACGCAAACGGCCATGACCCGGTCCATGATACCGATGTTTCCGGGGAACCTTTTTTCCAGGCTGCCCTGGAAGGAAACACTTATATGTCCACCCCCTATAAAGAGGGCGATGAAATGTTTCTGGTGGTATCCGCGCCCGTGAGGGCCGGAAACCAGGTTGAAGGTGTCGTATATTTCCAGTGTGATACCAATCTGCTGCAGTCCATCATAAATGAAATTCAGATTGGCGAAAATGGTGATGCCTACATTCTTGATAAGGAAGGCACTACCATCGCCGCCCTGGAAACAGAGGAAGTCTACAGCCAGGAAAACCTCATACAGGATATGGCCTCTGCCCCCGACGATCAATACATACAACAGCTGGGCGCCATTGAGAAAAAAATGGTGGCAGGGGAAAGCGGCGTCGGAAGGTATACCTATTCCGGGGACAATTCCGATTACATCCAGGGCTATGCTCCCATCCCCGGCACGGATGGCTGGAGTGTGGGCGTGACCATAAGCGAGGATGAATTCCTGCATTATGCATATGTGGGCAACAATGTCCAGCTTGTCATCAGCGCGGTTCTCTGTGTCATTGTAATACTGATCTCCGGATTCGTGTGCCGTTCCATCACAGGTCCTATTGTCAAATGTGCAAACCGTCTCCACAGCCTCTCCGAAGGTGATTTGAAAAGTCCGCTTCCAAAGGTGGCCACACGGGACGAGACCCGCATTTTGTCAGATTCCGCCACTCACCTGGTAGAAAATTTCAGGGTCATGCTGGACGAAATCGGCACCATCCTGGGCAATATTGCCGACGGCAATCTGACTTCGGAAAGTGTGAAGGGGCATTACCCCGGCGACTTTAGTTCATTGCAGGAGAATCTGGAAATCATCGGTGACAAGCTGAACCGGACCCTGGGAGGCATAGCGGAAGCCACTGCCCACGTATCCGGCAGCTCTGCCCAGGTGGCCGCTTCCAGTACCGCACTTTCCCAGGGTTCCACTGAGCAGGCCAGCGCCGTAGTGCAGCTCTCCTCCACTCTGTCCGACATGGATCAGGAAGCGAAAAAAACTGCCCTCCTGTCCGCCCAGACAAAAGAGGCCGTGGACAGCGCCCAGGAACAGCTCAAGGAAAGCAGGAAACAGATTGATGGCCTGAATAAGGCCATGGAGCTGATCACTTCCACCTCCAACGAGATCAAACATATTATAGACACCATTGAAGATATCGCCCTTCAGACAAATATTCTGGCGCTCAACGCTTCCGTGGAGGCCGCCAGGGCCGGCGCCGCAGGCAAGGGATTCGCCGTAGTGGCAAACGAAGTGCGGGAACTGGCGTCCAAGTCCGATGAAGCCACCAAGGCAACCATGGAGCTGATCCATCGCTCCATTGAGGCCGTCAGCACCGGCAGGGAATCCGTCCGTGAGGTCACTGCCTCCGTATCCCAGGTGGTTGCGCTGGCAGGCCAGGCCGCGGAGCAGATGGACGTGATGGCCTGCGCGGTGGAACGGCAGACCAGTTCCATTGACCAGGTCAGCATGGCAGTGAACCAGATTTCCGAGGTGGTACAGTCCAATTCCGCAACGGCCCAGGAAAGCGCCGCAACCAGTGAGGAACTTTCCGAACAGGCCGTGGTGCTGGACCATCTGGTATCCGGCTTCACATTGCGCAAAAGCAGGTAGGATGATATCTCCTCTACTACTCACCGCACGGGGTGCGGGCAGCTTTCGCTGCTGATTTCCTTACGCGCCCCTGCGCAATCGAGTAGGGGACGCTCTTCTCCTCTACTCGCCGCGCGGGGCACATGTTGCTTCAGCAACTATTTTCCTTACGCGCCCCTTCGCAATCGAGTAGGGGAACGCTCTTCTCCTCTACTCGCCGCGCGGGGCGCATGTTGCTTCAGCAACTATTTTCCTTATGCGCCCCTGCGCATAAAAACAGAGCGCACAGACTTATTTTCTACACGCTCTGACAATGTATTGCTTATTTTGTTATAAATACTTTTACCTATTAAATGTGGTTTTGTAGTCAGCTTCACATAAACGGGTAGATTTCTGATAAAATCATGTACTTTTTTTGATATCCCATATTCATTCTTTTGGTTTTTAAGCGTGAAAAACCAAGGCATTTAAGTGCTCGCCTTTTTTAGAAATGATTTATTTTATTGAGAAAGGCAATAATGGATGTTCTTGCCCTTTCCTTCCTGGATAAGCAGACCGTTTTCAATCATTTTCTTTAGCAGCCGTCCGCATGATGACTGACCTATACCAAGCAGTAATTCTATTTCTTTTCTTGTAACAAAACCCCTTTGCCTTGTCAGGGCAATCACCTTTTCTTCCGGCGTGTATTTCCCTGGATTTACCTGCATTTGTCTTGCAGGTTCAGGCATTGCATTCAGGTTAGGGAGAATAATCTTAAATGCATTATCAGATGTTTCAATCTGCGGTGTCATCCCGGTTCCCTCATACGCTTCCATTATTTTTATAATTCCGGTTCCATAGGCTTCTATCAACTCCAGACGGTAAAATATATTTGCCAGTTTGATGTTCCGACAGACGGAAATGCCCATTGTTATATCTTTTAAGGACACACCGTTTACCAAACCGCCAATAGAGGTAAATTCAAGTCTGTCTGCATAAAGGCTGATGAAGGTGCTTGCACGGAATGAATATTCCCGGTGCACAAGAAGATTCAAAAGAGCCTCCCTGACTGCTGTTTCCGGATAATCCTATCTGTCAATACGATATAACTTATCAAAGGTTGAGTGTGTCTGATTACGGAAATCAATAAAATCATATGCTTCATCCATCTGCCGAAACAGGGAGCCGGAGAATTCTCTCCGATCCTTAAATTCACTCTGCGTTGTACCTTGAAAAACAGCGGCTTTAATTGTATGCACACACTGATCCGAAAGAAGCAGCCCCAAGTTTGTATAGACACCATCCTGTGTCACCATTCCCAATGTTTTCATTTGTGGGAGACCAAACTTTACATTTCGTTCAGCAAATATTTTTTTGCACTTTCAAAAGTTAATTTCTGTTCCAAAGACCGCATTTCTTCAAAATGATCGCCATCCGTTTCCTTAATCATGTGACGGATTGCCGTATTTGTGGCAGGAACAGAGGAATAACCTTGACGGACATAAACACCTTCAGGACGCAAGCCCTTTTTGGCTATATAATATGGCCGCTCTGTTCCCTGCTGAATATCAACCGCAACAATTCTCTTTCCCTCTACCGTTACTGTCTCATAGTGAAGAAACATCGTCAGATTCGGTTTAATTCCGTCTCTAACCATATTGCTGATCTGCAAAGAAGTTTCGTCCGGGTTATCCAGTCCTGACACTGTTCCATCATCCTGAACGCCGATGTACAGTTTTCCTCCCTCACAGTTTGCAAAAGCTATGATTTCTTTTTTTATATCCTCCACCACAATTGCTTTTAGTTCAACCGTTTCGCTTTCCCGAAAAATCATCCGACCGCCTCCGAATTTTATTCTACCCATATTCTAATCATTCCTGTCAACCATTTGATTAGAATGATTAGAATAAAATCATCTGTGCATATGGTCATACTGTCGCAAAAGTCAGGAAAGCCGGGCGCTTTATACGGAATACAGGATTACGCACGGTAGTCCTTTCTTATAAACGGATTCTGAATGTTTGTATCTATTAACAGTCCATACTTTCCCGGATGTCGATATGCGTTTCCATGTACTTCTTTATTACGATAATCACGAAGCTGTTCCAAATCAAGTTCAGCTATATAAATTCCCTCCTGCCCATTCGCCTGTAAAATACATGTATCACGAGAACCTTCTAAATCAGGAAGATATGCCACTCCATCAAAAACACTGGATCCCCCGTTGCAGTCGGGTACTGTTTCAGGATAATTGCAAGTTGCAATTGCTGTCATATTTTCATAAGCTCTGGAGCGAAGTTGTGAAAGGCGGTTTATTTCCATGGGACATGCATTTGGAACAAGAATCAGTTCAGCGCCTTTGAGCATTAAAATTCTTGCACTTTCGGGAAATTCCCTATCATAGCAAATCATGGCGCCAACTTTGACCTCTCCGCATTCTGTATCAAGCGCAGTGACATAAAAATCTTCTCCGGGTGTTAAATAGCTTTCTACGTCAAAGTCACAGGTATGTACTTTCGCATATACCAATTTTTGTTCTCCATGTCTGTCAAAAAGGACAAATGAATTGCGGGGAGCATTTTCGTATTTTTCAAGTAAGGTTATACCAATGGCCATATTCAGTTTTTTCGCAAGACAGCCAAACGCAGTGACAAAATCACTGTGAACAGAAACCGCTTCCGCTTTCCAGTCATTTACAGGTCTGCCATAAATATGATATCCATTACTCCACATCTCAGGAAACAATGCAATATCGGCACGACTCTCTTTCGCCTTCTCACAATATCGGATTCCCTTTTCCAGGTTTTCTTTTAATGTTTTGCAAGGGGCAATCTGCAGTAAGGCAATATTCAGGGATTTTAATTTTGGGGCCAAATCAAATTCCTCCTCTTTATATCTATAACTTCTCGGAATCTTCAGCCCTTATTTCATGGGGCTTTCAGAACCTATTTTT
>OFFT01001499.1_pt1 | contig 13900 bp, 8 predicted proteins | sample 1521581 | NCBI WGS metagenome assembly OFFT01 (sample SAMEA3504084, study PRJEB24116) | mouse gut metagenome | biome: mouse gut; feature: mouse-associated habitat; material: faeces | place: Denmark | collected 2011
CGTCAATGGAGCCGCTGTTCCTGACGCTTAAAGCTTCCGGGTAGGTCTTCCCTATCTGCCACTCCTCGCCCTCAGGAAGGACCAGCAGCTCGCCGGATGCCTGGTTCCATATATTATCCGCATGGGTATAGTCCCGGTAGCCCACTATCTTGCCATTTTCCAGCAGGGACACGCCGATGCTCTGGACGTCAATCTGGGCAGTGTAAGTCTCCGAGTAGAAGGTCAGCGCCGCGCGGGTACTGCCTATGGCGCTGAAAGACAGCAGCGCTATGGCCAGCGCAAACAGGACTGCTGTCCCGGAAACGAAGCCGGGTTTTCTTTTCTTCCTCTTGTCACTCATCTGCCTCGTCTCCTTCCCATCCATAGCTGTCTCCATTGGTAACCAGCCTGGCATCCCAGTCCGCATAGGGAGCGCCGTCCTCTGTATACAATACCGCCGTACATTCCTGAATCACTACTACATTGAAATCCTCTGTATATGGCGGCGGAGTCTCCATGGCCGGATTCTCCACCGTCACAGTGGGCAGCGTAATCTTCACATCCAGCTGTCCCGTGCTTCCTCCCACCAGGAGGATTTCATCATAATACCAGTATCCGTCACCGCCGTCATGCCATCCTGCGCTTCCGGCATATTCCACCTGATAGGTGCTGCCGGCAAATACTTTCACCCGGACATAGCACTCTGCCGTTCCCGTGTTGGCCAGCCGGATATGCTTCGTCCAGTCGGAGAACTGCTCCGTAATCTGGGACTTTGTGTCCACCGTAATCTGATGGCCGCCCTTCGCCGCAGCGAATGTGGTGAAATAGGCTTTCGCGCTGCCGGCGGAAGCCCCTGCCACAAGCGCCAGCGCAATGGCAGCCGTACCTATTGTCTTCCTAGTCCGTTTCATTCCTGCCACCTCCTACTCTCCGGCCTCTGCTTTGTCTCCGTCCGCTGTCCCGCCCCCGATACCGGGCCGGTCCGTGGTCCATTGGTAAGTATTCCGCTCTGTGTCATAGCGGAACCGGTTCTCTATGCCGTAACCGCTCCTGGCATCCTCGTCATAACGATTCTCAAAATAGAATGTCACCGGATTTCCGTCTTCACCGTCCGCTATCACCGTTTTGCTCTCATCGTCGGACACTGTCAGTTCACAGTTTGCGCCGCTGTATACCTCCGTGACAGTCACCACTGACTCCGCCGGAATGTGCTCCAGGACGGCTTCTTTGACGCCCACTTCCGAGAAAGTCAGGGAGACTACATTGCTGTAGACGATTTCTGTGTCTTCCTCTCCGCTTTCCCTGGCAACCACATCGAATACGAATGTCACATCGCCCTGAGAGGCATTGTAGTCTGTCAGTTCCTTGATAATCCTTATACTGCCGTAGCGGGGCTCCTGCGCAGGCTTTAAAAACGCCTCCCTCGCATACTGCCAGGCATCATCCCCGGAAGCACCCTCGTATTGGTACAAGGACCAGGGCAGTGACACTATCATGGGCGTGAACGTATACGTATATTTAGGGCTCTTGGCTGTATCCACCGCCACAAGATACAGTCCCAGTTCCATCCCGGCCAACGTCTCCGGTTCCGCTATGGTCCCGTCCTCAGCCACATGAACCGCCTTGTCATATGTGGCAGGTATCTTAAGCTCGCCTACAGGCTTCCCGTCCTCGTCCGGCTCATAGATCAAATCCATCGCGGCTGCGGCCAGATTCTTCCAGCCCTCCTCCGATAGGGACATCTCCCTCCATGCGTCGCCCTCTATGCCCAGTCCTTCGAACTCGCCCGAAAGCTCATATCTGCCGGTCTCCAGCATATCCGCCACTTTCCATGCATGTACGTCCAGTTCTCCGTTGGCTGTGCCGTCAGCCCCTTTGATTCGCGCCATGTCCATGACCATGTCCGCGGAACCTTCGTCCTCCGGCAGCTTCAGGGCCAAAGTGCCTGTCTGCGCCATGTCCACCTGTACGGCAGCCTGCGCCCGGGGCACATTGCACAGGATGGCTGTCAGAGCCAGACACGCCGCGCCGATGGCCGTCAGAATCCTATTTCCCTTCCTTTTTATCACGCGCATGTTCATCCCTCCCTCGTTTCGAGTCTTTCTTCTTTCCTGCTCCTTTTCCTGCCATGATGAAGATGCCCATCAATAGAATCATGGCCAGTATCAGTACCAGATAGAGCATATAGTAGCTCTGGACGGACTCTACCATATTCCCCACCGGGGTCTTCTCCTCCGCTTCTTCCTCGCCGTTGTATGCCGTGCGGCTCCCTCTGACCAGCAGTCTGTGGGAGTTGACGCCATAGGGCGTACAGGTCAGCAGCGTCACATAATCCTCTCCCGGTACTACCTGCATGGCGCCGGTGAGAGCGTCCAGGTCATCCTTGTCTATCATAGGCAGAATCTGATCCACCTCATAGGCGAACACTTCATCTAATATGTGGATGTAGAACCTGTCTCCCGGCTCCATCTGATCCAAATCCGTGAACAGCTTCGCGCTGGGCAGGCCTCTGTGGGCCGCCAGCACACTGTGGGTGCCATCCCCGCCTATGGGCAGCTTCGTGCCGCTCACATGTCCGATGCCGGTCTGGAGGATATCGTCTGCGGTGCCATGGTAAACGGACAGGCGGACATCTATCTTGGGGATGGACAGATAGCCCATGACTCCGTTTTCTGCAGCGTTCAGGACTTTCCAATATTCCGTGTCCTCTATGTCTGTATCTCCGCTGCCGAAAGCATCGCCGGTGAAATCGTTCTGAGCGATGGCGTCGTTGAACGCGCGGGCCGTTCCCCATTCTCTGCTGTAGTCCTCCGGCTCCAGTTCTGACATCACCTCTTCGTAGGTGGATATCAGTTTGCTCTGTCTATAGGCATTCCATTGGTCAGACACAGCCGGGTATGCGAAAATGCCGAAGCCTATCAGGAATATCAGTGCGAACAGTAGGTTAATCAGTTTCCGTTTCATTTCTCTCCTCCGGCCAGTCATCGCGCCAGCCCTCCGGTTCCCCTTCCGGCCAATCGTCACGCCATTCCTTCACCGCCGGATTTTCCGGTGCTTCGGTGTCAATACTCTTTGCTGCCCCATTCCCCGCCTGGCTCTCCCGGTCCTGCATATGCCCGGATTCTTTCGCTGTCTCCGGCTTAGAAGCCTTTCTTGATTTCATAGCGCCTTTCCCGGGAACCTTTTTCCGTCTCTCGTCATAGAGATACATAGCAAAAATGAACATACCTGTCACTGCCAGCCCTATCACCGCCCAGAGCCCATAGTTCGTGCGCAGGCTGGGCCCGGAAAAATGTGCCAGGTTCATCACCTGATCCTCCAGCTCTTCGTAGTCAACACGCTCCCCCCTGACCAACAGCCGATGGCTGTTCACGCCATAAGGCGTACATGTCAGCAGCGTCACCAAATCCATGTCGTCCACAGCCATCAGATCAGCCGTGTCCTCAGGCTCTACCACAGATATCCGATCCACCTGATAACAGAGCGCCTCATCCAGAATATACAGAAAAAATACATCTCCCTCCTGCAGCTGATCCAAATCCGTGAACAATGCCGCACTGGGCAGTCCTCTGTGAGCGGAGATGACCGCATGATTCCCAGCCCCTCCCACCGGAAGAGAGCTCCCCGCCAGATGGCCTGCCGCCACCTGAAGCACGGAGGCATCTGTCGTGTGATAGACAGGAAGCTTTACACCTATTTTCGGCACCTCCACATATCCCATCATGCCATCTCCTGTCAGGTTCAGGCAGGCCATATATTCCCCGTCCGGCTCCTCTGTGTCTGCCGCAGCGGCGAAAGAATCCGGGAGGATATATGGCTTCAGCGAATCATTGTACTGCTCCGCCCTCTCCCATTCTTTCTCGTAGTCGATAGCTCCCGTCATACTTTGCCGGGATACCGTCTCTTCATAAACGGAAATCAGTTCTCCCTGGCGGTAGTCGTTCCATTTATTGGAGACAAAAGGATACAGCAACAGGGACAGACCGGCCAGGAACAGCAGTGAAAATATGAACTTAGTCAGCATGTTCTTCATCCGGGCTCTCCTTGTTGTTGTATTTTCCCGGTTGTACCGGGACTATGGTTGACCTCTCCGGTTCTGCTCCTGCGCAGCTCTCCCGCGGAAAGTTTCATTGTGCCGGGACGGGCATGCCGCCCCGGCATTACAGATTTTCTGGCAAAATTGATGCTTTCAGGCGGCTGTGATCCGCCTATGGCACAGACATGCTAACTATCGCTTATTTCTCAGCCTTTCTGCGTGTAGCGAAGAAAAGGGCTGCTGCGATGATCATGACGGCACATCCGCCGATGGTGAAAATCGTGGTACCGATGCCGCCGGTGGAAGGAAGGGAGGCAAGTTTAGTATTGGGGATATCGGTCACTGGCTTTTTTGTACCATCTTCACCGATTTCGACTATCTTGGTCACTGTCCCTTTCCCTTCGTTCTCCACTGTTCCCTTATTCGTGTCTGTCGTCATTGTCTCGCTCTTAATATAGGCTGCGGTCAAGCCTGTCGCATCCGTTATATCCATTCCATAGAATACATTTTCATTGCTCAGCCAGCCGACCTGAACCGAGCTGATTGCCTCGGAAACATTAGCCGTATATACTCTTTTTACATCCGTTACAATAAATGTCGTCTCTGAAGTGCTCCACTGCGCTGTCACCTTATATACCCTGTCATTGAGGCTATATCCTGCAGGCGCCTGAATCTCTTTGATATAGTAATCTCCCTTTCCAACCTGGCTGGATACCGCGTATCCTTCCGCATTTGTCTTTACCACATCGACAAGTTCTGTACATTTTGCATCGGAATAGATTCCAAAAACCGCATCTTTCAGCTTGTCAGCATCCGTATCCACACCAATCTTATGGAATGCCAGCTTATAGGTGTAAACTGTTTCCGTATCTTCCTGATGGTCATATCCTTCCCCTGTAGGAGGAGTCACGGTATTCTCATCCCACTCAGGTGTGGTACTGGGATTTGTGGAATATACCAGGGAAGCCTCATTATCATTTTTATAAACCGCGTTTTCATTGATTACCGCATCATAGGTCACTACAGGCGTATAAACCGAGTCATCCTCATTTCCAGTTCTCAGCTTTTCGTATTTCAGGTTGATGACGAACTTGGCGCCACTGTTCTCTGTCGCTGGTGTAATCTTGATTTTTCCGATGGAAGCATCCTGGCTGTCGGTATCCGCCTTTTTCAACCATCCGGCAGCATCCGCCTTATATTCCGTTCCGTTCACTGTGACTTTCAGCGTATCCGGTAGGAAAGTTAATCCTTTGCTCATGCTATCTGATATGAAAAGCGCTTTATTTACGGAATTGACCGGGTATTCCGGCATAGTCGGAGTCAGGGTATATGTCAGCCTGGTGCCTAAAGACGCTGTGATGACGTCCTCTTCCTCAGAGCCGTTTTTCATCTTATCAGCCTCTCCGCCTGTTACCGTCTTGTCAATGTCGGGCGTCATGCTCTTCGCAACTGCCGTAGAGCCAAACAGATACTTGCTTCCCGCATCTATGGTGCCGCCTGCCAGTTTTCCCTCTGCATCATATGTGGCGGTCAAAAGAATCGGATTATAGATTGCATTCTTAGCGCCTGTGACAATGGCGATATAAACGCCGGCTTCTACATCACATGTATAAGTCTTCTCAGCAGTATTTATCGTTCCTTGCGTTGTCCCACCAGCCGTGGTATATGTTTTGTATGGCGTCACAGTCGCAGGGGCTGCTTTCAAGCCGTTCACGATTGCAGTAATCTGTGTAGCCGTAAGGCCAGCTTGTGCATTTTCCACTGTTACACCTGTACCCTCCGCAAACTCATAACGGTCAAAGCCGTTGCCAGCATAGAGGGCCTCGGCAATCTTATACAAGGTCACTACAGTACCGTCCTGAAGGCCTTCCAGCCCTGTAATCGTCACTGTAGTATGGTCCTTCTCTGAAGGATACCCGTTCACTACATCGGTTTGGGTGCTTGCTGCCGCGGGACTTGAGTTCGCATCCGGAGCCTCTTCCCCCTCTTCCGTCGCCAATGCCGTCACCGACATCCCCATGACCATGACTGCAGCCAGCAGCATGGCTAAAAACTTCTTCATCTTTTTCATACTTTTTCCTTTCTGCTTTGCATTTTGCGCTTTGTTTCGGTTACCCTTGCTCTGCCTGACGAATCAGGCCTCCGGCTCAGGAGAGGCACGTTTCGTTGCAGCTGTGCCGCTCCTGTCCGTCCGTTCCTCAAAAGAAATGATGGTACAGAAGAACCTCATTCTCTCAATTCCGCAACACCTCCCCCTCGCTCTTTCTTTTACATCTATATAAGGTCAGCGCCGATGCCAGCATCAGCAGCGTACCGCTGACCAGATACCAATAGATTCCAATGCCTCCTGTGGATGGAAGGCTGTACAGGACTTCATCTCTAAAAGGGTAGCTTCCGTCCTCTCCGGGTACCGATGCCCCGCCTTTCACGGAAATGCTGACCTTTCCCTGCTGCGAAACCTTAACAAGCCAGATTTCTTCGCTTACCGCATACCCGCCGGGGGCTTTCGTCTCCCGCAGCTCATAATCGCCTGCGGCCAGGAGCGCTGACGACACCTGCTCTCCGCTTTCCACTGATTTCCAGCTGTCTATATATCCGTCGGCATCAGAGATTCCTGTGTAGGCCAGCACTGGTTCGCCGCCATCTTCCGATATCCTGTACAGGGCGAATTCCGCTCCCGCCAAAACGTTGTCATGGTTCGATGTACTCGTCTTCAGCAGTTTCCAGGGCTTCGTGTTGTAGTATTCCAGTCGGATTTTCCCGGAATCGGAAGTGATATCCAGAAAATCCGGGCTGATTCCGTGAGGGTCATGCCGCACATCCATGGCCACGCTGTCCGTGGCGACAGAACCCCACTTTTGGTCACCCAGCATATCCCATATTCCGGGATTCGCTTTCTCCTGCCCATCTGCGGGTAAATATGTGATATTCGCCACCTGCACTGTAAGAGGATGCAGGGCTTCGTCCCGTTCGTATCCCGCCGGAGCCTCTGTCTCTTCCAGGTATACCGTTATCCGGCCATCCTGAAGATCCGTGCTGACGAAATCGCTCTGGCCCAGCTGGAACGCAAAGTGTCCATCCGCCTCTGCTCTTACATTCTGAGCAATGGGCATCGTCTTTTCCGCGTCCCGATATACGTTGAATGCAGCTCCCTGTATGGAATCTCCATCATTGACCGCGCTCTTCTTATTGCCGACGATATTCACGAAAAACGGCATCTTCTCAGGATACAGATACTTGCTGCTACCATCGTCACCCGGTATCTCGATATAAGTCGTGGAATTGGTGTTCCTGACTTCTGTCTCCCCGCTGTCCGAAAAGTGCACATAATAAGTCAGCGAATAGCTGCAGTAGCCATTTCCATCCTCGTCAATCACCACATCCGCCAGTTCAGGGTTCAGATACCAGATAATCCTCCCTGTGGCGTCCCCTTCCGGGGAAGGCTTCATTCCCGAGCCTATGAGTCCTCTTGATGCCATCGACAGCATTTCCGGCGTATCCTCTTCCGACACATCCACATCTCTTCCCGGCCAGTAAGTCGCTACTGTAGTCAATATTCCCTTTTCATCCTCTGTCACAAGGCTTCCGTCCTGTGACAGGGTCAGCTGATGGCCATTCAGCGTACACTCTTTAAAAGAAATGAAATGCGTATACGGCGCCATGTCATCGGTCACTGTCCAGCCGGCTCCTGTGGAGCCGGCAAGTATGTTGTTCTCAATCTTCCCGCACTTTATCTGAATGGTAATCGGGTATCCGTTCTGATCTGCGGCGCCCATTTCTTTCGTGATTCCTATGTCGTCATCCCCGGAATGATCTACCTGTACGACGGGCTGCAGATAAGTCGTCGTCTTTACGCCGTTTTCATTGTAGTTATAATATACCTTTGCCCTTTCTTCACAGTTGGAGTGAAATCCCGGTTTCTTTGAACTCGTGTCGTTGTCCGGCGCATCGGTGGAAGGTTCTCCCACATGCGGATATCCTGATTGGATATACTCCCTCACCGCTTTTTCCGTAGGTTTCACGCGGAAGCTGATGCTGTATGTGACCCCATCCTCCAGTTCGCCGCCATTCAATACTTTCAGCACAACGGTCTTTGCCTCTGTGTCATATTCCACTTTATATAATGGAGCGCCATTTTCATCCACCAAAGGCTTCGGTTCAGGCTCCGCTTCGGAATGATAAGTCACCGTAAATGTAGGTGTCTCTTCCAGAAATTCCACGTATTCGCTTAACGTGTCATGAATTTCCACATCCTTAAAAGACGAGTATTGAATCTGATTTACGATATCACCGAATATTTCATTCAATTTGTCCGGATTCTGTCCGGAGTACTTTGTCGCCCCAATGGCCGCAGCCAGATTACCGCATATTGTGTCAATCGCTCCGGTGGCTTCATCTGACTGTACTTTCCCTTCGTCAAGCACAGCTATGACGAAAGCCTGAGCTGCCGACTGTAATGCCGGCGACATCTGCCATTCATTTACGGCAGCGTCAAAGTTGTAATCATAGGGATCGCCGTATTTCCCCTCATTTAAATTATGCGTGGCGCATCCGGAGCCTACCGTAATCGTACTGCTGCCTGAGGCATACCTGGTCGTAGGATCTCCGTCTGTCAAAAATATCACATATTTCCGACTCGATGTGGGACGGTTCGCCAGCATTTCCTGGCCGGTCCGAAATGCTGCCTGCCAGTTCGTGCTCCCCTTTCTCTCTTCAATCATATTCCGCGTCAGCTGAAAGTCAAATCCGTCTGTTCCGGATATGGTTTTCCACTGTGCTTCCACCTGTGCTTCCACCTGTGCTTCCACCCGTGCGTCCGGCGTGTTGTCACTTCCCAGATAATACCAGTCTCTTACATCCGCCAGCGTATTGGTCTCCCTGTCACGTCCTCCTCCTGCTCCGCCGTCGAAGGTCACGATTCCCACATTGATATTCAGCTGATCGTTATCTGCCGCGACGCCTTTTAGGTCTTCGTTCAGCTTCTGCAAAGCATTATTGACAATATTGTATCTCTGTCCTTCATCACTGACGCCGCTTAAGTTTATCATGCTGTGCGAAGTGTCTACTATCAGCAGGATGTCTATATCCTGCACCTCTTTCTCTCCGGTGACATTCAATGTCAGGGTATAGTCGTTCTTGCCATTATATTTGATGTATTTTTCATGTTCTGGCACTTTCTCCGTCTCCGGATCCGTGGGAATCGACGGCGGTTCGATTTGCTTATATACGAAGTATATGGTCCTGATTCCCCAATCCCACTTGTTATTATCTGCACCCGAATCTTCATTCCATACTCCCCCAGCCCAGTTTCCCGGCTTCCAGCGTAACACTTTCTTCCAGTTGCCGGCAGCGTCCTTATTATTTAAGGCAAGTATTGTTCCTATCTGATTTCCGCTCATTTCCTGAGTGTCGGGATTGCCCAGCACAATCTTATCCAGGGTATACTCTGGAAAGTAAGGTGCCAATGCCGCTAAAATCAATTGTCCTCGATTACTATTATCGCTTTCCGCTCCCGTTATCGTTATGTCGCCTATCGCTTTCCCGCCCAAATCCAACTGCTGTCCGGCGGCGTCTACGCAGAATGCGCCCAGCTCCAATGTCACCGGGGTTGACGGCTTGGCAGGCTCCGATGAATTATATACACTCATGGTCGTCCACGTAATCTTAAACATGGGATTGCCTGCTTCCGCCACATCCCTGACGCTCATGGCCGTCCAGGAAATCGTGAAAATCGAAAAGCTGTCAACGACAAACTCCGCTTTCTCCAGTTCCGCGTCATCGGTGGCGACGACTTCCGCGCTTTCCAGCACTTCAGCCTTTAGAACAGCCTCGCCGGTGTCCTCATCGATGACTTCTTTCATATGGACTACATCGATGCTGTCTATCTGTACCTCTTCGCCTTCCGCAAGCCCTTCCGGAAGGTACGCCTCCACGAAGTCCATGCTCACGGATACGTTTCCTTCAGGTTCGATTTCTTTCTTCTCCCCGTTTTCGTCCGTCACCAGAAAACTGATGTCATATGCCAGGAAACCTGCTATTTCTTTTGTGTCATCCTCTGCCACAGAAGCCTCCAGTTCTTTCCGGACTTCTTCATATTTTTCATTCAGCTCCTCTGCTTCCGCCGTTCCGGCCTGGTCTGACGCAAGATTCCTTCCGACTGCCTCTGTATCCTGCTGCGCCACTTCCCTGACGGACAATTCGGCCCCTCTCGGAATGACGCCCGGTTCCGCCGTCACATTGACTATCACTTTGTCATCTCTGTATTCTCCTTCGAACGCTTCCGCTTCGTCCTCTTCATCCTGTCCGTCCGCTGCCGCCTCCAGAGCTGCCATCAATTCCAGCAGTCTTTCTGTGCCTGTTACATACTGGCGCAGCTCTTCGTCCAAAGCCATATACGCTTCATACGCAGTATCCGCCTGCTCCTTCAGCCCGGCAAGGAAAGCGGCATATTCGTCTTCAGATACTTCCCCGGTCTCATATCCCATGCGCATTTCTTCCAATGCTTCCAGGCCAGGCAGGGCGGCAATTTGTTCATTGAGCCTTGTAATCTTCTGCTGGTGTTCTATGGGAAGCAGACATAAATCCGTGTGTTCATGCTCTTCCATTTCACATATTGCAGCATCATTCTCGTCATAGCATTCTCCGGTATGTGTATGTTCTATCATTCCGCAATACAGCTGCTGATAACAATCCTCAGTATGGGCATGCTCCATGCCACAGGTCAGCTTCCACTCGCCCTCGTCCGCTTCAGACAGGCCTGGCAGCTCACTACTGTCATCGGAATCCATATCGGAATCCTCTTCCGGATTCTGGTCAGGCTTTTCCTCCGGCTCAGGATTCTCTTCCGGATTCTGGTCAGGCTTTTCCTCCAGCTCAAGATTCTCTTCCGGCTTCTGGCTCTGATCGGCGCCTTCTTCTGTAGCAGAATCCGTTCCCCCGACACCCTCTGGAGCCTGAGCCGTATCTCCCGGCACGTCAGAATCAGCTTCCTGCTTCTGGTCTGGAACCGCTTCCCCGCCAGAAGATTCCAGCTCTGTACTGTCATCCGCCAAATCCGGCTGGTCCACAGATGCGGCGGCATCCGTTGCTGCGCTCCCATCGTCCTTGCCGCACACCAGCACCCTTTCATAGCGCTCCGACACATGCTCCTCCAGGCCGCAGATCAGTACGCGCTCCGTCTCGTAGCAGCTGTCAACATGTACATGGCTGTCCTCTCCCTGATTCATGCAGATAAGTGTCTGCCTTTCTTCGTAACAAGCCTCTGTATGCTCCTCCTTCTCGCAGATCAATCTGTCCTCATAGCAGCTCTCATGGTGCTGATGCGCCTCTGTGTCCGCCGCAGAGGCCAGGTTCGGCGAGCCGCTGGTGAACACAATGCACAGCACGAGCAGCACGCTCAGGCATCGCCGAACCTTACTGCCTGTTTTCATGTGACTATGGAGTTTCATATGCCCATCCTCCCTTTCATTCTCCCAAAATCTCATCAATCAGCTGCATCAGCTCTATACAGCTGTGGAATACGGTTTCTTTCGTTTCATCCTGCCAGACCAGTTTCCCCTGCCAGGTGTAATGCTCCCGGAAGAGTATCTGTATCCTGAAGACGGCGATGCTCTCTAAGTTGTCACAGTCCCGATGCACCAGAGGCAGCGGGCTGCCCAGAGAGTCCTCCAGATTCAGCAGGCTATTCAGGAGCAGCACTATCTGTGACAGGCTGCATACCTTTTCTCTTTTTTCCAGTCTCGGATGCTGTAGGTAGCCCTCTATTATGCCATTGTGGTAGGACAGCACTGTCACTACCGCCTCCCGGCTCTGACAGGGAAACATCTTATTACTAAGCCTCATATCGCAGCCACCTCTTCCTTTCTTTCATATGGCCACTATAAAAGCCTGAGGTTATCTGCCGGTTATTTCTCCCAAATCTCCGACAGCGATTTCCAGGGGGCTCCTTTTTTCTTTTCACTCCTTTTTGCTCTTCCATTCCGCAGACATGGACTGTAGAGCGAAAATCCTATAAGAGATGTTCGCTCTGGAATGGGTATAGGTCTTGTGGAACATGCGATCCATCCTGCTGATGGCAGCCTGGGCGTTCTCCACGCTGGCTCCGGTCAGCAGAAGGATATAGGACGCCGCGTCCAGTCTGGCCACCGGATCTGCCGTCCGCAGCCCCTCCAGAAGGACGCGCTCCAGGCGCCGGGCATCCGTGGTAGGCACCGCTCCGCTGTCCAGTCGGACGAGCACGATGGAAGACTCGCTTCCGGAACGCGCCAAATGCCGCCGTTCCAGGGCCACGATGCTGCGGAATACGGAGAATGTACAGAGGAACGCACTGCCTTCCTCCTCCCCGCCCTCCGCCACGAGCGCCAGGATGTCGCGGTCATGCATGCGGCTCTGGCACATGCCTTTGGCCAGCAGATAGGCCTGTTCCACCTGTTCCGCAGGCTCCACTCCGAGTTCCTCCCACAGGGTCTTGCGGAAATCCTCATAAACCTCCAGCGCCCTCTCAGGATGTCCCATGGAAATCAAGGCCTGCATCTGATATGTCATAAAGATGTCCTCGCTGAAATCCTCCTCGGCGGCCTGCTCGCAAATCCCTATCACCTCCGTCCAGCGCTGCTTTTTCTGAAGCATCGGCAGCAAAAGCTTGCAGGCGTCCAGATACAGTATCTGGTAATAGCGCCGCAGAGGGACTGTCCAGTCGTCATCGTTGCCGGACAGAAATCCTCCCCTGTACAGGGACATGGCTTTCAGGAGCGTCTCCATATACTCTTCTCCCGATTGCTTTCTTGCCTTTTGACAAAGCTGCGCGAACTCCTCCACATCCAACCGCAGATCGGCAGCCGAGTTCCATACATAGCAGCCCTGTCTCGTCACGAGAAGGTTCTCCTGTCCCGGACATATCTCCTTCAACAGGCTCCTGATTTTGAATATCATGTTCTTCAGGGAATTGGCCGGATTGCTGCTGTTTTCTGTCCAGAACTGCCGGATGAGCTCATCGGAGGGAATGTGCCTTGTGTGGTTCACGATCAGATACTGCAGAAAGGACAGCGCTTTTCTGCCGGTTCTGCCGATAAGTGCGCTGTTTTTGTCTCGCGCCTCTTCCGTGCTGCCGCAGGAGAACGTCCCAAGCAGTTCAAAATATATCACATATCCGTCTTCTTTATCCATGTGCAAAGATGCTCCTTTCAAACAATCGTTCCAGTCCTGCTCTTTTCTACTTGTTCCAGAAATTCGTCATATACCCGTTCGCCCTCGCGCCTGGCCCTTACGGCATCCTCCAGGCACGCAAAAGAACCCAGGTACTTCGTCCTGCCCTGGAACGTAATCTGGGCCACCCATCGGTTCCTCCTCTTGTCATAGTACACGCCGTTGTATCCGCTGGTGTTGGATTTAATCAGCCGCCCGCTCTTCACGGCCTGCAGCATGGTGACGGAAGTCCCCTCCATCAGCTTCAGGTTGTCCCGGTAAGTGACGGCCTGAAGACAGCCACAGCTTCTGGTCTTGCCCGTCTGGAGCAGGCTCTGCCCTACTACGGTCTCTTTCCCGCAGTCGCAGGCGCATCTCCATCTGTGCATCCCGTTTTCCTTGCCTGCATATTCCACCACGGTCAGTTTCCCGAAGCGCTTTCCCTGAAAATCCTTCAGAGGCGGATGGGCCAGGCAGCCGCAGCTTTTCCGGCAGCCTCCGGTCAGTCTGCCCAGCTCCGCCGTCACCTCGTTGCCGCAGTCGCAGCGGCACAGCCAGACAGTGTCCCCATTGCTGCCCCGTCTCTCAGTGGGCCGCAGGGCCACCAACTTCCCGAATCGCAGTCCTGATATGTCACGCTGCCCGGGACGCACCACCGTACTGCAGCCGCAGTCCCGCACTGTGCCCCGCTGTAGGCAGCGG
>OFFT01001508.1_pt1 | contig 13838 bp, 17 predicted proteins | sample 1521581 | NCBI WGS metagenome assembly OFFT01 (sample SAMEA3504084, study PRJEB24116) | mouse gut metagenome | biome: mouse gut; feature: mouse-associated habitat; material: faeces | place: Denmark | collected 2011
ATAAATTCATCGGCTTTGTCGGTGAATTACATATCACACCCACAAAGCGGTGGACGGCGTTACCCGCTAAACACTGTACGGTGTGCGGCGTTGAATATGTCCCTGGCTCTGGCATATCGAAGTATTGCCCTGCTTGCGCCAAGAAGATACAGAGAGAGAAGTCAAACGAAAGCAAACGCAGGAGCAGGGAACAGAAAAGGATGGCATGTATTGAACTGTCCGCAAAATCTAACTGACTGATACGGATAATAGAATTGATAAACTTAAAGGTAAAAGGATAACAGAGTATTTGGTGCAGCGTTTATGATTGAATTTATGGTTGTAAATTTTCTCGATTTTAGTATATATTAGTATATATTGGTAACGAAAGGAGATAAAATTATGGGTAGTCAAGGAAAAGAACAGGAAGAAAAGCAAGAGAAGAAATGCTTTATTATTACACCTATAGGAGATTCAAACTCCGTTATATTTAGAAAAGCAAAAGGGGTTATTGAGAGTGTTATTAGACCTGTCTTGCAAAAAAATGGGTTTAATGATATAAAAGCAGCTTATGAAATAAATATTTCTGGTATGATAACGACACAGATTATCAATGATATTGGGGTCAAAAGCCCCGCTATAGTACCTTGAAAAGTTCATATATTTTGTAGTAAATACAAGCCTAAATAGTTTATTTGCTGTATAATAGAGGTATCAAAGCTACAGTGTAGCTTGGGAAAGAAGGTAATCTCTATGTCATTCAAAGAAAACGCTTACCAGCAAATGTCGTTTACAGATAGCTTTTCCGGATTAACCACCAGAGAACAAAAAGCACTGGAAAAATCATGGGCAAAAGTATTTGCCGATGAAATATTTCCTGCCATTGATGAAAAGCGTTTTTCTGTCTTATACAGTGATAAGGCATCCAGACCGAATTCTCCGGTCAATGTGATTGTTGGTGCACTCATTATCAAAGAACTTTTTGATTATTCCGATGATGAAATGGTTGAAAATCTTATGCTGGATTTTCGGATTCAGTACGCGCTGCATACAACAAGTTTTGAAGAACAGCCTTTGAGTGACAAGACCTTAAGCCGTTTTCGTAAGCGGTGTTATGATTATGAAACACTACACAACAAGGATCTCTACCACGACTGTGTGAAAGATTTAAGCGCTTCCATTGCAAAACTGATGGGGATCAGCGGTAAAGTCAGACGTATGGATTCCATGATGATCGAATCCAACATCCGCAAACTCAGCCGGATGGAACTGATATACACCTGCATCGCAAAGCTGGCGGTGTATGTGGATAAAATCAATGATTCTGCTCTGTCTGACGATTTAAAACACTATATCGATCCTAACGATTTTAACAGGGTGATTTATCATCAGCGCAGTACCGGTGCAGATGAGCGCATGAAGCAGCTCTTGACGGATGCAGATAAACTTGTTGCCTTGTGTGAGTCTGGTTACAATGATTCAACAGAGTATGATCTGTTTGTCAGATGTCTGTCAGAGCAGACCATTGTTGAAAATGAAAACCGCAGACTCCGCACAAAAGAAGACGGCGGCATGAAATCATCCATGATGCAGAATCCCTCCGATCCCGAAGCGACTTTTCGGAGTAAAGCAGGAAAAGAGCACCGGGGATATGCTGCCAATCTTGAAGAATCCGTTGGAGCCAATGGTTCGGTTGTAACAGAATACCAGTATGAGCAAAACAACCATAGCGACAGCCAGTTTATCCGGGAGCATCTTGAGCAGATGGATAAACAAGAAGAACGGACTGTTATCGTTGCGGATGGAGCATACAGCGGAACAGGAAACACGCAGCTTGCAGCTGATAAAAACGTAGAACTGATTACCACAAGCCTGACAGGGAAACCGGCTCCGGATATCCTTGCTGATTTTGCATTCAACGAAGAAGGAACGAAAATCCTCCGATGTCCGGCCGGCCATGCACCCAAAAGCTGTTCTTATATGAAACAAAGCAGTCAGTGTGCCGTTTCCTTTCTGCATGAACAGTGTGCCGGCTGTCCGTATCAGGATCAATGCAAGCCAAAAATTTTTAAGAAGGTTGCAAAAATAGTAACATCCAAAGCAGCACATGAACGTGCGAAAATCCAGCGGAACATGGACAGCAAAGAATTCAAAAATTACGCAAGACTCCGAAATGGAGTGGAAACTGTTCCGTCAAATATCCGTAAGAATTACCATTTGGAAAAAATTCCCGGTGGGAAACAGCGTGGCAAGTTCTTTTTCGGATCCAAAATAGCAGCGTTGAATTTCCGAAAACTCTTCAATTATGTGAAGGGCTTAGGGCATTATGCCCAAAATCCAGTACTTGCATAAAACAAGGCAGGGAATACCCGACATATATGCTCAAATGTTCGGCGATATACTACAAAATATGAATTTTTCAAGGTACTATAGGAATAGGGGCAAATTTATTTATGGTTTTGACCCCAACATCATATGTATCCAACAATTCCAAAGCATGGCTTATCTGCGCTTTGGAATATTTTTTCGGCCTTCCCTCCCGAAAATCAGGATTCTGCTTCGCCATGCTCTTACCCTCCTGCGTGCGCTCCACGATCATATCCCTCTCAAACTCAGCAAAAGCGAGGAAGATATTCCGGATCAGCTTTCCTGTCGGCGAGTTATCCATAATACCAATATTCAGTACATGGATAATCACACCTTTATCCACCAGAGCCTCGATCAGTTTAATTCCCTGCATGGTGCTTCTGGCGATACGATCCAATTTCGTGACAATCAGCATGTCTCCGTCCTGAATATCGTTCAGCAGCTTATCCAGTTCCGGTCTGTGCGATTTGGTTCCGGTAAATGCATCCATATAGATTGCTTCTGCCCCAGCGTCCTTCAAGGCGTGTTCCTGATACTCCAAACTGTTGCCGTCTTTCGCCTGTCCTTTGGTGCTCACTCTTGCATATCCGTATTTCATGTTCCACCTTCTTCCATATTTATTTTTGGCAGCACTGATAATAAATCATTATCTAGCATTCAGCGCTTAAATGTAAAAACATCCCCGAAAGAACCATTTCCGGCATCTTTCGGGGATATATTAGTCAAAACTTTTAAGTTTTGATGTGATTTGAATAACTGCGGAAAATCAAGGGGGTTGACATGGTCATATCTTATATCCATAAGTCCATGCGGCTACGCCCCTACACAGCGCCGCCTTTCGCCGCAGCCACGCCCCGAAAAAACCCCTGCGTGAAAAACTCTTTTGACATTTCCACAAGGCGGTTTGACATTTCGCCGTCAATCTCTTCATACGTCTTTGCATCCATACGCTCTGCTGCCAATGTGCTTATACTGTCAAGCTTAAAGTTCATCACACCGATCACAGCGGCCGAAAATTCGTTATCAATGATTTCTTTTAAACATCCCATCCCATTCCCCCCCCCCGCTTATTTCCTGCACTCTGCAGTTTCCGCATACTTTTTCTGTTCCTCTATCAATGCGCTGAGCATTTCCTCGATATCCTCCCATCTGCTGTATCTGAGGTACTCATACTTTATGTAGAGCTGGTAGAGCGTCCCGATGACATTCTCATACATAAGGCACGCATTTATATGTTCTTTCTCAATATTTTCTGCATACTGGAAGAATTCATAGATGCACTCGTAAAAACGGACCACGTTGCAGTTTTCATATACCTCTGCGGCAGGAGAAGCGAGCATACGGTACTTAAATATCGTATGCTCTGTTTCAATGCGCTTCCTAAGTTCTATTTCTCTGTCTGACATATCGCCACGCCTCATCATATCCGCCACCTCCTCATGCAACAAGTTCAATCCGCCTGCTCTGTCTGCGGTAGCGGTACACATGGTTGGAAAGGATCTCCGTATCCGGCACCTCCGAGTGGTTTACACAGGCTACCATTTCTGCAAGTTTATCCGCCCCATCCTCTTTTCCCCTGACCGGGACAAGGATTGTCTCATGTATGGACGACGGCAGGATATAAAAATCATCCCCAATGGCTTCCGCAGCTTTTTCCATAGCTTTTTTATTGAGTATCTCCACAGCCCCGTTCAGCTTACGGGCATTGGAAAGCACATACATCGGCGCTATGCCTGTATTTCCGCACAATGCCTCAATCTCTTTCGACAATTTGCCATTTCTGCCAGTGCATCCATAACAGGCTGAATCCTGCTCCTGTCGTTCTGTTCCATGCTTTCCTTAAACTGCTTGTATAAATCATCTTCCGTCACATCCCAATGTTCCATATGTGCATTTGTTACCTGGATGCTTGCGCACCCTTCATCACCATCGCGTGTGACATCCACAAAATAAGTCAGGGAAAGGTCGAAGAAATTCCGGTGCGGCAGCTCCGTTAAAGCCCCGCTGTTCTTTTCCGTATTGACCAGCCTGCCGTTCAGTTTGGAACGGGCATTGGAATAATCCAGAATCTCCGAAATATTAAAACACTTCTCCGGCTTCATTTTTTCATATACTTCTAAAACCGAATCAATCACACCGTCCATGTCCTTATTCCCGTTCTGATAGTCGTAATACAGACCTTCCGTATAGATATTTGGCGCCACGTTGCTGCTGTTATCCCGGATGATGATGCCAGAAAACACCACTCCATTGTTCTTCTTTGTATCCTGCGGAAAAATGTCTGCACCAGGCATCCTCTTTTGTAATTCCTTGATCAGTTCCTCCCGAAATTCATGATTTGTCATGTCTGTCTCCTCCTGTTCTTTATGCCACTGATTTTGTCTTTTTCAGGCTGTTAATCGCATTTTTATAGGTTGTCTCGGACATCTCCGCAATGCTGGATACGCCGTAACGCTCCAGGACGGCATCCAGGGCAACGCCCGTCCTCGCAAGTTCCTTGTTGATTGCCTCATGGGCGTTCTCTGCTTCCTTTGTCTTTCCTACCCCTTTTGCTTTTCCTGCTGTCGTTGGCTTGTCCGCTTCTTTCTGCTGCGCCTTCGTTTTCTGTGCGCCGCTTCCCCTGTCTGCAAGTGAGTAAATCAAACTGCCATCCTGATTGATGATGGTAAGCCCGGTGATCTCCCGGTTGTCGTTATAGGAAATGCTTTGGACGGTAAACTTATCGTAGGTATAATATTTCCTGTTATTCCCTTCGCCTCTGCTCTGGATGTTTGCCTTTGATGCCGGAACCCAGATAAAAGGCGCCGTATAAAGCTCCCTTCCAATCCCGACGGAAACGCAGGCCCTTTTGAAGCTGTCGGAAGCCTGTCCTTTTTCTTTTTCCGTATAGCTCTCCGTGCCGACGTCCATCTTGTCAATCCACTGTAGCTTTCCTTCATCCCATATGCTGACAATGCAGTACAGGTTCCCGCCGATCAAAACATGCTGCCTTTTCCAGCCCATAGTCCCAAATACTTCGTCAAGGATCTTCATGTCTGCCCTCGCATCCTTATAAAGCAGGAGGGACAACCCTTTCTCGCTGATTGTCCCGATCCTGCACTCAATTTCATCGGAGCGAAGCAGACGGATTTTATTCTGCTCCATAATCTTTCTCTCCTTTACCTCTCATAAATTTCCCCGTTATCATAAACACGGAAACAGAGATCATCACCGCCGGCCTTTCCATGCACTTCCACAAAATCAGGCGTCGGTATTACATCCGTTACATATTCCATACAGATTTCACTCAAAACCCTGTCCTGGGCTCTTTTAACCCTTTTGTTTTCTGCCATGCCATTCCTCCTTATGCTTATGACAGCCGCATAATCATGTCCGCAATGAATTTGGAAATATCATCACCAAATACCATTGCCAGAACAATCATTACAGCCAGTATGATAATTACCTCTACCACTCCAAATCCTCTATTGTTCATCCTCATAAATGCCTCCCCACTAAAATAATCCTGTTCATCCTGCAGCACCACCTATGCCACGGACAGCCTTCTGTAGCTGCTGTCCTTCAAAAAACTGTTATAGATTTCCGGTTTCTCAGTCTTCAGCCGTTTTGTATCCACCGTGCTCTTGCTGATTTCCTTCCATGTGACCGTCCTGTCACCGACCGTTCCGGCTTCCGCTTCCTTCAGGTAACTCTTGAGCTGGTTTGCCGCTGCATTTTTTGCCGCCTCAACCTTCTTCAGCTCTTCCGAAAGCCGGTCATATTCCACACAGACCGAAAGGGCTTCCTCCGGCAGTTCAATCGTCATGCCGTTGGAATGGCTGAATCTGCTGTTAAAATAATCCGTGGTTGCATCGGAACCGTCAGGCACAGGCTCCACACCGCCTAAAACATGGGTTTCCCAGAAATATTTTTCCATAGCGATCATCTTTGCCATCATTTCATCGTCACGCTTCACCACATGATAGAAGAAATGGTTGCCGCCGACCAACGCCGCAATATAAGTACGTTTTGCACCTGTGACCGCCATGTAATGCTGCACCTGCAGGATATATGGTGCCGGAACCCCGTCTTCCCATACTTCCTGCTTATATGCGGAAGCGGTCTTTGCTTCAAAAATAGCCATCTCCCCATTTTCATTGATTATGCCGTCCAGATCCGCAAACATGAACGGGTATTCCTCCGACTGCAAAAGCATGTGTTTCTGGCGGACCTTGATGCCTGTCCTCGCCGTAAATTCCTTGCGGACAATCGGCTCCAGCAGGGTGCCAAAATGCGCATAATCGCTGTCCGTCTGTTCCGGTTCTGTCTGCCCGGTCTTTTCAAGCCAGAGCTGATGCACGGACTTGAATGGGTTAATTCCGGCGATAATGGATACATCCGACCCGCCAATGCCCTTTGTACGGTATTTCAGCCATTCCTCACGGCTGAGGTCCGCTGTTTTTACTACTATTTTCATTCTGATAACGCCTCCATTTCAAAATATTAAAAAGGACGGATGCGCCACAATGCCTGTCCCGCGTTTTTAAAGCCGCTGCATCATGCCATCCGCCCCATATAACAGTAATACAGGATTACGCCGCCACAAACTGGTATGCCTTGTCGATGACCGGATTCCCCTCATAAGTTTTCATAAAGAGGTTTTCCTGATAGTTCTTCGTCCTCCTGATCGGCTCCGCATGGGTTGCAAAGTCTGATGCCGCGTTGATAAACCGGTATGCGTTGCTGCCCAAGTCTTTCAGATCTGGCGCGTCAAAATAGCGCATTGCCATATCGTTGCGCAGCTTCCTGACATTTTTAACCGTGACAGAACTTGCCCCTTTCTCAACCGGAAGGAGAAGGTCGATATACTCCCTCACCTGCTGGTCGGAAAGCTTCTGCCTCCTCAAACGCTCAAACTCACGCCCGAGGTCTTCCATGTACTGGTCCGCCATGAAAAGCGTCTGCTTCGCTTCATGGATTTTCCCCCGGATATCCCCCGTATGGATCATAGAGAAGCTTCTCTGCGCCGTGGCAAGGGCCAGGTTCAGAGGGTTGTTGCAGCAGACGCGGATCGGCGTTACCGCCACACGGACTGCGCCCGAACCGTCATGGGTATTGCTGAATACCAGATACGGGGAGATTCTCTCTCCTGCAATGATAAACTCCCGCGGCAGCCTTGCCAGAAGCCATACCTTCCTTCCGCCCATAAGCGAGCCTGCGGTTTCATACTGCACCCCTTCTCCGAGAAGCGCATCCGTGAAAGCGAACGCCTCCGTATTCTGCACCACCCGGTAACGGTCTGTGACAACCCCAAGCACCTGCCTGTCGGTGCTCCTTACATTTGCCTTCCAGCCCTCCACTTTTCCGTGACTGGTAAATATTGGCGACTGGATAACCTCCCAGTCAAGCCCCGCAAGCCTCAGGGCTTCGCCTGAATCCGGCGCTTCCTTTACGACTGTCCCCAGCCCGTGCCACGGTGTTTTCCTGACGCTGAACATTGATTCTACTAATGCTGCCATAGTCATTCTCCTTTCTGATTCTCATTTTTTGTTCCTATTCCCGTTTTCCGATACTGTCGCTGATGATGTCCAAAATTCCTATGAGCGCTTTCAACAATGAAATCACATGATCCAGCATGGGGTGTTTCCCGTCCTGTCCTGTATCTTCCCCATATGGATCATCATAGTCCATTTCAGAATCATAGCCATAACCATAATCCTTCATCCCGCTTCTTCCTCACCTCCAATCCCCCTATAAACTAAGCATAAGGGCAAATGCGAGGGCTGCGTTTAACACGCACTTGGCTATTGACAGCGCCTTTACAAAAACTCTTTTCATGTGCATTCCAACCTCCTTTTTTATGAAAATGTGATTTTTCCGGGAATTATTTTCCCTGCATCCAACATGGAAAAAAGCACCTATACTCCGCCATCTGCGCAGTATGGATGCCTTACAGTAAAATAATATGTTTTTTTATAAGCCGCAAACAACACAATAAATCAAGCAAAGTCCCATAACGGGAAGAAAGGGGAAAGATCATATGTTTAAGGAATATTCCGATTTTATGACAGCAAAAGAAGCAATGGATGCCCTCGGCATAGGGAAAACCCTCATGTATTCGCTCTTAAACAGCGGCGAAATTCCTGCCGTCAGGGTAGGCGACAAGATATGGCGGATCAGCAGGAAAGCTCTGTCTGATTACGCAAAAAAAGTGACAAATTAAAAAAAGAACTCTACGAATCCATATTGGAAATTCGTAGAGTTCTTTTTCCTTTACCATTACTACTTCATCGGATTTTGCATATAATATATGGTTTTATAATCTTCTTCATCCCATGTATCATAACCATAGGAATATAGTACGTTATCGACTTCATCCCATGTATATGTTTCATCCCCTATGGTAAATTTATTCTTTTCGTTTAATGTAATATTCTCATATATACGATGTATTCCAAGCGCATCTGCGACATATGTAATATTATACGTCCCATTCCCATTAGCCATAACTGTGATAATCGTGTCGTATGAAGTGGATGACGACATATATGTTCCTGCAAAACCGCTTCTCTCCTCCGTATCCAAAGGCACCGGTCCTAAATGAATTTGAGCATTTTCCATTGCCATCGTCATATTCAATGTATCTCCGACCCTTGTTGCACTCGGACAGTTGAAAACAAGTTCTGTAGTAAACTGTCCTCCGGATGACAGAGTTGTGTAATCATACTGGGTTGGCCTGGCACTGGTTATGACACCGTTATAATTCAGCGAAAAATAATTACTCGCCACAAATTGAATATCGCCGCTTCCAGTATTCCCTATTGTGCATTCAACCCTTATTACATTCGTTTTTTGCTCCTCATCATAAGCGACATAGGCATAGTACACATATGTGCCAAGAGAATTACTGTAGGCATACCCCGGAAGATAATACTCTGTTGTGGCGTAATATCCATCTGCAGATTCCGCATCCTCCCTTAACGCAGCATATTCTTCCGCTTTCTTGTTTGTAAAGCTTCTGTATAGCTTATCATCCACCGTCAGTCCTATTGTCGGATCATCTGTGACATCTGCATATTCACAGTCTGTATTAAGTATCAGGTGATGCTTTGTTTTTTCATCTTCTGAATAAAATACATCAAAGCCAATGTATCCATCACTGTTATCGTATGATGATATGCAGTAAGTTTTTCCATCTATGGCATATTTGCTAATCTCCATGCTTTTATCGTCATTGTCATACCATGTAAGATACATTGGCGCAATAGATTCTTCCATGTATTCGCGAATTTCCTCATGTGTCATGGATGGCAGGCTCTCGTCCATCAGCTTCTGGAATCCATCATAATCAAACTTTTCGTATTTGAGTTCCATCTGGCACTTGTCAAGATACTCAGCAGCATCTTTATAATCTGGTATGGTTTCAAATTCTTTTATTGCTGATGTATAGTCTTTCTGCTTCAGGCAATTCTTTGCAATCAGATAAGTACATTCTGATACCATTTCCTGATTTCCTATATCCTTGTACAGTTCCCTCGCCTTCTCATAATCCCCTTTGGTCAAAAACTCCTCTGCCTGTTTCTGTATGTCTTCCTGCTGTACACCTTCCCGCTGCGCATCCGTTTGGTTTGACGTTTTTTCCTCTCCCACACATCCTGCCATAGCCAAAGCAGCTACGCATAAAATGACCGCTAAAATAATCTCCTTTTTTCTCATATCCTTTACCTCCGTTCTCTTCCTTGCGGTTTATTTAAAGGAATAATATGTAGTTACAAAATCTGATTATCCCGTCACATTTAACGATATCCAAATCAGACCGCTATTTGCGAGAATAAACCATATTTTACCATAACATATCTGAATCTTCTTCATCGTCCGCATCATAATCATCATCTTCATTTTCATCCGGGGTATCGGCGTCAACTTTTTCTCCATTCAAGGTAAGAACGAGGTCATCTGCCTGCCCAATAATAACAGTCGAAAAATCTTTCAGCGGTGATATACTGTCAATTTTCCAGCATCTTTCCTGATCCCTCTTCAATATAATTATTGCATTTGTGCTGATCATGCACGGGTCTTTATATTTTTTGATTGCATTCCGGAATAATTTTTGGAGTTCTGAATCACTTAATGTTTCTAAGATATTTTCATTTCCATCAGCTTCTATCACCATGCCAAACAACAAGGCAACATCACAATTTTCAATTTCAATATTTACCTTTGCATACCCTTCCTTTTCGTCAATATTGGCATCACTAACAGCATAGTCAAAATTTCTTATCTCTTCAAACAGCGGATATGTTGGAATATCTTCCTCGAATCCATAATACAAATCCACAATTACCTTATTATATTCAGCCACCGTACACGTTTGAAAATTCCCGTCTGCATTCGCACTAAACAAATTGTCAGCCTCAACATTCTCGCCATCCTTAATGTACTGGAAATACTGCTCCACGACTTCTTCTGGTTTTAACTCGGTCGGTTTATCAGTATTTTTCTCTTCACTGCTGTACTTTGAAAGATCGAATGTATTTAACAGACTTTTTACCTTATCCGCTAAATGAAAATGGCTTACCACAAAATATAAAATTCCAATATATATTGCCCATTCCATGATTTTTGCCAGGCAGGAAGAACAACCTTTTTTCGGGGATCTATTCGGATTATTCTTTGCCGGATTTTCAGTATCTACATAATCAGCTTTTGGATTCACCGAATTGTCTGGATTTGCTGAAGCTGCTTTGGGCGTCTCTGTATATGTATTATTTTCCTTATGCCTGTCATGTTTTTCATTGCTATCGCAATTTGGCTTCCTATCTTTCAACTGCCTGTCCGCATCATAAACGGCTCTCTTATCAATATCTGATAATGTCTGGTATGCCGCATTGATTTTTGCCATCTGTTCAGCAGCTTCTTCCTGGGAACCCTTAAAATTATCAGGATGAAATAAACGCGCCATTTTATGATATGCCCGCTTGATTTCATCCTGTGCCGCATCTTCTTCAATTTGCAATATGCTATAGTAATCCAGCATGTTCCACCTCGTTTCAATCTATTTTACATGGTGCTGTCTAAGCAAAATATCTCCCGCCTACGAACTGCATCCTTTAAATATCAAAAAAATTATTATTATCCAGATAATGATACCTATAAACAAGCTGGGTTTTGAACTCTGCCCTACGCCGGAATCGTTTAATTGATCAGATTCTTTTCTTTTTCTGTTTTGTTCTTGTGCAACGGCAGCATTGTAATTCAAATTTCCATTCTCATCTACAGAGAATGGATTTACATATTCATCAACAGCCTCCCCCTGTTTATACCGCATCGTGTTGAATATATAGACAATTTGAAATAGTTCCACAATATCGTAAAACTCGTTTTTAGGTCCGTTAAATGACAGAACGCATGTATGTTTTACTTTTATTTCTTTCATCAATTTATCTATTTCAACCGGCATATTTGCAGACAATGAAACCATACCTTTCCCTTTTCTATACAATCCCTTTGTTGTGACTAACAGCCCATTCGTGCGTGAGCCGGTTATAGATGTATCAACAAAAAATACCGGGTTTTCATTTTCATGCGGTTTAAAATTTACAACATTATATATTTCATCCAAATTCTCCGTTTTTTTGTTATACTGTGGAAACATACACTGCACAATATCTCCGCCAAAAAACGGTTCATCTAAATAATCCGCTTCCAAAATCCATTCATATACTTCTTCATTCAGGTCGCCAATCTCACTGGGATGGATGCCAACAGCCCCGTATACAAAGGGATATTCCTCTGTAAGGGCAAGGGTTTTTTTCACCCCTTCCAGGTCAGATCCCACATTTATAATGGTTTCAATCCCATGTTCCTCCATGGATAACAGCAGTTCCTTCCGGTCAGGGTCAAATCTTCTGTCATCATAATGGGCATGACTTTCAAATATCATAATATCACACTTTCTGCATTATCTTCAATTTTGTGTATCAGGCAGATACTGTTTTTCTGTTTCCGCTTCACGTTATACAGAGCTCCGTCTGCAGCATAGAGAAAATCCCACATCCTGTTCTGATGTGTGGGAACGCTGTTTCGGATTCCCTGTGATACCGTTACATACTCTGACACCTGAGAACCTTTATGCTCTATCTTCAGTTCCGAAATTCTCTGCCTCAGTTCACCGGCCAGCGTCAGAATTTCCTTATCGGTTTTCCCGTAATAGATAATAATAAATTCGTCGCCGCCATATCTGGCGCAAAAGATATCCCTGTCCCGCTCCATCAGTTCTTTTAAAATTGCGCCGATTTTCTGCAGGCAGTTATCACCTGCCTGATGGCCATATGTGTCATTATACTGTTTGAAGTAATCCACATCAAAAATTTCAATGGAAAGGCACTCCTGATTTTCACTGGCTTTGTCGAATATCTTTCCTGCAAAATCATTGAGCTTATAACGATTGGGCAGCCCTGTCAGGGCATCCTTCTCGGAACGCTCCTGCAGTTCTTTCTTTTCCTTTATCAGAGTTTCCTCTTTCAGACGGGCTTCTTTCAGGCTGAACCGCAGCCTGGTGGAATGATGAATCACTCCCACATTTTCTTCTTTCAGAATCTTTCCGTCCTCATAAAGGCTGGCGCAGGATTCCAGATACTTTTCCCGCTGTCCGGTATTCCTGTAATACTCCGCCTGCCGGCGCAGCAGCTCCATCCGCAGATTGGTGATGCCTGTTTCTTTTACCAGGATTTCCAGCCCTGGAAAAATTCTCTCCAGTTCCTGATACTTTTCAATTTCCAGAAGAAAATCCAGAAAATCAAAAATATCCTCATGGCTGTCCATAATAATCTGGAGATTTTCCAGTTTCTGAATCAGATGTTCGATGTATCGGTCCCGCTCCTTAAGGCTTCCCTGTGCATGACGTATCCTGGCAGAAAGCCCCAGAGCCATAAATAAATCAATCCCTGATTCTTCCGTTTCCCCAATCTCACGGATTTTTTCTTCATACTCCACAGCTTCCTCCAGGTTTTTCTGAAACAGGCTGCATCTTCCCAGTGCGGCGTATGTGTTGGCCAGATTTCCTCTTCCAAAAAATTCCTGCCTGTAATTCAGGAAAATATTCCGGGCTTTTTTCAGGTACCGGATGGCGGAGTCAAACTCTCCAAATCCCATATACAGACGTCCGATATTACTGGTAACCAGAGCTGTCTCATAGGGACAGTCATATTTTTCCCCATAAGACAGCGCTGTAATATACTGATCCAGTGCAACTGTAGTGTTCCCCCGGTTAAAAGCATCAATTCCCATCACGTTATGGGAACGTATCAGCAGGTCCCACTGGGAGGCTTTCCGCTGGTTTACAATACTTTCCGCCAGACACAGCATCAGATTCTGATGATCGTTCAGGCAGAGATAGCTTTCTGCCAGATAATAATAAGCAAAACCGAGAAGATACGGGTCACTCTTCTCTTTTCCAATGTCCACCAGCCTGCGGCAGCTTTCCATGTAGGGCTCTCCTCTCTCGTAACGGA
>OFFT01001512.1_pt1 | contig 13824 bp, 10 predicted proteins | sample 1521581 | NCBI WGS metagenome assembly OFFT01 (sample SAMEA3504084, study PRJEB24116) | mouse gut metagenome | biome: mouse gut; feature: mouse-associated habitat; material: faeces | place: Denmark | collected 2011
GCATAGGCCGCCTCCGTCATGCGCATCACCAGTGCCAGCAGCCCCTGATACAGAAAAAGGCCCAGCACCAGCCCCGCTCCCAACGCAGCTCCGCAGATCAGCAGCGTCTCAAACAGAAAGATCCGCAGGATATCGCCTCGCTGCATCCCCAGCGTCAGATAAGTGCCAAACTCCCTTCTGCGCAGTTTCAGCATAAAAGAAGTGGCATAGCTGAGTACAAAGGCCACCACCAGTCCCACCAGAGCCACCATCCAGGTCAATATCGTGCGCAGGTCACTTTCGCCATTCAGGAGCAGTAACAGCGCATTGCTGTAGAGCACATTGTTCACTGCAAAAAGCAGCGCCACCGTAAATGCCACCGTCATAAAGTAGATCAGATAATTGGTAAACTGCCTTTTCACATTCCGCACTGCCAGTTTAAAAAACATCCGTCTCACCTCCCAGCGCCGCCGTAGCGGAAAGAATCGCCTGATACATCTCCTTCCGGGTCCTGCCGCCCCGGTTTACCTCGCTCCAGATCTGCCCGTCTTTCAGAAAAAGCACCCGCTCCGCATAAGAGCCCACCACCGGATCATGCGTCACCATCAAAACAGTAGCCTGCAGCTTTTCATGCATCATCGAAAAAGTCTCCATCAACAGCCTGGAATTTCTGGAGTCCAGCGCTCCCGTCGGTTCATCCGCCAGAACAAGCGCCGGAGCCGTGATCAAAGCCCGGGCACACGCCGCTCTTTGCCGCTGCCCGCCTGAAAGCTCCCAGGGAAATTTCCCCAGCTGGTCTTTGATCCCCAGAGCCGCCGCCACTCTCTCCAGTTCCTCTTCCGTCTTCCGAAGCGCCTCCCGTTTCAGATTTAACGGCAGCATGATATTCTCCCCGATCGTCAGAGTATCCAGCAGATTATACTCCTGAAAAATAAAGCCCAGCTCATCCCGCCGAAAAGCCGCAAGCTCCTTCTCTCTCATCCCGGACAGATGCTTTCCCCGGATACAGATATCCCCCGAGCTGGCCCGGTCGATCGTCGCGATCACGTTGAGCAGCGTACTTTTCCCCGATCCCGAGGCTCCCATGATCGCCGCAAACTCTCCTTCCCGCACCCCAAACGATATCCCGTCAAGCGCCTTTGTCACCACACTGCCCCTGCCATAATACTTCGTCACATTCGTAAGCTGTAAAATTTCCCTCATACAACCACCTCCATGTGCCTACTATACCACACCCCTCCTCTTTCTTTTCTATCCCAATCTCTCCGCAACCCTTACATTTTTGTAAGGCTACAGGGAGAACGTAAACCGCGTATAGCGTCCCGCTTCCGACTCCACCGTAAATCCGATCCCCAGCTTTTCACACAACCGCTTCACCACATACAGCCCCATGCCCGTACTGTTTGGGAACTTCTCTCCGTTGGTCCCTGTAAACCCGCGGTCCGTGATCCGTTCCACCTCATGGGACGGCACCCCGATCCCGTCGTCCTCCACCACGATCCGGTTTCCTTCTGCCTGCAGCAGGATCCGGCACCCCGGACAGTACTTGGCCGCATTGACCAGCAGCTGCTGTACCATATAGGACAGCGACTTCTCATCCCCATAAGCCATGAAATCCCCCGTAAGCTCCACCCTGATCCCGGCCGCGATCAGAATTTCCATCTGCCTTTTGACCGCCTCTTCTAAAAGTCTGCCTGCCGAAAAGCGTACCGCCCGGATATCCCTGTCTGCGCTGCGAAGCCTTGCATAGTACAGAATGTCTTCCGTCAGATTATCGGCCCGCCTGATCTCCCTGGCGCAGCGGCCCGCCACCTGACACACCTGCCCTCTGCACAGCGATCCCTGGTTGGCCAGGATCAGCGAACAGGCCGTCAGCGGCGTCTTCAGCTCATGAATCCACCGCTCCACATACTCCATATATTCCTCTTTCTCCCGTCTGGCCGTCTCCGCCGCGTCAATGGCCGAGGCGGAAACACTTTTCATCACCCGGTAATAGCAGCGTTCCACACCGCCTGCCGGCACGGGCAGTACCTCCCCTGCCAGATACCGTTCCGGCAGACTGGCAAGCAGATTCTCCAGCTGCGCAAGCCTCCTTTTCAGCACCAGATAATCTACCGCCAGATACAGCGCCGTAAACAAAAAGATCCCGCCGTACAACACCGCAATAAAAGCCGGCGTTACACCACAGATCAACAAAAAGCACAAAAGCAGGATCAGTCCCACACCGTCAAGCAGCAGAAAGACCATTTTCCCCTGCAGATATTCCCCGACTTTCATAACCGATACCCCACACCGCGGACTGTGCGGATAAACGCATCGGCTCCCATGCGCCGCAGCTTTTCCCGCAGCCTGTTAATATTGACATACAACGTATTCTCGTCGATAAAGCAGCTGTTGTTCCACAGATCTTCGACGATCTCCTGTCTGGTGCACAGATCCTTTTTCATCAGACAGGCAAGGATCCGGGCTTCGTTCTTCGTCAGCTCCGCAGTCTGTTCCCCGTAGCCCACCCGCAGATCTGCCAGATAAAGCGTCAGTCCCCGCACGGTACGTACCGGCTCTGCATTCCGCTTCAACAATCTGGCGATCCGCATCAGCAGAACCGCGGAGTTATAGGGTTTGCGGATATAGTCATCCGCCCCGACACCGAATCCCACGATCTCGTCCTCCACGGCCTCTCTGGCCGTCAGAAAGATCACCGGCACATCCGAATGCTTCCGCAGCCTGCGGCAGATCTCGAACCCGTTCTCCCCCGGCAGGTTGATGTCCAGAAGCGCCAGATCGCAGGGCAGATCCTCTGTGACCTGATATCCGTCCGCGCGAAGAAGCGCCGCCAGTTCTTCCCGGATCACCGGGTCGTCCTCTATCACTAAAATTTTGTACATACTATTCTCCTAAACCGTCAACATCCACCAAAACAGAACATACCGCCACTTCTTCCGCTCACGCAGCGCCGCCAGCAGTTCCTGCCGCTCACGGACGGCGGTCTGCAGCATCTCCTGTTCTGCCGCCTTTTCCCCATACAGAATCTCTTCATAGTCGCTGATACACTGCAGGGCACACAGGATTCCGACAGTCTCCTTGTCCCTGTCTCCCGAAGCCCCCTCGGCAAACGTCTGTCCCCGGCGTCCTCTGGTGTTTCGCAGCATATTTCCCTGCGCCACACGCACTCTGGTACCCCGCAACGTACCGCCCTGCTCTGCCCGCGCTCCAGCACCCTGCAGCGTACCGCCACGCACCGCACGCTCCCGGAACTCCTGCAATGTCTCTCCTTCTTCTCTGCGCAGCCCGAGAAATCCAAGTGCCCGCACGACAACGGCAATCTCCATCCGAAACTGCCCCGTCACATCCATTCTTCGGTAACGCCGTCTGCGTATCGCCTGCTGCAGCGCCAGAATGCCGCTCCCTGTCACGCAGACAGCCAGCGCCGCATAACCAAATACCGCCAGAAACCGCAGGGCCTGTGCCCCTGCTGCCGGAGCTTCCTCCACAGCCGGAAGCTCCTCCTTTGCAGACGCGGCCGCATCCGCATCCCCTGTCGTCCTGCGTCCGGCATCCCCGTTAGAAACCGCCAGACTCCCGTTCCCTTCTTCTGTCGCCCAGGGCGTATAGCGAAAGCCGGCATATCCCGGTGTAGGCTCGAAAGGAATCCAGCCCGCACCGGCAATGTATGCCTCCGGCCAGGCATGTGCCATATTTGAATAGACAAAAGTCTCTCCACCGTCTGTCACCGGAACGCAGAATCCCTGCACATACCGGGCAGGAATCCCTTCCTTCCTGGCCAGCAGTACAAAAGCAGTGGCAAAATAGGTGCAGTATCCCTTCCGGCTCTCCAGCATAAAGAAATCCAGAAATTCTCCTTCATCCCCGACCCGTTCCGGCAGTTCCCCGGGCGTGGCAGTGTATGTATAGGATGACAATTCCTTTTCTATGGCCCTCAGTTTTTCCACATCCGTACCGGCGTCCCCCGTGATCTTGGCAAGATACTCCTCTGCCGCTTCCGACAAGGTGATATCCCCCAGATAATTTTCGTAAATCTTACTCCTGTGTTCCTCCAGGTTTTCCAGGGTAAGCCCGCTGCCGGCCTCTCCTCCATACTCTTTTCTGACTTCTTTCCAGATTTCTTCGTCCGTCAGCATCCCTGTCCCCGGCTCGCCGGCCTTCCCCGGGAAACCCGCCTGCCCTGTCTCCCCTTCTTCCGAACCGGCCGCTTCCCTGTAACCGCCTGCTGCCGCCTCCAGAAAGCGGTAAAACGCCTCCTGGCCGGTATTCATCTGAAAATACCGGACTTCATATTCTGCCCCATAGCCCTGGTACTGTCTCCAGCGCAGATTCTCTCCCTCGCCAAAATACCCCGTATTCCCTCCGATTTCGTCCACATCCCATGTTTTCAGAGGGGAAAACACATATTTCGTATGAAAATGACGATATTGTATTCTGATTCTGGCTTCCTTCAGATAATCCGTCCCATAGAGATCATGATACCGCCTGACCCCGCACACGGTTTCCGCCGTATCCAGTAAAACATCCTGGCTGTCATTCCGATACCGCTGCCGCCACTGTCTGCCGTCAAAGGTATCATATACACTCCCCGTCAGGTATACATTCCGAAGCGATCCCCTCTGCAGCGCAAGGACCATCACTTCATCTGCGTCCTCCTTCACCCCTCCCCCCAGGGCCGCACTCTCGGAAAAACCGCTGAAAGCCATGCCGAAAGCCTCTCCCCCGCCCCAGCGGATATTCTCCGTAAAAACCAGAAAGGCTTCTCTTGCCTGACGGTAAATATTCTTCGCCCAAAGCCAGTCATAGGGTTCCTTTGGCGCCGGCATGCAGGCCATCAGCAGAACATACCATGCAAAAAACGGCAAAATCCACAGCATTTGCACCTTCCCGTTTTTGCTGCGCATTTTCTTCCATCGTCTCTGAACCTGCTCCGTGCAGATCATCACCACATAGCAGATTCCGAATACCACACCCAGGCGCGGCAGTTCTATTCCCAGCGGAAGGCAGGCTGCCATGCCTGCCAGGAGCATTCCCCCGAAAACCAGCTTCACAGCCGGAAATACTTCCATCAGCATTCCCAGCCCGTAACAGGCCGCCACAATCACCGCCGTGTGCAGCAGACCATATCCGGACACCCACTCCTGCGGAAAGTCCCGGGTTCCCAGAAGCCACGGAATATAAAAACCAATAAAGCGGAGTGTTTCCCGCAGCCCCGCAGTCCAGATCCCGGTGCAGACACAGACCAGGGCCGCGCCCAGGCACAAAATACGTCCCCTTGCCGAGCAGAAATACATTCCCGCAAGCATACCGAAAACCACAACAGCCGTCAGCGCATGGGGCCAGCCCATATGGCCCACCCCCAGAAAGGAACCCGCCCCCGGTAATACCGCACATACCAGAAGCCCTGCATTCAGCACCCGGTAAAAACGCTTTTCACGGAAAGAAACCCCTTCCTTCATCACAGCACTCCTTCCAGATCAGCTTCAATGGGCACCCGGACAATCTTCCTTCTCTCGCTGTTCTGCCTGATATAACTCTCCTGAAACTGGTCGCTCACAAGACAGATCACTGTCATGACACCCCCCAGCGCCAGATATTCCGTCATCTCCAAGATCCGCCGGTCCGGCCTGTGCAGGATCAAAAAGCAGGCTTTGCTGTCCCACAGCCCCTCCCCCGCCATAAGCCGGGCCAGCAGTGTCCCCGGTTCTTCCTCCGGACCAAATGCCACGTCCGCTGTTTTCCGGTAAAATCCGTCGAAATCTTCCATTCCCCGGATCTGCTGCCTCACCAGTCCCTGCTGTCCATAATAAGCGGTAAATCCCGTATCCCTGCCCGCAAAAAAGAATCCCAGTGCCAGCAGGACTTCCAGCATCTTATTTTCCACCGGCAGATACTGTTTTCTGTCCCGGTACCATCTTGTCATATCGCAGAAAATGGAAATTCCCTGTTTTTCCTCTCCCTTCCTGGTCCTTGTCTTCAGTTTCCGCTCTCTTGCCGTGGCTTTCCAGTGAATCTGTTTCAGCGGATCTCCCGGCATATAATCCCTCACCACAACATCCGGTTCGTTTTCCCGGAAAGTCTCCCTCCTGAGAAGCGCCTGAAACTCCCCCAGACACTTCAGTTCCGTCAGCGGCACGATCCTGGGGCTTACCAGCGCCTTGATGATGCCCGGATTGTCATATCTTACCCGGAAAATCCCCAGGAAATCCGTCACGGTCACATCCCGAATCCCTACCTCGTACTCTCCCCTGTACCTGCAGACCAGCTTCGTCTCAAATGTAAACCTGTCCCCGGGCAGGAGTTCGTACTCCACGTCTCCGGGCAGCTCCTCCACATAGGAAAAATCGGAAAACAGCCTCACACTGACACTGGTAAACGCAAACCTGTCCTCGTTCTGCAGTACAAAAAACCAGGTTTCCGGCTGACCGCACACCATGCTTCTGTTCCCTATTTCCTGATAAACCTTAAACCGGAAATAAACAAATGCAATATAGGTCACGGATACCACCGGCAGAAGCGTCATCCCCCAGAAAAGTCCATAACTCACCGTACCGCCGAAAAAGGTGATTGCCGCCAGAGATAACATCCATAAAACGAAAAAAATACATCGGCGTATTTTCAATCCGCTTCCGCCCTTTCCGGCAGGCTCCTGCCCGGAATGCCCTGATGCCTGTTCCACGGCGCCCCGGGACGTCTTCCGGCGTTTCATACCGGCACCTTTGCCTTCAAAAGAAGGCTCCTGAGTACCAGCCCTGTATCCGCCTTCTGAATCCTTGCCTCGGAAGAAAGCGCCAGCCGGTGCAGGAGCACATGCATGGCAACCGACTTTACATCATCCGGTTTTACAAAATCCCTTCCCTGCAGATAAGCCCTGCCCTGGGATGCCCGCAGCAGGGCCAGCATTGCCCGGGGGCTGGCCCCCAGCACAAAACGGGGTTCCTCCCTGGTCAGGGTCACCATGTCCTCTATATACCCCAGCAGGGAATCCCGCACCCTGACCGCCCGCACTTCCTCCTGGATTTTCAGCACGTCTTCCGTCCCGCACACGGCTTCCGTCCTGTCCGGGGTCCTCCCTTCCAGAAACAGGGATGCCATCCGGATCTCCTGCTCCCGCTCCGGATATCCTATGGAAAGGCGCATCATAAAGCGGTCCAGCTGGGCCTCGGGGAGTGGATAGGTGCCCAGGAATTCTACCGGATTCTGTGTGGCGATAACCATAAACGGCCTGGGCAGCCCATGGATGATGCCATCCACCGTCACCTGGCCCTCCGCCATTGCCTCCAGAAGACTGGCCTGGGTTTTGGGAGATGTCCTGTTGATCTCGTCTGCCAGCAGCACCTGGCTCATCACCGGGCCTGCCCGAAATTCAAACTCCCCGCTTTTCATATTATAGACGGATACGCCCGCCACATCCCCGGGCAGGGTATCGGGCGTGAACTGAATCCTGCCGAAACTGCATTCCATGCTCCTGGCCAGAACACCTGCCAGAGTGGTCTTCCCCACACCCGGCACGTCCTCCAGAAGAACATGTCCTCCCGCCAGCAGGCAGATCAGGAGATTCTCCACCACCTCTTCCTTGCCGATAAAGACATGGTTTATATTTTCTTCCAGCTTCTTTGCCAATGCAAATCCATCCATTTGCTTTCCCCTGCACCGCCATCCGGAGACGGCAGCCTAAAAAACCTGTCTTTTCACCTGTCCATCTCCGAAACGCGGCCTGTGGATTTATGTTCCCGGATAATCCCCTCGATCTCGCTTAAGTCAGTGTAAAGCAAATCTCCGGGCACGGTATTTTTCAGGGCGCTGACAGCATTGCCGTACTCCAGGGCCCTCTGGTATTCCCCCGGATGGGACAGCAGCCCGTACAGCACGCCGGATATATATGCGTCCCCGCTGCCAATCCGGTCTACCACCTCAATGTCTTTATACGGAGCCTCCTCATAGAACACATCATATTTTCCACTGTAAATGACGGATCCGAAAGTATGACGCCTGGGGCTGTGAACGATCCGCTGTGTGGATGCCACAATGGAAATGGGATAATCCTCCGTAAAGCTTTTCATGATGGACCTGATATCCCCTTCCTTTAAAAAGGTCAGCCTGGCGGTATCCTCGGAGCAGAAGAAAATGTCCACATAGGGCAGGATACTTTCGATACATTCCTTGGCCTGGGCGCCGGTCCACAGATTCCCCCGGAAATTGACATCAAAGGAAATCTTGGTTCCCTGGGCCTTAAAACGCTTGATCATCTCGATGGCAGTCTCCCGGACCTGGGGACTCAGCGCCAGGGTGATGCCGCTGGTATGGAAACACCGGGTCGCCGAATAAAGCCCGTCCCCGTAATCATCCACGGAAATCTTATTGACAGATGTGTTTTTTCTGTCATAGACAATGCGGGGTTTCCGGGGATATGCGCCATTCTCGTAGTAATATACCCCCAGCCTGGCATCCTTGTCATCATCATAAACCAGGTAATCATCGCTGACACCGCAGAGCCTGACCCGGTTTTTGATATACATTCCCAGATCATTGGCCGGCAGCTTGGAAATGATTCCGCAGCGCAGTCCCAGCATGGCGGCTCCGGTGGCCGAATTCAGTTCCGCACCTCCCGCCTGCTTGCTGAAACTGTCCCCCCTTGTGATACGTTCATTGTCGGGCGGCGACAGCCTGAGCATGATTTCCCCCAAAGAAAGCAGATCAAAATCTCTTCCCATAGACAACACTCCTTTTCCATTTTTATCTTCCGGACCCTGTATATGTATATTATACCATGATTCCAGACCAATCATGGTATTCATGACCATTCGGCCTCTTCCTTTCCAGAATAAGGTCATTATACCATAATAATTTTGTGCGCGTCAGCGCACATGGAATCACAAGTCGAAACAACGACCTTCTGTTTCAGTATTATACCATGATTCCAGACCAATCATGGTATTCATGGCCATTCGGCCTCTTCCTTTCCAGAATAAGGTCATTATACCATAATCTTGTGCGCCCCGCGCACATGGAATCAGAAGCTGAAACAGTGTCTTTCTGTTTCAGTATTATACCATATAAGAAACGTTTCCTCAACCTTGCCGGGGTTCATTTTAGGGTTCTCACAGTCATTTGTCACAGGGCGCCGGGAAGCCGGGTCCACAGTGTGTCCATGGGATTCATCTGTATCCTTGTTACAAGAGGGGGCTTTGCCTTACGCTTCCACATAGTCCCTGTAATCCGCCTCACTAGCAAATAATACATAGCTGCCGTCCACCAGCCCCATATATCCTTCCGATGTGTGATATCCTTTCATAAAAATACCTCCTGTCCAAAATCAGATTTCTTGCTCTGTTCTGAACAGAAGGTACCATCTTTTGAGTGTCATAAAACTCCCTTAAAAAAACATTTGTTCGTTTATTCAGTTTTCCCCCGGTTCTTCCACCAGAAGAATCTTCATTTCTTCCAGCAGCTCCTCGGTTTTGCCCAAAAGAAGCTCCGCATCTTTTTCCACGAGTCCGGTTTTTTTATATTTATAGGTGAGAAACGGCGTTCCGTATGCGGTAAAGTTGAGACTGGATCCGTATTTTTGCAGAAGCTCCGGAATCCGGGCAGGATCCAGGTCCGCATCCGGCCGGAACGTAAACGCAATCCTTTCGTTTTTCCCCCTGACCTCCGTCATATAAAGCCTGTGGGCCGCCACCCGGACCAGGGCAATGCGAAGCAGATTGTCCACGGATTTGGGAATTTCCCCAAACCGGTCCAGAAGCTCATCCTTCATGTCATCCCGCTCTTTCACATTCTCTATGCCCGCAATTCTCTTATAAATATCCAGCTTCTGCACTTCGTTGACAATGTAGGCAGGCGGAATGAACGCATCCACGTCCAGATCGATGGTGGTGGCAAAGTCTTCCTGCACCCTGCCCCCCTTCAGCGTTCCCACTGCCTCGTTGAGCATTTTGCAGTACAAGTCATATCCCACAGCCTCCATGTGCCCGTGCTGGCGCACACCCAGCAGATTTCCCGCGCCCCGGATCTCCAGGTCCCGCATGGCAATCTTGAAACCGCTGCCCAGATCCGTAAATTCCTTGATGGCAGCCAGCCTCTTTTCCGCCACTTCCTTCAGCATCTTGTCCCGTTTGTACATCAGGAACGCGTAGGCAGTCCGGTTGGAGCGCCCCACCCTCCCCCTGAGCTGGTAGAGCTGGGAAAGCCCCATATTGTCGGAATCATGGATGATCATGGTATTCACATTGGGGATATCCAGTCCTGTCTCTATGATGGTGGTGGACACAAGCACATCAATCTCGCCGTTGATAAAGTCAAACATGATTTTCTCCAGTTCATGTTCCTTCATCTGGCCATGGGCATAGGAGACGGAAGCCTCCGGCACCAAAGCCGCAATCTGTGCCGTCACATCCGCAATGTTGTTCACCCTGTTGTACACATAATATACCTGCCCGTTCCTGGCCATCTCCCGTGAGATGGCCTCCCGCACCAGTTCCTCATTGTATTCACAGACAAAAGTCTGAATGGGCTGTCTGTCTCCGGGCGGCTCTTCCAGGATACTCATATCCCTGATTCCGATCAGGCTCATGTGAAGGGTTCTGGGAATGGGAGTTGCCGTCAGGGTCAGGACATCCACGTTTTCCTTCAGCTTCTTAATTTTTTCTTTATGGCTCACCCCGAACCGCTGTTCCTCGTCAATAATCAGCAGACCCAAGTCCTTGAATTTCACATCCTCGGACAGCACTCTGTGGGTTCCGATGACAATATCCGCCAGGCCCTTCTGCAGTTCCGCCACGGTTTTGCGGATTTCCCCCGGCGTCCGGAAACGGCTCATCAGTTCCACATGTATGGGAAAATCCTTCATGCGCTGGATAAAGGTGGCATAATGCTGCTGGGCCAGAATGGTGGTGGGTACCAGATACACCACCTGTTTTCCCTCCTGTACCGCCTTGAACGCCGCCCGCAGGGCAATCTCCGTCTTGCCGTAGCCCACGTCACCGCAGATCAGCCGGTCCATGATTTTCCCGCTCTCCATGTCGGCCTTGGTGTCCATAATGGCGGCCAGCTGGTCCTCTGTCTCCTCAAAGGGAAACATTTCTTCAAATTCCCGCTGCCACACCGTATCCTTTTCAAAAGAATAACCCGCGCTCTGCTGTCTTACGGCATATAGCTCCACCAGGTCTTTGGCCACTTCATTGACAGCGCTGCGCACTTTTGTCTTGGTACGCTCCCATTCTTTGGAACCCAGCCGGTTCAGCTTGGGCTTCCTGGCATCCGCGGAGGCATATTTCTGAATCACGTCCAGTCCTGTTGCCAGCACATACAGATTGCCGCCGTCCCGGTATTCTATTTTGATGTAGTCCTTGACCACACCCTCCATCTCAACCTTTTCGATCCCCTGGTAGATCCCCAGACCATGGCTTTCATGCACCACATAGTCCCCTACCTTTAATTCGTTGAAATCCTTGATCCGCTGTCCCTGATATCTCTTTTTCGACTTCCTTTTCTTTTTTTCCGCACCGAAAATATCTGTCTCGGACAGCACCACAAATTTCAGCATGGGATATTCAAAACCCTTGCCCACATGGCCATAGTAGGTCAGGACTTCCCCCGCCTGCACTTCCCGCATGGGGTCTTCCGTGTATACTGCCGTCAGTTCCTGGTCCCTCAGGTCTTCCGCCAGGCGCTTTGCCCTGGTCCGGGAACCGGACAGAAGCAGCACCCGGTATCCGTTGCGGCGGAACATTTTCAGGTCTCTCACCAGCGTCTCAAAACTGTTGTTATAGGAAGAAATGCTTTTCACCGGAATATCCGCTTTCCTGTCAGCCTTAAAAAACGGATTTTTTGCATCCAGAGCGGACAAGGCCACCGTCCGTCCCCGCTCCATTTTCGCCGCAACCTCCTCCACGGAATAGAGCAAATCCATCTGTCCGGGAAGCAGATAGCCTTTTTCCAGACGATGCGCCATACTTTCCCGAAATTCCAGCTCCACCGCGTCGGCGTGTTCTTTCACTCTGGCCGGTTCATCCACAAAAACGCATGTTTTGCTCTTGTCAAACAAATCCAGAAAAGACACGGTATCCTCATAAAAATAGTGCACATAAGAATCCAGATTCAGCAGATTCCGAAATTCGTAAACCTGCTCCAAAAGTTCCCCTGTCTGCTCTTCTACTCTGTGAGCTTCCTCGGTATGAAAATCTTTCCGCAGCTTTTCCGCAAACGCCTTTCCCTCTTTTTCAATCTTATCCATTCCGGCCTTAAGCCGCTTATCCGAAAGCAGCATTTCACCCGCCGGATAAATCGTAACGCCGGAAAGCTTTTCCAGGGAACGCTGGCTTAAAACGTCAAAACTTCGGATGGAATCCACCTCGTCCCCCCATAGCTCAATACGCACGGGATTCTCCTCCGTTAGTGGAAAAATATCCAGAATGCCTCCCCGTGCCGCAAACTGCCCTGCGCTTTCCACCTGCGGCGTATTCTCATATCCCATCGCTGTCAGCTTCTGTTTGATCGCGTCCACTTCTAACATGCTGTCATTTTTGATAGATAAAATGTTTTTTTTCAGCTCTTCCAGCGGCATTAGATGATCCATACAGCCGCCCATAGTGGTGATAATCGTTACCTGCTCTTCCTCGACCAATGCTTTAACCGCCGCCAGCCTCTGCCGGACAATCAGGTTACTGTGAATATCCGCGCTATAAAAAATCAAGTCCCTGGCCGGATACAGCAGCGCTTTCCTGTCAAAAAAGCGACAGTTCTCATAGATTTCCTTTGCGCGGGATTCGCTGTAAGTCAATACAATCTTACAGGGAAAATCTTCTCCTGCCGTATATATGAAATGCGATTTCTGGGCGTCAATACACCCTGCCACCTGCACGATACCTCTTTTTTTCAGCGATGCTTTGATTTGCGGAAATTCGCTCAATTTTTCCAATGGCTCTGTAAAAGCTCTCATCCTTCTACCTTCTTATTATATTCATTCATTGCCGCCTCCATATTGTCCGTGAGAATTTTAACCACGGCGTCTGCCGCCCGCTCTAAAGAAACATCTACCTTCTCTCTCTCTGCTTTCGAAAAACGGCTCAGCACATAATCAGCTAAATCATAGCCCTTCGGCTTTTCTCCCCCTCCCACCTTTACCCGCTTAAACGCCTGGCCTCCCAGATGGGCGATAATATTTTTAATTCCATTGTGTCCGCCTGCGCTCCCTTTCGCCCGCAGCCTGAGCTGTCCCGGTTCCAGGCTGATATCATCATAAATTACAATCAATTCTTCTGTTTCGTCTATCTTATAGAAGTCTATGAGCTCTCTTACACTCTCACCACTTAAATTCATAAACGTCTGGGGTTTCGCCAGAACTACCCGGTTCCCCTCTACAATCCCTTTTCCATACAATGCCTTATGCTTTTTCGCATCCACACTGATTCCATAACGCTCTGCCAGCACATCAATCGTGTCAAACCCCACATTATGACGGGTATGGGCATACTGTTTGCCCGGATTCCCGAGCCCTACGATAATATACATACGTTCCCCTTTCTGACGCATTTGGCTCGCCATGCCGATAAATTTGAAAATTTTCACTCTCAGGCTTACCTCCCCTGCTCCATATCCATACGGCAAACTTCCAATACTTTCCGGTACGGCATCTCCCCTCCAAAAATATCCAGAGCGCTCCCCACTGTTACATCCACCGCATCCTTCCCCAGCGTCTTCAGCTTCTCCAAATCCTCAAAACTGCCTACGCCTCCCGCGTAAGTCACGGGAATCCCCTGCCAGTTTCCCAGCATCCGCACCAGTTCTTCTTCGATGCCATTTGCCTTTCCCTCCACATCCACGGCATGAACGAGAAAC
>OFFT01001515.1_pt1 | contig 13810 bp, 14 predicted proteins | sample 1521581 | NCBI WGS metagenome assembly OFFT01 (sample SAMEA3504084, study PRJEB24116) | mouse gut metagenome | biome: mouse gut; feature: mouse-associated habitat; material: faeces | place: Denmark | collected 2011
TGCGACCTCCTGGTCCCAAACCAGGCGCTCTAGCCAAGCTGAGCCACACCCCGAAGCTGTTCACCTCCGCATCCTTTCGTGACGCATGTTATATTGTACTATACGATTTTTTAAATGTCAATCATTTTTTTATATAATTAATTGTAAAATGTGCCTGCCCCTCCCGATCCAGTTCCATCAGGATATAACTGGGCTTCCGTCCCTCCTGGCGGGGGTAGGAAAGGCTTCCCGGATTCAGAACCACAATATCCTTATCCTGCTCCAGATAGGGCCGGTGGGTATGACCGAACATCACAATGTCAAAGCCTCTGGCCCTGCCGTCCTCCTTGATCATCTGTGTTCCCATGGTAATGTAATAATAATGTCCATGTGTCAGCAGCACTCGGTATTTCCCAATGAGAAATTCCTCCTCCTTTGGCAGTTCACAAAAGAAATCGTTATTTCCCGCCACTATGTGAACAGGGCAGTCCGCCATTCCCCGGATATAGTCTTCGCTGCCCTCCACATCCCCGCAATGGATCAACATATCAATCGGCTTTACCTGCGCCAGCAGATGCTTAAGTGTGGTATCTCTTCCATGTGTATCACTGACAATCAAAATCTTCATTCCGCTCTTTTCCTCTCCTCAGACTCCCATAGCTCTTTTCAATTCGTCCTTAATGGCCCGCAAAGCCTTTCCCCTGTGGCTCAGCTCATTCTTTTTTTCCATGGTCAGCTCCGCTGTGGAGCAGCCATACTCCGGGAGCCAAAAAATGGGGTCATAGCCGAAGCCGCCCTCTCCCCGCTCTTCATAGCCTATGATTCCTTCTATGGTTCCTCTGGCCGTCAAAATACGTCCGTCGGGAAATGCTGCTGCGATAACGCATACAAAGCGGGCCGTACGTTTTTCTTCCGGCACTCCCTCCAGGCGTTCGATGAGATTTTGATTTTTAATCCGATAGGAGGTATCCTCTCCCATATAACGGGCGGAATATACTCCGGGCTCCCCGTTGAGGTAATCAATCTCCAGTCCAGAATCATCCGCCAGCACCAATGCCTTCGTCTCCTCCATCACGGCTCTGGCCTTAATCACCGCATTTTCCTCAAAGGTTTCCCCATCCTCCTGAACCTCAAGGGCGATCCCGGCCTCCTTCAGCGAGAGAACCTCCGTCCCCAAATCCTCCAGGATCATACGAATCTCCCTCATCTTTCCTTCATTTCCCGTTGCAAAAATAATCTTATCAAACATTGTGCTTCTCCATTCCGGTTCCGTAATATTCCTTATAATCTTACCGATCGCTCCGCAGCCGGTAGCCTTGCAATATATTCCGCTTCAATTCAATCTGCCTCCGTGTATGCCTGCGGTTTGATTTATACGCCGTAAGCAGTATTACCATCTTAATCCATAATATCTCCGTATACCTTCAGACAGAGATTGCTGGACTGCTCCTGCTCCACGTGCTCCCAATGCCTGTTATCCGCGCTGATATACCCCTCTCCGTCACCCAAATATACGGCCCTTCCAATCTCCTCGGAGGCATATTCCACCGCAATGGGGCATACCGCCTCCGGAGTCATAATCTCCACTACGGCGGCAAAGCGTTCTCCCTCACGCACCGTTACCGGCTCCTCCAGTTCTATGGTATAGAAGCCCGGATACTGAAGATATCCCGACTGCACATATTCTATCCCGGAGAGCTCCTCCTTGTCCGTAAAGTTTGTCCTGACCGCCAGCCTGTATTCCGTATCGCCGCCCGTGGCATAGAATCCAAAGGCCCGGATCTGCTGCTCACCCGTAGCCGTATACACATTCGCAAAGGCGGCTTTATCGGAATTATACCCCACCTGGCCGCACCAGCCACACAAATCGGACTGATATAAGACATCATAATTGTCAGCAGGCTCTACTCCGATAAATGCCGCATTGTATTTCCCGATATTCGTATCATAATAGGACACGTAAAAAACGCCCCCATCTCCAAAAGCCGTTCCCCAGCTGTTCTGACAGATAAACGCGCCGTTTCCCGGAGCACCCGTATTGAAATTGTCAGCCGGATAATCATCGTCCCAGCCAATAATCACCACATCGTGATTCGGCTGCTCCGCCCCTTCATAGCAATAGCTGTAATTCTCCCGGTTAAAATATTCCGACTTCTCTCTGGGATCCGAGAAATCCACATACAGGGAGCTTTCCACTCCTCCGTGAAGATAAACGGTCTGCTTTATGGCCTGATAATCCTTATCTGCCGGCATGCGTACCTCCTGAACATGCTTCACGGCTTCAAGCCCTTCGGGTGAAATATGATCCCCGTAAGGATCATCCTCTTCCAAGACAGGCCCCTGCCATGCGGTCAGATAAGCTACTGACATAATGTAGGATCCGCCCTCGTCCGGCTCCATATCAAAGCTGTTGTGATAACTTAAATGATCCCGGGAAAAATCAAGGCTCTCCTGAGGTAAAAGCGCCGTCTCAAGAGCCGACAGCGAAGCAAAGGCCCAGCAGGTTTCAAAAAGAGACTGATCCCGCACACCGGAAGCCCGTCCTTCCTTACGGTAGTCAAACACCACTGGAAGCTCCGCCTCTTCCTTCGTCCGGTCTACAGCCAGCAGACGTATCTCCTGCTCCGTCTTCTTTGGTATGACAAATTTCATAACGGCCCGGACATCCTCTTCCTCTGTCCGATGCATATACTTCTCAGCTCCGGCCGCACACAGGGCGGTAACAACCAGAATTAAAAATCCTCTTCTCAGCAATTTTCTCATAGGCTCTGCCGTCGTACCGGTGGCTTCGGCCCCGGATATTGGTAAAAATAAGTTTTCAGCATTCCGTTGTAAATCTTACGGTTCTTCGCAGCCTTTCTACCGATATGCCGCTCCGCCTCCTCGTAACCCGTAATCAAATAGAAGGACCAGCTGTCAAGGCGCTCCATGGCCTCTCCCAGTTCCCGGTAAAGAGCCGGCAGCGCCGTCTTTTCCTCCAGCCGTTCCCCGTAGGGGGGATTGGCAAACAAAAATCCGTATTTCTTTGGGTGATTCAAATCCTTTACCGGTCTGGCCTGAAAATGAATCATATGATCCACACCTGCATCCCTGGCATTTTCCCTGGCTGCTTTTACCATGGCCGGATCAATATCATAGCCCTGAATATCCGTCTTCACCGTATCGTCCAGCAGATCATTTGCCTCCGTAACCGCCTCATACCAGTACTTTTTGGCAATGAGATTGGTCCATGCCTCCGCCGTAAAGCTGCGGTTCATGCCCGGAGCCATATGTGCCGCCATCATAGCCGCTTCAATGGGAAAAGTCCCGCAGCCGCAGAAGGGATCTACCAGAATACGGTCCTGCTTCCAGGGAGTGAGCAGTATCAAAGCCGCCGCCAGGGTCTCCGTAATGGGCGCCTTGCTGGAAAGCCTTCGATAACCCCTTTTATGTAAGGAAACTCCTGAGGTATCGATGGCAATTACCGCCTCATCCTTCAAAAAAGTAATACGAAGAGGATATTCCGGGCCGTCCTCCGGAAACCACTCCCTGTGATAGCGTTCCTTCAGCCGCTCCACCACAGCCTTTTTTACAATTGACTGAATGTCGGAGGGACTGAACAGCCTGCTTTTCACGGATGTCGCCTTTGTCACCCAGAATTTTCCGTTCTCAGGCAAATACTGCTCCCAGGGCAGGGCTTTCACAGCCTCAAACAGTTCGTCAAAGGTTTCCGCACGGAATTTCCCCACCTTTAAAAGCACCCGCTCTGCCGTGCGAAGAAAGATATTTGCCTCGCAGATGGCCTGGGCGTCTCCCTGAAAGGTTACCTTGCCGTCCTCCACCAGGCTCACTTCGTAGCCCAGGTCCTGTATTTCTCTTTTTAATACTGCCTCCAGCCCGAAATGGCAGGGTGCAATTAATTCAAATACTTCCATAATCTCTCCACTTTTTTACTTATGCGGCTATTATAATATCCTCTCTCCGGTGCTGTCAATCTTTATCTGTCGGAAGACAATAGAAACGGAGAAAGTTTCTGACATATAAATGCGCCGGTGCCGTCTGCTGCGGAATAAAATAGATATCTTATTCCGCAGCAGACGGCACCGGCCGCATCCCACTTACCGATCATTCCTTTACATCTGCCAGTCTTTTCTCTGCCGCGTCCGCCAGAAATGCCATGTCATCCAGAATTGTGACATACAAAAATCCCTGTTCAATCCGCTTCCTCGCCACCTCAACCGTCGGCGCAACAATTCCCGGAATCACCTCATACCTTCCGCAGACATCCAAAATCCGCTCAATTGCCGTCTCCACTTTAGGATTTGTGGTATCACCAGCCACCCCCAGCGCCTGAGACAAATCAAACGCTCCTATAAAGATTGCATCCACCCCATGTACCTGCGCTATCTCCTCAATATTTTCCAAGCCCTGTGCCGACTCACACATAACGGCAATCAAGGTCTCATCATTGGAAACCTGCCGGTATTCGGCTATACCGCCCCACCGGGGCCCCCGTCCGCCGGACATTCCACGCACTCCTGAGGGCGTAAACCGCGCGGCCCGCACAATCCGTTCCGCCTGCTCCGCCGTATGTACCATAGGCACCTGGATCCCATAAGCCCCTATATCCTCATAGCGGGATATAAGTTTGGGGTTATCATCATATACCCGTACTACAGGGGACATTCCATAGATCTCGGCGCTGCGCATCATATGCACCACCGTCTCAATCCCGCTGGCCGTGTGCTCCGTATCCAGAATCACAAAGTCAAATCCCGCAACCCCCAGCACCTCCACCACTTCCGGACAGGGGGCCGTCACAAAAGCACCGATCTGAACCTTGCCGTCACGCAGGTTTTCTTTTAGCTTATTTTTAAATGTATACCGCATCAACTATCTCCTTTTCCATCTGAGGACTGTTTTCTGATTCGCATCATCTGCGCCGCAAAGGTAAATACTACCATAGCAATTGCAAGTATCAGAAACGCCCCCGAAATCTTTCTGGTAAAGAACACGGAAAAATCATTCTGGCTCATCATCAGGCCCCGGCGCAGATATTTTTCGCAGATCGGCCCCAGAATAAAGCCCATGATAATCGGCGTCAGAGGAAGCTCAAATCGATTCATCACAAATCCCAGCACGCCCCAGAGCAGAAGAGTCCAGACATCAAAGATCCGGTTGTTTGCCGCAAAGGAACCCACAATACACATAACCAGAACCATAGGAAGCAGAATGTTCTTGGGAATCCGAAGGAGCTGGGTAAAGCCCCGAATACCAAAATACTGAATCAAAAAGGTTGCAATTGCACAGACAAACATCAGTGCAAAAATTACGTAGATGAGTTTTATATTTTCCGAGTAGAACATGGGGCCCGGAGTGAGTCCATTGATGGTAAAGGCTCCCAGCAGAATGGCGGTCACGGCGTCCCCCGGAATTCCCAAGGTCAGAAGTGGCACCATAGTCCCCCCTATGCATGCATTGTTAGATGTCTCCGAAGCCACCAGGCCGTCGATAATGCCCGTTCCAAATCGTTCCGGCTTTTTAGACGACTTCTTTGCCACACCATAGGCCAGCAGATTGCATACAGAGCCGCCGATCCCCGGCAGAATTCCAACAAAAACTCCAATCAGGCCGGAACGGAAGGCATTAGGCATCTGCCCAAAAAACTCTTTGGCTGACATTCCAAAGCCCTTCCGCTCAAAACGGGCCAGATTTGCCTTTGCCTCCTTTGCCTGCGTATTGTTCAAAAGCTCGGATATTGCAAAAAGCCCCACCAGAGCAGGAACTTCATGAAAACCAGCATCCAAGGCATGAATACCAAAGGTATATCTGGCAAATCCGTCAATGGGCGCGCTGCCCACACAGGCCAGAAACAATCCAATCAGGCAGGCGAGCAATCCTTTGACAATGGAATCTCCGCAGAGAGCCGATACCAGCGTCAGGGAAAAGAGCGCAATGGAAAAATACTCAAACACACCGAACTTCAGCGATATGGCGCCCAGTACCGGTGTCAGAAAACACAGCACAAGGACACCGATTAATGTCCCGATAAAGGAAAATACAATGGAAACGGACAGAGCTTTCCACGCCTCGCCCCGGTCCGCCATGGGTCCGCCGTCAAAAACCGTGGCCACAGAAGCCGGCGTCCCCGGAATCTTCAGCAGAATCGCTGAAATCAGCCCTCCCGATATGCCGCCGATATACAGAGACAAAAGAAGGGTAAAGCTGGGGACAATGTCCATCTTAAAGGTAAGCGGCAGAAACAGCGCAATGGCGATTCCGGCCGTCAGCCCCGGAATGCTCCCAAAAATAATACCAATAATGCAGCCTCCGAAAATCAGAAGCAATGCTGCCGGCGATGAAAATATCTGCGGAAATGCCGCTAAAAATTCACTCATAGCATACCTCCTATCCGGACAAAGAGACTGCCTTGAGGAAGTACCATGGAAAAAGCATAGTGGAATACCAGGTAAACCCCAATGGTAAATGCTGCTGAAATCAACGCCAGCCGTTTCGGATCACGGTTTCCCGGCTCCGAAAGAACCAGAAACTGAAAAAACAGATACAGACCGGTCATTAGGAAAAATCCCAGATAGGAAAGTCCCAGTATATAGAGAAAGATCAAGCCCAGTGTCTGAAAGGAACGGTTCTTCCGGCTGCTCCCGGCCTCCGCTTCCCCAGAAGCTTTTTCCCTCTTCTCCTTCTGCCGTATCTCCAGAAGACTCTGCACAAGCATCAGCAGGCTGAAGATACATCCCATAATTCCGATCACCCGAGGCCAGAATTTTGCATCCACCGAGATGGTAGTGACAAGAACCGGAATCTTTTCCGAATAATACGTAACCCATGCGAAAAACAGAAACAAAGCTGCTGCGCACATGGCCATCCGATATTTTTTATAATTATTTTCCAAACGCTGTTTATCCATGCTCACCTCTCCTGCTTATTGGGGAACAAGTGCCTCCCGGTATCCCTGCATCAGCTCATACTGTCCATCCAGATATGTAACTGCTTCTTCTCCGGCACGGTACACCGGCGTAATATAATAGGATGCACAGTGCTCTTTCCACTCATCCGACGCAGTTACCTTTTCAACCGCCTGATTAAATGTATTTACAATATCCTCTGGCATGTCGGCGGGGAACCAGTATCCAAACATCTTGCCGATGGGGAAGCTCTCTCCCTCAAGGGACTTCCAGGTCGGAATCCCGGTTCCTTCCGGCGCTTCGTCTCCAAAATAAGCCAGAGCCGCGAACTCCCCATTGTTCACATACTCCCCGTAGGTTCCGTAAATTCCAATGGTCAGATCCACATCCTGATTCAAAAGGGCCGGAATAATCTCGCTTGTTCCGTCCAAATCTACATAGGTGAGTTCAATCCCAAGCAGATCCGCCATAATCAATGTATACAGATGAGCGTCACCACCAATGGAAATCCCCACCAGGAGCTCTCCCGGATGAGCCTTTGCATACTGCACAAATTCTTCAAAATCCGTAAACTTTCCGTTATCCGCATTGACACACAGGAAAGATGACATATCCTCAATCATGGTACATGCAGTTGTAAAATCCGTATAATCAAACTCCGAAACTCCCATCAGGCTTGCCATTAAAAACGAAGTCTGATGCCAAAGAATCGTGTATCCGTCATTTGCGCTCTCCATCACCTGTCTGGCGGCTATGGTTCCCGATGTTCCCGTTACATTGGTACATACAATGTCAACCCCCAGTTCCTTGGATACCAGATCAGTCAGTACCCGACAGTGCAGATCCGTGTCTCCGCCCGCTCCAAAGGGAATAATCATCTGAATGGTCTTGCCCCCAGGCCAGCCGGATTCCGTCTCTGCTCCCTCTTCCGCTTCCGGTGTCTGCACAGCCTCCGTTCCGCCTGTCTCCGTTTCTCCATTGTTCTGATTTGCTTTGCTTCCGCACGCAGACAGTGCCATAACCGCCGCCAGAAGCAGGGGAAGTAACTTTTTCATCTTCATTTTTGTCCCTCCTGTTTTCTTTTTGTGAAACCGTCCATTTTTAATACATCTATATTCAGTTGTGTTTATATATTACTATCTCAGGGCCATATTGTCAATAGATGTATTAATATTTTATATATTTGTATTATTTTTTCTAAAGATGTATTAAATTCTCGCTAAAAATAACTGCCAAAACATCCTTACAAAAAATTTTTATATAACAGGACACAATTTCCTCTCATATAAAAAAGCCGATACGGAACCGGTCTTTTCTTTCATACCTGTCCGCATCAGCCTTTTACAGCAAATTATTCATTTTTATTCCATTCTCACATTGCTCACATATCCGCAGCAGTCTCTCCCAGACTGCTGGCTCTGGCATGCAGTTCACAGCTTAATACCACGTGCTTGTCCTGATTTTCCAATTCTCCCCGCATAAGCCGGAACAATTGTTCCGCAGCAGAACACCCCATTTGATAAGTGGGAAAGTCAACTGTGGACAAAGGAACCGAGAAGGAGCCGCAGAATTCACTGGCATCACTGGCCACAATGCGGATATCCCTTCCGGGAAGACATTTCATCCGTTTTAAAACCGGATATAAAATGACTGCCAGACGATCATTCAGTACATAGATGCCGTCCGTCTGCGGATTGCGTATCAGAAAGTCTTCGAAAAGCTCCCCGATATCTCCCGTTATATCCGACAACCCCACCGGATCTTCGGCTTTGTCATCGGGATTCTGAAAATTATGTTGAGATATTGCCGCCATGTATCCCTGAAGCCTGTCCTCAATGGTGCTGTAGCGCGATGTGGCAAAATATGCAATTCTGCGGCACCCCATCTGCAGCAAATGCTGGGTTGCCATAAACCCGGACTGAAAGAAGTTCTGAAAAGTCCCCGGAAAGTCATAGCCCGGCACCCTGCGGCTGCATGTTACGACGGGAATCTGTTTCTCTGCCAGTGCGCACAGTGCTTCTCCATCTGTGATCGAGTGAGTATTGGGAATCAGTATAATCCCTTCCACATTCGTTTTACAAAGCTTTTTCAGATATCCTGCTTCTTTTACCGGATCATTATCCGTATTGCAGACAATCAGATTCCTGTCATGGGTATTGGCAAAATCCTCCACTCCCCTTACAATAGAGGGATTGGCACCCTTTGTCACACAATACACAAGAAGCGCCCAGCAGCCAGGATCCCCTGCCTTCTCTGCGGCCTGTTCCGCCGCCTTTGCGGCATAGGTTCCCCGCCCGTCTTCCGAAACCAGAATTCCTTCCCCAATAAGCTCCGAAATTGCCCGTTCCAGCGTGACACGGGCAACACCGCATTTGCGGGCCAGTTCATTACGGTTGGGAAGCGGCATTCCCTCCGGCAGTTCTCTTGTATATTCTATCAGCTTCTGCTTGGTAATCTGATACTTATATTTTCCCTCATGCATGGATTCTGCCCCCGTCTCTCTGCCAAACTCCCACAGACAGCTGCGGGAATGGGTATATTATATCAGTTCCATTTTTTCCCGTCAAGGAATGACTTCCCATCCAGACTCCAATTACAAAGGAACTGCCGGATGACTACGACAGTTCCTTAATTTCTATTTTCCTCCGGTATAGCTTTCACTGTTTCTGCCCTCGTAGGCTTGTATGCCTCCAATCATAGTCATAACCTGATATCCCTCGGCGCTCAATTCCCGCGCTGCCATCATACTTGTTCCGCCTCGCTCACAGTAAAGAATCAAGGTCTGATTGCGAAGGAAACGAGCTCTTTCTTCCAGTTGTTCATAAGGAATACAAACGGCTCCCTTCAGATGAAGCCTTCTGAATTCCTTTGGTTCTCTCAGATCAATGACCACATAACCGTCCCGAAACAGATAGGAATCTATTTCCCGCGGGGAGATTGTTTCAAATTCCATATCTTCACCTTTTATTCTATTGTAATATAGAATATATTATGCGTTCTCCTTCGAAAAGTTACAGCTGTCATATCACTATTCAGACGTGCTTCATTGCAAAAAAGAAGACGGATGCCCTCTTTATCAGGTGTCCGTCTTCTTTTCTAATCATACCGGATACATTATGGCATGAATTTCGGTTATTTTAAAATTCATGCTGCCATGTATTTAGTAATTGCAGTTGTCTGCGTTGCTTGCATTCTTGCTGGAATTCTTGGAGCCGGTGTTCTTGGAGCTGTTAGAAGAATTCTTGCTGGAATTGTTTGCATTGCTTGCATTGTTCGCATTGCTGCTGTTGTTTGCATTGTTTGCCATAATCGTTTCCTCCTAATTATTTTAATATGCTTTACACTCTTATTATGGCAATTATGTGTCAAAATATTTTTCCAGTTTCTTCCTATTGCAACACCGTAATATACCTCCGCGTACTCCTGTCCGCAATCCATCCCCAGCCGCAAATGCAGGTGTCTGTTAATCTATTTGCATATTGCGGTAAATATTGCCGTTACAAATTCCGCAATCATACTACCTGCGATCGGAAAATATCCGCATAATCCATAAAAACAAAAGAACAGGAAGCAGGACAGGAAAAAGCCATGACAAAATTCCGCCCACTATGGCGAAAACAACCGTCAGGACAAGTATCACAAGTATCAAAATCAAAAGCCGTCCATACCAGGTATTCAGGTTAAACCTCCTGTACTTCAAATCCACTCCGCCATCCTCATTAAACTCCGCATGAAATCCCCGCTCCGGCTCACTCTGGGTATAGGTACTTCCATAAGCCTCCCGTCCTCCTTGGGGATTGCTTGTATCAATTATGGTTTTTGCAATCAGGCGAGGATCTCCAAGGGATTCCATAACCTCCTTTTCACTCTTTCCGCCGGCGATCTCCTGAGAAATATAAGAATCATAGTAACGTACATTATCCTCCACCACGGAAGCCGGTACTTCTCCGCTCAATACTGCCCGCAATGTACTTACAAATTCATTTCTATCCATGTCATCTCCTCTGTCTTTTATGCAATCTGTCCTTGTTATATTCTATTGATTTTACGCTGTTTCCTCTTTCCTGTCAATGGTCCAAAAAAACAGGAAGCCTTTTTAAAAGCTTCCTGCTCCTGCAAACAACGTGGGCGAGAGGATTCGAACCCCCGACCTTTTGGTCCGTAGCCAAACGCTCTATCCAGCTGAGCTACGCCCACACAATACCTGTTTTTTGACTGCCTGATTATCATAGCACAAACTTCCGGAGAAATCAACCTTTTTCCGAAATTTTCTGCTGACTGCCGGCGACCGGAATCGAACCGGTACGGGAGATTAGTCCCGCAGGATTTTAAGTCCGTAAAGCCCAATTAACCACGTTAGTACAAATTGGAACTCATTGGAACTTAGAACCCTTAGAAAATGCAGGAAATTCAGGGTTTTTTACAGCAAAAAGCTGGTAATCCTTTTAAATACAGGACAAATCAAGAATTTGGTTTTGGCAAGGAAAAAATCATATTGGAGGGATGTTGGAGGGATGTAGAAGGGATCTTACCCAGATTTCACATTCTCTTCCATACAAATTATAATGTAACTGCCATAACTACTATTAGCAAAGACGGACGGTTTTTAGCCATCCGTCTTTTTCGATTCAAAGAAAGGAACTATTATGGAAAATCAAACCTATCAATTAGAGCTGAAACAAATCGTAGAATTTCCACGCTGCAGAATTTACAGAGATTTCATACGGTCACTCGTCACTAACAAGGGCATCCGGACAAACGGAGGCTCTTTTCTTTTTTATTACATCGTCCTGTGCTCTTATGCAAATTACAGGTCATCCTACCGCCGTACAGAAACTATGACTTATCTTGTCGGGCCTGGGGAATGGATCTGCACCTTGGCTGATCTGCGCACATGGTTTCGGTGCCGGTTCCAGCATCAGGCAATTTCAATCCTGGAGTATCTGCAGAAACAGAACTATATCACATACTCTCTTCTGGAGAACAAGAAGGTTGTGAAGTTTAAGATCACAGACTGGCCGAAGGATAATACCGTACTGGAATACAACTTCCCCTGCAAGAAGGATGACGGCTTTTTCTTTTTCCCGATTTCTAAGGTCCATGAACTCATCAGCATGGGCAAGTGCTCAGAGATGGATATGCTTTTAGATATGTGGATTCATGCCATCTATAACGATCCGTCTGTGCAAGGCTCCTATTCAGGTCCGGTTGTGTATTACCGCAACAACACCGGCAATCCGGTAACCAGCTTCCAGACATTGGGCGACCGCTGGAATCATTCCAAGACAACCGTATCACGTACCTTAAAGAAATTTGAAGAAATGAAGCTTATCACATTAGTTTCCTTCACCGGGAAGCATGGCAGCATGATTTATCTGAATGATTATCTGTCAGTCATGTTCGATATCAGCGATGTGATGATCGACAAGGAGGAGATTGCCATGACTATGCAGCTACCAATCCATGTACCAGAAAACAAGGGCGAACCCTGCGTTTCAGAAGTCGTGAAAGAAGAACAGGTCAGCGTTCCAGAAAATGATCCGTGCGTTTCGAAATCGCACATGCAGTTTATCATCCAAAAAGTGGCGGAAATGCTGAAATCACAAGGGATTCCGTGCTGCGAGTGTCCCAAAACCCGCTATATATTATCTCCTTTATCCTCTGCCTGCAAGAATATAGTAAATATATATACTCTAAGTATTATCTGCCCTTACGGAAATGCAGCCTATCGGTTTGAACTGACAGTCAAGCCTGAAGAGAAGGACTATCTGGAGAGGAATCCGATTCTGAAAGAGCATGCAGATATTGTGGAAAAGATTCTGAAGGGGGCTGAATAGGATGAGGGATATGAACAGGAAAGATGCAGGGATGAATGGTGCAAAGTTGGAGGACACAAGACGAGATGGTGGGAAATCAAAGGATGTGGGGGCAAACCAAGTGAAATCAATGCATATGGGTATAAATGGTGCGGGAAGAATGGGTGCAAAGATAGAGAAAAGCCTGAAAGGGAATAATACAAAGATAAAAGAGGACTGGAATAAGCAGGAATATCTGAATCCAGAGGAGGATCCACGCTTTCATGACACCTATAAATTCCTGCGCAGGTACCGGGATGCCACCTATAGCCTGAAGGTGGTAGTTCACCAAATGGAGAAGCAATTCCGGCTGAAATATGGGACAAGTGTAGATGAATTCCTTGATTCTATCTATTCTGCCGGAGCCGATCTGTCCGGAGATGATATTGAAGAACGAGCAAAGAGCATTGAGCGGAGCAACCGGATGTTGAAAATGCTGGATTCCTCTGTGGATTTGCTTAGAATCAATCACAAACACGGAGAACAGTACTATTGGATTCTCTACTATACATTCCTGTCTCCCCAGAAGCCAAACGGTACAAATGAGATCTTAGAGAAGCTACGGTCACATATTTCCAATATTTCTTACCGAACCTATTACCGAAAAAGGCATAAGGCAATCGAATCACTGAGTACCATACTTTGGGGGTATACCGCTAAGGAAACCATTGAGATACTAAATGAATTTTTCCCTGAAGAATAAAATCATCGACATTTCATAGATGGATACTCATAATTAGTATAAAAAACTAAGGAGTATCCATTTATGAGCAGATTAGAGACTTTAATTGCAGACTACATGAAAAACTGTGAATCCATTAAAAAACTGGATAAGAAAACACTGAAGGCTTATCGCATTGATCTGGCGCAATTTCAGACATTTATGCTGGCATACCCTGATTTTGAAGATAAGAATGCTATAAATGATTACATTTCCTCACTCCATGACCAGTATAAGCCACGGACAACAAAAAGAAAGATTGCTGCTTTAAAAGCCTTCTTCCATTATTTAGTTTATGAAGAGTTGATTGCTACAAATCCCTTTGACAAAATAAACGTGAAGTTCAGGGA
>OFFT01001532.1_pt1 | contig 13738 bp, 12 predicted proteins | sample 1521581 | NCBI WGS metagenome assembly OFFT01 (sample SAMEA3504084, study PRJEB24116) | mouse gut metagenome | biome: mouse gut; feature: mouse-associated habitat; material: faeces | place: Denmark | collected 2011
TCCTGAAGCACCATGGCATAAGCTCCGCGCAGACTCCGCCTGGTATACTCTCTGGTATCACTGCCTTCTACTAAAATGCTTCCCTCGTCCACATCGTAGAATCGCATCAGAAGATTGATGATGGTAGTCTTGCCTGCGCCGGTAGGTCCCACTATGGCCACAAGCTTTCCTGCCTCGGCCCGCAGACTCAGATTGTGGATGATGGTTTTATTTTTCTCGTATCCGAAGAATACGTTCTGCAGTTCCACATTTCCCCTGACATCCGTAAGAAGCGCGGCCTCTTCTCTGTCGCCCGGTTCCTCTTCCTCGTCCAGCAGGCCGAACACCCTCTCCGCCGCCGCCAGAGCCGAGTACAGCTCATTGGTGATGTTGGCAATCTCGTTGATGGGGCCTGAGAACTTGCGGGAATACAGCACGAAAGAGGAAATCTGCCCCAGAGTGATGTTCCCCAGCATATACAGGAAGGAGCCGAACATGGCAATCAGGCACAGCCCCAGGTTGCTGATGAAGTTCACCGAGGGGCCCATGGTGACGCCGTAGTACTCCGCGTCATAGTAGGCCTCCGCCGCGTTCTGGTTGATGGTGTCAAAGCGCTCGGACACTCGGTCCTCATAGGCGTAAGCCATTATCGTCTTCTGCCCGGAGAACATCTCCTCCACGAAACCATTCATAATCCCGTAATTCTTCGAGCGCCTAGAATATCTGGGCTGGGTAATGCCCCGCATCTTCGCGGTGTAGATCACTGCCGCCGGAATGGTCACCAGCACCATCAGCGACATGGTGGGTGCGATGTAGATCATCATGGCCAGCGACCCCACCACCGTCACCAGGCTGGTCAGTATCTGCACCACGTCCGTGGCGATGCAGGTGCTGACTACATCTATATCATACGAAACCCGGCTAATGATGTCCCCGGCCTGGTTCCGGTCGAAATACCCCACCGGCAGCCGCATGAGCTTGCGGAACACATCCCCCCGCATCTTCCCGGCAATCCATTTCGAGATGCACATCATCATCATATTGATGCAGATCGTGACCACGGAGGAGCAAACATAGCAGAACAGCATCCGCTCCGCGTAATAGTAAACCTGGCCAAAATCCACCTTTCCCGCCCCCGCCGAGGCCGCGTTGATGGCCGCCCCCGCCATGCTGGGCCCCAGAAGCGCCAGGAAATTACTGACAAAGCACAGCGCCACGATAAAGGCCAGAAGCCATTTATACGCTCCTACATATCGAAGCAGACGCAATAGCGTCCCCTTCGTATCCTTCGGCTTTTTCCGCACAGTCTCCCTCGATGCCATAATCCCTCTCCTCCCAGACATCACTCCAACCTGAGCGCCCCATCCGCACCAGTCATCGCACCCACCTGAGTACCCCATCCGCACCTGCCATCGCACCTGCCTGAGTACCGCATCCGCACCTGCCACCGCACCCACCTGAAAGAATGCCCTCCGGGCATTCTTTCGCGTGAGACTGGCTTGCAAAGCGAATCCCTTCGCTTGCAAGCCTAGAAGTTCTTAGCCTGCGTACTTTGCAGGCTTAGAACTTCTTCTCACGCTACGCCCCCATCTGAACCCGATAGATTTCCTGATACATAGGGCAGCCCTCCAGCAGCTGATCATGAGTGCCGTGGCCGATGATCTTCCCCTCTTCCAGGACTATGATGTCGTCCAGGCTCATGATGGAGCTGATGCGCTGGGCCACAATGATCGTAGTGGTATCCGCGTGATGCTCCCGGATGGCCTTCCGCAGGGCGGCATCCGTCTTGTAGTCCAGGGCGCTGGAGGAATCGTCCAGAATCAATATATCCGGGGCCGCAGCCAGCGCCCTGGCGATCAGCACCCTCTGGCGCTGGCCGCCGCTTAAGTTGGCCCCTCTGACTACAGCCCTATGTTCGTATGTATCTTCGTACTCCCGGATGAAATCCCGGGCCCTGGCGTCCGCTGCTGCGGCGTCCATCTGCTCCGGGGACACGTCCCGGCCGAAAGCGATGTTCTCCTTTAAGCTGTCCGCAAAAATCACGTCATTCTGAAACACCGCCCCGAAAAGTCTGTGCAGTTCATCTTTTTCATAGGCGCGCACATCTTTTCCGTCAATGAAAATATGTCCCTCATCCGCGTCGTAAAAACGCATCAGCAGATTGATGATGGTAGTCTTTCCGCATCCGGTGGCCCCGATAATGCCCAGGGATCCTCCTTTTTTCACCGAAAAGTCAATCCCTTCCAGACATTTTTGTCTCTCCAGCCCGTCGAATCTCGCCCTGTCAGGATTTTCCCCTTCCTCGCTGACGGTTTTTCCGTAACTGAAAGACACATGATCGAACACTATGTATTCCTTCCGCTCCGTGACAGCCGCCTCCTCTGCCGGAACCGGAAGCAGCTCGTCCTCCTGTTTTACCACGGACGAAATCCGGTCCGCGGAGGCATTGGCCTTGGACATCATCATAAAAACCCGGTTCAGTCCCATGACTCCCATAAGGATCATATTGAAATATGTCAGAAATGCCAGAATAACCCCCGGCCGGGTGACGCCGCCGTTCACACGCCAGGCGCCCACCAGCACCACAATGGTCAGGCCCACATTGAGCATAAAGGTCATGATAGGTCCCGGAAGGGCCATGACAATGCCTGCCCTGATATCCCTTCCCGCCAGCCGGGTATTGGCATCCTCAAATCGGCGCATCTCGTAATCTTCTTTGGAAAGCGCCTTGACCACACGGATTCCCGTAATGTTTTCCCTCATAATACGGACAATGTCGTCCATGCCCTTCTGCACCTTGTCATATAGCGGAATGCCCTTCATGGAAACCCATACCACCGCCACAATCAAAAGCGGCGCCATGATACAGAGGATGGACGCCAGTCCCACATCCATGGTCAGGGTGATGAAAATCCCGCCCAGCAGCATGATGGGAGCCCGGATTCCCATTGTCTGGCTGGACTGGATAAAACTCTGCAGATTGTAAGAGTCCGATGTCATCCGGGAATTCAGGGAGGGCAGGCCGAATTCATCCAGCTGTCCCCCGGACAGATTCACGGATTTCCAGAATAAATCCCGGCGGATCTCGTAGATGCTTTCCTTCGCCACCCTCACCGAAAGGCGGTTCGCCTTCACATTGGCCTGCCGCACATAGATCACCAGCAAAAGCATGACCCCGCCCCAGGCAAAAACCATTTTTACATTCTGCGACGGCGCCACGTCATCCACCAGATGCTCCAGCACATAGGGCAGCAGCAGCTCCCCCACCGTGGCCGACAGTTTGATGGTCATGGCAATGGCAACCATCCATTTGTACTTTTTCAGATAAGAAAATATAAATTTCATGGCGGTTTTTGTTCTCCCCTATTTTTTCCAGCTGTCCAGTAATTTTCCCACCAGTTTCTTCAGTTCCTCCTGCTCCGGTTCGGTAAGGGCACCGAAAATAGGATTGCCATCGTCCTGGCTCGCCTGAAGCCGGGCTTCCTCGGTTCCAACTGCCGTCAGGGAAATAACGCTTTTTCGTCTGTCCATCTCGTCTTTCTTGCGCTGAATCAGCCCTTTTTCCTCCATTTTCGCCAGAATTTCGCTTACAGAGCCGGGCTGAATCCTTAAAATATCCTGCAGCTCCTTCTGCGTCATGCTCCTTCGTTCCAGTAAAATGGCAAGAATCCTGCCCTTTCCGGAGTCCCTGCCGGAACGCACATACAGATGATGTCCGCAGGCCCGCATCATACTGTATAAATTATCTTCCTCATAGGAAAGCCCCTTGCACCGGCAGCAGTTCCCCTTGTTTTCTTCCATATGCATCACAACCTTTTATTTTTCTTTAGGTACCTTTGCATTATCTTACGCCACCTGCTTCCGTTTGTCAAGGGCGATTTTCGACAGAAATTCACGAAAAACCGCAGACAGCTGCCTCCTGCCTTTCCGCGGCAAAATCCCGGATTTATTCCCGCCGGATTTTAAAGCTGTCATATTCGGAAGAAGCATGTTATAATGTTGACACAGAAGGGCGTTGTGTCAACTTCTGATTCCATGTGCGCTGATGCGCACGGAATTATAGTATAATAAAGTCCATATTTGTGGCTTGATGAGGCCGAATGGCCATGAATACCATGATTGGTCTGGAATCATTCGGGACACAAAAAAGCCGGACGGCCATCCACACCGGTGTGGGACCGTATCGGCAGAAAATCACAGACAGCAGATTCACCGTGCAGATCCGGCAGCTGTCTGGAATACCTTTATACAATCGAGTAGGGGAACGCTCTTCTCCGCTACTCGCCGCGCGGGGCGCGTGCAGCTTTCGCTGCTAATTTCCTTACGCGCCCCTGCGCATAAAAAGATGATGCGGCAGTCCGGACCGGCCGCCGCACTGCCGCATCATGATATCCAGAAAGGAAAAACCACCATGACTTATAATTTGACTGATTATGTCTGGCTCTTTTTCATCTATTCTTTTGCGGGCTGGTGTATGGAAGTATGTTATGCCGCCATCAGACAGCGGAAATTCGTCAACCGGGGATTTGTCAACAGCCCCCTGTGCCCTATTTACGGCTTCAGTTCCGTACTGTTTGCCCTGTTTTTGCCGGAGCTCACGGAAAACCTGTTTTTCCTGTTCCTGGGCGGCCTGCTGCTGGCAAGTACCCTGGAATACTCCACCGGCATGGCCATGGAAAAAATTTTCCACAAAAAATTGTGGGACTATTCCGGAATTCGCTTTCAACTGGGCGGCTATGTGTGCGCCCGGTACTCCCTGCTCTGGGGTCTCCTGGCCCTGGCCACCATGCTGTTTTTCAACCCGCTGCTATGCGGCATTCTCAGCATGGTTCCCTACGCAGTAACCGTGGCCGTACAGTGGGGCGCTTCCATTCTGCTGGCGCTGGATTTTATCACCACCGTCATGGCGGTCCTGGATATGCAGATCACGGCCAGGCGGCTGGCCCGGTTATCCGAAGAAATGCGCCGTACCTCCAGGCTTCTGGAAAACAAACTGTCCGCAGGCGTCCAGCGCCGTATGCAGAAGTCCTTTCCTTCCATCAGTAAAGAGGACATGGCCGCGGATCTGAAGATAAAATCGGAGCGGTCCGGCGTGGAAGACGCCGTTTTTGCCCGGGGCTGCAGCTTCTATAAACTGGTTTCCCTGTTCTTCATAGGCGCCTTCCTGGGAGATCTCACCGAGACTGTATTCTGTCTGCTGACCACCGGCACACTCATGAGCCGCAGCAGTGTGGTCTATGGCCCCTTCAGCATTGTATGGGGGCTGGGCTGTGCCCTGCTGACCCTTTTCCTGTACCGCTACCGGGACAAAAGCGACCGGTACATTTTTGTGGCAGGCACCCTGCTGGGCGGTGTCTATGAATATGTCTGCAGTGTCTTTACGGAACTGGTATTCGGCACGGTATTCTGGGATTACAGCGGCTTCGCCTTCAACCTGGGAGGCCGTATCAACCTGCTGTACTGCTTTTTCTGGGGAATCGCCGCCGTGGTCTGGCTGAAATTGATTTATCCCTTCCTGTCCTCCCTGGTGGAAAAGCTTCCCCTGCGGGCCGGAAAAATACTCTGTAACTGCCTGATTGTATTTATGATATTCAACATGGCCATCTCCTCCCTGGCCCTGGCACGTTACACCCAGCGGAATACCCCGGGGGATTCCTCCGTATCCGAAATCCCCTTTTCGGATTTTTTGGACGAACATTTTCCCGACCAGAGAATGGAGCGGATTTATCCCAATGCCATCATGGTGGATCCTTAACTTCCCCGGCACCCGGGAATCCGGTTCCGGAAACCTTTAATGGCATATTTTGTGATACATTTCCGGTCTTCTGTCCCGGAACAGCCCCCAGCTGAAACGCATTTCTTCAATGGCATCCAGGTCAAAAGTATGCAGGATCACCTTCTCCTGTGTCCTGCCGGCGTCCTCCAGAACGGCGCCTGTCTCATCCGTGATAAAAGAAGAACCATAAAAAGTCAAAGACGAAGACTGGCTGTTGTTATCCTTCCCGGGCACCACGGATTCTTCCCCGATCCGGTTGGCAGCCACCACCGGCACCACATTGGCTGCCCCGTGTCCCTGCATACAGCGGCGCCAGTGGGGCATACTGTCGCATTCTATGATGGGCTCCGATCCTATGGCCGTGGGGTACAGCAGCAGCTGTGCTCCCATCAGGGCCATGCATCTGGCCGCCTCCGGGAACCACTGGTCCCAGCAGATACCCACACCTACCTTTCCATAGGCGGTATTCCACACCTGAAAACCCGTGTTTCCCGGTGTAAAATAGAATTTTTCCTGGTAAAAATGATCGTCCGGAATATGTGTCTTGCGGTACACCCCCAGAACACTGCCATCCGCGTCGATAACTGCCACGGAATTATAGGTCACATTCCCGTCCCGCTCAAAAAAGCTCACGGGAAGCACCACCCTGCACTCTGCTGCCACCCGGGAAAACCGTTCCACCGCCGGATTCTCATCCAGGGATGTTGCCAGCTGATAGGAATCGTAATTCCTTTCCTGGCAGAAATACCATGTCTCGAATAATTCCGGAAGCAATATAATCTGTGCGCCGGCCCCGGCCGCTTCCCTGACCAGTCTTTCCGCCGCCTCTAAATTTTCCTGACGCGGACGGTTGCAGTACATCTGCACCGCCGCCACCGTAACATGTTTCATTTTTCCGTCTCCCTGTTATTGTTTTTCCGTTATTATTTTCCCGTTTCCCTTATCCCGCCTGGTTCCGCCGCTTAGCGCGCCGGTTTATATCCCCTGTTCCAGGATTCTCCTTCCCAGCGGAATCTGCTGTGTGATACAGTGAATGTTGCCTCCCCCGATGAGGATATCCCTGGTGTAAATCTGTACCACCTCCCTCCGGGGAAACAATCCCTGCAGGATCTCCTTTGCCTTTTCATCGGCAGGATCCCCGAAGCCCGGCATGACAATGTGTCCGTTTGCAATATAAAAATTCACATAAGAGGCCGCAAGCCGCTCCCCCGGAGTACGCGTGGGTTCATCCCAGCAAGTGTCCAGTCCCCCGCACTCCTCCCGGGTTATGGTCACCGGAGCAGGAAGGGGCAGCTTATGGACCTTAAGCTTCCTGCCCTTTGCGTCCCTGCAGCCCTCCAGGTACTCCAAGCAGGCACTGGACATGGCATACTGTTCATCCTGCTCATCCTCCGTCCAGGCCAGCACCACTTCCCCCGGCGCCGTAAACGCGCAGATATTGTCCACATGCCCATTGGTTTCATCATGGTAAATCCCACAGGGCAGCCACAGAACCACGGACACATTTAAATACTTTTTCAGCATGTCCTCAATCTCTTCCTTTGACAGCTCCGGATTCCGCCCCTTTCCCAGCAGGCAGCATTCCGTCACCATGCAGGTCCCCTCCCCATCCACATGGATGGAGCCGCCTTCCAGGATAAAACCCCGGTTGTCATAGACATCCTTTCCCAGCAGGTCACAAAGCTTTCTGGCCATCTGATTGTCCTTATCCCAGGGAAAATACAGGCCATCATACAGTCCTCCCCAGGCGTTGAACCCCCAGTCAATTCCCCGTACCTCCCCCGCGTCATTTTTCACAAACGTGGGGGCATAATCCCTGGCCCAGGCATCATTGCTGGACATTTCCACCACACGCACGGAATCCGGCAGCATACTTCTGGCATTGTCGTATTGTCCCGCACCGGCACAAACCGTCACCTGCTCGGATTCCGCAATGGTCCGCGCGATTTCCACAAAAGCCTTCCTTGCCGCATATGCGCCGTACTGCCAGGAATCCGGACGCTCCGGAAATATCATGATACAGCCCTCGTGAGGCTCAAATTCCGCAGGCATCCGAAAACCGTCCTCTGACGGCGTGGTATTTCTGATTATTTTCACAATTTCTCTCCTATTCCGCTTTCCCGGGCCCTCCATCTGAGCCGGTTCCCCCCGGCACATTTCGGCCCTGCTGCAAAACGCCGCGCGGGTCCCGGTCCGCACTGTCAGGCATGTCCCCCCGCACTGTCCCTCATCACTTTCAGTTCCTCGTTCTCCCGCTCCAGCAGAGAGAAAAACTCCCGGATATCCAGGCTTTTTGCCAGGGGAATCACTCTGTAGTCAGATTCTGTCCTGACTTCTCCACCGGCAGGAACCAGATGCTTGATCTGGCAGCATTCCGGATCCATCATCATTTTCCGTGTAGCGCCGCCGGTTATGTAAAGGCGCAGACTTTCCCCTTCCAGGAGTTTCATAAAGTTCTTTTTTTCACATTCGTACAAAACCCTCATATAATAGTCTTTGTATGTCTCTGCTTTCTTATAATCGTTGGAGTACGGCCCTATCACATCAAAGTACTGCTCCCGGGGCCTGTCCGCGTTTCTGGCAAAAAGCGCAAAATCAATTCCGTTCCGCACGCAGGAGGAACGCACCTCTATAGTCTTGTCATTATATAGTTTCAGGTCAACCTGATTGTATGAAGAACAGCTCTCCGGACGTCTTACCTTCCCGCAGCGTCCATACCGCCAGTCCATGACTTCCATGCAGGCCGCCTCCGCAATGATGCCCGACAAATTGTCGATTTCCACCGTGTCCAGGTCCCTGCGCTCCGATGAATTTGCCTTCCCCAGGTTCAGCCTTGGAATGATTCGTTCTGCCTGCTCCGATACGGTTTTCATGAAACGGCTCCCCAAAGGAATATTGATTTCCATACAGACAAAATACTCTCTCTTTACGGAAAAACGTTTTCGGTAATTCCTTCTGACGCTATATCTGATGATATCCTCTGCTTTCATGCCCCGCTTCCCCCTCAGAGACCATTCCCGGCATCATTGGTCACATATACCTCCCGGGAGTCTGCCTTTACAGTATTGTCATTAAAACTGATATAATTGCTTTGGACCTCATAGGCCGCATATTTCCGGGACCATTCCAGAAACCTGCGGTTTACCTTTCCCTTGTGGGTGATCAGGTTGGTTATCCCGAAACGGATTCCCTTTTCATGCAGGGCATCCAGATATTCGCAAAGTTCATCTTCCTTTTTCTCATTCCAGAGCTTATTGTATTCACTCATGGAAATCAGATAGGGGGGATCCAGAAACACAAACACATTTTCCCCAAACTCCACGGATTCCAGAAACGAAATATAATCCTTGTTGTAAAACACCGTTTCATGGGTTTGCGCAAAGGCCAGATAATGCCGGAGGGCCGCATGTACATTCCGGTTAAAGTCCACGTTTCCCACCGGCAGATTGAAATCCCCCCTGCCGTTAAAACGGATCATGTGATTAAAACCATAAATCAGCAGCAGGTACAGACACAGAAAATCCTTTTTGTCCTGGTTAAAATCCTTGCGCATTTTCAGATATGCCTCTTTATTATATCTGGAATAATAGGTTTTTACATACTTTTTTTTCAGTTCGTCCGGCACACATTTCCCTCTGTAGGAGCAGGACAGGCCGTAAAAGTCAATTCTTTCGTATAATTCTCCCAGCAGTTCCTCCGGCCTTCCCCGGTATTGTCCCAGCTGCCTGTGAAGCTCCACCACATAATAATCCACGTCATTCAGCAGATAGGAATCCCCCTCCACATTCAGGAACGAACTGCCGCCCCCCACAAACGGCTCGATATACTGCCCGATCTTTTCCGGCATCAGCTTCAGCAGCTGGGGCATCAGCTTATATTTGTCACCCACATAAAAAAAGGGCGACCTGATCACATTATGATTTTCCATGGCCGGCGCTCACTCTCGTAATAAAAACATACTCTTTATGCCCCTCAAACTCCGTCTTGCCGGCGTTAAAGCAGGGATGTTTCTTTTCAAATATTTCCGTCCTGCCCCTGGAAGACAGAATGTCAGCAATTTCGTCCAGTGTTATCTTGTTTTTCGATGAACTGCTTTTGGAATGATACGTGTTGTTGTAAGTCACCACAATATACCCGGCGTCTATATTCTGTATCAGATCCGCAAATACTGCCGGCGCCTTATTCCGGCAATAGTCGCTCATGTTCTCGGCCCCGGGCTTCAGCGCCGTTCCTTCCAGTTTCGGCTTTTTCCACTGCGCCACATTTTCCAGGACATGGTAAAATCTGCTGTACTGTCTGCTGTTGTAGGGCGGGTCAACAAAAACCACATCTGCCTTCACCTGCCTTACCAGCGCATTGGCATCCATTCTGTAAATGGAAAAACATTCCGTATTTCTCTCCGGCGCAATCAGTTCAAAGCAAAACCGGTCTTCCGGCGTGACATTTTTCCGGTAAGCATCATAATGTCCCACCGTATTTGCCACCTTATCCATAGAATACAGAAGGGATGCCAGCAGAATGTAATACTCCCGCCTTGTGACAAGCGCTTCCACCCTTTTGATCTCCTCCCTGACCGCGCCGATCTGCCTGGCGTCATTTTCCGAAAAATACCTGCCCCCGAAATTCTCCGAAACATAATTTTCTTCCAGGTTTTCCTTCCCCAGTCCCCGGAATCTGTCCCTATACGCCTCCAGCACACTTTCGTCAAAACTCCCTGCGCCGAAAAAAGCCTGATAGATCACTTCGTTGGAAAACAGGAAATCGTTCACCAGCACCTTCCGGTAATGTCTCCTCATCCGGCTGCTCACCACGCCGGTTCCTGCAAAGACATCCAGAAAAACCTCTCCCCTGCAGTGCTCCAGAACCAGTTCCTCTATCCAGTCCAGAAGTTTATATTTACTTCCCGTATATCTCCTGTTGCTTATGCTATACATCCACAGCTTCCTCCGGCATTTTGATGCGGGGCTGCGCCCAGGCAGCCGCATTTGGGACAGTTTTGATTATATCACTTTCATCCCCGGTTTTCTACAGACATTTTCCGCCCTGTTTTTTTGCCACTACACAGTACCAGTCTGTTTCGTCCATATCCGCTCCCGGGATGCAGGCGGGAAAATTCAGGACTTCCACATCTGTATATCCCATTTCCCTTATTTTATCAAGCAGTATTTCTCGTTTCACAGGAATGTAATGCTCTTCAAAATGCTCTTTCCGGAATATCCTGTTATCCTTCTCGAATGTATAGAGCAGATGAAAGGTCATGGTCTCATCTTCATGGTAGTCCCACACCTGCACCAGATTCACCCTTGTGTCTCCGTCAAAAAAAGGATGATACAAATAAAACCGGTTCCTCTCCCTTAAAATCTTATCCCAGTTTCTCATGTCAAAATACAGATAGCCGCCTTCCTTCACCAGAGAGTCCATCTGCTCCAGGGCCGCCAGCACATCCGCATTGCCCACATATGGCAGGGAATTTCCTGTACTGGCAACACAGTCAAATTTTTCTGTAAAATATTCCGACACTTTTCTGAAATCACAGCATTCCAGCTTTACGGGAATCTTCCCCGCCTCTGCTTTTTTCCTGCATTTTGCAAGCATGGACTCACTCAGGTCCGAACCGGCCAGCCGGATGCCCAGATCCGCTGCCGGTAATGTCACATTGCCGGACCCAATGCTGACATCCAGCAAAGACTCTATGTTACGATCCCTTCCCAGCATCTCCCAATGTTTTCGGTATATCTCTCTTCTGCTTTCATTTTCAATTAAATCGTAAATGTCTGCCCGGTCGTATATACTTGCCATAAATATTCCCTTTCTGTCTTTGTCAATTTTGTGATATCCTGAAACTTATGGGGCTCCCGCCCCCGGTTCCGGGTTTCCCGTCCCGAGTCCGCACAAAAATACCGGACAAAGCCATCCCGCAAAAAGGGACTGCAATGCACCGTCACATCTGTCCTCATTGCCATCCGGAACCCAATATGCTAAAATACAGAACATAAGGAGGAGTTTTCACTATGAATGATTGCAAAGCACTTGAACAGGCGAGGGCCTTTTTTCAAAAGGACTGTTTTGCCACGGAAAACGGCGCCGTTATCGAACAGGTGGAAGACGGACTGGCGCGCTGTTCCATGACACTCACTCCGCACCACAGAAACGCTGTGGGCGCCGTCATGGGCGGTGCGGTTTTTACGCTGGCTGACTTCGCTTACGCCGTGGCTTCCAACTGGCAGGGAACGGTCCATGTATCCCGCACCAGCCAGATCACTTTCCTGGGTACGGCAAAAGGCGGGCAACTTATCGCCACTGCCCGCCGTGTGAAAGAAGGCCGTCAGACCTGTTATTATCTGGTGGAAGTCACTGATGACCTGGGAAACCAGGTGGCTCATGTGACCATAGACGGCTTTGTAAAAAGGTAATGGAGGCGGCGTCAGCCGCACAGTTCCTCATTACCGTACAATTCCAGTCCCCCTTCCCGGATGGCGTCCGCCGCGGCGGCGCCGTCCGAGGCCTTCACCAGCATTGCCTTATGCTCTCCGGATACAAGGGTATACATATATTCGATATTCAGTCCCTTTGCACACAGGATATGTGCCAGCCGGTACAGCTCACCCGCCTGGTCTTCCAGGCGGACGGCCAGCACATCTGTCAGCATTGCGGAGAATCCTGCTTCCCGCAGGGAAGCTCTTGCCCGTTCCGGGTCAGACACCACCATCCGCAGCATCCCGAACTCCGAAGTATCTGCCATGCTCACGGACAATACATTGATTCCCTGTGTTTTCAGCACTTCCGTCACCTGTGCCAGCCGTCCCTCACGGTTCTCCATAAAAACCGATAACTGTTTTACAAACATACCTTCCCTCTCTTTCTCCCATGCCCCCATTCGCCTGCACGGGTTTTTCACTGCCCCACATTATGCATCCAGTTTCCGTCTGTCTATCACATGAACCGATTTGCCCATGCTGCGCTCCAAGGCCTTGGGTTCCACCAGCTTCACCCGGACAGCCAGTCCGATGGCCTGCTGAATCACATGCTCGATTCTTCTGGTCAGATTCTCCAGCTCCCGGATCTCATCAGAGAAGAAACGCTCCTCCACCTCCACCTGTACCTCCAGGGTATCCAGATTGTTCACCCGGTCCACAATCATCAGATAATGAGGCGTGATTCCTCCCATCTCCAGAAGCGCCGCTTCGATCTGGGACGGGAACACATTCACACCGCGGATGATCAGCATGTCGTCGCTTCTGCCCGTGAACCTGGCAATCCTGGCCGTGGTCCTGCCGCACTCACAAGGGCTGCGGTCCATGCTGGTCAGATCCTTGGTGCGGTAGCGGATCAGAGGGATTCCCTCCTTGGTCAGGGTGGAGATCACCAGCTCTCCGGTGACGCCGTCCGCCACAGGCCGGAATGTCTCCCTGTCCACGATCTCCGGCAGGAAATGGTCCTCGTGGATATGCAATCCTGTGTGGAACCGGCAGTCCGTGGCCACCCCCGGCCCCATGATCTCGCTGAGGCCATAGATGTCATGGGCATGGATGCCCAGCTTTTCCTCAATCTTGTCCCGCATCTTCTCCGTCCAGGGCTCCGCCCCGTTCAGGGATGCCTTCAGCTTGATCTTGTCCCGGACGCCCATCTCCTCGATGGTCTCCGCGATATGCATCAGATAGGAGGGCGTACACAGAAGCCCGGTAACGCCGAAGTCGATCATCATGGTAATCAGCTTCTTCGTGTTGCCTGTGGACATGGGCACTACCGTAGCGCCCATCTTCTCCGCGCCGTAATGGCCGCCCAGCCCTCCGGTGAACAGGCCGTAGCCGTAGGCCACCTGGATGATGTCCTCTCTGCCCAGGCCGGCCATGGTGATGCAGCGGGCCACGCACTCGCTCCACACATCGATGTCCCTTCTGGTATAGCCCACCACTGTGGCCTTTCCCGTGGTGCCGCTGGAGGCATGGATGCGCACGATCTGGGAATTGGGTACCGCAAACA
>OFFT01001539.1_pt1 | contig 13692 bp, 10 predicted proteins | sample 1521581 | NCBI WGS metagenome assembly OFFT01 (sample SAMEA3504084, study PRJEB24116) | mouse gut metagenome | biome: mouse gut; feature: mouse-associated habitat; material: faeces | place: Denmark | collected 2011
CGTCTTTGTAATAAAGCCCTTTGTCATCCTCAGAAAGCTTTGTGATATCGACAGGTGTATCATCAGATACTCTTTTAAAGCCCTGCGGATTTAACGCCCATTCTTTTTCTTCTTTCTTCAGCTTTTTGATGGACTGAGTTACGATATAAGCTCGTTCCCCCATGTGATTATATTCCCTGATGGATTCAGAACCCAGTCCGGCATCACTGCAATAAATGAATTTCTGGCATTCGAAATCCCCAAGGACTTTCTTTTCTAATGGCTTCAGGGATGTCTGTTCATTTGCATTTCCCGGAAAGAGAGAGAAAGCAAGGGGGATTCCATCCCCGTCCATAAACAGCCCCATTTGGATGATTGGGTTTGGTCTGTGTTCTTTACTTTTTCCGTATTTTTTGATGCCATCTTCCTGTTCGATTTCGAAGTAATAATTCGAGCAGTCATAATAAAGGATCTTGTCATTCCTCTTTCCAAGATAGTGGCTGTTTTTATAGACTTCTGCCTGGATGAGGTCACATTCAGCCCCAAGGACATCCAATGCCCGGTACACATCATGGAGTTTGTAAGAAGGTTTCTCTAAAAACTCAGATGCTGCCTTGTAAGAAGAACGCTTGCTGCAAGGCTCCAGAATCCTTGTATAGATCAAGTCAGACAGAATTGCGTTGATATCATACTTGAATTTATATTTCTGTTTTAACTTCCGGCAGATCTTATTCATTTGCAGCTGATAATAAACGGATTGGATAAAAAGATAGCCGCCGCGGAAGAAGGTCTGTTTACCATAATCTAATTGCCTGTCAGCGTGGAATGGAATCAATACTGTTTTTGCTTCTTTTTCCTTTTTATATTTTTCAGTTTCTATTTTCGCTTCATTTTTTGCCCATGCAACCACTTCCTCTCTTGTAGGGCCATGCTCAGGAAGAAGCTGTTCTAAAGTTCCCAGCTTGCGGACAATTGTAGAAGTAGTGCTTCCATTTGCTTTTACATACGATTTGCAGATATAAAAAGACTCTGCATTTTTAGATTTTGTTATGTGAAGATTCATATATCATCCCTCCCACCTCTTATTATATCACACAATAACATAAAATAACATATATAAAAATAAATATTTTGACACAAAAAAAGCAGGTTTTGTGCGACCTGCGAGTACTTTTTGGATTATTCAGTTGTCAAACTCCCGTGATTGCAACTGCTGTGATGAATACGATAGATTTTTTGATGATGTTCTTCATAATAAATACTTCCTTTCTTAGATGTTTTTGTATTGATAAACGAATATTTTTTGTTGATATCTGTTCCAGTGTTGTGTTATAATCTGGAATGTAAAGTTTTCGTCTTTTTTCGTTCCCTTTCGTAACTTCTTATTTTTTTTCAAATTAACAACCCGAACATCCAGTAGGATGTTACAAAGTTACGAAAGGGGCGTAGAGACATGATTGACGAAGTAATGGTCATCATTGCATTGGCTCAGTTGCTGCTGAGCGTGTTACAACTTTGCAGAAAATAACTTTACATAGTGGTGTTGATTGTAACTGACACCACTGTTATTCCATCTCTACAAACAGATTCGTTTGTCGAATGTGTTGTCACACATCCAACGCTACCCAAGCGTTAAATCTATTTGTAAAGAAGGTGAATATTATGGTGACGATTACACTTAGCAGTAATGACCTTATGGTTTTGTTTACTGGATTACAGACTTGGTTTCTGTACCTTACATACCGTAAGACTGTAAAAGGTGTATAGCCATCCTACAAGGCATTCGTAGTTGCATACGGATGTCTTTTTTTGTAATTATTTTTTCCTTGTAAGAAGTTTCTTGTTTTTTTATCTCGCCTCTCACAGGTTTCACTCTCCCTCTCGTGATGTGCGTCAGCACATCTTTATTTTTCTGTTGTCAGAAAAATAATCCCTTCTGTAAGTGTTATATTTTCCTAACCATATCTTTTCTCTCCCATGGTATATATTTAGTTTTTACACCTCTCTCATATTACTGGGCTGTTATATCTTGCATGGGACTATTTATAAGGGTTTGTGGATGTAGTATATGGTTAAGTTTGATTATTTTTCGGTTATATTATGTTGTGGGTATGGGATATAGTTTGGAGTACATACTTTGATGATGTTCTTCATATATGGTTCCCCTCGCATTCTTTATTTCAAATTCCGCTCAACAAAAGGACAATAAGCTTCTATGGTTTCTATTATACTTCATTTATCAAGTATAGTCAACAATTTAGGTATGTTATGATTTTAAAAAATCAATGGGGAAATTTAAAATGATATCATACAAGCCATTCTATGAAACACTGTACCGCAAGGATTTGACAGAGTACGCGCTTATTTTTAAACACGGATTTCCCGCCGCGACGCTACACAGGATGAAACATTCCAAGCCGATTAACACAACTACTTTGGACACGTTGTGCGAAATCCTTCAATGCCCCGTGTCGGACATACTGGAATATGTGCCGCCGGAAGATATATGAGCAGGGCAGCCGCCGGATACAGGTGACATGCCCCGCTTATTTTTTATCTGCCTACCTTCGATTCAAAGAACTCGACAATATCCCCATTCACCAAACCAAGAAATTCTTCCGTCCATTCTCCAATCATACGAAGAAATTTGTCATTTGATAAAAACTCCCATTCATTGAGCGTCTCACCTACACCATACATCCGAGCGAGCATAACTGCAATTCCAACGTATTTCCTATCCATCTTCTGCACCCTCCATATATTGTTATTTCCCTATATTTCCTTCGTTTGTGCACCCGCTCATTTTAAATTAAAAAATGCCGTCCTGAGCAAATTATGCGGCAATGCAAATATGGCGCATTTACGCAGCATATCTTACATGGGAATGGCATGGTACATTTTATGGGCATAGCTGGCGCATGGCATGGGCATTGTATGGCACATAACATGGGCACAGTATGGGCATTTTGTGGGAATGGCATGGTACATGACATGCCCATAGGTTTTTAGATTGCGGCATACCGGTATCAGATGGCCGGTGGCCGTTTTTTGCCCTGCCACAAGCATTTCGATACAAGAATTTTTAACAGCAAAAAAAATGTGGCAGGCTCTTAAAAGGGAGAGTCCAGAGGGGGAACGCCTATGGTCCACGTTAGTAGTGAACAAGTCAGCGCAGCGATTTGTGCATTACTATTAGTGGAGTAGTTGCGTACGCAGCTACTCCACTCCCGCCGCCACTGCCGCCCGGCGAAAAAAACAACGTGGAATTTGCAAAAAAATGCCGGGATTCGGTTGCATTCCGTCAGGCCGATGTTACAATGTAAATGAGGTTAAAAAGAAAACACATCCATGACAGAATTTATTTTAGGCGATTGCAAAACTCCCTTTCTAGAAACAGCGGATGTACAATCTGTACAAAAAAAGGGCGATTTGCGACGACATCTGGAGCCCGCTTTTGTATGGATTGGACAAACGCGTCTGTCTCAGAGAGGGTTTCGCAATTACCTAAGAATTTATTTTTCTGAAAGGAGATGCGTTTTCAATGGAATATACATATACACAAGATTTTATCGCAATGGACGAGACGACAACCAGAATCCATCTCAACCCAAAGGAAGCGTTGGGGAGCCTGGAGCATGTAAGGTCAAAGGAATTCCGCAACAGGGAATCCCATGTAGACGCAGACGGAGACCGTTTCGAGGTATGGCTGGACAAACCCGTTTACGACGTTTATGATGAATTGTTTGGCGAGCATATCCGGACGTATAATGAAAACCAAAAAACAAAATGCAGGCGCATTTTAGACGCAAACGGGGACGAAGTAGGCGGTTATATTGAAAAAATCCAGACCGGACGCCGGGGTAAGAGGGAACGGGCTGTATACAAAAAAATGCCGGACGGCACAAAAGAAGCCGTTGGAAAAAAGGAAGAATCACAAGGCCAAAGGATTTTATACGAAATGGTTGTGTCTTCTGGGAACTGTGAGAAAAAGAGGGATGAACGCGGACGGATTCTCTATACGGACGACGGTCATGAAATCCATCCTATGAGGGTTCCATACGAAGTAAATAAAACTGCTGTGAAGAAATTCTATGAACAATTTGAAACATTTTACCCACATCTGAAATTGACGACAGCAGCATTTCATTCTGATGAATTTTATTGGAATGCCAAAGGCGTAAAAGAATACGGAGTGGAACACGCACATTTGTGCTTTGTACCCTGGGCAGACGGCTACCAGCGCGGGCTTCCGGTACAGGCAAGCATCAGCAAGGCGTTGGAACAGATGGGATTTAAAAACGGCAGGGACGACGACGGCGTCTGGCATAACGCTTACTGGTATTTTACAGCAGACGCTCAGGAACGGTTTGAAGAAATTCTGCAACATGAATATGTAAACTACCAGAAGCAGCGCGGCGCGAAAATTGAGGGGAGCGGGCTTTTTGCGGCTATGGGATGCGTGCCGGGGCTTTTTTTCGTACATCCGGCAAAAGGGAAAAACCTGCCAAATTTAGACCCTGCGGAATACCGGGGATTAAAAGACGTGGAGCGTCAGGTAAACATGGCAAATGAAGAACTGGACAGCGTACAGGATAAAATCGACGCAAAAAACAGGGATTTGGAGTATGCCAAACAGGTAATTGCCAAAGCCGAAGAAAAAGAAAAGAATATCGACGATTGCATCGCTTCAAAATTAGAGGATGCTGAGCAATACTGCCAGTCCCGGAAAGAAGAAGCGGACGCCCTTATCCGTGAGGCGGAAGAAAAACACCGGGAAAGGTTACAGGAGGCAGAGCTGCGGTTCGGGCATATTGAAAGCGTATGCAAAAAAATTTTAGAAGACTTGGAGTTTTATAGGAAACGCTGCACGGAAGTTTTGAAGGGGAATGTGTCGTTGGACATCCCAATCCCGGCACTGGAACGCTGGATGAAGAAAAGAAAGCTTGAGAAAAACGGGATGCGCGTATCCGTTTATGACGCCTGTATGGAAGAACTGTCGCCTGTGCTTGAGAGACGGGCAAAAAAACAGCAGGAAGCCGCCTACACGCTGAGCAATGAAGTGCGTAAACAAATGGAGCTTGCTGAAGAATCATTGAAAGATGGCAAAGATAATGAAGATGATACCGGATATGGTTATGCAGTTTGATTACAGAGGGGGCAACGTTGCACCCCTCTTTTGTATGTATCAGAGGCACACAGCGCAAAAGAAATATGCTGTGACAGTTATGCTGCTTCCCTATGCGGCTTACAGGGCAATATAGAGAAAAATGTGAGAATGTGAGAAACCTGTGAGAGTTTAAAAACATATTTTCTCACGCTAAAAAGCCTGATAAATCAAGGGAAACAGGCAAATGTGAGAATGTGAGATTTTATTTTATATTAAAGCTTTAGAAAATTATATATGTATATTATTATGTGTATATTTATATATATATAAGGGTTTGAAAAAATTTTCTCACATTCTCACGCCGTTTAAACCCTTGCCTGTACTGGGTTTAAAAACAGGCATTTTTCATTTTCTCACATACCTTAAAAACCCTCATAAACCAAGCTTTTTCCGTATGATTTTTCCTGTATTTTCTCACATTTTCTCTCACACTTTTCTCACGCCTTCCTTATTGTAATGCAAAAGAAAAAAACAACTGCCAACGTGGAACTGTTGGCAGTTGTTTTTTTCATGTCATTCTTATTCATAATACAGGCTGTATGTATCTACATCTGGAACATCAAACATCTGCTCGTCAAGCATGAACTGCAGCTTAGAACGGATGTACCTGCATCCCATGCCGCTTTTTGCAGCGTCAGAAGCAAGTTTCCTGCGTGATTCTTTATCTATAGACAGCGATACATTATGCGCCTTTTCCATCTTCTGTATAGGCGACATTTCACTTTCCAGTATTTTCTCAAAATCATCCGCATCAAGAGTATCAAGAGTGACTATCTGGCTTATGCGTCCTGCAATTTCGCGTCTGACGTTGCCATACTGAACCAAATCTTCTTCCGTACATTCGGCAACAACGCTTTCCTTCTTTTCACGCCTGCCAAATCCAATACTTGCAGAAGATTCCGATTTTGCCTGCAACATCCGTTCAAAGCTGCCGCACAATACCACGGATACGCCAGAGCAGTTGATGGTAGTTTTGGTGTCCCTGTTCTTTTCATCCGTAAAGGTTAATGTGTCACCGTCCATCAATTTCAACAATTCATTCTGTATCATTTTCGCGTAGTCGGTGCCTCCGCTTGCAACTTTGGGTTCCATCATCTTATCGCTCTCATCTATGACCAGAACGAGATGTTCAGCCAGTTTTTTCGTTTCGCAGGTGAAAATGTCACTTATTTTCAGAGAACCTTTCCAACCATCACATGAAAGCTGTGGACCGTTGATAATCCTGATACAGTTATACATCTTTGACAGTGTACGCCAGATTTCTGTCTTTCCGCAGCCTGTCGCCCCCGCCATCACAATGTTACGGCTGTTTCCGCGTAAATGATGGTACATAAGCATGGCGGCGGCTCTTTTCGCCGCATCCTGCCCATATATGTGCTGGTTCAGGTAATTATAGATGCTGCGGGGAGTATGAGAGCTGCCGGGGCTTTGTGGCGAAAAGTCCAAATCAGGGTTAAAAGCGGCTTCGTCACATTCTTGTGCCTGCTCTTCTGTATAATAATCAGTCCTTACGGACGCATCCGCCAAAATCCCAGCAATTTCATCTATTTCCACATCAGATATATCAGTCCTTGCCAAAGCGTTCAGCAGGATTATTCCAGCCATTTGTGAAGGCTGGCAATCCCAAAACGAAGCAGCCTCTTCCGCATCTGCTTCCGTCTTGTAATACTGGTCGTCTGTGAGTGTATCAAATTCTCCGGCATGTGCGCGCGCTTTGAAATCCTCCGTCGGGCTTAACATATTGACATGCGCACCATCCTTGCTTGCCATTCCCAGATATAAATTCCAAAATTGCTTTGCCATATCATGCGTCATATATCGTCTCTCCTTTTTCTGTATGAATTTCAAAGTTGAAAAACGCTTCCCGCCCGCAGGCTGGGAAGCGTCATCTGTTAATTAAATGGCAGCTCTTCGTCAATCCCGTCGGGGATGTCCATATAGCCTTCCCCGCCGCTTCCGGCAGCGTCAGAGGCTGTCTGGCTGTCCCCTGCCCTTTTCTCCAGGAACTCCTGGCGTTCAACCACTACTTCCGTCGTATAGACTTTCTGCCCTTCGCGGTTCGTGTAGCTGCCCGTCTGTATGCGGCCCTCAACTGCCACGCGCATCCCTTTGGCAAGATATTTTTCCGCAAACTCCGCCGTCTTTCCAAACGCGACGCAGGGCAGGAAGTCAGCTTCCTGGCCGCCGTCCTGCCTGTACGGGCGGTTTACGGCAAGCGTGTATCTGGCAATGGCCGTATTGTTGTTATTTGTACCGTAACGCATCTCAACATCGCGGGTGAGTCTTCCGATTAAAATGATTTTATTCATATGCTTTTCTCCTTTTTTTGAATGCCATTAGAAACGGTATCATGTTTTTCAGCCTGTCTCAGCTGTTTTCTCGAAATTACACCCGGCGCGGCAGCGCTTTATGATTTTTGTTGCAAATGGATTGCCGTAAAGAGACAGCGTTACAGATATGCGGATTTGAATTGCAAAGAATTTAGATATTGACAGAATAATGTTATTGTTTTTGGAATTTAAAACAGCTGCCCTACATAGGCAAAACCTGCAGGACAGCTGTTTTAATCATCTTTATTTCTTACAGTTACTTCACATAGGAATCTGTCGGTTTTTGACTGGCCCCGTAACCCTCATTTAATATTGCCGTGTCTCTGTTTTTCTTCTCCAATCTGTCGCATACGGCATGAAAGCCTTTTGTCTTTCGCTTCTTTACCTGTTCCAATCTGGTTATTATAAGTTTACGGGCTTCTATTTTCTGTTTGTCCAAGGCTCTCCGGAAATCTTCTTTGTATGCTACATCCATAAAACCAAACTTTCCGTCTCTTATCAGCATTCCTGTCATTAGAGGGGAAAAATGGTTTATTCGTACAATTTTTCTCCTTAGATAATATGATATTCCTCATAAAGTTCCTGACGATATTCTTTATTTTGTGAAACTTTGACAATATCGGACAGCCGCCCATCCTGATTTAATAACATTATCAGTTTGGCCATCCTATCTTCTCCTTTTGCCATGCCTTTTTTTTCTCCAATTTTCTGATTTTCCCTGTCACGCATCAACAATGTCATATACTCATGCCTCCATTCCCTGTTTTTTCGGCATTTATACTGTTTGTTTTCCAAACCGTTCAAGATATTCCTGAGCAGCTTCATATGGAATCTCTAATTTATTTTGCAGTTTGATTAAAAGCTCTTCCTCAGAAAGTCCAACATCAAGCCCTATTGCAATAATGCCTTCTGCCTTGCCTTCTTCCCTATTTTCCTGGTCACGCATTAACAATGTCATATACTCATGCCTCCATTCCCTATTTTTTCTGGCATTTTTCACTGCCTCTTCCAATTCATCCACGAATGGGTCTGCTGGTTTCTTCCCAGCTACATAATCTAAAAACGCTTTTAGTTCAGGGCTGACATCGTCCATCATCCCCTTAGCGTTCAAGAATATCTTCGTCGTTCCGTCCTCCAGGAAGATGTCTTTATCTTCCCTACATATGTTCTCAAACGTATAGATATGCCTGCCCATGCCAAACTGGTCGAAAGGGCAGATGAAAATAATATAGCTTGATTTCAATTTCCTGTATGATTCTCCTTTGTCAATCATCTGCATATCTAGAAGGCTCTGGTAATATCTTGTTCTTTTTGGCAGCTCTTTTGACATAGCAACCTGCATCTCAATGTCGTAAACAGTATTATTGCTATCAGCAACGTACACATCTAACCGCACACTTTTGGCGTCTATGTCGGGGCGTATTGCTTTTTGTGTTTCCGGATATTCTATATGGTCTATCTTTAAATCCGGCAGTATTCGCTGTAAAAGTTTTTTACACAGCTTTGGGTCCTGCATGATTTTCCCAAAGATGAAATCATTTGATATCTGTAATTCTTCCCATGCCGTGGCATTAGTATTATGATTTTCCATTCCGTTTCCGCCTTTCTTTGATTTTATTATAACATATCCGTACAGCCAAATAAAGGGCTGTTTTTGACAGCCCCATCTGTTCCCTTGCGATTTGCCGCTGGCAGGCAGAATCATGCCGCAGAAGCTGGCTGGGCGCTTAATACCCTTTGCTCCCAGTCTGCAATAAAAGCTGCAACTTCCGGCGTCATGCCGCAGTCTCCCATGCCTCTCACCTGTACGGCTTTCTGTTCCCTGACTTCAACTGTATAAAATGGCTTTGCTTCGTCAGAACACTCCCGCAGGAACAGTATAACGCATTCCCCGCCAGCTACACGTTCCGTATAGCTGCCCACGCAATGATGCAATGCATGTCCCTCAGCAATCACGTCATCCGGCGTACCAGGATATACAATTTTCAATCCGTCTTTTTCAAAATCAAGCTGCCCGGCAAGCTGTTTGTATACAGCAGTAAAACCACGCTTTATTTCAGCGTCTTTCTTGTGTTTCATCCTGCGGGCTGTCTTATCGTGCGACTTCTGCAAGTCTTTCGGGTACAGGACAAAGCTGTTTTTCATGTCGTATCCCATCCTGCGGCACATATCCAGGTAATCCCTGTATTCCGTCACCAAATCCTGCATTTCTTTGTATCGTAATGAGCCGTGAGGCGTTTTCCGCAGCCGCAGGAAACTGTACTGCTTTTCCATGTACCGTATAAACTTGTGTACGGTCATATGCTTTAGGATGGGCGGGATGTTCAGTTTGACCTTATGTTTCAGCTGCCAAAGGAACAGACGCTGGCGGTCTTTCACCCCTGCGTATTCTTGGAATGCTTTCAGCATATTCAAGTTTGCATCCAGCTTATGCAGAAACTCCGCGTCCTCTGCCGCAATCCGCAGGATGCGGTGCGTCCGGTCCTGCGTCTCGTCCAGACAGCCCGAAACATGGCGGTAAACCATGTCTGACACGATATGGCAGAATCCCGTCTTGACCAGATGCTCCAGCCGTGGATGTTCCAAATACGCGGCAAGGAACGGCAAGGCCTGCATCGGTTCGCGGTCATGGTTGTAGAAATCAGCAATGGGACAGTACTGCCAAAGCGTATTTTTGAGCGCAGCCGGAAGGTTTTTGCCAAAGACATGGCCGCATGTGTCCGCCTCGAAGCTGTACTGCCACAGGCCGTACCCGCACCGTTCGCCTTTCTTCCAGTTCGTCAGGATTCCGCCGTTATGCTGGTAATAATAGCATTCAAGGCTTACCTTCCCATTTTCATCCTGACGGACAAACTGGCGGGCGTTCTCGTAAATCTGGATTTGGGGTGTGTCGCCCATATATGTGTAACGCGCTTTTATGATGCGCACTACCAGTCCGCCGCTGCCTGTATTCTGTATTACCTGGCAGGTTTCCCTGTCTGTCATGCAGTATCCACGGCGGGAGCGCGGCTTCATGACAAGCCCATGCATGCAATGCGGGCAGATTCCTATGTTCCCCATTTTTACGTTTGACAACCGTATCTCATGGCCGCAGGAGGAGCATACGCCGGGAACGTCCGCGCCCCCGCGCTTGTAATCGTAAAAGAAATAGGCGGGCATGACGGATTTTCGTATCCAGCTTTTCAGGCTGCGGGGCAGGGCGGGCACGCATTCCATCCGGTTTATAATTTCCCGTTCCCGGATGCGCTGGCGTTCCTGCCTGCGTTTTTCCTGTATCCCCCATTGGAAAATCACCAGGGAACCCATGCCGTTTTCACGGCTGCTTTTCAGATAACGGGTAACGCGTTCTTCATCCTTTGCAGAGTAAAAGGCGCATCTGCCTGTAAACCCCCATCTGCCGCCCAGACTGTCAAACGCAGACTTACGCCACACGGCGCTGCCGTCTTCCCGGCGTTCCAATGTTATAAAATCATCCTTTCCCTGAAAAACTGTCCACAGGGGGCAATAATCCCCCTGCAAAGCCTGTGTACGGGAATAGACATACAGTATTAGCGTCTTATGATGGTCAATAATCCTGACTGCTGTACGGATGATATAGTCAATCTGCTCTGCATGCAGTATCCCATTGCCTGCCGCCATTTTCATATCAGGATTTGCGAATTTGCGGCATTTTCTTTTATTTAACATTTATCACACCCCCGTTAAGCTCATCTGCTCGTAGCTGTTCCCCGGTTCCTGCTTTTTCTTTGTTTCCTTTTTCGCTGTCTTTTTAGGCGTTTTCTTAGGCTTAGATGCCGCGCCGACGTATGGTCGCGGAGTAAACTTTTCTTCTCTTTCTTTATCTTCCTCTGCATCCGGGTCATTGAAATAGTCCTCTGCCCATTGGTAGCACAAATCGTCCGGGACATCGCCGCCGTAAACGCCGTTTTCCGGCCTCATGTCATTGTCCTCCATCTCCTGACGGATATAGTCTTTTGCCTTGCGGTTGATATACCGGAAACAGTGAACCATTGTTTTGTGCGGATGCATGGTTTTTCGGGCAAATGCCGGGTCTTTCCGGCACTCTTTTTGTATATGTTCTGCGACGCACTCTTTCATGTTGCGGCGGGTAAGCCGTTCCACGTCTGTACGGACACGTTCTGTGGAAGCTGACACCACGTCAGCATCGCTCATAGACTGCAGCTTTTGAACCGCCGCTTCTTCCGCCTGTTTCTTAGATGCCTGTTTTGCCTCCCACTCTGCCTTGCGCTTTGCTTCGGCTTCTTCATGGGCTTTCCGTTTGGCGTCTTCTGATATGTCCAAAGGCTCCCCGGCTGGAATCGTCCGGTCGGACATGTCCATCGTAAGTTCTTTTTTCGGCAGTTCCGGTTTTGGCTGTGCATTTACAGGAGTGGGAGCATCTTTTTCCGGCTGCTGTCCCGTCTTTTGCGCTGTCTCCGTAACATTAGCCTGTTCCTCCTGTACAGCAGGTTTCTTTTCATCCGGGACAGGCTTTGTCGGAATATCCCGTTTTTGTGGCTGGCTTAACGGAGCCTTTGGCTGTACAGCCTGCGGCTGGCTTACTGCTTTTGACTGTTGTGCCGGAGATACAGCCGCTTTGGGTTTGGAAGATGCAGTTTTCGACTGCTGTGGGCAGGATGCCGGAGCCGCCATATAAGCCTGCGGATTGCGGAATGGCGCGGTGAACAGCTCAAGGCCGTTGATTTCAGAAGAATAACTCATAAAAAATACCTCCTTTGTATGGAATGCTGATTCTTTAATTTTTACAATATGTCATTTATTAAGGCACCCGCAGCCCCCTTTCGGGGGCTTGTTGATGCTTATAAAATTTCATTTCATGCTGCGGTCTGCGGCTGGGATACGCCGCCGATGTTAAGCTTCGCGTCCAGTTCCGCAAGCCTGACGGATTTCATTCGCAATTCTTCTTCATACTGGAACGGCTTATTGATTTCCGATTTCGCCGCTTCCTGCTGCTGGAGCAGGTTAGCCAGCGTCGTTTCATAATCTGCCAGACGTTCGGGCAGTTTGTTTAAGGCGTTGTCAAGCCTTGTCAGGTTCCCCCTCGCGTCCGTTCCCAGCTCCACATTGTAGGAGACGGCTCCTTTCAGGCTCAGTTTATGGGCGAATCCTGTAAATCTTGCAGATAAGCCAAATCCACGGTAATGACCGATATTCACTGGCTCTTCATCCGTTACATCCTGTATGGCGTCAAGCAGGGCAGTCCCTGCCTCTGCCTTATCTGCATAGGCAGCGCCCAGTATCTCCATTCCTGCGAATCCTTCTGCCGGGTGAGGGTGCTGGTTTAATGTCTGTATATCGGTTGTTAAGCCAGCAATAAAGCCTTGCGCTTGTTGAATCTGCTCAGGAAAATGCTTTAACACATTGTCTTCCAGACGGTATTGTTTGCTCTGGTGGTCGGCTTTCATAATCTTCAAACGCGACACTTCCACGTCCAAATCCATACGTTCTTTAATGCGCGGGTCGCCAGCGCACAATGCTTTTATCTCAGCGAATGAGAGCGTGGCTTCATCCACGTCCTCACAGCTTCGTACAGGGGATTTGCTCGTCATAATCTGGGAGATGAATTTTTGTTTATTTTCTATCGTCTGCCAGAGGTACGCGTCAAATGTTGCATTCGTGACATACCGGAACACATGTACTTTCGGATTCATATTTCCCCTGCGTTCGATACGGCCTTTTCTTTGAATCAAATCTCGTGGGCGCCACGGGGCATCACAGTCATGAATTGCGATAAGCCTGTCCTGTACGTTGGTCCCCGCTCCCATTTTCTGGGTGGAGCCGATAAGCACGCGCACCTGCCCGGAACGGACTTTGGCGAACAGCTCTTTCTTTTGTATGTCTGTCTTGGCATTATGGATGAACGCTATCTGCTCTGAAGCCATGCCGCCAGAAATGAGTTTCCTGCGGATGTCATCGTAGATATTGGTAAACGGAGCATCTTCAGAACCGTCATTTGATTTTCCTGATGGCGTCGCAATATCGCAGAACACGAGCTGTGTTAATTTCTCTGAATCACCTTCTTTCCAAATCTTCAATATATTCGCCACGCATTTATTCACTTTCGTTTCCGGCTCGTCGGGCAGCATGGGATTGATGATACGCTGGTCAAGCCCCAGCTTCCGCCCGTCTGATGTGATGCGCAATACCGATAGGTAACAGTCTGAACTGGCTTTACAGTTCTCGCCGCTTTCCCCC
>OFFT01001540.1_pt1 | contig 13684 bp, 17 predicted proteins | sample 1521581 | NCBI WGS metagenome assembly OFFT01 (sample SAMEA3504084, study PRJEB24116) | mouse gut metagenome | biome: mouse gut; feature: mouse-associated habitat; material: faeces | place: Denmark | collected 2011
CCAACCGCCAAAAACGCCCCGATCCACACCCCGGTGGAATACATAAGCTTATCCCGCGCAAACCAGACGCCTGCAAGCCATACAACAGCCCCGTATAACAAAATTACAAAAACCAGCCCCGGCAGCGCCTTATTCAGTCTTCTTAACATGTTTGGTATCCCTGTCGCTTTCCTGTTCATATATTTTTTTTGCCATCACATAAATATTCCGGAACCCTGCCAGCGCGCCCATAATAAAAAGCGGCGCTACAATAATCATCATATCAAATTTCTTCCCGATATATACCCCAAGCATCGTACACATCAGAATTGGGACTATCATATTCATCCCAAACTGCATGATCATCGTAAAAGACTGATAGACGTTTTTCTTGTATTTCATTGCATTCCTCTCTTTTACACTGTTACTTGGTGCCGAAAATCCGATCTCCCGCGTCTCCTAAGCCGGGCACAATATAACAGTGTTCATTCAGATGATCGTCTAACGCGCCAATATAAATATCCACATCCGGGTGTTCCTCCTGCATCCGTTTAACGCCTTCCGGCGCTGCAATAATACACATAAAGTGGATATTCCTGACGCCTTTGTCTTTTAACATACGGATTGCCTCCACAGCGGAGCCTCCGGTTGCAAGCATTGGATCCACAACAAAGGCTTCCCGCTCCGGGCAGTCCTCCGGCAGCTTACAGTAATATTCTACCGGCTCTTTTGTTTCCGGATCACGGTAAAGCCCGATATGTCCGACCTTTGCCGCCGGAATCAGGTTAATCATCCCGTCTACCATACCAAGCCCCGCACGCAGGATCGGAATCACCGCTAGCTTTTTGCCCTGCAGAGCTTTTACCGTCGTACGGCAGATAGGCGTCTCAATTTCTACGTCCGCAAGTTTCAGATTGCGCGTGGCTTCATAGCACATCAGCATCGCAACTTCACCAACCAGGCTCCGAAAGTCCTTCGAACCGGTTTCTGCCCTGCGCATCCATCCGATTTTGTGCTGGATCAGCGGATGATCCATTACTATCACTTTTGACATATATTTATTCTCCCTTGTTTAAAATATTCGCCAGTTTCCGGATCGAAGCAAGCAGCGTTTCATAACAAAGCCCGTACATCTGAAGCGTGCCGCCGTAGGGATTTACTATTTCAAGCTCATCCCCTACAAACTCCGTCAGGACATGTACATGCGCGCGTACAGCCTCTTCAAACATCTCAAATATCTTCTGCCTCTGCTTTTCTTCCATTGTGAGTACCAGCGTATCCTCTTTAAAATCCTCTGCAGTAAGCGGGCTTGACATGTACCCTTCTGTGGGAAGGCCGTTATTTATCATGACCGCCTCCGCTTTCTGGTTCATCGGTTCCGGAAACAATACAACCAGGCCGCGCGGTAAAATCTCAATCGGCCGCATTAACCCGATATCCGCCAAAATAGCGGCTGCCATCGGTTCCCTGCAGTCTCCGCTTTCCGCTACAAATATAATTCTGTTATACAATTTATACATCCCCCCGCTATAAGTTACGCCCAAAGAACCCGGTGTCCTGCCGCTTTTAGCAGACGGTTCATGACTGCTTGTCCAATCCCGGACGCGGCAAAACTCTCCGAATAAATCACATCTGTCTTTGCTTCGTCAAACTCCCTCAAGACACGATACAAATGCCTTGCAATCGCCTCTTCGTCCACACGGGATCCAATGCTGCGGATCACATTTCCCCGATATGCTGCAGACGTTTCGTCGGTACACAAAATACCGACCCGTTTCCCCTGCGCCTTAAGTTCATATGCCAGCGCATTTATCCTTTGTATTACCGCCTCTTTGGAGCCGTCCACCACAATCAGCTCGGCCTCCGGCGCGTAATGCCGGTATTTCATGCCCGGGGCTTTCGGCCTGTTTGCAGAATCCTCCGAAAGGAGGCCCGGATCTGTCTGTACGGCTCCGATTACAGAAGCTATCATCGCCTCCGTAACAGCGCCCGGACGCAAAATAGACGGCGTTTCTTCCGTCAAATCCACAATCGTTGATTCTATTCCGATACCGACTTCGCCGCCGTCTAAAATAACGGGAATCCTTCCCTCCAAATCGGCCGCAACATGCGCAGCGATTGTCGGGCTTGGGCGGCCGGAAATATTTGCGCTTGGCGCGGCGATAAGACAGCCGCTCTCCCGGATAAGCATAAGCGCCACCGGATGATCCGGCATACGCACCGCAACCGTTTCAAGACCTCCCGTCGTCTCGCTGGGCACCGCGGCATTTTTCTTTACAATCATAGTCAAAGGCCCAGGCCAGAAAGCGTCCGCCAACGCGCGCGCCTGCCCAGGCACTTCCAAAGCAATACGTTCCAGATCCGCAAAACAGGCAATGTGTACGATAAGCGGATTGTCCGACGGCCTGCCTTTGGCAGCGTATATCTTCCTGGACGCCTCCAGATTGCACGCATCGGCTCCAAGCCCGTAAACCGTCTCCGTCGGAAAAGCCACAAGGCCGCCTTCCCGAATCACCTGGGCCGCTTCTTTTATAATATTCACGTCAGTCGCCTGACCGTCAGTTTTTAGTATTTTTGTTTCCATATTATCCAATATATCACATCTGCCTGCAAATGTGAAGCAAAATTCTGCACGAAACAATTACGGGACGCAAAAAAACACGCCCGAAACAAATACCGTTTCGGACGCGCATTTTTCAGCATTCCATAAACAGCGGCGTAGAATAATACCTGTCCCCTGTATCGGGAAGCAGCGCCACAATTGTTTTTCCATCATTTTCCTGCCGTTTTGCAAGCTGTATGGCTGCATACAAAGCGGCGCCGGAAGAGATACCGGCTAACACGCCTTCTTTCCTGGCCAACAAGCGGGCTGTTTCAAAGGCCCTTTCATTTGCAACCGTAATAATTTCATCGTAAACGCCCGTATTTAAAATATCCGGCACAAACCCGGCTCCGATTCCCTGGATTTTATGCGCTCCGCTCCTGCCCTCGGAAAGGACGGGCGACGATTCCGGTTCTACCGCAACGACACGCACATCCGGCTTTTGCGACTTTAAATATTCGCCCACCCCGGTCAGCGTGCCGCCCGTCCCAACGCCTGCTACAAAGAAGTCCACGTTCCCGTCCGTGTCCCGCCAGATCTCAGGCCCCGTCGTCCGTCTGTGGACAGCAGGATTCGCAGGATTAACAAATTGTCCCGGCATAAAACTTTCCGGAATTTGTTCCGCAAGTTCTTCGGCTTTTGCAATTGCGCCTTTCATGCCTTTCACCCCGTCCGTCAGCACCAGTTCTGCGCCGTATGCTTTTAATATATTCCGCCGCTCTATGCTCATAGTTTCAGGCATGGTAAGTATAACGCGGTATCCTTTCGACGCCGCAATGCACGCAAGCCCAATCCCCGTGTTGCCGGAGGTAGGTTCTATAATAACGGATTCCGGCTTTAACAGCCCTTTTTCTTCCGCGTCCTCTATCATCGCCTTTGCAACTCTGTCTTTTACGCTCCCTGCCGGGTTAAAATACTCCAGCTTAACCAAAAGGACTGCATTCAGTCCCAGCTGCTTTTCCAGATTAACAGGCTCCATTAACGGTGTATTGCCGATTAAGCCGGATGTTCCTTTATAAATGTTTGACATGGCAATCTCCTTTTTCTATGGTCTTATTTTATCATTATATTCCCACATTTCCTACCAGTCAACTAGTTTTTGCAAAAACCAGTCACAGACCCTAGAGCATTTTTCAAACACGCTCTAGCACTACAGCGAACGATAGGGAGTGGATGGCAGGGCAAGCCGGAATGCGCCATGGACGGCGCGTTTCCGGCGGTTGCGTCCGCATTCGGGTACGTAAACGGGATACTTTAGAGCCGTTTTATCCTGTCACACAGCGAACGCCGCATCCCCTGTCCTCTGGCTGACGGAACTTTGCCAACACAGTTCGCTGTAGTACTAATCCGGCCGCTTTACAAACCATCCCACAAATGATATAATTTTTTCACTTATATTTATTAAAGAAAGGATACGGAATTTAGATGGATTATGACAACGATATCCCTGCACAGCCATGTGCAAGCGAACCAAAACACTCAGAACAAATGGCGCTTGTCTCTATGATTCTTGGCGTTATAGCGGTGCTTACCTCAGGCTGTATTTATCTTTCGATTGTATGCGGCGCACTGGGGATTATGTTCGCGCTTTTATCCAGAGGCGGCTGCATGGACATGACGGTATATGGGAAAGCCGGTCTGACTTTAAGCGCTGCCGGCCTGATTCTGGCATTTCTCATTTTTATTGCGCTGTTTTTCCTGCTTTTGTACCAATACGGCGGAATCGACGGGCTTCTACAGACCTATATGGAGGCGTATAACGCGGACACACTCGAAGAACTGTATAAAGCCATGGAAGTACATTAGAGCGTGTTAAATAATACTTTCCTGCCAGACGTGCGTCCCGTCCAGCGCCCAAAATATATGATATAGGGGATTGTGTACCAAATAAGAGAGGCACAGCGGGCTACGCTGACTGAATTTGGCGCTGAACTCCTAATGTTCAATCTGATAATGCAAATACCACGCTGGGCGGGGCATACAGATGGGGAGTGTTTTTTTAGATATTCTCTCATATTCAATAAGATACACTTTCCGTTCTGGCTGTCCGATAATAGATTTCGGCCGGCTTGTCCCATACCCTATGGAATAAAAATTGCTTCTTACAAAAAATCAGATCATATTGGATACTCATCATTGTTTCTCCTGAAAATTTCAAATTATACGATTCGACAGTAACTTTACGTTCTGTTAGGTTTTCTTTTGATCCTCAGCAGATTTATGAAATCATCAAATAATGAAGTATCTACCGGCTCAAACATAATCCATTTCCCATCCTGGTAAGTTTGGGCTTTGTCATATATTTCTTGAACTTCTTTGCTGTAATTTTCTCTATCTGTTTCAAATTTTAACCGTTCGTTTTTCCCTAAGATAATCATAAAACCCACACCGTGTTCTCTTGCATATAATGCGCACAGCGTTTTACCGCCCCGACGGTATTTATATTCATATTTCCATGCTTTACCGCCTTTATTCCATAAACACTCCATATCATACTTTTCATCAATGAAAGCGCATAGTTTATTCCATACATCATATAGAGATTTCCCAACTAAATCTGTCATTGCTTCTTCGTTAGGTATCGTATCAAGCATATTATCCTCCTATACAGCTTCCGGTTTCTGAGTTTCATTTCTTTTTCTAAGTATACACGAAATTATAAGATTTTTCAAATCTTTGAACTGCTTTTGTTTAACTTTGAGCTGTCTTTCACATGCCGCAGAAATGCCGCCTTCCGCTTTTAAATAGGGTGGATTGGCAATAATTTTTCAGACAACTTTTTTAAGGTTATTTTGCCTGTATTGTACTGGCGTCCGATATCCTAAAGCGGAATGTATTCTGCGATGGTTATACCAGTTCACATAATCCCATAACTTCAATTTCAATTCCTTCAAATCTGCAAATGTTTCATTCCATACAAATTCTGTTTTTATGATTTTAAATGTCGCTTCTGCTGCGGCATTATCATATGGACATCCTTTCCGGCTCAGGGACCGTTCTATATTAAATGCCTCCCGAAGTTCTTCGATTGTCTGGTTTTTGAATCCGTTTCCATTGCTGATACAGAGTATTTGCGGGCATTCGCCTTTATCATATTTACTTTCGTCCTAAGATCAGCGCCGCTCGTTTTCAAATATCATTCTCCATTTTAGGCTGCTGCACTTCCTTACGCAGTTTTATGAGTTCTTGCTGTTCGGGCGCGCGGTTGTCTTTTTCATGGAATGAGCCGGAAGACGAAAAAAACAGATGCTGCCTACGGAGGATGGGATTCGTCTGGTTTCAGTCCTGCCCGATGAACTGAAATCCCGGAAGCTAACCGCCGATTGGGAGAACGCCCTTGTTTTGGTAGGAAAGGGGGGGGGATCTTCCAATGAAGGATTTCATGACAAACATTGAAAATATGGTTTCCGGACTTGTCCACAACTGCAGCAAACCCAGCGGCGAACAGAAAAAAATGTTTGCAAGGGAGCGGGAAACGCTTGGAACCTGCCCAAACTTGGGCGGACAGATGGTAAAAGGAAAATACGGGGTGATGGGAACGTCCCTTTCCGATGCGCAGATAAAGGATATGCTTGACGGAAAGAAGATTTTGTCAGAGGGATTAAAGGGCAAAAACGGAAAGGATTGTGCCGCCTATATTATCTCGGACGGAACAGCAGAATACCATTATACAAAAAACGGCAAAACAAAAAGCGGCATCCCGTATAAATGCGGCATGGAGTTCCCAAAGAAGAAATTTTCGGGAGAGAAAAAGAAGTAAGAATTTCGAGGACAAGGGAAATATATCTGTTAAAACATTTTGTTTTCAAAAGGCGTTGTCTAATGTATAAAAAAGTGACCAAGGGGGGACGTAATTGAAAGCAGGACAGGTAATTTAAGCAATATTGGAGAAGGCATTAGATAAAGAACCTACTAAGTCAAGCTGTAGTAAGAAAGAAAAATGATTTAGAGGAACAATACACAAAGCCGAGTCGGAAAATAATAGTACCTTCACCGCGTGTGGACCCGACAGCATGGAGCAGATTAAAATTGAAGAATTGGATGCATATTTTACAGATAAGTTAGATTTTTATCAACAGAAAAATAATAGAATCATTTTGAAACCTTTTGTTTTGTTTGCGTATCTAATAAGTGTAAGAGATAATCATCCGGATGAGGAAAAACAGCTGCAAAGCTGTGGGAAGGAGGAAGCAGAGAATATGCAGGCTCTCATTGAGAAAGCTGTCCGGGGAGACGCGGAAGCATTTTTGGAACTGATAGACAGAAATTCCATGGCAATGTATAAAGTCGCTTATGCAATATTGAATAATGATAATGATGTGGCAGATGCTATTCAGGAGACCATTTTAAGCTGTTTTGAGAAAATACATACGCTCAAAAAACCGGAATATTTCAAAACATGGCTAATACGAATTTTAGTCAATAATTGTATTGTCATTTTGCGGCATTACCATAGGGAGAATTTGTCCGATGAAATACCGGAAACAACGAGGGAGGATCCGTCGCTTGCTGAATTTGAATTCAAACAAATGCTGAATCTGATAGATAAGAAATATCGTTTGATTTTGATTTTTTATTATCTAGAGGGATTTAAGATTTCGGAAATCGCAGAGTTTCTTGGAATGAATGAAAATACAGTGAAGACAAGGCTTGCGAGAGCGAAAGAACAGATTCGTATTGCATATTTGCAAAAATAGAAGCCATAAATTTTGAATATCACAATAAAATATAATATGGAGGATTTCATATGAACAAACAAATTGAATTTCCGCAAGCAGACGATATGCATTTGGATGATAACATTAAAAATATTCTGGATGGTTCATTCCCTCTGCCTGAAAAGGTAGAGAATTCTAAGAAAGAAGCGTTTGCAAAAGTCCGTGTTGTAGCAGCAGAAAAAGAAGGACAAGAGGATAAAAATGATGTGAACGCTCTGATAAAGAGGACAAAAAGCAGAAAGAATCATTGGAAAATGAAAAAAGCGTTTTTCCGGGCTTTTGCAGGAGGAGCGGCGGCGATGGCAGTATTATTGGGTATTTGTATGGTAAATCCGGCAGTTGCCGCATACCTTCCTATTGTAAACCACGTATTTGAGAAAATGGGGGATTCTTTGGAATTTGCAGGAGATTACGCAAAACTGGCAGAGCCAGTGGAAAATTCTGAATCAGGAACTGAAAGCATGACTATCAATGAGATGAACTTGACTCTGTCAGAAACTTACTGCAATGAGGCAGCGCTTTATCTGAGCTTTGTGATTCATTCCAAAGAAAAGTTTCCGGAGACTTATATTGGACAAGACGGCAAGCCGGTTATCCAAGTGAGAGGCCTGATAGACTTTGATTTTGATGAAGAAGGATATATTGACTTGGGAAATTTAAATTTAGATGGTAAGATGGCGGATGAGAATATCTATGCCGGCGTCCTTAGGTTTGATATAGCGCAGTATTTTGCAGGTACGGGCATAGAGATACCAGAAAATTATCAGATAAAACTAACTGTTTCCCAGATTATAGGGAATAAGCCGGAAGATACCATTCCTGAAATGCCTAAGGAGCTGAGAGAACAGTATGAGGATGCTATGAAAGAAAACGGCCTTGGGCTTACCGATGCAGATTTTGAGCAGTTTACGGAAGAACAAAAAGACATAAAACATCAGCTTTTTTCAGACATGTGGAATGCGTATTATGAAATGTACCCCGAAAAACAGCAGTATCCGAACAAATATCAAAATTGGTGGACGGACGGCCCGTGGGATTTTACATTTGATGTAACAAGGAACAATGAGAATGTAATCCGTAAGGAAATCAATGAGTTGGATGAAAATGGCCTCGGGTTGCTTGCCGTTACGAAAACACCAGTGGAGATTACGGTGGAGACAGAAGATAATACAGATTATTCTGTAGTTGTCCTTGATGCAGATGGAAATTTAATGGAGCATGGCGACAATTTCAATACAGTATCTATTAGCGGTCACGATACGTCCAAGATAGATGTTTATATCTGTGATTATATTGAGTATATGGACGAACTGAAAGGTTACTGGTGGTCAAATGATTATGAAGAAAGGGCGAAAGAAAAGACCTTTAAGCAGCTGCTGGATGAGCGTTGCCTGTATCACAAAGAAATTGTATTTGAGTTTTAGAGCTTAAAAATCGGTATTAACCGACAGACATTCATGAGAGAATCTCACCACTATATATGAAAACTGGATATTGGTGAATCACAACAAAGTGGTATACTGAAGGTGCCGAATAAAGTTGTAAGGGGATTGGTGCTATAAAGCCTTTCCGACAGACTGATTTTCAACCTCTTAGTGTACCACTTATTGTTTCCATCGTTTTTTGATGAGGACGCAGGACAGCCAACATTTATGGAAGAGGTTGCATCGGCTTAAAAATTCTATGGAGGAGTCGTCATGGAAGTATTGTATAAGCGATGTTGTGGGATTGATGTTCATAAAAACATGTTAGTAGCCTGTGTTTTTATGAGTATCAGTAAAAAAGAAATTCGTCCGTTTGGTACAATGACGCATGATATTTTGCAGTTGACGGGTTGGTTAAAAGAAGTTGGCTGTGAAATGGCTGCTATGGAAAGTACTGGTAGTTATTGGAAACCGGTGTATAACATTTTTGAGGAGGAACAGGTTCCCATTATTGTAGTTAATGCCCAGCATATAAAAGGTGTCCCTGGCCGTAAGACAGATATGAAAGATGCAGAATGGATTGCCGATTTAGTCCGTCATGGTTTAGTAAAAGCAAGTTTTATTCCAAACCGGGATCAAAGGGAACTCCGTGAAGTAACGCGCTACCGGCAGGAACTGGTTGAGGAGCGTTCTCGGGAGTTGAACCGAATCCAGACCGTTTTGGAAGGATGTAATCTGAAGCTTGGATCTGTAATTACTGATATAAGTGAAAATAGTGGTATTGCTATTTTAAAAGCCATTGTATCTGGTGAAACGGATCCTGTTATCCTGAGCCAACTGGCACAAGGCAAGGCCCGAAGTAAGTTGTCAGAACTTCAGCGGGCACTGCGCGGCAGCATTCATCCGCATCAGCGGCTAATGCTGGACCATCAATTGAAGCATATAAAAGCTTTCACTAAGATAATGGAAGATATAGATGCTGACATAGAGAAAAAAACAGCATCTATGGATAAGCAGCTTTAACTATTAGATGAGATACCTGGAATAGGTAAAAAAAGTGCGGAACGGTTGCTTGCGGAAATAGGAATGGAAATGAGCCAGTTTAAAGATCCATCTCATTTTAGCTCCTGGGCTGGGTTCGTGCCTGAATGTAAGGAAAGTGCCGGGAAAAAGATGAGTACTCGGATTCGTAAGGGAAATAAGCATGTAAAATCGGTACTTGTTGAGTGTGCGCGCTGTGCAATACGGAATAAAAAGAGTTATTTCTACTCACGTTATCAACGAATTGCAGCACGCCGCGGTGGAAAAAGAGCTTTCATTGCAATTGCCCACTCTATGCTCATTGCAGTCTATCATATCTTGAAAGAGTTACAACCTTACAAGGAACTTGGCTGTGATTATTACGATACTTGCAATCATGAGAAAATCATACAGAGAAATGTCCGGTCATTAGAACGTCTGGGAGTAAACGTAGTGATTCGTTAAGTTATCTGCCATGTCAAAATGAAAAGCCCACCATAATTGGTAGGCTTTATTGTAATGCTTGTTATTGGTTTCCCGGGAGTTTACGTTTTCAGGACAGCCCCATATTTCCATTGCTGTATTAAAAAATGTGGCAAAATCAATTTTATTGACTTTCAATGTATTTTTTGTTAAAATGAAAGTGTTCACTTGCATGGAGGTGATAACTTGGATGAAACAAGTCAAAAAATTATAGATGCTGCAATGATGCTGGTAAGAGATAATGGATACGTTGCTACGACAACGAAAGCGATTGCAAAAGCTGCAGGTGTAAATGAATGTACCCTGTTTCGGAAATTTAAGAACAAGAAAGATATTGTGCTGCAAGGTGTAAGCCAAGCGGGATGGAGGGCAAATATTACACCAGAAATTTTTGAAAATGTGCAGTGGGATTTGCAGGCAGACATAGAAATGTTTATGAAAGCATATATGGACAGGATGACGCCGGATTTTGTAAATTTGTCTATCGGTCTGAGAGCGCCTCAATTATATGAGGAAACGTCTGCCCTCATTATGAAAGTTCCACAGGCTTTTTTATCATCGTTTACGCAGTATCTTAATAAAATGTTTGATTTGGGAAAAATACCAAAAGCAGATTTTGATGCTCTGGCTCTGACAGTCTTTTCATCAACATTTGGCTATGCGTTTTTAAATGCGTCTTTTGGCAATGAATTATCTAAAGTAGAAAAAGATGAATACATAAAAAGCAGTGTGCAAATGTTCATAAAGGGATTGGAACAGTAAAAATCGGTACTGCCCTTATGGTAGTACCGAAAAAAATAGACTGTATGCAAGCGAGTACACGCATACGAAAGGAGAAATGTTATTTATGGAGATAACAGGGGCTGAATTATTTGTGAAAGCATTAAAAGAGGAATCTGTTACAACTTTATTTGCTTATCCAGGAGGGCAGGCAATAGACCTGTTTCATGCGTTATATGGAGAAAAGGAAATAGACGTTATTTTGCCACGCCATGAGCAGGGTTTAGTCCATGCGGCAGACGGATATGCCCGTTCCACAGGAAAAGTGGGGGTCTGCCTTGTGACAAGCGGGCCGGGAGCTACCAATCTTGTTACAGGTATTGCCACTGCAAATTATGACAGTGTTCCGCTTGTATGCTTTACGGGGCAAGTGCCAACCAGCCTTATTGGGAATGATGCTTTTCAAGAAGTAGATATCGTAGGCATTACAAGAAGCATCAGCAAATATGCGGTAACTGTACGAAAAAGAGAGGATTTGGCAGAAACAATCAGAAAGGCTTTTTATATTGCAAAAACAGGAAAGCCGGGAGTTGTTGTTGTTGATTTGCCAAAGGATGTCCAGAAAGCATATGGCAGCGACAGCTATCAAAAGGAAATTACTGTAAGAGGTTATAAGCCGAATACTTCCGTCCATATGGGGCAATTAAATAAAGCATTGGATATTTTGAGCCATGCGAAAAAGCCTGTTTTTTTGATAGGCGGTGGAGTTAATATTGCCCATGCAAATAAAGAAATGACACAGCTTGCAGAAATGACGGGCGTTCCCGTTATTACAACTATTATGGGAAAAGGTGCAATTCCGACGACAAATGATTTATATGTTGGAAATATAGGCATTCACGGAAGTTATGCAGCCAATTCTGCAATCAGTAAATGTGATGTCCTTTTTTCAATAGGAACAAGGTTCAATGACCGTATTACTGGGAAAATCGAAGAATTTGCAGCAGACGCAAAGATTATCCATATAGATATTGATACAGCATCAATTTCCCGTAATATTATTGTTGACGTTCCAATCGTAGCCGATGCGAAAAAGGCGATATGTGCTTTGCTTGAAAAGGCAAAGCCACTACATATTTCAGAATGGACAGATGAAATAAACCGCCTAAAAATGGAATATCCGATTAACATGGAAGAAAGAGGTTTGACACCGCAGAGGGTTATCCAATCTATCAATGAACTTTTTGAAGACGCTGTTATCACCACCGATGTAGGTCAGAATCAGTTATGGACAACGCAGTTTCTTGATATTGACGAGAATAAGCAAATGTTGACATCTGGCGGTTTGGGAACAATGGGATATGGTTTTCCCGCCGCAATCGGGGCGAAACTTGGCAATCCCCATAAAGATGTAATTGCTATTTCTGGCGATGGCGGTATGCAGATGAACATTCAAGAAATGGCGACTGCCATTGTTTATGAATTACCTATTATTATCTGTATATTGAATAATGGATATTTAGGGAATGTACGGCAATGGCAGGAGATGTTTTATGACAGGCGTTATTCGAGTACCTGTATGCGTTACCGAAGAAGTTGTGAAACAGGATGTAATACCCCGAATCACTGTTGTCCAGAATATACGCCTGACTTTATAGCATTGGCAGAAAGCTACGGGGCGAAAGGCATCCGTGTTACAAAACCAGAGGATATAAAAACAGCTTTGATAAGTGCAAAGCAGAATACGAAAACGCCTACGGTTATTGAATTTATCATAGACAGAGAAATCAATGTTTTGCCGATTGTCCCGCCAGGGAACTCCCTTAATGACATGATAAAATAAGCCTTGCGGTGGGTTGTGCTTGCACAAGCCAACATAAGGCGCATGAACGCACCAAGACGTTAGTCGAGGTGATTTTGGAAAGTGAGGAAAGTACAGAATGAAAAAAAGATGGATTTGTTTATTTGTAGAAAATGAAATAGGTGTACTTGCCCGTATCACAGGCTTGTTTTCTGGAAAGTCTTATAATTTGGACAGCTTGACCGTTGGGATTACCGAGGACAACACGATATCGCGGATGACAATCAGCCTAACCAGCGATGACAGGACTTTTGAACAGATAAAAAAACAGTTAAGCAGGAGCGTTGAAGTGATTAAAGTGGTAGATTATACCGATACGCCGCTCCACATGAAGGAAATTTTATTTGTTAAGGTTAATCATTGTTCGGATGCAGATATATCGGAATTATTTCGTATTTCAAAAGTATTTGGAATTACAGTCATTGATTACGATGGTTCAACGGTTCTTCTGGAATGTACGCAGACAGAGAACAAGAATGATGATTTTATCATCCTGCTGAAAAGAAAATTTGTGAATAGAATTGAAGTAACAAGAGGGGGAAGTGTTGCAGTTGAATCAGTCAGTATTTCAGAAAGATAACGGCTGTAATGCTTTATGCCAGATAGAAATGAAACAGAACAAAGAAATAGAAAAGTGGGTTTTATGTCCTGTCTGCAATAATAAGACAAGGTTGAAGTTACGAAAAAATACGGTGTTAAAATATTTCCCACTATTTTGCCCGAAGTGCAGGCAGGAAACCCTAATTAATGCAGAGAGAGGGAATATCTCGATTATTAAAGAGCCAGACGCATAGACGCAGAGCCGATAAATTTATGGAATAGTGATATGCTCCCCTTATGGTAGACAGATGAAATAATAAAACAGTCACTATAAGGA
>OFFT01001542.1_pt1 | contig 13679 bp, 12 predicted proteins | sample 1521581 | NCBI WGS metagenome assembly OFFT01 (sample SAMEA3504084, study PRJEB24116) | mouse gut metagenome | biome: mouse gut; feature: mouse-associated habitat; material: faeces | place: Denmark | collected 2011
CATTATGCCTGGTTCCCGCATATTGCAGTGTCGGATTCCCAAGTCCTACAATTATAAACATCCTATTCACCTCGGATTCCTATTATACAAGAACAGAACGGATTTGTCACGCAAAAGAAACGAATAATTTCTATTCTTTTCTCATACATTACACCCTGACTGCAGTTTTCCATGCCTCCACTCTTCCTTGTCCTCTCTTACTTCATTTCCACGATCTTGCCTTAACTCCTGCCTGCCCCCGGCAGTACCACCGCAGCCGGCTTTCACCGGGAATGCCCTGCCGCCACAGCCTCCTTACGAAATCTTAATTGCCTTCCCGGCAATCCGGAATGCACGCAAGGTCTTCCACCGTTCCTACATTGATTACTTTCACGTCACGGCTCATTTTCTTCAGAAATCCCGCAAGGGTCTTTCCTGGCCCTATCTCGATGAAGGTATCCACGCCGTCTGCCAGCATCAGCTCCATACTCTCACGCCATCTCACGGTGGAGGACACCTGCCTTGCCAGGAGTTCTTTTATGGGAGCGGACTCCGTTATGTAGGAAGCTTCCACATTGCATATATAGGGAATCACGGGACGCCTTACCTGGACCCCCTCCAGTTCTGCCGCCAGCTTTGCCCCGGCTCCGGCAAGCAGCCCGGAATGGAAGGGACCGCTGACCTTTAAGGGAATGCACCGCTTTGCCCCGGCTTCCAACAGGCTGGCGGAAGCTGCCTGCACCGCCCCTGCCTCCCCGGTAATGACGATCTGGCCCGGGCAGTTGTCGTTGGCAATGGAGACGACGCCTTCGGTCCCGGCGCAGATATTGCGGATTTTCTCAGCATCCAGCCCCAGCACCGCGCTCATGGCTCCCCCTGTGGGCACGGCGTTCTGCATATAGATTCCTCTTTTGCGCACCACCGAAAACGCGTCTCTCATGCCCATGACGCCGGAGGCAATCAGCGCGCCGTATTCCCCAAGGCTTAACCCCGCCGTCACGTCCGGCATAAAACCGTTTTCCTTAAGCAGCGCGTAAATTGCCGCTTCCGTTGCCAGCATGGCAATCTGTGTGTATTCCGTTATAGGCAGTTTGTCGTTTTCCTCAAAACAAATCTCCGCCACATTAAGCCCTGCTGCTTCCCCGGCCAGCTCGTAAACCTGCCGGCATACCGGAAACTTCTCGTAAAACTCCTTACCCATTCCTATGTACTGCGAACCCTGTCCCGGGAACATAAAAACTACTTTTGACATAACAGTTTCTCCGCCTCCGTCATAATTTCCTCTATGATTTCCCGGCAGGTCTGCTCTTTTTTCACCATTCCCGCAATCTGACCCGCCATAAGGCTTCCGTTTACCACGTCGCCCTCCATCACCGCCTTGCGCAAAGAGCCTAAGGTCAGCATTTCAAGCTCTTCCAGCCCTACGCCTTCCGCTTCCATGCGGAGATACTCTCTGGTCATCTTATTGCGGAGTACCCGGATTGGATGGCCTGTGCTTCTTCCGGTCACCTCGGAATCGATATCCTTCGCCTTAATCACCCGCTCCTTATAATTGGCATGGACAATGGATTCCTTTGCCACAATAAAGCGGGTTCCCATCTGAACCGCCTTTGCTCCCAGCATCAAAGCCGCCGCAAAGCCTCTTCCGTCGCCGATTCCCCCCGCTGCAATTACGGGAATCTTTACCGCGTCCGCCACCTGTGGCACCAGTGTCATGGTGGTGGCGCTGCCGATATGGCCGCCGGATTCCGTTCCCTCCGCAACCACGGCGTCCGCCCCGGCCTTTTCCATCATCCTTGCCATCGCCACGCTTGCCACCACCGGAATTACCCTGATGCCGGCTTCTTTCCACATGGCCATGTACTTTCCCGGATTACCCGCCCCGGTGGTGACTGCCTTCACGCCCTCTTCCGCCGCCACCCGGGCGATCTCATCCGCTTCCGGATTCATCAGCATGATATTGACCCCGAAAGGCTTTTTTGTCAGTTCCCTGCACTTTCTGATCTGGTCACGCACAAACTGCGCCGGCGCGCCTCCCGCACCGATGATCCCGAAACCTCCCGCTTCGGAAACCGCCGCGGCAAGCCGGTATTCCGCCACCCAGGCCATTCCCCCCTGAATCACGGGATATTCCGTTCCCAAAATTTCTGTTACCCTCGTCTTCATGCTGTCATCCTCTTGCTCACGCTTCCACGCCCTTGCTCTCCAGATACGCCATAACATCTCCCACGGTGAGCAGGTGTTCCAGTTCCTCGGAAGGAATTTCTATGTTAAATTCATCTTCCAGCGCCATGACCAATTCAAACAAATCCAAGGAATCTGCTCCCAGATCTTCTTTAAAAGAAGTCTCTGCCGTGATCCCATCTGCCTCTGTACTTAACTGCTCCGCAATTATTTCTTTCATTTTCTCTAACATATCTCAATCTCCTTTTTAAATTCAAATATTTTGATAATCAAAATATATCATAAACCATATGTCATGTCAATAAAAACAGTAGAAATTTTTTTCCATTTATGGTATTCTAGAATCAGGAAATTTTTTGGATCTATTCTCTAAATTTAATAAAAAAGGGGGGCTAACATGAATAAGACAGCCATAAAAGATTTACAGGCAGGCATGGTCACTGCTATGCCTGTTCATAGCAAGACCGGACAGATGATACTGCCCGCCCATTCCTTACTGACTACGCAGCAGATCTCACGTTTGGAATTTTATGGTATAGAGTGGGTTACAATTCAAGACGATGCATCCGACAGCGACGGAAATGACGCTTCTGAGCAAGAAGAATTTGTCACTTATGCCCAGAGGCTGCGTAAGAGCAGGGAATTTCATATGTTCAAGGTGGATTATAACAAGAAGACAGAAGTCTTAGAATCGTCCATCAATGATTTAATTCTTCAGCATATCCCTGTGGATTCCAACACGCTGATCAAGCAGGTGAGCAGCCTATACAGCAACCATCTGACCTCTCTCTCGGTATTTGACATGCTGCATAACATGCGCCAAATCGATGACTCTACCTTTGCACACAGCATCAATGTCGCATTAATTTCGCGCATGATGGGCGAATGGCTCCATTTCCCAGACGAGGACTTAGATGTATTGACCCTCGCCGGCCTTCTTCACGACATTGGCAAATGCACGATCGACGCCAAAGTCCTCAAAAAGCCGGAATCCCTGACTCCTCAGGAATTCGATGAAATCAAACGCCATCCAGTAGAAGGAGCAAAGCTTCTCAGTTCGCAATCATTAGACCGCCGCATTCACGACGCCGCGCTGATGCATCATGAACGCTGTGACGGCAAAGGATATCCCTCCGGGCTTTCCGCAGCAGAAATCTCTCCTTTTGCCAAACTGATTGCCATTGCTGACGTTTATGACGCCATGACCTCCAACCGATGCTACCGCAAAGGCCTGTGTCCCTTTGAGGTTATTGCGACCTTTGAGCGCGAAGGATTGGAAAAATACGACACCGAATATATCATCACATTCCTGACCCGCATCATAGACACTTATATGGGAAATTCAGTACTGCTCAATGACGGCTCCATTGGAAATGTCGTCATGGTGAATTCTCAATGGCTTTCAAGGCCTCTGATTCATCTTGCCAACAATGAATATGTGAACCTGGCAAAACGCCCGGATCTTTACATCCAGGCTATCATTTAAATTTTCAGAAAGAACGAGGTACTAATATGAATGACAACGATAACCGGAATGCAACTCCTCTGGGCAGCCTGGACGATGACGATATGGAAGACGTCCGTGTCACCCTGACCATGGATGATGACTCAGAACTGGAGTGCCGGATCCTTACCATTTTTGATCTAAACGAAGCAGATTACATTGTTCTTCTGCCACTGGATGAAAATGGAGAAGACAATGAAGAAGGGGAGGTATTTATTTACCGCTACTTCGAGAATGAGGACGGAGAGCCTAGATTGGAGGATATTGAAGACGAAGAAGAATACGAGGCAGTTGCGGACCGGTTTGAAGAACTCCTAGATGAAGCAGAATGGGAAGAACTCGTGGACGATAATTGATCTCTAAAAAAGAACATTCTCTCCTGGCATAGGGACAGAATGTTCTTTTTTAGAGGATTAGAGTGTCAAAATGCGCCCCTCTCAAAACCTCTTGGCAGGGGAATTGAAGCGGGCTTTATCCTCGTTCCTGTTTCATTTCTTCTATAAACCGAGAGACGTCGAGCTGCTTTCCATTGTATTTCTTGACACTGTGAATGTGCAATTCCCGCTTTGCGCGGGTAATCCCCACATAGAACATCCGCCGTTCCTCCTGAAGCTCCTCATCCAATATTGCTTTTTTATAAGGCATCAGCCCTTCATTGACATCCAAAATATGTACCACGGGATATTCCAGCCCCTTTGCACTGTGCAGCGTGGCAAGTGACACACAGTCTGTCAGCAATTCCTGCTGACGCTTCTGGTTCTGCAGCTCTTTGGCATACTCTTCCATATGAAGAAACCAGGACTCATAATCTGAATATTCCCTGGCCCCATCTTGCAGCTCATCGAGCACTTCCAGCAAGTTCTCCTCATTGATCCTGCGGTATGATGCGTGATCCCGAAGATACTCCTCATAACCGACCGCCATCCGTATATAATTTATCGCCGCATAAGGACCAAGGCGGCTGATCACCCGAAGATCTGCTTCCAGTTGCTCTATGCGCTCCGCCACCCAATATTGCCCCTTATCATAGAAATAATCTGCCCACGCATCGAATTTGACTTCCTCTTCCTCTATGCTTTCCCGGGTAATATAGCGGTTGGGGCGATTGATAATCTTAAGCAGATCTTTCCTACTGCGTTTCCCTTTCGCAAGGCGCACATAGGTAAGGATATCCTTTGTTATCCAATGTTCATATAGATTCGGGATATTATCCCTGGTACGAAACGGGATATTGTAGGTCATCAACTGTGACATAAAAAGCCTTGGCTGAGTATTGGTACGAAACAGCACCGCACAGTCGTTATAAGCGTGTCCCTGACGGCAATACTGCAAAATATGCTCTATAATCGCTTTGCCTTCCTCTTTCTGTCCGTCCCAGAGATGATATCGTACCTTTGCGCCCGCATCATTCTTTCCACAACTGCAAGCAGAGATCTGCTTTTCAAATCTCTGCGCATTGTGGGAAATCAGGTTCAGAGAAGTTTCCACCACGTCTTTGGGACAACGGTAATTGACATCCAAAAGGATCTTTTTTGCCTTGGGATATGATTTCTCAAAGCCCAGCATCAGTTCTGGCTTCGCTCCCCGGAACCGATAGATGGACTGATCATCGTCGCCTACGACAAACAGATTGTCCTCTGGTTTTGCAAGCATTTTTACAATATCAAACTGAATCTTATTGATGTCCTGAAATTCATCAACCAAAATGTATTGAAATTTACGCTGCCACGCCGATAAAATATCTTTTCTTTGTTCCAGCAATTCCTGACAGTATACCAACATGTCGTCAAAATCAATCAGCCTGTTTCTGCGCATCCGCTGGTCGTAACCTTGATAAATCTGTTCAAAAAATTCCTTGGCACAATTTTGGGGATAATAATGAGGCAACGGAATTCCCGTATTTTTAACCAAGCTCACTTCTGCGAGCAGCTCCCCGATAAATTCCGCTTCATCCTGATATTCCAGACGCATCTGATGAATGATCTCTCGCATGAATTGGAAACGCTGCTCTTCTCTGGCAATGTTTCCGCCGTGAAATCCATAGGCATGTTTTAAAATCTGGAAAAATACGGCGTGAAACGTTCCAAAAGTAACCGGGCACCTTGCCTGCCCCACCAAGCGCAGGAAACGCTCTTTCATTTCCATCGCTGCCGCCTTGGTGAAAGTAATCACAAGGATCTGGCCAGGAGCTATCCCCTGTTTTTGAATCAGATGCTTGATTCGCTCTGTAATGACCGTAGTCTTACCCACTGCCTGGTCCAGCTATGCACAAGCAAGCTCCTTTAAAGTGCCTGATGGCCTCGTTTTGAGACTTATCAAAGATATACTCCATATTGTAACATTCCTCCATCTGTGTATTTTTCAAACTGTTGCATCAAGCTGAATCCATTGCTATTTCGACTAAATTTCCTTCAAAGAGCGCCGCCTGCCTTTTCCAAACACCGCCGGCGCTATCATGCGGATTATTTTCTCAACCGCAAGGCAGCTTCCAATCGTAAACATGCCAATCATAATCTCACAAATAATGTTTCCCTCGGATATCTTTTTATCTAGGAAAGGAAAAAATACCCTTATAAACATAATCGGAAACTTATGCATTACTAAGATCGCCATAGTTCTTTGCCCAATATACTCCAGGATAGTATTACCATTTATAATTCTGGAAATGAAAATAACGGCAAAGCTAGCACATAAGGCATTCAATATATATAGAAACACATTTGAATAAGCGTCTGACCTTGTATCTGTCAGCCCATTGGCAACTGACAGTACAATGGCAAGACCCGTTCCGCCCGCAAAATAGAAATATTGCAGCGCTTTTTTACCAGATAGCAGATGCTTGTGTATCAAGCCCAGAAATTTATCATTTCTGCATAATAGCCCGACGCCGAAAAAAAACATCATGCTAATTGCCGTTTCCATTTCAAATGCCAAAACAAATTTGTGCTTGCTATAAGAAATAAAAAACATATTCGCTGCTGATAACACCATCACTGACGCATAAACGATCCATAATTGCTTTCTAGTTTTACAAAAACGTTGCGATGTTTTTAAAATGAAAAACCACAGCAGCTCTACCAAAAACAGGCACGGCAAAAACCATAAGGGCCTGTTCCACTCAAAATATCCAGTATCAGAATTTCCATATATTAAGGAAATAACGTTACTTCCAATTTCAAAATGAGACTGATCCATGTTTAAGGCATTTACTGTCAGCCTCCCCATCAAAGCATAAATCAAGATGCTTACGATTCCCCAAAATAAATACGGGATACCTAATGTTTGAAACAAGTCACGTAAAAAAACCTTCAAGGTACGACCACTGTCAAAACTTAAATAGGCATCGGTCTCTTCTCTCTTTCTGCAAAAAGTCATTCCTGCCAAAGTAAAGAAGATAATGCTGTTAAAAGAAAAACAAATGCATTGCAGATTTCCAGAAGAACAATGACCTAAAACGATAGCAGCTATTCCTATAGATTTGGCGATATCAATCCAGGAAATTCTTTGTTTACTCATTCGTATCCTTTCCACCAAACGCTCGCCGCTTTATTCCTGGTTTGCCAAATCAGACGTAAGCTTCTCCACTGCCATTCGCAGCCTTGCCAGGGATTCTTCCTTTCCCAGCACTTCCATAAGCTCTGTTGCGCCTCCTGGCGTCATCTGCTTGCCTGACACTGCAGTGCGCACTGGCCACATCGCATAACCATTTTTGCAGCCCTTTTGCGCAACATAGTTACAGAGCGTCTCATACAGCGCATCATTCGAATAATCTTCTTGGGCCTCGAAGACGGGGATCAGCTCCTTTAGCACTTCCAGAGCAGATTGCGGCGTCGTTTTCATTTTCTTATGAGCATACATGGAACTGTCATACTCTGGCACTTTCTCGAAGAAATCAATATGATCTGCAATATCGGGAAAAATCTCTATCCTGGTCTTGACCATGGCGGCAATCTTTTTAAAGTCATATTCTTTTGTAATGCATTCTCTAATATAGGGCTCTGCCATCTGATAAAATTTATCAAAATCCATGGCTTTTAAATATTCCCCATTCATCCATTTCAGTTTCACAATGTCAAAAACCGCAGGCGATTTACTGATTCTGTGATAATCAAACTCCTGGATCAATTCCTCCAAAGTAAAAATTTCCCGGTTCTCCTCAGGGCTCCATCCCAGAAGAGCGATATAGTTTACCACAGCCTCTGTCAGAAATCCCTGCGCTACCAAGTCTTCAAAAGAAGCATGTCCGCTGCGTTTTGACAGTTTCTTATGATTCTCATCCGTAATCAGGGGCAAGTGAATGTAAACCGGAGATTCCCAGCCAAAGGCGTCGTAGAGGCGCTGATACTTTGGAGCGGAGGAAAGATACTCATTCCCTCTTACCACATGAGTAATATTCATCGTGTGGTCGTCCACCACATTTGCAAAATTGTACGTGGGATAACCGTCTGACTTAATTAGAATCATATCGTCTAATTCGGCATTTTCCACTGTGATATCTCCATACAGCTCATCGCAAAAGGTGGTGCTTCCTTCGTTCGGAATATTCTGGCGGATCACAAACGGCTTTCCTGCCGCAAGGTTTGCTTCTACTTCTTCCTTAGACAGAGACAGGCAGTGTTTGTCATACATCATGATCTCTTTTCCCTCTACGATCTCGGTCTTCAAAGATTCCAGACGTTCCTTATCACAGAAGCAGTAATAAGCCTCTCCCCGCTCCACCAGCTCTTTGGCATATTTCATGTAAATGCCGCTCTTCATGCGCTCGCTCTGCACATATGGTCCGAAACCGCCATCCCGATCTGGGCCTTCATCATGGCAAAGCCCCGCCTGATCCAACGTGCGGTAAATAATCTCCGTGGCTCCTTCCACAAAACGTTCCTGGTCAGTGTCCTCAATCCGGAGCATAAAATCTCCTCCTGCATGCTTGGCAATCAAAAATTCATATAATGCAGACCGCAAATTTCCCACATGCATTTTTCCTGTTGGACTTGGCGCATATCTTGTTCGTACTTTGCTCATTGTAATTCTCCTTTATTTGCTTTATTGTGCCTATTATATACTACCATTCCAAAATTTACAAGACAAAGAGGCTGCCGCGCCAAGGAGCAAAGACACAGAATATGCAAGACGAAGTCTTTCCTGCTTCCATGTAACTCTTCCTAGATGCGGCAGCCCCTTACTCTCTCAATAGCTGCTATTAGTTTCCCCCTGTCAGTCCCCGCCTGCTTAAAATCTTACGCTCGACAACAGAGAAAATGCATTTGTCAATCACGATTCCGACAAGTACGATCACCAGCATCACCAGCATCACCTGGTTGATATCTGCTAAGTCCCGCCCCATAATCAGCGTCTGTCCCAGCCCTACAGAGGTGGTCATGACTTCTCCAGCCATCAATGCGCGCCAAGCAAAGGACCATCCCTGTTTCATGCCCGTCACTAGTTCTGGAAGACATGCCGGAAAGATCACATAACGGTATAGCTGCTTTTTATTCGCTCCCAGAGTCAGCGCCGCCTTGGTATAAATCGGCTGCACATTTTTAATTGCATTATCTACTGAAATAGCAACGCTAAACGCCGCACCCATCACTACCACAAACAAGATCGCCTTGGCGGACAATCCGAACCACAAAATAGAGAACGGCACCCAGCACACGCTGGGCAAGGTCTGAATTCCCAATACCAGAGGCTTTAAATTCTTTTGTAGATAGTTAAAACGATTGATCACAAGGCCAAGAAGCACTCCCACCGCCAAAGCAATGACATAGCCTCCAATGCCCCGAAGCAGGGAGTTGGCTGTTGCCTCCAGCAGCTTTCCACCCTCGCATAAGTCAAGAAAGCTTTCTGCAACTCCTACCGGAGAGGGCATGGCATAAGGCTTCCACCAATGAAAGAGCTCCACGCCGACCCAGTAACTGCCCTGCCAGACTGCAATCAATAAAACAAGAAAAATAAGAAAACCCATCACACTGCCTCCCCTCTGACTTCTTCCAAAATCTTATGTCGCAGTTGCACAAACTCAGACGCATAGACATGTCTGGGACGAGGAAGCTTGACCGTGACAATCTCCGCCACTTTTCCAGTGGAAGGCGAAAGCACCACCACCCGGTCCGCAAGATAAACAGCCTCCTCCACACTATGTGTAATAAATAGGATCGTCTGTTTTGTCTCCATCCAAATCCGCTGCAGCTCTTCCCGCAACCGGTTAGAAGTCTGCTTGTCCAATGCAGAGAACGGTTCATCCATCAAAAGCAGCTTAGATTCCATGGTCAGGGATCTTGCCAAAGCAGTTCTCTGACGCATTCCGCCGGAAATCTGGTGAATCGGGTAATCCCGGTACTCCCAAAGATTCATCATTTCCAAATAATGACGTGCCTTCTCCTCCTGCCGCTGCTTGGAAATCCCCGCAAGCTTCATTCCAAATTTGACATTTTCAAAAACCGTAAGCCAGGGAAAAAGCCCATGCTCCTGAAACATCACCGTACGGTCCGCTCCAGGCTTTGTCACTTCCACGCCATCTAAGAGCACTTTTCCCTGTGTAGGCTGCTCCAATCCAGCCACCAGGTTCAACAGAGTGCTTTTTCCGCATCCAGAAGCGCCCACGATGCAGACAAATTCTCCTGTTTTTACCTCCAAGTCAATCTCATGCAGCGTGTCTTTCTCACTGTTCTCAAAACGCTTGCACAAGCCTTGCAATACCAAAGACATTATTCCTCCATTCCTGTGCGTTTTCCTGCACAAACAGATATTTAAATTCAACGTTACATCTCAAAAATGTTGCTTTGTCCTGTTTCAGCAATCTAGATTCTTTATTTCGCAAACAGCGCCGATTCCTCTGGCAAATCGTCAATAAAATCCTGATCTTTGCTGATCTGTGCAAAATCCAGCACAGATTCCTGATTCAATTCTGTACTCACGCCAATCCGCTCAAACGATTCTGCGATAATATCCTCGCCCAAAGCTTTTCCGGTAGCGTTTTTCAACTCTTGATTGATGATCGAAAGTGCGTTTTCCTTATCCTCATTGACCGCTTTTGACGCCGCCTCGTGCGCTTTCAGGAATTTCTCAACCACCTGCGGATTTTCTTCCATAAATTCTTTCCGCACCACTACTACTGCTACGTTATAGTTGCCTTCCATATAAAATTCATCATAATCAAGCAAGAGTTGCGCCCCGTCTTTTAAAAGCGTGGCTCCCCAGGGTTCTGGCACCAGCGCCGCATCAATATCGCCTCGCTCCATCATATTTGCCACGTCTGCATTTGCCACTGCGCTAACTGTCACAGTTCCTCCTTCTGACACCGGCTTTAATCCATTCTCTGACAAAAGCTTTAAAAGTGAAAGATGCTGGGTATTGCCGATCTGAGGAATTGCCACTTTTTTTCCGTCCAAGTCGTCTACCGTCTCAATATCCGCATCTGGACGCTTCACCAAGATTGCGCCTCCCGTGGAAGAGCCAGACAATATCACCACGTCTCCATTACTCTTAACGTTAGCGCTGACTGCCGGAACCGGGCCAATATATCCGATATCTATATCGCCGGAGAACAATGCCTCCACCTCGGCAGGCCCTGCGTTAAAAGCAGTCCATTTTACCTTTTTCTCCGTTCCCAGGCTCTCTTCCAGAGTCTTTTGCGATTTCATATACAGCGCCTGAGGATGGGTGACATTATTAAAATAGCCCACGGACACTTCCTGGTCTTCTCCCTTAGATCCACAGCCTGCGCTTCCCATGATGGCAACGGCAGCTAGCGCCACCATGCAAAATCTTTGTATTTTCTTATTCTTCATAATCTGTCCTCCTCCTGATCTTTGCCCGGCAGGGCATTCCCTCTCTTCTATTCCATTCTAGTGTACCGAAAAATGTCATTTAATGATACCATTATATTTGCAAACGTTTTCACTTGATCTTTTTAGGAACTCATGTTATATTTTCCTTATATTTCATTTTGATATTTCTACAACCCATATTGTGCTCACTCGTTTATATATTAATTTATTTGCAAACGTTTTCATATGTTTTCCAAATAAGAACATAAGGAGGAATCGTCTTGTCACTGAAAAAAATTGCCAAGCTTAGCGGCACATCCGTATCAACCGTATCTCGGGTACTTCATCAGCCAGGGCATACCTGCAATCAACCAGGACTTGCTGAAAAGATCTGGCAAATTGCCGAAGAACTAAACTACCTGCCCAATGGCTTTGCTCAGGCGTTGCGCATGGGCGCCAAAGAAGAACCATCCCCTTTTACGGCAGACGTGTTCCTGACACGTTTTGAGTCCATGGACACAGATCCTTTTTTTCAGGAGCTGTTTCAACATATCAAAGAAGAGCTTCTATGCAAAAACTGCCTTCTCGGCGATCTCCTCTATCCAGATAACTTTATGATGCCAATTAATGAAAATTCTATTCCTGGCATGGTGCCTTACAAATCCTCTGAAAACATCCGCAGGGAAACGCCTGTCATTTCTCCCGCCTTGATTTCCCGAAAAGACAATACGGGTCTTGTGATTCTTGGCAAATGCCCAGAATCCTTGATCCCTGCTTTGCGGAAACGATACGCCTGCATTGTGGGGATCGACCGCAATCCCACGGATTATCTATACGATGAGGTATTTTGCGACGGCAGCGCCGCCGCTATGAAAGCTGTGGAATATCTGATTTCCCTCGGGCACCGGCATATCGCCTATATCGGCGACTGCAATTTTGAATCCCGTTACATTGGTTATTACCAAGCTCTCTTGGCACATAAGATCCCCTTGAATTATCAAAACATTCATCCCAGCAGGCAGACACTGCAGGAAGGCTACGACATTATGTGCTCCATCCTTCGTTCTGGCGTCTCCTTTCCCTCGGCGATCTTTTGTGCCAACGACACGACTGCCATTGGCGTGCTCAAAGCTTTAAAATTGCATAAAAAAAGAGGCTATATGCCCTCTGTGATTTCCATTGACAATATCGCAGACTCTGAAAAAACTTCGCCTATGCTTACCACTATAAATATCCCCAAAAAAGAGATGGCTCATTTAGCATTAAGCCTGCTTTGGGACCGCAAAGAACATGGACATTCCGAAATCGTGCGGCTAGAACTTCCCTGTCGTCTGATTGTACGAGAAAGCTGTACCTGACAAAGCAGGCAAGCCGACTTCGACTCCCCTAACCTTATAAGACAAAAAAGCGTCTGCGCATCTGTTATTCACAACACAATGCGCAGACTCCTGCTCTGATTTCAAATTTATTTTGAGAACATGATCTTCTCATTGTCAAACATCTTTGCCAGCACAAAAGCACCCAGTCCGGCAAAAACGACATTCGCCACCACTGTCACGCCAATGTTGACCAAATCTGGCTCCATCGAGAAAATCCCGTTCATGCTCTGGACACTGTTATAAAGAGGGATTAAAAACCACACTGGCTCTGTCATGCAAAGGCTTTCCACCATGGAAGTAACTCCTAAAAGCATGGAAATAATCATGACCGGAGTCACCCATCCCGTCGCCTCCTTGACATTTTTGGCAAAGGCAGAGATAATGGAAACCAAGGTGATAATCACCAGCACTGTTGACAGGATTATCAAAAGTGTCAATATATAATCCCCAATTCCATACACGCTGGCATTGACGCTCTCATCCCCTCCCATCAATTTCGGAAGAGAAAGCATGGTTCCCAGGAAACTGGAAAGCCCGCTTAGAATAGCGATTACGCTAAGGCTGATAATTTTGCCGATGGCAAGATGACTGCGCTTTATGGGCGTAACCAGCAGAGTCGCTATCGTTCCCCGCTCTTTCTCGCCTGCAATTGATTCTGGCGCCACCGCCATGCAGCCGCTGAAAAGGAATATCATCAAAAGCATGGGAACCATCATCGAAAATACCTGTGCCGACATATCCTCCTCTGTCGCCATGTCATACGTTTCCTCGCCTGGGTTAATATCAAAGCGATTAGCAAGCGCAGATTCATAAGTGTCTAAAATCTCGCGCATCATCGTATAAGCAGACTGTGAATCCTTTTGAGTA
>OFFT01001548.1_pt1 | contig 13625 bp, 14 predicted proteins | sample 1521581 | NCBI WGS metagenome assembly OFFT01 (sample SAMEA3504084, study PRJEB24116) | mouse gut metagenome | biome: mouse gut; feature: mouse-associated habitat; material: faeces | place: Denmark | collected 2011
AAATATTTCCAGAGGATCGCCCTCGCGGATCCGGAGTGTTCTTCTGATTTCTTTGGGAATTACAACTCTTCCCAAGTCATCAATTCTTCTGACAATTCCTGTAGCTTTCATAAAAAATTCCTCCATTTACTGTACTAACCATTTCTGGAAGTAGTATTTGTAAATAGAGGAATTTTATTCAGTTCAAAAAAGATATTATGTATTTTCCCTGCCGTCCGCCAGCCGTCCATAGCGGCTCATCTCTTCCCGGATTTTCAGGGCCAGCTCATCGGTAAAACTTCCCGGAAGCGCACGCCACCGCCAGTTGTTCCCCACAGTAGACGGAATATTCATACGGCTTTCGCTTCCAAGACCCAGCAGATCCTGGGCCTGAACCACAGTTAAATCCGCCTCTGTTTTCCACAAAGCCCGCATCATTCCCCAGTTGTAGCCTTCTTCCTCTGTCAGGCCCAGATACTCCTTCGCATGAGCCGCATCCTTGGGAAGCGCCGTCTCCATCCATCCGTTGACTGTGTCATTGTCGTGAGTTCCCGTGTATGCCACACAGTTGGGAGTATATTTATGGGGAAAATAATCGGCGCTGTTGGCATCCCGGCTGTCAAACGCAAATTCCAGTACCTTCATGCCCGGAAAACCGCTTTCCTTTAGAAGCTTCCGCACGGAATCCGTAAGAAATCCCAGATCTTCCGCAATGATCCGGGGCCTGCCCACGGCCTTTTCCACTGCACGGAACAGCTCCATACCCGGTCCCTGGCGCCAGACTCCTTTTCTGGCATCCGAAAGCCCGTATGGAATTGCATAATAAGAGTCAAATCCCCGAAAGTGATCAATGCGCAGTATATCATACACCCGGCAGAGGTAAGCAATCCGGTCCACCCACCAGGCGTATCCGTCCCGGGCCATAAACGTCCAGTCAAAAAGCGGGTTGCCCCAGAGTTGTCCTGTATCGGAAAAACCGTCCGGCGGACAGCCGGCGATTTCCCTGGGCCTCTTATTTTCATCCAGCTGGAATAATTCCGGATGTGCCCATACATCCACGCTGTCCATAGACACATAGATGGGAAGATCTCCGATAAGCCGGATTCCCTTTTTGTTGGCATAGTCCCGGAGCTTTCTCCACTGTACGAAAAAGAGGTACTGCAGGATTTTCCAGAAGTCCGTGTCCCCCCGGTACCGCTCTTTCGCTTTCTCCAAAGCTTCCGGCTCCCTGCCGCAAAGAGCCGGAGCCCACTGCTGCCAGGATGCCCCGCCGTTATCTTCTTTCAGAGCCATAAAAAGTGCATAATCCTCCAGCCAATAAGCGTTTTCCCTGCAGAAAGCTTCAAAATCCGCCGCCGGTCTGCGGCCGAACCGCTCTGCGGCCCGGCGCAGAACCGGATACCGCTTCCGATAGAGAACCCCATAGTTTATATCATCCGGGCGGCTCTCCCAATCAATATCCGCGTACTCTTCCCGTCCAAGATATCCCTCTCGTTCCAACTCCTCCAGATCCAGGAAATAGGGGTTTCCCGCATAGGTAGAAAAGGACTGATAAGGGGAATCTCCATAGCTGGTCGGACAGATGGGGAGAAGCTGCCAAAAAGACTGTCCTGCTTTCTCCAAAAAATCAACAAATTCATAGGCGGCCTTTCCCATGCTGCCGATTCCGTAAGGGGAAGGCAGGGAAGACAGGTGCATCAAAACTCCATTTCTTTTCACTTCTTCTCACATCCTTTGCTGTCCGTGTAGTTTCTCCGTAATGACTCAATGGCAGATAATCTCCTGCGTATCCGGGTTAAAAATATGAAGCTTTTCTGTATCTACCGCCAAGCGCGCCGTATCGTCGGCTTTGATCCCCGTGCGGGAAGGCACGCGCGCTACAATTTTCTGTTCATTGTAGGTAAGATACAGGTAAATCTCGGATCCCATCATCTCCGCCAGATCCACATGGGCCTGAATATTGGCTTTCTCGGAAACCGCAAGATACGCTTCCTCCGCATGAATATCCTCCGGGCGGATTCCCATCACCACTTCTTTTCCCACATAGGGCTTAAGCTCCGGCTTTTTCACCGGAATCCGGCTGTCCCCGAACACCAGCACATATCCGTCTCCTTCGGTCTCCACCCGGACAGTGACAAAATTCATCTGGGGAGAGCCGATAAATCCGGCCACAAACATGTTGCATGGATAATTATAGAGGTTCTGAGGGGTATCCATCTGCTGAATAATACCGTCCTTCATCACTACAATGCGGTCGCCCATGGTCATGGCTTCCGTCTGGTCATGGGTGACATAGACAAAGGTGGTCTGCAGTCTTTTATGCAGTGCAGATATCTGGCTGCGCATCTCCGTCCTCAGTTTTGCATCCAAATTGGACAGAGGCTCATCCAGAAGAAATACAGCCGGATTCCGCACCATGGCCCGGCCCAGAGCCACGCGCTGGCGCTGTCCGCCGGAAAGTGCTTTGGGCTTGCGGTTGAGATAAGGCTCCAGCTCCAGAATGCGGGCCGCCTCATGAACCTTTCTGTCAATTTCCTCTTTGAACTCTTTGCGGAGCTCCAGGGCAAAAGCCATGTTTTTGTATACCGTCATATGGGGATAAAGAGCATAGCTCTGGAACACCATGGCGATATCCCGATCCTTGGGGGCCACATCGTTCACACGGCGATCCCCGATAAACAAATCTCCCTCCGTCACTTCTTCCAGCCCTGCAATCATCCGCAATGTGGTGGATTTTCCGCAGCCGGAAGGCCCTACCAGTACAATAAATTCTTTGTCTTGGATTTCCAGATTCAAATCCGGAACTACCGTTACCTTATTATCATATCGTTTCACTACATTTTTAAATGTAATGCTTGCCATAACTCATTCCTCCATTCCAGTTCCACAGTTCCCGCAGTTTCAAAGCTTTCCGGTACTCTCACCGACAATCACCCGGAAAGGCACAACCTCGTGAGCCGCCGCCTTTCCCTCACCGATACTCTCAATCAGAAGTTCCACGCTTCTGTCCGCAATGCGTTCCCGGTCCTGCCGGATAGTCGTCAGTTTGGGCGTCAGATACTGGCTCAGCTCAATTCCGTCAAATCCTACCACCGAGATATCTCCCGGGACCTGTCTGCCCTTATCCCGTATGGCCCGGACAGCCCCCACAGCCATCACATCCGACATGGCAAACACCGCCGTCAGATCCGGCATTTTCTCCATCAGCCGTTCCAACGCCTGATACCCTGCCTGCATGGAGAACAGCGCCGCTTCGTACTGGCGTTCCGGATCAAAGACAATCCGGTGGGATGCCAATGCCTGTTTACAGCCCTGATAGCGGGTGTAGGCTGCCTGGGAAGATTCCATCTGTCCTCCCAGAATTCCAATCTTCACATGTCCCAGGGATACCAGATGGTCAATGGCCGCTGCCGCTGCCGACGCGTCGTCCGTACCCACACTGGAAAGATTTTCAAATCCCAGTCCTTCCGCAGAGTTTGTTGCCAGCACACAGGGAACCGGAACCTCTGAAAAACGTTCCCGGAAATATTCCAGATTGCTTCCCAGAAAGAGCAGTCCCAGGGGTCTTAACTCCCTGCATACCTGCAGTGCCTGCTCTACCTCGTTCTCCTCCTCGCCGATATAGGAAATCCTGCAGGCGTAGCCTTTTTCTTCCAGCAGTCCCTGCATCCGCTCCAGAATTGCCGCAAACAGCATATTCTGGGAACCTTTGACAATGATAGTCACGCCTTTGCTGGCTTGCTGCTTTAAATGCTTGGCATTGCTGTTCAGCCGGAAATGGTATTTATCCACCACTTCCATAATTTTCTTCCGTGCCGTATCCGACACTTCCGGATGGTTATTCAGCACGCGGGAGACCGTTCCCACCGCATAGCCGGATTCCCGGGCAATATCTTTGATTGTCATACACCTTTACCCCTTGACCGCTCCTGCAGCCACACCTTTGATAATGTGCTTCTGCCCAAGGAGATATACGATTACAATCGGAATAACCGTCAGCATAATACAAGCCATCATGGGGCCCATTTCCACCCGGCCGTAGCTTCCGCGGAAGTATTGGATCAGCATGGGAATGGTCTTATATTTCTTAATGTCCAGTACCAGAGTGGGCAGAAGATAATCGTTCCACACCCACATAGCTTCCAAGATACCTACGGAAACTAAAGTGGGCTTCAGCATGGGAATCACAATCAGGAAAAACGTCTGAATAGGATTGCATCCGTCTATCATGGAAGCTTCCTCCACTTCCAAGGGCACCGATTTCATAAAACCCGCAAACATAAACACCGCGAGTCCCGCCCCAAATCCCAGATAAATCACCCAAATGTTCCAGGGTGTATTTAGTTTGAGCTGATCCGCCGTCTGGGACAGGGTAAACATTACCATCTGGAAGGGTACTACCATGGAAAATACAAATAGAAAATACAGCATAGAGGAAATTTTCCCCTTCACCCTCGTAATAAACCAGGCACACATGGAACAGCAGACCAGGATAGCTGCCACGGAAGTGACCGTAATTACAAGGCTGTAGCCAAGGCTCTGGAGAAAACCCTTGGAGCTGATTGCATTTGCATAGTTAGCCAGCCCTGCAAATGTATCCCCGGTAGGAAGCCGGAATGCTCCGTCGGTGGTAATGGCATTTTCCTGTTTTAAGGAGTTAAACAGAATCATTACAATGGGGTACATATAAAGGACAGCCAAAGCGGACAGCAGTACCGTCCAAAAAGTATTCAAAGCATTTTTACGTTTTCTCATTACTGCTGCACCTCCCTGGATCGCGTAGCCTTTAGCTGAATCATGGAAATGGCAATGACCAGAATACAGAAGAGAACCGCTTTGGCTTGGCCGAATCCTTTCCACTGGGCACCCGCCCTTGCATAAAAGGTCTGATAAATATTCATGGCCAGCATCTCTGTCGTATGGTTCGGCTCACCGCCTGTCAGCGCCAGGTTCTGATCAAAAAGTTTGAAAGAGTTGGTGAGGGTCAAAAACACGCAGATGGTGATGGAGGGCATTACCATAGGCAGCTTCACCCGCCACAAAGTCTTCCAGGAGGAGGCTCCGTCGATCTGGGCCGCTTCCAGCAAATCATCCGATACATTTTGAAGCCCCGCAATGTAAATAATCATCATATAACCAATCTGCTGCCAGCACATCAGAATAATCAGCCCCCAGTATCCGGCCGGTTTGTTCAGAGCCAGCAGCGGCTCTCCTATGATAGAAAGCACGCAGTTGATGAGAATCTGCCAGATATACCCCAGCACAATACCGCCAATCAGGTTCGGCATAAAGAACACGGTACGGAATACATTTGTTCCCGCCAGCTTCTTTGTCAAAAGCAGTGCCAGGCAGAATGCAAATACATTGATAAATACAATGGACGCCACGGTAAAAGAAACGGTAAATCCGAAAGAATCCAAAAAAGTCTTATCGCTAAAAATACTTTTGTAGTTGGAAAGCCCCGTCCATTTGGCATTGCTCACGGTGGTAAACTGGCAGAAGGAAAGATACAGTCCTTCCGCAAAAGGAATGATGAAGCCTATCACGAAAGCCAGGAATGTGGGCAGAACAAACAGGGGGGAATAGCGTTTTAATGCCTTTTCCATAAACGAAACTCCTTTCTGTCATAGAAATAGGGCGGGCAAGTCTCTTGCCCGCCCTACATCATACCACATGGTACTGCCGCTTTTTACGGATTTGCCAGCTGATACTCGGTAGCCCAGCCATCCACAAATGCAGACACCACTGCTTCCCAATTCGCATCTGTCTGATCTGCCGCATAAGCAGTCAGTGCGGAACCAACGCCGTTCTTCCACTCCTCAGAGGGCATGGTCGGGAAGTTCCAGGAAACCGGGGTCTTGCCGGAAGCTGTCAGCTCTGCGTCCTGCTTTACAAACAAATTCTGGGACTCTACTGCTGATTTGAACGGAATTACAAATCCCATATCATTTGCCATAGAGGAAGTTCCCTGCTCGGAAGTCACACACCAGTAAAGGAAGTCCAAAGTTGCCTGAATATCTTTCTCGTCAGCCTGGCTGTTTACGCACCAGTAGTTTTCCGTACCGGTACACAGTCCCTGTTTAGCCTCATCGCCTGCTCCGATGTAAACCGGAATCATAGCAAGATCGTCATCTGTAAAGGTTCCGTTTTTGGTCAAATCTCCATATGCCCAGGAACCGTTCTGATAGAATACTGCCTGGCCGTCCAGGAATTCATTCAGAGAGTCATCCCCGGTCTTTGCAGAAAGCTGAGAAGGATCACAGGTGCTGTTGTTGATATACAGATCCCACATTGCCCGGTAGTTGTCAAGATATGTACCCTTGATAGCCTCTGTGCTTCCAATTCCCTCATCCTGATATTCAAAATAAATCGGAAGGTTTGCCAGATGGGTCTTAAATCTCCAGTCAGAAGAACCGTCCATACCTGCGGAAGAGAACGCCGCAAATCCGAGCTCGGAAGAACGTGCAGTAATATCTTCTGCAACCTTCTTCAAATCCGCAAAGGACTGAATATCTTCAACCTTGTAGCCCGCCTCTTCAAGAAGCTTCTTATTTACGATAATACCGTAAGACTCTACTACATAAGCAATACCAAGGGCTGCATCGCCGTCCTTCAGCGCAAACGCATCGCTGGTCAATTCGCCGTATACGGCGGAGCCGGACAGATCATAGCAGTAATCTTTCCAGTTTGCGAGACCCACCGGGCCGTTTACCTGGAACAAGGTCGGCGCACCGCTCTTGCCCATCTCGCTCATCAGTGTTGTCTCATACTGTCCGGATGCTGCGGTAACAACCGTTACCGGAACGCCGGTCTCTTCCGTGTAAACTTTAGCCAGAGCTTCCCAATCCGGCCCCTGTTCCGGTTTGAAATTCAAATAATAAACGGAACCTTCTGCACCGGATGCTGCAGGAGCTTCAGTTTCCTGGGAATCTCCTTCCGGTGCCGGAGCCGGTGCATCTTCACCGCCCTTGCTGCCGCAGCCTGCAAGCATGGAAACGGCAAGCACACCCGAAAGAACAAGTGCTAACATTCTCTTTTTCATCTTTTTTCCTCCTATCCATTCTGGAATTAAATTAACGAGTTTTTTGGAAATGTTTCATTGGAAACGTTTCCAGTTCTCTCTAAATCCATGATAGACGTTTCTACTTAAAAATGCAAGTAAAACTTTTCCTTTTCCTGTATTTTTGTGAATATGCCAAAATCTGGAGGAGTATTTTTGTGCATATTTGCCAATCGCTTACACGCTCTGTTCATACTATACTGAAAGCAAACATTCTATTTCCAAGGAGGATGCCCTTATGCTTACACAACCCCATCCAGCTTCTTCCCGCCCCGGTTCTCTCCGCCGCTTTTTTGAAGTTCTGGGAGAAAGTTCCTGGAGCCTGATCAAGCTGAATGTTCTGTTTCTTATATCCTGCCTGCCCTTATTGACCCTGGGACCTGCCCTGACAGCTCTCAGCGCCTGTATCCGGGAATTGATCGAAGGGGATCTGCGGGAGGAACGGCCCTTTCATTCCTACCGGGTCTTCTTTGTTTCCTGCTTTCGTGTTTCCTTTTTCTGGGGGCTTGCCGTTCTGGCCGCAGGAAGCATCCTGATTACCGCCGTCTTATTCTACGGAAAACAGGCTGGCGAAAACTGGTTCTTTGTCCCTCTTACCGCGCTGTCTCTGCTGGCCATTCTTCTCCTTGGAGGATTTTTTATCCACCTGTTCCCCTTCCTCTCAGAAGATAAGAAGCCGGACCTTCCGCGTCTGGCTGTTTTGACAGCTCTGGAACGCATGGGCAAAACCTTGACAGCCTTTCTTATTTCTGCTGTGCTTCTCTGCATACAGGTTCTGTTTCTCCCCGTCTCCCTGCCGCTTCTTCTCTCTCTGGGCTTTGCAGTGCCCGCCCTGATCTGCGGGCTTGCCCACACGGAAGGCCCGGAAGACATCAATGCTTCCGGGCCCTTTGGCAAAAATCATTAAGCGTTCGCGCTGTACGTCACTTCATGGGTAATGATTCCCTTGGAAAAAAACTCTTCGATATTCCCGATGGTGGTGCAGGCAATATTAGAGAGGGCCTCTTCTGTGAGAAATGCCTGATGGGATGTAATGAGCACATTGGGCATGGACACCAGAAGCTGCAGTGTTGCGTCATCTACCACTTCCCCGGAACGGTCTTCAAAGAAATACCCTACCTCTTCCTCGTACACATCCAGAGCCACCGCCCGGAGCCGCCTGTTCCACAGTGCCTCTACCAGGGCCACACTGTCTACCAGGGCTCCCCGGGAGGTATTAATGAGAATTGCCGTATTTTTCATCAGCGCAAACCGCTTCTCATTTGCAAGATGATAGCTGTCATCCGTCAGGGGACAGTGCAGGGAAATAAAGTCGCTCTCCCGGAACAGGGTGTCCAAATCCGTATATTCAATCCCCTCCTGAGGATAGGGATCGTAGGCTATGATCTTCAAGCCGAATCCCCGGCAGATATCGACAAATACCCGGCCGATGGTTCCCGTTCCCACCACCCCCATCACCTTTCCATGGAGGTCTACGCCGGTCAGGCCGTTCAGGCTGAAATTATATTCCCGGGTTCGGTTGTACGCCTTGTGGATCTTCCGGTTCAGAGCCAGAAGCATTCCCATGGCATGTTCGGCTACCGCATAGGGCGAGTAGGCCGGAACACGGGCCACCCGCAGGTTTCCAAGCTCCTTAAGGGCCAGGTTGTTAAATCCCGCACAGCGCATGGCAATCAGCCGGACCCCCATTTCATTCAGCCGTTTCATAACGGCCGCATCCAGGTTGTCGTTTACAAAGGCACACACTACGTCGCATCCCTTTGCCGATTCTACCGTCTCGCTGTTCAGACGGTGCTCCATAAATTTAATATCCATGTCTTTCCCGCAGTAACGCTCAAACACATCCTGCTCGTAGGGTTTTGTGTCAAAAAAAGCTATTTTAATCATGGAAGGCCTCCTATTCCAGTTCCGCTTCATCCCTGACTTCACCTCTTCAACGGCTCAATTTCCGGCTGCATTCTGCATCCGTAACTTGTGCCTGGTGCTGTCCGGGATTACGCTGTTTCCGGTTCAGTTTCCGGTTCCGCTGTTTTTTCTTATTGTACGGCAAGTTGGTTTTTGTTATACTAATAAAAATAAGAATGATCGCGAACGGAGGTTTTATGAAACTTTTAGTATGTAATGCAGGAAGCACTTCACTGAAATTTAAATTATTTATTATGCCCGGAGATCAGGTTTTGGCGGAAGGAAAAGTAGAACGGGTGGGAAGCCGGGACAGCGCCGTCTTCCGCTTCGGGAAACCGGACGGATTCCGGATTCTGCGGGAGGGCCAGTGTATTCCCACTTACACGGAAGGCATTCAGATGTTCCTCAACTGTCTGCTTAGCCCGGAATACGGTGTCCTTGAGAACCTTCAGGAATTGGAACGGGTAGGCTTCAAAACCGTACTGTCCAAGGGCCATTACGGCATCCACGAACTGACCCCGGAGGTACTGAAGGGTATGGAGGATTATCTGGTGGTAGCCCCCGCTCACAACATTCCCTATCTGGAGGCTATCCGGCAGTTCCAGAAGCTGACCCCGGACGCCATGCTGGTTGGCGCTTTCGAGACGGCTTTCCACACCACCATTCCCCTGGAGCGCAAGCTCTACGGTATTCCCTATGAGTGGTATGAAAAATATGGCATTGAGCGCTTGGGCTACCATGGGGCCTCCCACAGCTATGTAGCAGAAACCCTGACGCAGCTCTATGGTACTACCGGAAAAACTATCTCCTGCCACTTAGGAGGCAGCGGTTCCCTGTGCGCCATCGACAACGGAAAGAGCGTGGACACCAGCTTCGGCCTCTCTCTCCAGGCAGGGCTTATCCAGTCTAACCGCAACGGAGACATGGATCCCTTTATTATTCCTTTCCTTCTGAAAGAAGGTATGGATCTGGACCAGGTACTGGAAGGCTTAAGCAAGCAGGGGGGACTTTTGGGAATTTCCGGCGTCAGCAACGATCTCCGGGATATTGAGCAGGCAGCCGCGGAGGGGAACCAGCGGGCCGGACTGGCTATTGATGTGTTCTGCAACGGCATTGTCCGCTATATCGGTTCCTACTATGCGGAGCTTGGAGGTCTTGATCACCTGGTATTTACCGGAGGTATCGGCGAGCACGGGACTACTATACGCCGGATTGTATGCGATCAGTTAAAGCATATGGGTATTCTTCTTGATCCGGACAAAAATCTCTCTTACAGCGAAAACGCCGTGATCTCCAGGAAGGAATCTCCCGTCACCATCCATGTGATTCCGGCCAATGAGGAATTGGGCGTAGCCCGCAAGACTTTTTCCTGCCCAAGGGAAAATACATAACCGGTTCCGGCAGAAACTAAAAGCCATCGTTTCACAGAAATCCCTGCGGAATCTGTAAAGCGATGGCTTATCTTACCAAATCTTTATACAGCCATTACGGCCAGCCCAATAATGATCAATAACCCAAGCACCAGCGAAATCAAAAGGCCTATGACGGAAGTAATGATTCCCGCTACAGCCAGCCCTTTTCCTTCCCTGTGCTGAGCAATACTGACTATTCCCATAATTATCCCGATGACCCCCATAATAAAGGCAAAGTAAAAAATCCAGAATAAAAGAATAGAAAATAAAATAGATAAAATTCCCAAAACCAGCGATGTCACCGCCAGATTGCTGCTCCCCTTCTGCTCCCGCTCTCCCACAATAATCGTGGGTTGATAAGGCGGCTGCGGTGTATTGTTCCACTCATTGTTATTATAATATCTCGGATCCTGTTCCATCTTATGTCCTCCTGATTATATACCTATCTGCTGGCGGAGCCAGATTACAACGGCGCAATAAAGAATCTGAACAATCGTACAGATCACAAACATTACCACCACATTCTTGATCTTTCCTTCCAGTCCCAGCTTTATGTACAAGAAGCCAAACAAAAGACCGATAATTAAGCACAGCCAGCCCCCCATAATAGCGCCTCCCAGACAGCTGATACCCAGAAACACATTGCTCAAGGCCGGCATCTTGTTGAGGGGAACATAAGCTTCCCCGCTTCCCTGGTAAATCCCGTTCACAGCCAGGCGTACCTTGTTGCCAATTACTACCACCCTCAGCTCTGTACCGTCAATTACCACCGGATAGTCAATCATAACAATCCACCAGTTCTTCGACTTCGCCTTGTAGCTCACGCCGTTTACCAGAATCTTGGCCCCGCCGAACCCAGTTTTGTACTCGATCGTATGTGCGACTCCGTTGACATTTACATCCCATGTCTTTTTCATTGTTTCCTGCCCCTCTCTGATTGTTTTTTACTGCTTCCTGTGGTTTTTTATTATATCACATTTTTTCCGTCTTGTATCTCATTTCACAAACTTTTACCGGAAAATTTTTATCTTTTTTCGGAAAAATTTGAACCTTCCACAACAAAAGCGGGGCTGTCACCAAAACGCAGAGCTTCTGAACGCAAAAAACCGCTGTGCGAAACCCTTACGCACAGCGGTTTTCTTCTTGTGATTCTGTAAAGCAGATGCCTTATTTCAGAGTAACGGAAGCGCCCTGCTCCTCCAGTTTCTTCTTCAGCTCCTCTGCCTCTGCCTTGGAGATACCCTCCTTGATTACCTTCGGAGCGCTGTCTACCAGGTCCTTTGCCTCTTTCAGGCCAAGTCCTGTCACTTCGCGGACAACCTTGATAACCTTAACCTTGGAATCTCCTGCGCTGGTCAGCTCTACGTCGAAGGAATCCTTCTCCTCTGCAGCTGCTGCCTCACCTGCACCTGCTGCTGCAACAACTACGCCTGCTGCTGCAGATACGCCGAACTCTTCCTCACATGCTTTTACTAAATCATTTAACTCTAATACGGATAACTCTTTGATTGCCTCGATAAACTCAGCAGTTGTCAATTTTGCCATTTTATTTTCCTCCTAAATAATTTTAATTGCGCTTTACTCATTGAATCCGGCAGATTCAATGGGTATTCATAAAAGTTCTGAATTATTAAGCCTCTTTTGCTTCTGCGATCTGGCTGATCACACGGGCAAAGTTGGCAATCGGGGACTGGATACTTCCAAGCAGCTTGCCCAGCAGCTCTTCTCTGGACGGAATCTTGGAAACGGCCTCCATGCCTGTTGCATCATAGTAGGTTCCCTCTACGATGCCGGCCTTGATCTCCAGCGCCTTTGCTTCCTTTGCAAACTTGGCAAGGATTCTGGCCGGTGCGGTTGCATCTGTCTTAGAGATGGCAATCGCATTGGGTCCTTCCAAATGCTGGCTCAGGCTCTCGCAGTCTGTGCCCTTGAAAGCAAAGTTCATCATTGTGTTCTTGTAAACCTTGTAGATTACGTCGTTCTCACGAAGCTCCTTACGAAGCCTGGTGTCCTGCTCTACGGTAAGTCCGCAGTAATCTACGATCACAACAGACTGCGCATCTGCAATATTGGCAGCGATCTCATCTATCACCGGTTTCTTCAACTCGACTTTTGCCATGAATGGTGTACCTCCTTATATTATTTGTCCACCAACCCGACGGATTTATCTATTATCAATCCTGTTTGCAGGGAAATGATAAAAACCCTCCCTGTCCAAAGACAGAGAGGGTTCGAAAATCATTCTCATAGAGAAATTACATCGTCCTCGGCAGGCGGCTTTAACCTTATGCCTTGCGGCACCTGCTGTCTTCGGGTCGTGTTACATGCTATGAAAGCATAGCATATATGAATCTAAATGTCAATCAATAAATTCCGCGTCAGCCTTAAACCAGCTTTGCCGGATTCAGCTTTACGCCGGGTCCCATTGTGGGAGCAATGGTAATGCTCTTTAAGAACTGGCCCTTTACTGCGGAAGGTCTTGCCTTATTGATTGCATCGATAAGCGTCTGGAAGTTGTCCGCTAACTGCTCCTCTGTGAAAGAAGCCTTTCCAATTGGCACGTGGATAATGTTTGTCTTGTCCAGTCTGTACTCGATCTTACCGGCCTTGATATCCTGGATAGCCTTTGTCACATCCATAGTTACCGTTCCGGCCTTGGGGTTCGGCATCAGACCCTTGGGTCCCAGTACGCGGCCGAGACGTCCCACAACGCCCATCATATCCGGGGTTGCTACAACCACATCGAACTCAAACCATCCCTCGTTCTGAATCTTCGGGATCAGCTCCTCCGCTCCTACGTAATCTGCGCCTGCAGCCTGCGCCTCGTCAGCCTTGGCATTCTTGGCAAATACCAGCACACGCGCGGTCTTACCTGTTCCGTGGGGAAGTACAACGGCGCCGCGGATCTGCTGATCTGCATGACGGCCGTCACAACCTGTCCGGATGTGAGCCTCTATGGTCTCGTCAAATTTTGCAACAGCCAGCTTCTTTACGATGCTGATTGCTTCATTTCTATCATACTGGGTCTGTTTGTCGTAGAGCTTTGCAGCCTCAACATATTTCTTTCCATGTTTCATATTAAATAACCTCCTGGTGGTAATTGCGGGAATCTGGGTTAATCCCTCCCACGTTTCTTTTTCACCCCCTGGACATTTCGCAGCCCGCACTTCGTCAAAGCGGGCTTTGTCCCTCAGGGCATACAGTTACGTCTTAGTCTGTTACAGTGATACCCATGCTTCTTGCTGTACCAGCGATCATGCTGATGGCCG